>OJDH01000029.1_pt1 | contig 123276 bp, 107 predicted proteins | sample 1592761 | NCBI WGS metagenome assembly OJDH01 (sample SAMN05416855, study PRJEB24817) | seawater metagenome | isolation source: Sea water | place: Canada:Atlantic | collected 2013-11 | reverse complement strand
ACAATCTACGTTGCTGGTATTCGATATCGATGACACCTTGTTGACCGCAACTGAGTTTTTTGGCAGTGATAAATGGTATGACTGGCAACGAGGCAGAGCCCTTAGCCCAAATGGTAACGTGATTGCTACCCAAGACAGTGAAAAAGTAAATTGTTTATTCGATACCTTGGGCATGGTGTTTGAAATAGCGGTGAACAAACCTACACAAGCTGATATGGCGACATTGGTGAACGGTGTGAGCAACGACGTGGTTATTTTAACCGCACGCTCTAAAGCCTACCGCGCGGGAACCATGCGTGAGCTAGCGCGCAATCAATTGGACTTTAGCGATAAGTCATTAACCTCACCTGATGTCGGCCTGCATTATGACTACACCCTTGGTGGGCGTACTGCAAATGTGAGCTATGTGGACGGCGTATTTATGGTCCAAGGCATGGATAAGGGCGTGATGCTGCTTGATTTACTGGCGCGCACAGGTCACGAGTATACCTCAGTGGTATTTGTGGATGACAAGCAGCACAACATCGACAACATGGGCGAAGCACTTAAAGCAGCTGGCGTTAATTTTTACGGTTACCACTATACGCGTATTGCGAAAACGGTAACCACCGAAGAAGTGGCGCAGGCCAACGCTGCACGTGAAGCGTTAAGTGAATTACTCAGTGCACACTTTGCTGACAGGGCCGAGCATATTAATCAGCGTCAATGCGATTATTGATTGCCAATTAATCATCTTTTATGCTGACATGGATCGCTTTCTATAGATAAAACAAAACCGCTACGGGTCTCCGTTAGCGGTTTTTTATCGCAATCTCAAAGGGGGCTAGCGTGTGCTGATGGCGCTAAATCTTAGCTGCCAGCTCAGCACCTTGCCTGATTGCCCGCTTGGCATCTAATTCTGCTGCAACATCAGCACCGCCAATAATATGCACAGGTATACTTAGGGAAAGTAAGCCTTCGTGAAGCTCTCTCAGTGGCTCTTGACCAGCACAGACAATGACATTGTCTACGTCTAACACGCGTGGCTTACCTTGAATATTAATGTGCAGTCCTGCGTCATCTACTTTTACGTATTCAACTGAGTTGATCATTTGCACTTTGTGGTGCGCGAGTGATGCACGATGCACCCAGCCGGATGTTTTACCCAAGCCCGCTCCGACTTTGCTCGATTTTCGTTGCAGCAAATACACCTCCCGGTTTACCTCTGATATTTTCGGAGCTGTTAACCCACCTGGGTGAGTCACGGTTTTGTCTATTCCCCAATGCGCTAACCACTCATCAAGGTGGGTGGTCAGGGCTTCGTTTTCTACTAAAAATTCAGCCACATCAAATCCAATGCCACCAGCACCGATAATGGCTACTTTTTGGCCGACCGGTTTGTGATCTCTTAGCACGTCTATGTAGCTCATGACTTTTTTGTGCTCACTGCCGTCAATATCCCAATGCCTTGGCTTAATGCCGGTCGCTATAACGATTTCGTCAAATTTGTGCTCAGCCAGCAACCCTGCATTTACTAAGGTTCTTAAATGTAAGGTCACCCCATATACCTCAATCATACGGGCGTAATAGCGTAGGGTTTCGTAAAACTCCTCTTTACCGGGAATTTGCTTAGCGTAATTAAATTGCCCTCCTATTTCAGATGCTTGGTCGTATAAGTGCACATCGTGACCGCGCTGTGCAGCATAGGTTGCAAACGCCAGACCTGCTGGCCCGGCACCAACTACTGCCAATTTTTTAGGGGCCGAGACTGTTTTGAAAATAAGTTCGGTTTCATAACACGCTTGTGGGTTCACTAAGCAACTAGCCCGTTTTTGGGCAAAAGCATGGTCTAAACAGGCTTGATTACAGGCAATACAAGTATTGATTTGGTCTGACTCATTGCGCATGGCCTTGGCAACAAACTGTGAGTCTGCCAAGAAGGGACGCGCCATTGACACCATATCAGCTTGGCCATCGGCTAATATCTTTTCGCCGACCTCAGGAGTATTAATGCGGTTGGTGGTGATGAGCGGAAGCGACACCTCAGCTTTCATCTTTTGCGTGATCCAGCTAAAGGCTGCCCGTGGAACGGACGTGACTATGGTAGGTACGCGCGCTTCGTGCCAGCCAATCCCTGTGTTGATAAGCGTTGCGCCAGCTTTTTCAATGGCTTTAGCGAGGTAAACCACTTCGCTCCACGAGGCTCCACCTTCTACTAAATCAAGCATGGACAAGCGATAAATGATGATAAAATTGCGACCGACTTTTTGCCGTGTTTGGGTGACTATTTCAACGGCTAAGCGGGCTCTGTTTTCTAAGCTGCCGCCCCATTCATCATCTCGTTGGTTGGTACGCTCGCAGAAGAACTGGTTTATCAGGTAGCCTTCAGAGCCCATTACTTCCACACCATCGTACCCGGCGACTTGAGCATAACTTGCACAAGCCACATAATCGGCAATGGTACGTTTTACCGCACGTGAGGTGAGGGCCTTTGGTTTAAATGGCGCAATAGGCGCTTTGATTGCTGAGGCTGATACGTTAAACGGATGGTAACCGTATCGTCCTGAGTGCAAAATTTGCATGCAAATTTTGCCCCCTTCTTGATGCACCGCATCTGTAATGACTTTGTGTTTTTTTGCGTGACGCAAACTGCTCATTCGCCCAGCGAACGGGGCTACCCAACCGGCAATATTAGGGCTTATACCGCCGGTCACAATTAAGCCCACACCTCCTCTGGCACGCTCTGCATAAAAAGCGGCTAATTTATCAAAACCACCTTTCTCTTCCTCCAAGCCCAAATGCATTGAGCCCATCAGCGTGCGGTTTTTTATTGTGGTAAAACCTAAGTCTAATGGGCTGAGCAAATTCGGAAAAGGAGATGCGTTCTGCTCCCGGGACGCAGCGTGATTTTCTGTTTCGGGTGTTACTGTTTGTGCTGTCATGGTCAGGCCTTATTATTTTTTATATAAGAGTACGGCTCACAGCACACCAGTGCAAGGGAGGGGATAACTGTTAAGAAAGAATAGGCATATTGACAGTCGGGCGAAAAATGCGGCACATTCACGTTACTACTCGGGAATATTAAGAAGCTCACATACCAATGAACACTAAAACGATTGCCGCATTACAACTTGGCTCATCTGCTTTAGGCACGAGCGACACATTAAAGCGGATACTGGGCTTTAAAGACGCCATTATTGATAGCCAGTGTGATGTATTGGTGATGCCAGAAGCATTGTTAGGGGGATACCCAAAATGCGCTGACTTTGGCACTCGCGTAGGCTATCGCACAGAGCAAGGTCGCGAACAATACATGTCTTATTTTAAGCAAGCTATTGAATTAGAAGGACCTGAAGTTCAAGCACTCGTTGAGTTCGCGCTAGCGTGTAATACATCTATTGTGATTGGCATCATTGAGCGCGGTGGTAGCACCTTGTATTGCACCGCATTATTTATCACTCAAGCGGGGGAGGTGTATAAGCATCGAAAACTGATGCCAACCGCCAGCGAGCGCCTAATATGGGGGCAGGGCGATGGCTCAACCATTCCAGTAGTGAATACCTCTGCCGGTCGAGTCGGCGCTGCCATTTGCTGGGAAAATTACATGCCGTTACTTCGCAGCACTATGTACGCCAAGGGTATGGATATTTGGTGCGCACCTACCGTGGACGACCGTGATATTTGGCAGGCTAGTATGCGCCATATCGCCTACGAAGGGCGAAATTTTCTGGTCAGCGCGTGCCAATATCAAGGGCCACCGTCACAAAAGGGAACGGCAGAAACACCGTCAGATAAGGCTTGGCCAGCGGATAAGCCACTGATTCGTGGTGGCAGCATGATTGTATCGCCAATGGGCGAAATACTCGCTGGGCCATTGTATGACGAAGAAGGCTTGATAAGCGCTGAAATCGACTTAGATGACATCATTAAGGCGCGTTACGATTTAGACCCTGCAGGGCACTACTCGCGCCCTGATGTGTTTAAACTGACAGTGGATGAGCGCCCAAGACCGCCGTTTGAAGCAGAACAGTAATTTAACATCTGGAATTAGCCGCTTATTCACAAAAGGTTGTATTTGGGAAATGGGGGTCGCAAATGATACCACCCCATTGGTACGCTTCTTGACCATTTATTTCAATTTGAAACCAAGGATAGCCATTAAATATGACATCGGTTTGTGATAGCACCTTGATAGGTTGTCGCTCTCTTGCTGAGCCTAAACGCGTTGCGCTGGTACTTGGTGTCAGGCGATAGTTACCACCCTAGGAAAAAGCATTCTCGGTACGAGACAATGCGATCAGTGCATTGATCCTTTTTCTGTAGACACTCTTTATACAATCAAAACTGAAATGACACGCCTTGCGTTGTGAAAGCCACTGGGTTTGGCTGCGCTGGATTTCAAATTTCTTTGCCGGCTGAGCTTGATTGCTAGCGATGGCAACCTTGTATCGTTTGCTAAGTTGTTCATCTAACGTCGAAAGCTCTACACTTCCACAAACTACTTTTTCGTCAGTTTGGGATGCATTTTGGCAATTGAAGCTAGCTGAAAACGTGCTGCTGGCCGTCAGCATAAGGAATGTTGCGCAGCCCAACTTCAAAGTGAGTGGTGTGAAAATTTTGCTAAAAGCGCTCTTTCGCTGCAGGCATAAGCCATTTTGGTTATTCATGTATTGACCTTTCTATACGCTGTATTTCGCGGTAGAAGACGATGTTATTCGGGATAGCCATCTTATCAGTAGTCAGGGTAGCAGTAAAAATTGATGGCAAAATGACGAGCGATGTGACCGCCCATGCTGCAACCTGATTTAGTAGGGGGTGACCATGCACGGCTATAAGAGTTCTGCTTAGTTTCCCCTAGCTTAAGCGCGTTTGTTTAGCTCATTCGGTGTAAATTGTTCGCCTTTAATTAATTGGTTTGAATGAATTGACTTGGATAGCTTTGAAGACCATAAATATCAAACATTGTGATTTCAGGCGGCGCGTTTAGTAAGCTAATCATGAATTTAGTGTGAGGCAGCGCAGCCATGTGAGATGGCGACACAAATCACCTTAATTGACTGTCTTTACTGCCGCGGCGATTAATAGAGGAGGTTACACTTGCGTGCTTTTCAATCTCTGTTTGGCAATTAATACACAACTGAACCCCAGGTAATGCGACGCGCCTGCGCTCAGGAATAGGTTCATCACACTCTTCACAGAATTCAGCACTTTCGCCTTTTAACATCTGACTTTTAGCCCGTGCAACAGCTTCTTCAACGCTCGCGTCAATTTGGTCTTGTACTGCACCATCTTTTGCCCAACCACCGGCCATTTTGCCTCCCGTTTACCTTTTGTATTCTTTTTCGTGTTTATTGTGCGCGACTTTCGACTCTCTTCTTACGATTGTCTGTTTTGCAGAGATTCATCTCTCTGTACTGCCATCTATGCAGCGCTAACGCTAACAGCAGCAACTCTGTGCACAGAAGCAAGGAGAATACCGGATTTAGTATTTAGGGCTTTGGGTCATATAGGTAATGGTCTCCAGCCAATGACAGCGCTAAATTAAGTGCAAAAGCCTTAGTCCTTTTGCCTGCCTTTGGGTACCAACTACATCTGATAAGGAAAATTTTTCATACGTGCGTCAACAAAGTCAGTCAATTATCAAAGCTCTGCACCTGACTCTGGACAACATATCAACAAAACAACATGCCACTTCGTCGATTTACGTCACGTAGCTGTCTGACAATTAGCCCTAGGGCGTCTAAATACGGACAGTCAGCACGGCGTTTAAGCGGCTGCTCTAAAGTGTGACAAAGCTTGTCAAACGGGAACCTTTGGCCTAGCCGCTGTCTTTTCAGTAGATAAAAAATTTGTAAATTGAGTACTATGCATTTTGACCCTATTTTACCCGCTGTTGTGGGCACAACGTTTATTGGCTTATTGCTTTCGTTAATCTTTAGACATTTCAAACTCCCTCTTGTCTTGGCCTATATAGTGACGGGTTTCATTGTTGGCCCCCAATGTTTAGGCCTAATTAAAGATATTAATGTAATTGAGACCATGGGTTCGTTAGGCGTAATACTGCTGCTGTTTTTCATTGGTATGGAGGTGAGCCCTGATAAGTTACGGCGCAGTTGGCGGGTGTCGATTGGCAGCACAGGGTTGCAAATAATACTGTGCGTGGCATGCGTGTACCTAGTTGGTAGTCTGCTTGATTGGTCGCTGCAGCGAATCGTGTTACTGGGCTTTGTTCTGAGCTTGAGCAGCACAGCTGTAGTGCTTAAATTGATGCAAGACAGCAACGAGTTGCACAGTGAGCAGGGGCAGCACGTGCTAGGCGTGTTACTGGTGCAAGATTTGGCTGTGATCCCCATGGTTATTGTGATTGGCATGATGGATGAAACAGGGGTGCAATCCGATGTGATAGCCATGCAGGTTGGGGCGGGCATAGGTGTATTGTTACTAGTGCGCTGGCTGCTGAATCAAGAACACATTGAATTTCGTTGGTTAAATAAGTTAAAGGTTAATCACGAACTTCAAGTTTTTGGCGCACTTTTATGTTGTTTTGGCTTGGCCTTGTTGTCTGGTTTGATGCATTTATCCACTGCACTAGGTGCCTTTGTTGGCGGCATGTTGGTGGCGAAGATGAAAGATTCAATATGGATCAGAAGCAGTTTACAAGCCTTTCATGTGGTGTTTATTGCGCTATTTTTTATGTCTATCGGAATGTTGCTAGACGTGCAGTTTATCGTGCAAAACAGCACCTTGTTAACGTCACTGCTGCTCATGGTGTTGGTGGGTAACACCTTAATTGCGACCTTTACACTACGCTTATTGCACGTCAGTTGGACAAAAAGCCTTTATGCCGCGGCGATGCTTGCTCAAGTTGGGGAGTTTAGCTTTATATTGGCTACGCTTGGCCGCCAATCAAAGCTTATCAGTGATTATGGTTACCATGTGACCGTGGCGGTGATCGCCCTAAGCTTATTTGCCAGTCCGTTTTGGGTGGCATTAGCACGCAAGATTTTACCAACACCCCTTGTCTCTATTGAGGAACGCCGGAATAAGTAAAAGTAGCGCTTTCACATTTTTTACGTGCAAATGACAGGGAGCAAAGGCTAAACTAGCCCTGTTAGGCCTAGATGATGTTCATTTGCGTCTTGGTGGGCAATCTTCATTTTTATAGCATTAAACGAGTATGTGTATTTCATGAGCCATAAATTTACATCCTACCTTTTGATTGTGTTGCTTCTTGTAGTGCAGTCTTTTGGGGTAAATGGAATGACATGTATCACCATGCAAATGGGCGCTGAAGAAGCTTCTATGACGCGCTTGCATACTCAAAATCAAACGCTAAATGCTTCCCAAAGTGATGACGATACGCCATGTTTGATGCAGATGTCGCATAAAATGGCCAAATCAGGCATCGCCACCAATGACCACGCTCAGGCCAGTGATATGCAAATGGCGTGCTGCGACGAAGACACTGCAGATTCTTGCTATTGTCCCGAAGGCGCATGCGGTGCAGGGGCGATGATTGCCTCTAATACTGATATGTCCTTCTCTCGCTCAGACGACAAAATCATCAGTGTTTTGTTCTCTACCGCAACCCCCTTCCAATCGAGAGTAAAACGCCCTCCTATAAGCGGTTAACACAATCTAATTGGGCTTAAATTTGCTCAAGTATTGTTTTAATCGAGAAAGCGAGGTGAATGACTCACTCTTTCTCTTCGAAATAACGCAAGCGATGTGAAACTGACTCTGAGCCTTGTGCTATGCACGGCGTTAAAAGCTCAGAATAAAAGCTCAGAATAAAGAGCTCGGATCGCATCGCTTGAAAATGTTTGTTGAGACACATCATGACGTTGACTATTTTAGTGCACCCTCTACGTTTCAATGTATCGGGTCAAGTCAAAAACAAAGTGCTGCTTAGGGTTTGCTTGCTATTACCCCTAGTGTTTACATCCCCCTTAAGTTGGGGAATATCCTTATCCCAAGCCATTTTACAAGCCCAGCAGCAAGACCCATGGTTAGACGGGAGCCAACAAAAAGAATATGCGCTGCGCGCCCAAGGGGAGGCCAGTGATTCTTTACCTAATCCTGAATTGTCATTTGGTTTATTGAACGTACCTAGCGATGGCTTTGCGCTAGACCAAGAGCCCATGACCCAGTTTAAAGTGGGGGTGAAGCAATCATTCACCCGTGGTCAAAGTCGCCGTATTACACGCCAGCGGTTCCAGCAACTTGCTGCTGTTCAACCTTTTCTGCGTGACGATCGTTTGAAGCAAGTCGCGTTAACCGTGACTTTGTTATGGTTAAACTTATATCAAGCAAATCAAGAGATTGCACTGGCTTTGCAGCTGCGAGAGATGTTGCAGCAGCTGATTGATATTAGTCAAGCGAATTACGCGACCACGTTTGGCAATAGCCGCAACAGAACCACCCAGAATGACGTGCTGGTGGCGCAACTAGACTTGGCCAAAGTGGACGACAGAATTGTTGAAATCAATACCAGCAAACGTTCAACACAAGCCAAGTTGTGCCAATGGTTAGCTCCGCAAGACGGATATGATGACAAACCCACTATTGCCCATGACGAAGTGCGGCCGTCGTTGCAGTTACGAGCCTGCCATTTAGATGAGACTGCTAAACAGCACCTGCCATTATTTGCTGCTGTGCCTAGCTTCGTTGAACAAGAGCCCATAAGCGAACAAGCGACGCTGAACACATTACAGGCGCTTGTATCACAACACCCCCGAGCTAAAGCAGCACTGCAATCTATTAGCGCTAGCGAAGGGGGCGTTAAGTTAGCTGCAGCACAATATGATCCTTTGTGGGGCGTAAATATCGGTTACGCCTATCGACAAGACGATGCTTTTAATCAAAGTCGCGCTGACTTCTGGTCAGTGAGTGTAAGTATGGACATGCCGCTTTTTTCTCGTACTAAACAAGATAACGCTTTGGCTGCTGCACATCATCAAAAAGAAGCCTTGCGAACAGAGTATCGCTTGGTCATGCGTGAAATGGTGGGGCAATTAAATGACTTAGCTGTGCAATACCGCCAATACCAAAAGCGCGTAGCGCATTATGAGGAGGTTATTCTGCCGAACATTGCTGAGCAAAAAGAGGTAAGTGTTGCGAATTTAAGTCACGACTACGGCAGCTTAGCACAGGCATCAGAGGTATTGATCACACGCAACGAGGCGGAGTTTGAACGTCTTGCCTTAGTGGTAAAACAGCAAAAAGTGCGCGCTAAAATTAACTATTTTCTACCTAGGCAGTCATTGCTGTCTTCTCCTTATCAGGAAAATCGCCCATGAGAACGTTTTTCAATGTGACTGTTTCGTTTGTTGTCGGTGCAGTTATTGCCCTAGTTATTTACACACAGTTAAACGAGCAAGAATCGAATACCGATATGGGTCACTCAAGTGATGCCGCGCAAAGGCAATCTAAAAAAACGCCTTTGTATTGGGTGGCGCCAATGGACGCAAACTTCCGCCGTGACAAGCCTGGTAAATCCCCCATGGGGATGGATCTTATCCCATTTTATGGTGCTGGTAGTGGCAATAGCAGTTCGCAAAGTGAGCAGGCAGGGAGGGTCAAAGTGTCTCCCAATGTGGTGAACAATTTAGGTGTGCGTACTGACTTTGCGCGCATTGCACCCCTTGAAAACACTATTCAGACCGTGGGTTATGTGGGCTATAACGAAGATAAGATTGTGCATATGCACCCAAGAGTTGAAGGTTGGGTTGATGCTTTGTATGTCAGCACCGCAGGTGAATCTGTTACTAAGGGGCAAAAAGTCTACGGCATCTATTCACCCCAGTTGGTCAGTGCGCAAGAGGAGTATTTGCTAGCGAAAAAACGTAACAACCCAGCTTTGATAAAAGCGGCGCGTCTGCGGTTACAGTCGTTACATATGCCCAAAGAAGCACTACTACAACTTGATAGTCGCAATGAAGTAATGCAAAGCGTGACGTTCTACGCCCCTCAATCTGGGGTGCTGGAACACCTTAAAATACGCCACGGGTTTTATGTGGAGCCGGGTACAACCTTGATGTCGATTGCCAGTTTAGAAGAGGTCTGGGTAGAGGCTGAAGTATTCGAGCATCAAGTTGATTTAATTGAAGAAGGGCTTGGGGTAACGATGAGCGTGGGGTACCTGCCAGGACGACAATGGCAAGGGAAATTGGATTATATTTATCCGTCGTTAGACGAAACAACCCGGGCCTTGCGTGTGCGTCTTCGTTTCGAAAATTCCGAACGCCTGCTAAAACCGAATATGTTTGCGAATGTCACTATCGAGGCAAAGCCAAGCCTGCCCGTCGTACTCGTACCACGCAACGCCGTTATTCGAACGGGTGTTCAGGATCGCGTGGTGCTCGCCTTAGGCGATGGCTATTTTAAATCTATAGAGGTCAAGCTAGGTCGCATGAACAGAGAGTTCATCGAGATACAAAGCGGGATCCATGCGGGAGACGAGGTGGTAGTTTCAGCGCAGTTTTTATTGGATTCACAGAGCAGTATTTCGTCTGATTTTAAGCGTTATGAGCACCACGACGCACAAAACATGCAAGGCATGACTGATACGCAAGACATGCCTGATATGAACACCCACTCCAGTGCTAACAAGCCGAATATTCAGCAAGCAAGTGTTCGCGGTGTGATTAATAGCGTTGATGTGACTACCAGACAGGTAAATATCAGTCGCGCCGGGATTGAAAAATGGAACCGCGGGCCTGCGACGATGGACTTTGTGCTAGGTAGCGAGCTTGAGCAGGCAAAAATTAACAGGCTGCAAGAAACCAAGGCGATTCAATTTACCTTCGAAATACGTGACGGTGACTTTGTAATCACTAAGCTGTGTGTAGTCGACGAGGAAACACCATGATTGTCCATGTCATTCGCTGGTCGGTGAACAATCGGCTATTGGTGTTGTTGTTAACTGGGATGATGATTGGCATGGGGCTTTTTAGTCTCAAGCATACGCCTGTGGATGCGATCCCTGATTTATCTGACGTGCAGGTCATCATCAAAACCAGCTACCCCGGTCAAACACCGCAAGTTGTGGAAGACCAAGTAACATATCCACTCACCACGGCTATGTTGTCTGTGCCTGGAGCAACGACCGTTCGAGGCTTTTCATTTTTTGGCGACTCTTATGTATACGTCATTTTTAATGACGATACCGACCCATATTGGGCCCGAACGCGGGTGCTGGAATATTTGTCTCAGGTGAGCCCCAATTTACCGTCACAAGCCAAACCGCAATTGGGCCCTGATGCTACAGGCGTGGGCTGGGTGTATGTTTATGCCCTTAAGGATGAAAGCGGGCAACATGATTTAAGTGAGCTGCGGGCATTACAGGATTGGTTTTTAAAATTCGAATTGCAAACCGTACCGGGCATTTCCGAGGTGGCTGCTATTGGCGGCATGATCAAACAATATCAAGTGGTGGTCGACCCCAATAAACTGCGTGCTTACAATATTCCCTTAAGCCTAATACAAACCGCGATACAGCAAGGCAACCAGGAAGTTGGGGCGTCAGTGGTTGAAATGGCCGAAGCTGAGTATTTGGTTTCAACCAATGGTTATGTACAACAACGTGACGACCTTGCTCTCATTCCACTTGGTGTTAACAAGCAGGGAGTACCTGTGTTGCTGCGCGATGTGGCGAGTATTGAGCTAGGCCCTCAGATGCGCCGAGGCATTGCCGAGCTAAACGGTGAAGGGGAGGTCGTTGGCGGTATCGCCGTTATGCGTTTTGGCGAAAATGCGCAAAAGACCATTGAAGCCTTTAAAACAAAACTTGAGGTGCTAAAGCAAGGTTTACCTGAAGGCGTAGAGGTGGTGCCGGTATACGACCGCTCAGAGTTGATTAACAGCGCTGTCACGCATTTATGGTCCAAGCTGCTAGAAGAGCTGTTAATCGTGGGCCTAGTGTGCGCGCTATTTTTATTTCATGTGCGCTCATCTTTAGTGGCAATTGTCAGTTTACCCTTGGGTATACTCGTGGCGTTTGTGATCATGTATTGGCAAGGGATTAACGCCAATATTATGTCTCTTGGAGGGATTGCTATCGCTATAGGGGCGATGACCGATGGGGCGATAGTGATGATAGAGAACATGCATAAACATATGCAAGACACACCACTGACAGACGCCAATCGGTGGGAGATTGTGATCAAGTCTGCTTCTGAAGTCGGGCCCGCATTGTTTTTCAGTCTGTTAATTATCACCGTCAGCTTTTTACCGGTTTTTATGCTTGAAGCACAAGAAGGGCGAATGTTTGCGCCGTTGGCATTTACTAAAACCTACGCGATGGCAGCTTCGGCTGGCCTAGCTATTAGTGTGGTGCCTGTGCTTATGGGGTATGTCATACGAGGAACAGTCATAAGCGAGCACAGAAACCCGATAAATCGCGGCTTAGTTGCCTTGTACATGCCCGCATTAAAAACCGTTCTGGGCTATCCAAAAACAACCCTAGTGACAGCGGGTTTGATTACGGTTGTTGGTTTTTATCCGCTTAAACACATTGGCTCTGAATTTATGCCGCCCCTGGATGAAGGGGATTTGATGTATATGCCCAGCACGTATACCGGTATTTCTATAGGCAAAGCGCGAGAAATATTACAACAAACCGACAAACTCATACGCACCGTGCCAGAGGTAAAAAACGTGTTTGGTAAAATAGGCCGTGCCGATACCGCGACAGACCCTGCGCCGCTGACCATGATTGAAACCTTTATTCAATTTAAACCTAAAAGTGAATGGCGCGAAGGCATGACAAAGGACGATATTCGCCACGCTCTGGATGACGCATTGCAGCTTCCAGGCATTACAAACGCTTGGGTGATGCCGATTAAAACTCGCATAGATATGCTGGCGACCGGTATTAAGACCCCGGTGGGCATCAAAGTCGCCGGTGATGACTTAGACGTCATTCAACGAATAGGGCAAGACATAGAGCGGTTGTTAACGCCTATGCAAGGCTCAGCATCGGTATACGCCGAGCGGGCAGTGGAAGGGCGTTATATCAAGCTTGATATAGATAGAGAAGCCGCTGCCCGATATGGCTTGAGTATCCGCGCTATACAACAGTATGTATCAATGGCGATAGGCGGCGTCAATGTAGGTGAGTCGGTAGAAGGCTTAGCGCGTTATCCTATCAATGTTCGCTACCCAGAGGCCTATCGAGATTCACCAGAGCAAATTAGCTTGCTGCCTATTGTGACAGCAGATGGGCAGCACATAACATTGGGTGAGGTTGCTCGGGTTTATATCGACTATGGTCCAGGGGCAATCAAAAGTGAGAATGCTCGTCTTAATAGCTGGATATTTATCGATATCAACGATATCGACGTCAGCCACTATGTAAAAAACGGTCAGGCATTACTTGCACAGAAGCTAGACTTACCTGCTGGCTACAGCGTCACTTGGGCCGGTCAATACGAATACATTGAGCGCGCAAAAGACAAGCTAAAGTATGTCGTACCGCTGACGTTGGCGATCATCATTTTGCTGTTATATCTTAATTTCAAGCGCTTTGCCGAGGTTGCCATCATCTTAGGTACGTTGCCACTGGCGATGATAGGTGGCGTGTGGCTACTGTATTTAGCGGGGTACAATCTGTCTGTGGCGGTTGGCGTTGGTTTTATTGCGCTGGCCGGGGTGGCGGTTGAAATTGGCGTCATTATGTTGGTGTATCTGAATCAGGCATATGCGCAGTTACAAATAAATGCAGCTCGCGATGCCAAGCATATAACCTTAACGGCTCTGCGTGAGAGTGTTATGCACGGAGCGGGATTAAGAGTACGCCCTGTTATGATGACAGTGGCAACGGTAGTGATTGGTTTACTCCCTGTGATGTATGCCAGTGGCACCGGATCTGAGGTGATGAGTAGAATTGCTGCGCCCATGGTGGGCGGCATGGCAAGTGCGCTGATATTAAGTTTACTGGTGGTGCCGGTCGTGTATTTCTTGTGGCGCAAACACGACCTTAATAAATAACTGCATGGGCGAGTGATTTAGTATCGAGGGGCCTAACGTTGTGCCCTTAGGCAGATAGCTTAAGGGCGCGATGCTGCATCGCCAAGCGCTTAGCGCTTTAAAACAATGCGATATTTCACATCCCCTGTACGCAGGTGATCGAGTGCCTGATTTATCTCATCGAAAGAGTAGGTTTCGATAACGGGCTTAATGTCATGCAGCTTGGCGAATTCGAGCATTTTTGCAATGGTCGCCGGGCTGCCAACGGGCGAGCTGGACACACTACGTTGTTGTGACATCAGTGAAAAAACACTTATGTTTAATGGCTCAGTGATTGCGCCAACAAAATGCAGTCGTCCTCGAGGCGCTAGGGTGCTTATATATGCTTCCCAATCCAGTGTGACTGCCACGGTTGAAATAATAAGGTCAAATTGCCCTGCGGCTTGTTTGATGTCGGTTTTGTCTCGGGAGTTGATAACGTGGTGAGCGCCTAATGACAGCGCTTCTTTTTGCTTTGATTCACTTGAGGTAAACGCGGTGACTTCACAGCCCCACGCGTTCAAAAACTGCAAGGCAAGGTGACCCAAGCCGCCGATACCAATAACTGCCACCTTATCCGTGGGTTTGATATTAAACTCGCTTAGGGGGTTAAAAACCGTAATGCCGCCACAAAATAGTGGGCCTGCTGATGCGAGATCGATTCCATCAGGAATAACCACCACAGCGGTTTCTTGGGCACGAACTTTATCCGCAAATCCGCCGTGATGACCAACGATAGTCGGTCGTGCTTTGGCGCATAAATTGTGATCCCCAGTGTCACATTGCTGACAGTGAGTGCAATAGCCAGCATGCCAGCCTAAGCCCGCAACTTGGCCAACTTTCAAACTTTTTACCGCACCGCCGATTTGGCGAATTCTCCCCACCACTTCATGTCCACCTACCGCTGGGTATTGACTGATCCCCCATTCGTCATCAATGACGCTTAAATCACTATGACACACGCCGCAATACATAACGTCAAGTTCGACTTCGTTCGGTCTTAGTTCGCCCGGGTCATATTCGTAGGGCTTGAGTTCACCTTTGGGCTCATGTGCAGCGTAAGCAGTTATCATGGGTTATCCTTTTCATTTTTTGATTGATGTTATCCCTACACAGTGTGCTTTACAGCGCAGGGATAACAATCAAAATGTGTATCATAACCATTGATAAACGTTAACCTATGTCACTTATACCTGTGCTTAGCGTCATAAAAACGCCTACTAAGCGGCTTGGTGTTCAGCTTGTTTTACATACTGGCTTACCTGATAAAGGTACTGACTGATTTCAGTGTCTTTTAACCATGAAACTTTGAAGGCATTTTCCACTAAGGTGACCATCTCTTGTGCGCTAAATTGCCCTTCTTTTTGCAGCTCGATAAAGTTTTCATTTAGGTAGGCGCGAAAGTATGCAGGATCATCAGAATTAATGGTGACCAGCAATTCATGCTCAAGCATTTGGCGAACCTCATTAGAGGTTAATGATTGCACCACGAACCGGTTAGAGATAGGGCATACGGTTAAACCTAGTTGCTTTTGCTTAATCTTTTCAAGTAAAGCGGGATCTTGTAGGGCATTTACCCCGTGGTCGATACGGTCAACCTGAATGTCGTCCAAACACTGCTTAATATGTGTCAGGGTATTGTGCTGATTTACGTCACAATGCATCGTTAACTTTAGATCCAACGCTCGGGCATGTTCGAACACTTCGGCAAACTTAGCTGGTGGGTTATCGCGCTCATTAGAATCTAGCCCCACACCGACTAACCACGGAAGATAGGGCATAGCGAGTTTAAGGTGCTCCATTGCTGACTCAGCACTAAGCTCGCGCAAAAAGCACATAATAAGCTGACTTCTAATGCCAAGCTTTTGCTCTGCATCTAACTGCGCATTATGAATACCTGTAATGATGGTTTCAAAACTCACCCCGCGGCATGTATGTGCTTGGGGATCAAAAAATAGCTCTGCGTAGACGATATTTTCGCTGGCTGCTTTGGTCAAATAGTCCCAAGTAAGCTGGTAAAAATCTTCTTCCTTTATCAGTACATTCATGCCGGCGTAGTAAATTTTTAGAAATGAAGGCAGGTCGTGGAAATCATACGCGGTGATGAGCTGTTCTGGGGTCTCAAACTCCAGGGGAATATGGTTCTTTACGGCTAAGGCAAAACTTAATTCAGGCTCTAGTGTGCCCTCAAGGTGCACGTGCAGTTCTGCTTTTGGCATATCCGAAATGAACTGCTGTATATCAAGTGGTTGTGTTTGCAATGGACTTGTCCTTTTTATCATTTTGAATAAATAGCAAATTAACAATGCGCTAATCTATACAGCAAAGTTCATGCCCGAGAGATATTCGGGTATGACCTTCATTTAAAAGACAATTATAAAGTACGGCTGGGATAAAGCAGTGATACCTGCACCAAATTTGCCAGCAAAGCAGTCAAATGTACAAAAATGGTGCAGTGGTCATGATGAACAACGTTTCTATCTGATTTTGCTGCCCTAGCGATGCATACCATCGCCATGAGTACAGCGTTTTAGTTGCTCTCAGGTAGCCAGTTTTTCAACTTTTGCGCATCCGACACGGTCAAGTAAATAGTATCTAACAAGGCATTGTCTACAGTGAGGCTAAGGTGTTTAAGCCGTTGATGGCGCAAAACCGTAACCGTGACATTAGTTTTAGGGGCATATTGATTATAAATTGTCAGTAAGTTAGCAGCGGACACTTGCCAATCATCAAGGCTGATCAGCTGATCGCCCACTTGTAGTCCAGCGTTATAGGCTGGTGTATTTTCACTGACTTGGGTCACTAATACCCCTGTATCTGCTGCTTTAAAAGCTGCACCGAATTGAGTCTTTTGGACACGAGGAGCTGGCTTTCCGCCTACATCGCTGGCGTCAATACGAGGGCGCTTATGTAATGTTACCCCGAAGTCATGCAGTAGCTCGCTGACTGTGAGCTCTTTGGTTGTGTTTAATGCATCCTGCAGGAATGCAGCGAGTGGTAAACCCATTTCGTTGAGTACGATATGTTGAATAATGTCATCTGGCGTACCTATATTCATTTTTCCATGGCGTTGCCATAAGTAACGCATGACATCGTCTAAGCTCTTGGTATGTTGACTCGCTGCGCGTATGTGTAAATCAAGACATAGTGCGATAACGGCCCCTTTGACATAATAACTGACGATGTTGTTGATGGCGCTGGCATCCTGCTGATAGAACTTGGTCCAGGCATCAAAACTTGAGGCTGTAACGGTTTGTTTAAAGCGACCCGCATTACGCTCTAATCGCGTAAGCGTTTGGCCTAGTACTTCTAAGTAGCTCTCATTGTTCGTCACCTGACTGCGGGCAAGGCTTAAATCGTCGTAGTAACTGGTGAAGCCTTCGTAGATCCATAGTTGAGGAGTATACGCTTCATGACTTAGGGTGCTGGCCTGCAAAGCAGCTGGTTTGGTTCGTTTTACATGCCAAGTATGCAGAAATTCGTGGCTGCATAAACTTAGAAAAGTACGATAACCATCAGGCATGTGATCTGCTTGGGCGGTACTGGGTAAATCATCTCTGCTGTATAGTAGTGCTGTAGAAGACATATGCTCAAGACCGCCAAAATCTTTGCCTGTTAGCATAGTGATAAATAGATAGCGCTCAACGGGCGGCGTATCGCCGAACAAAGCGAAATGATGGGCGCATAGTTTACGCAAGTCTGCCGCCATGCGCTGGGTATCGCTGCGATGACCGCCCGCCAGAATTAACTCAAAGTGACAGGTATGTTCAGCGTTTTGTTGCAAAGACGTGCTGGCTATTGGGGTAACAACGTCAAAAGGCACGATATCGTAATTTCCCATTAAAATGGGATGGTCTATCAAGTCATTGTAATTGTCAGCGCAGTAGTCCCCGAAATCGTGATGCTGGGTGGCTTTAGCAAGGGGCAAGGTAGTTGCCACGCGCCAATGTTGGCATTGTGCTAGTTCAGGCTTGATAAGAGTAACTAACACTGGTGCTTCACGATGCTCTTTGATCGCTAGAAAGGTACTTGTGCCGTTAAAAAAGGCAAAATCGTCAAACACGTAAGCGCTGCGTACCGATAAATCAAACGCGTAAACACAGTAGTTTACGGTTATTGGGCCGGAATTTGCTGGCAGCTTCCAGGTTTGTTTATCTAGTTTATGTATCGATAATGGCTGACCTTGGGCGTCTTGTGCGGATATTTCAACGATATTTTTCGCGAAATCTCTGATCATGTAACTGCCGGGTATCCAAGCGGGTAACGTCAGTTCATGGCCATCTTTAGAGGGCATATTAATCTGTAATGAGATGTCTAGCGTATGCCCGGCAAGAGAAGAAACGTTGAGGGTGTAGTGGATATCAGCAGAATGTTGAAGCATGAACTAAAACCTTAAAAAACATGGGGATGACTGAAGCCAATTCGAATTGAATAAATTCAATTTGAGGATGAATCTTTACGAAAACACTTTATATTAAAGTGAATTTTACGTTAAATGGACAAAGTACAGTTTACTTTGTTTTTGATAATACAGGATATTTGACTTTTGCCACACAACAGCGGGCTATCAAGTGATGATTTATTTAAGCTGCGATCGATGCGACCGGGCATGATTGTAGACTTACAAATTCACTCGCCAACATTAAAAAGACGGGTAAAAACCGAATTCGTAGGCATAGATGGAAGCCGAAATTTGATCTTCCGTTTTCCGGATAAAAACAAGTGGGCAGGTCTTGATGGCGCAATTTACATGAATAATACCATGATTGTGCGCTGCATTTTAGAAGATGAAACGGGCGAGATAGTCGCATTTAAAGTCAAAATAATCATCGTGATTACCAGACCATCTAAGTTGGTGTTTACTTCATTCCCTGAAAGTATTCAAAGTCACGGTTTACGGGCTGAGCAGAGAGCCCAAACGCGCATCGCTGCTTTGCTAATTGATAGCCAAGAGCGCAGCCACATTGTACCTTGTTTGGTGCGCGATATTTCAAATCAGGGGTGCATGATCAGTATTGGGCGTGACGCAAAAGGGGTAAAGCCGAATGTGGATCAGGAGCTTGAGTTACTGATACCGAATTCAGAAGGGGATGACATCAGTTTGTCGGGTCATGTGCGAAATAAGAAAGAGGATGATACTCGGCATTATTTCGGGATCCAATTTTGCGATGACGAAAATGACGTGGCCAAGCTGCTGACCCAACTGTTAATTAATACCGAATAGCCTTGGCAAAAAGGCGAATAGACGAGACATTAGGTTTTAGGTATCCTCAAACCAACTGTTAAATCATTGTTAAAACAAGAGCGAGAGTACCCATGCGCCGCATAGAAGTTCTGTTGAACGAGTATGGTCACAGCCATACCAATAAGCTCAATATCTTGATCCACGCGATTGCCGTGCCGGCAATTTACTTTGTTACGTTAGGGTTACTGTGGTCTATTCCTCGCCCTGAATTGTTGATGCACTTTGATGTGACGTGGGCGCACATAGCGGTCATTCCAATGTTGGTATATTACTTTCGATTATCAGGCCCAATTGGGGCCGCTATGACCCTATTAAGCGTTGTGTCTTTATACGGGATCATGCTGATTGAAAGCTCAATATACGAAGTATGGATTGTCTGTTTGGCTATCTTTGTGGTGATGTGGATCCTGCAGTTTGTGGGTCACAAAATCGAAGGCAAAAGCCCATCTTTTCTCAAGGATGTACAGTTTTTGCTCGTAGGGCCTGCTTGGTGGTGGGTACATTGGCTTAAGCGCATGAATATAGCGTACTAAACACGTCATTCCCGTTTTGAGCAATAATAATCCTCAAGATGCGATAAACGGGGAAGGGCACACGCCCAACAGTCAGCACTTGCTTTTCCTTTCCCGTATAATCGTGATTTCATTGAATTTTAATGGTATTTCTTAAATGAAGTGGCAGGCGTTGTTTGACACCCGTGAACGAATGTTTTGGACTCTACACACGCTTGGGTGGTGTGGTTTCGCGGTAATTTATTATATAGGTTCATTCCTGCACGATATGCGCAGTATTTGGTTGTTCGTGATTATCTTGAATGCCTATGCCGGTTGGTTGTTGACTATTCCGTTGCGTTACATTTACGCCCGGGCTATGAAGCTCAGCCCGTTAAAAATGTTGATGGTGGTGTTAGTTAGCGTGTATATCATTGCGCTGATGTGGGCGTTAGTGAAAAACATCAACTATTGGGAAATCTATAAAAAGGGATATCGTCCTGAAGAATGGTATATGTATTTTACCAATACGGTGAATTCCTTAATCATGATTGGCTGTTGGACTGGGCTGTATTTTGGTATCAAAAACTACCAAATGTTGCTCAAAGAAAAACAAAATAGCTTGAGAGCATCCACCATGGCGCATCAAGCGCATATTAAGATGTTACGCTATCAGCTTAATCCGCATTTTCTATTTAATACCTTAAACGCCATTTCGACCCTGATTTTAATGAAAGACAACAAGACAGCTGAGTCTATGGTGACTCGCCTTAGCGACTTCTTGCGCTATTCCCTTGATAAAGACCCTATTAAAAAAGTGCCATTGCGCCAAGAAATTGAGGCATTGACCCTTTATTTAGCCATCGAAAAAGTGCGCTTTGAAGACCGGCTGACCGTTATTTGGGATATTCAACCCAGTGCAAATGAAGCATTGGTGCCTAGTTTGATACTGCAGCCATTAATCGAAAACTCTATTAAATATGCTATTTCAAAATTAGAAGAGGGTGGCTGTATTGCGGTTTCAGCCAAAGTGTTTGGCCGGGATCTAATGCTAGAAGTGACCGATAATGGGCCGGGGGCAGATATTGAAGAAGGCCAAATGTACCGCGAAAATGGCGTGGGTCTGCAAAACATTCAAGAGCGTTTGGACTCGTTATACAAAAATGATTTCTCATTTAGTATTTCTAATAGCCAGCCTTCTGGTATAAAAGTGTTTATTCGTATCCCATTTGAGACACAAGAAGCACTGCATGAAAATTAACACTATTGTTATCGACGACGAGCCTTTAGCGCGCAAAGGCTTAGCCATGCGCTTGTCTCAGTTCGAAGAAATTAATCTCGTCGCCCAATGTAAAAACGGCCTTGAGGCGGTGACCCTTATTCCGCAGTTACGCCCAGACCTCATCTTCCTTGATATTCAAATGCCGGGCTTGAACGGCTTTCAAGTGATCAACAAGTTGCGTGAGCTTAACCAGCCCGTACCCATGATTATATTTGTGACTGCTTATGATACATACGCAATAAAGGCTTTTGACGCTCATGCATTGGATTATGTGCTCAAACCCGTTGATGAGAAACGTTTACGCGCAGCGGTAGACAAGGTCATCAGTCACGTGACGTTACACAGTGAGTCGGATCATAAACAAACGTTGGCCAAGGTAGTGGCTGATTTTACCGGGGATGATTGCGAGGACATTTTGCGCCGGTTAGCCAGTGGTGAAGCGCTTAATACCACGCAATATGGTGATGTGTTAGCGATTAAAGATGGCACAGAAGTAACGCGTGTCGCCGTCGCTGAAATTCAATGGATAGATGCCGCTGGCGATTACATGTGTGTGCATGCCCTAGAGCAAACGCACATTATGCGCCGCACCATGAAAGAGTTAGAAGAAGAGTTAGACCCTCGCATATTCGTAAGAGTGCATCGCTCAGCCATAGTGAATATCAAATATGTGCAAAAACTAGTGAGTCACATCAGTGGCGAATACCACTTAATTTTATCGAACGGTACCGAGTTAAAGGTCAGCCGAAGCCATAGGGATAACGTTAAGAACATGATTAATAGCTAATATTTAGTAACAATCAGAGCAGAGTGAGTAGACGAAAAGGTCACGACTTCGAGTGACTAAATGGTTATATTCGGGTATTGGTTCACGGGAGTAATGTTTTTCCGGTTTAGTTCACCAGCGTGATTGAGACAGACATGAATAAATTAATTGCGGTAGTTTTTACCTTTAGTATCCTACTTACAGGGTGTAGTTCAAAGTTCGCTTATAACAATATAGATTGGCTAATGTATTGGTACATAGACGACTACGTGGAGCTGGATAAAAGTCAGAAATCGCTGCTAGATGGTCACGTTGAACAGTGGATGCATTGGCACCGTCAAGACGAATTGAGCGAATATAAGACCCACCTAGAAACGGTTTATCAACAGGTTTCTGCGGGTCATGTTAGCAAGGCTCAATGGCTGAACCATTTTGAAGAAGGCAAACAGCATTGGGTGCGCTTTAGAGATCATGTAAGCCCTGAACTGGTTAATTTAGCCCCTAAATTGACCGATGAACAAGTCAACGATTTGTTTGCCAAAATACAGAAACAAAATGAAGAGCGTATCGAAAAACGCGCAGATCGCACATTTGATGAACGATTAGAAAAGAACATTGAAGATACTCAGGATAACGTTAAAGAGTTCATAGGAAAGCTAAGCAAAGCGCAGAAAGAGATAGTGGTGAATTATGCTGATGACTTTAAGAGTAGCTTTGATTTATGGATGGATTATCGCCAACGGATCCAGCTGGCTGCCTATGACATGTTACTCAATTCGCGTCATGAAGAGGGCTTTAAGTCGAGCTTTTTAGCGCTTTTGTCCCACCCTGAGCGCTATCAAAGTGATGAACTGACGGCTATTTCAGCCCATAATAATCAAGTATATGCTTCTATGCTTGAAGCATTAGGCCAATCGCTAAGCCCAAAGCAAAAGAAAAAAGCCCTTAATGAAATCGAAGATTTAATTGAGGACATAAGCGACTTGCAAGAAGATTGATAGCCGTTGCCGTGCGCAGAGATGCTGTGAGTAATACTATAGCGCGCACTGCAATGGCCCATATTGATTTTACTGATTAGCGTTACCGAGATGATTTGTCGCTAAAACATTTCTTCTTGGGGTAACCAAGCGCCAGCATTAACCAGTTCACTTATTAGCTGTACCCAAAAGTGATTGATCGTGAGAGCGGAGCCTTTATCAGTCATCAAGTCATATTGCCACGAAGAAGATTGAAGAAGTGCTCGCACTGCTTCGGTATGTTCTGGTGGAGCAAAAAATGCTTGGCCTTCAATAAAAAACTCCAATGATATGTCCTGTCCCGACTGCGCTAAGTAAATAGGGCGTATGCCAGGTTGGCGCTCAAACACTGTTTGTTGTTGGAATAATACTAGTATTTCTTGCAATGAATAATCAGGGTTGTGTTGCTCATCGTAACCTTGATTTAGTTGAGTATCACTGAAGTGTGAAGTCAGCCAACGCGTGAAGTCGGGGGAGTCGATGGCGTCATGCAGCATATTCCTGAAACTGTGTATTTCCTCTTCTGCTAACTCACTGGGATCAGATCGTGGGGTTAATCCTTTGTCTTGATAGCGTTTTTTGAATAAGCCTAAATCAATACTGTAATCAGCTAGTGAAGAGAGTAAATCTTGTTGTGTTGGGGCGCGAAAGCCTACTGAATAATTCATGCAATCTTCTAAAGCGACGCCATTATGCGGGCAACCTGCAGGGATGTATAGCATATCTCCCGAATGCAGTACCTTATCTATGATGGGATAAAATCCCTGTATTTGACTGAGATCTGGGTGGGGGTGGTAAGTTGAATACTCGCCTCGTTCTCCCACTTGCCAGCGCCTGCTGCCCTTACCTTGGATAATAAATACATCGTATTGATCCAAATGAGGGCCTACGCCGGCGCCGGCATTTGAAAAGCTCACCATCAGATCGTCTAAGCGCCAATAGGGGATGAAATTAAACATGCGAATAAGGGCGTCAGCTTCATCAACATGTTGATCAACACTTTGCACTAACAGACTCCAGCTGCCTTGACAGGCATTTTCGAAGTCAGTGATTGGTCCGTGTTGAACGTGCCAGTTGGCATTTTCAGCTGACACTACTCGCGAATCTATTCGTGGGTCTTGGGCTAAGCCCGCGAGCTCGTTTTCATCAAGAGGATCTACAAATTGCGAGAATGCCCCTTTGAAAACGGCTGGGCGTTTTTGCCAGTGAGAGTCTAAAAATAGTGTTGGATCAAACTTGTCAAATACGTACATCGTGTGGAAAACCCTTGTGCCTTATAAAATTGTAGTGCGCTGAAAATAGGATGAATGAAGAAGGGGTTATTCGATTTTCCCGACTAGCCAATAGGTTTTAATTTGCCCTAATCCTTTGATCTTGACTTTACCTCGAGGCTCGAAAAAATACTCATGCTTTGCCATTTCGTAGGTAGACTGGGTCACTTGAATCTGGTCGATTCGACCGTGGCTCTCCATTCTGGCTGCTAGGGTAACAGCTTCCCCCCACAAATCGTAACAGAATTTACTGCGGCCAATAACGCCAGCCACCACTTCCCCTGAGCCAATACCAATACGTAACCCAGTGGTTAAGCGATATTTGCGTTGTAGCGCGCTAAAGGCCTCTTTTACCGCTAATGCATAAGCGCAACACTGCACCGCATGAGCGTTGTTGATGTCAGGCACACCAGCTGCTGCCATATAGCCATCGCCAATGGTTTTTATTTTCTCCAGACCATGGTGTTCGCTTAACTGATCGAATTGACTAAATACGTCGTCGAGTAAGTCTACCAACTCGTGGGCCTTAAGGGTTTTTACCAGCAAGCTGAAATTCTCGAGATCGAGGAAGCATATTGAGGCTTGATCATATTGGTCAGCGATTTTACCTTGTACGTTTTTTAAACGTTGAGCGATGGGGCGTGGCAAAATATTAAGCAGTAGCGCATCAGAGCGTTGATTGGCCATGGAAAGCTTTTGCTGAGTTCGCGTCATGTTTCGTCCAATATGCATACTGGCTAAGGTACAGGATAATGCGAGAAAAACGGTGCTGGAGAAACTGACGACCTGATGATATTCAGATAAATATTGTGGGTTAACTTGCCAAATATAAAATCCATCAATCAATAGAAAAACAATGACATGAGACTCAATACATACCCACATGGCGATAGTTTGGGTGTTAAAGATAAAAGGACATATGAACACGCCCAACAGCAAATAGTAATGTACGTTCATATTAGCTTGCCAGACAAAACATGACCACGCGATGTAGCTAATAAAGACACCAACTAAGATGAATTTTGCCTCGCGTTGCAGACCAGTACGATTCAGAAGAGGAACGAGGCAAAAAAGCGCGCTGTGACTCACAACTAAGGTTACTTTATAACCGCCACCGAAGTGCCAATAATAAAGAATAATGGGCACTTGCAACAAAAGTACGAATATCACCATTAAGCTGATGATATTGCTTATCCGCGTCGGATTAATGTCAGCCGTTGTATTTTGAGGAATGCCACACCAAATCCATGCGTGCAATAATCGAGTGACCATAAGGTCTTCCATTTGACCGTGAGGAATTGAGTATAGGCTAAAAAGTTGGGGTGTAAATTTGGGCGTTTAGGGGGGCGTAATAGAGCAGTGGGGCACACAAGAGGGGAATGAATTCCCCTCTGATAATCTACATCTTAAATCTGGTTTACAAGCTCAACAGCTTGGCCAATGTAATTGGAAGGCGTCAGTGCTTTGAGCTGCGTTTTCGCTTCGTTTGGCAATTCGAGTCCATCGATAAACTCAGCCATGATTTGCTGATTAACCTTCTTGCCACGGGTTAATTCTTTGAGTTTTTCATATGGTTTTTCAATGCCATAACGACGCATAACGGTTTGAATCGGCTCTGCGAGTAATTCCCAGTTGTTGTCTAATTCATCCAATAAACTTTGCTCATTCACTTGTAGCTTGCTGATCCCTTTAAGGGTGGCTTGATAGGCAATGATCGCATAACCCACACCAACACCTAAGTTTCTTAGCACTGTTGAGTCTGTCAGGTCGCGCTGCCAGCGCGATACAGGGAGTTTAGTGGCTAAGTGACCGAACAAAGCGTTAGCTAAGCCCAAGTTACCTTCGGAGTTTTCAAAGTCGATAGGATTCACTTTATGGGGCATAGTGGAAGAACCAATTTCTCCCGCGATGGTTCTTTGCTTAAAATGACCTAGTGCAATATAACCCCAAACATCACGATTAAAATCAATCAGTATGGTGTTGAAACGTGCGATGGCATCGAATAACTCAGCGATATAATCATGGGGTTCAATTTGCGTGGTGAACGGGTTCAATGTCACGCCTAGGCTAGACACGAACTCTTCTGCAAATTGCGCCCAATCAAGGCTAGGGTAAGCGGACAAATGCGCATTATAGTTACCTACGGCGCCGTTCACTTTACCCAGCACAGCGACGTTAGCAATTTGATTACGTTGGCGCTCTAAACGATACGCAACGTTGGCCATTTCTTTGCCCATAGTGGTGGGCGAAGCGGGTTGACCGTGGGTACGTGCCATCATCGGAATATTCTGATATTCCTTGGCAAGGCGTTTAAGCTCGCTAATTAATTTGTCACTGTAGGGCAAGATAATGCTATCGCGCGCTTCTTTAAGCATCAGTGCGTGTGACATATTGTTGATGTCTTCAGAGGTACACGCAAAATGAATGAATTCATTCACTGCATTAAGCTCTGCGTTATCCGCTACCTGTTCTTTTAGAAAGTATTCAACCGCTTTGACATCATGATTCGTGGTGCGCTCAATTTCTTTGATGCGCCCCGCGTGGCTTTCATCAAACGTGGCCACTATATTATCGAGTAATGCATTCGCCTCAGCGCTAAACGCTGGTACTTGCTCGATAGATGCAGTTGAGGCTAACTTTTGTAACCAGCGAACTTCAACTTGTACCCGATACTTTAGTAAACCGAACTCACTGAAGATGCTGCGTAACTCTGATGTTTTTTCAGCGTAACGCCCGTCAATGGGGGATACGGCGGTTAATGCGGATAACTGCATGAAATGTGTGCTCCTAACGTGATTGGTTAATTTGCGCTAATGCTTGTTCAGCGCACTCTAAAATGCGCTGTCGGTTGAATAATACTTGTCGTCGTTTCCCGCCGAGCTGTCGCCACAATACGGCCGAGCGCAGACCTGCTAATAACAGAGCCCGCACCTTATGTTGATTATCACTTTGCTTAAGTAACTGTGGGTCGCCAGATACTTGAATTTTAGCGGTAACAGGGCTCACAACATCACTGTATATACTGGCTAAGTTAGACAGCATTTGCCCTTCAAATAAATCTAAGTGAAGTTGTTGGCGTTTTATATGATTTATTCTGTCGCCCAATTCATTCATACGCTTAGCTGAGCGGGCTAACTTGCGTTCAATACTCAGCAAATTAGCGATATAGCGAGTGATTTCTGTGTCTTTTGGGGTTGTGCTATTACCTAGCTGCGCACGTAGCATGTCAAATCCGATTTTTAAATTGCCGATTTCGCCATATACTTGTTCGGTATTATCTGGTTCGGTGATGATGATGCTTTCAATGCTCGCTTTGAATGCTTGCTCGTCGCACATTCCATGTTTAGAAACTTGTTTAACTAGTGCTGCCGCTTGGCATACACCTGCTAATGCAAGACTTCTTTCTATTTCACTGGTGTTTAAATTTTTCTTGTTCGAGTTTTGCATTAACGAATATAGCTCTCTATTATCCCGCCACCTAAGCAGACTTCATTTAAGTAAAACACGGCAGATTGCCCTGGAGTCACTGCTTTTTGTGGTTCATCGAACATAACACGCATGTTGCCGTCAGATTCTGGAGTTAGTGTGCAGGCAATGTCTTCTTGGCGATAACGTGACTTAACACTGCATTTCATTGGCGAAGTGGGGCTCTTTCGGTCGACCCAATGCAATTGATTGGCGATTAAACCGTTAGAGTATAAGCGAGGGTGGTCTGCACCTTGTCCAACAATCAAAACGTTGCGCGTCATGTCTTTGTCAACCACATACCACGGATCATCACCGAACTCTTTCATACCACCTATCATTAGGCCTTTGCGTTGACCCAAGGTGTGATACATCAGCCCCTGATGTTGGCCAATTTCTTGGCCTTCTGGTGTTTCAATAACGCCGGGCTGTGCAGGAAGGTACTGAGATAGAAAATCTGTGAACTTACGCTCGCCAATAAAGCAAATGCCGGTGCTGTCTTTTTTATCGTGAGTGATAAGCCCCTGTTCTTGCGCAATTTCGCGTACTTGTGGTTTTTCTATATCGCCAATTGGGAATAACGTCTGACCAACGTGCTGCTCACCAAGTGTATACAAAAAGTAGCTTTGGTCTTTGTTGTCATCCATACCGCGAAGCATTTGCCAATGGCCATTCACTTCACGGCGGCGCACATAATGCCCTGTCGCGATGTAATCGGCTTCAAGCTCTTCTGCGGCGAATTCAAGGAATGCTTTAAACTTAATTTCTTTGTTGCACATGATATCTGGGTTTGGCGTACGTCCTGATTTGTATTCCTCAAGGAAATATTCAAATACGTTGTCCCAGTACTCTGCGGCAAAGTTAATTTGGTGCAGCTCTATGCCAAGTTTATCTGCAACCGCTTGAGCGTCTTTTAGATCGTCAGCCGCTGCGCAATATTCATCATTGTCGTCTTCTTCCCAATTCTTCATGAAAAGGCCTTCAACTTGATAGCCTTGCTGCAGCAAGATGTAGGCAGAAACAGAAGAATCGACACCACCTGACATACCAACAATAACCTTTTTTTGGCTATTACTGGCTAACTCGGCAGCACTAAGAGAATGAATATAAGGCATGATAAATAGTAAAGTCTCAGTAAAAATGGTGGCGAATTCTAGCAAACAACCGCGCATAGATCATCTGCATTGTAAGCATAATATGTGACATTATGTTGTATGGGAGATGCTAATCGAGTTCCACATATTGACCAGTGTCGATGCCGTCTAGGGTCCAATTTCCAATTCGATATCGAACTAATCTGAGGGTAGGGAAGCCGATATGGGCAGTCATACGCCTAACTTGACGGTTTTTACCTTCGCTAATGGTAATAGATAGCCAGCTTGTGGGAATGGACTGCCGGAAGCGTACAGGCGGTGTGCGAGGCCATAAGTCTGGTTCGGGCATTGATTCAACCTTAGCTGGGCGAGTCAAACCATCTTTTAGCTCTACCCCATCACGCAACGCTTGTAACTGTCCTTCTTGTGGGATCCCTTCTACTTGTACCCAATAGGTTTTTGAGGTTTTCTTTTTAGGATCGGTTAGTTTGCTTTGCAATTTACCGTTGTTAGTGAGGACAAGTAGACCTTCGCTATCTTTATCTAATCGTCCGGCTGCGTAAATATCAGGAATAGGGATAAAATCCTTCAGGGTTTGTCTGCCGGTGGCATCAGTAAATTGGGTTAAGACGTTAAAAGGCTTATTGAATAGGACGATTTTTGAACGACTATCGGTCACTTTTGGCTTTTTATATTGATCAATGTTCATTTCTTGTAACTTATTATGAATAAAACAGCTGAGTTATTTTGCACTCTGGCACGAATTGTTTATTATCTTCGGGCGAAATTTTCAATCTAACTTTACCTGATGTCAGGATCGGATGTGTTAATTCCTGATAAATTTACTAAATGACCGCTATTTAGCAGCAGCCAATGTGCTTTATATCAGTCTACACTAATCCGGTAGCTCTCTACCGCAACATTTGAGGTATATAATGACAACTCAGAAGTCAAAGATTATCTATACGAAAACTGATGAAGCTCCAGCGCTGGCAACATATTCATTGCTGCCAATAGTTGAGTCGTTCGCTTCATCTGCTGACATCGAAATAGAACTTAGCGATATTTCATTAGCAGCGCGTATTTTGGCCAATTTTGCTGATTATTTGAGTGACGAGCAGAAAGTACCTGATGCCCTAGCAGAGTTGGGCGAGCTCACACAAGATGCAGCAACGAATATCATTAAGTTACCTAATATCAGTGCTTCTAAGCCACAACTTAAAGCCGCTATAAAAGAGTTGAACGATAAAGGGTTCAACATACCGGCTTATCCTGAAGACCCAGCGACTGATGAAGAAAGAGACATCGAAGCGCGTTACTCAAAAGTATTAGGCAGTGCCGTAAACCCAGTGCTTCGCGAAGGTAACTCTGACCGCCGTGCCCCTAAAGCAGTAAAAAGCTATGCACGCAAAAATCCTCATTCAATGGGGCCTTGGAGCCAAGCGTCACAAACTCACGTTGCCCATATGCGCGGCGGTGATTTTTACTCAGGTGAAAAGTCTGTAACGGTGAAAAATGCCGGTCATGTGCGCATCGAATTCACTGACAATAATGGTGAAGTAAACGTATTAAAACCACGCGTTGATTTGCTTGCTGGTGAAGTGATTGACGGCATGTTTATGAGTAAGAAAGCCCTTTGTGATTTCTTCGAAGAACAAATTGAGGATGCAAAGCAAACCGGTATCCTTTTCTCGCTGCACGTTAAAGCGACCATGATGAAGGTGTCTCACCCAATTGTATTCGGTCACTGCGTTAAAGTGTTCTACAAGAAATTATTTGAAAAACACGCTGCTTTATTTGAAGAATTAGGTGTTGATGCAAACAATGGGTTGGGCAGTGTTTATGACAAGATAGCCACTTTACCTGAGTCTCAGCGCGCTGAGATTCAAAAAGATATTAATGCCTGCTACGCTGACCGTCCTCCTATTGCGATGGTTAACTCAGATAAAGGTATTTCTAACCTTCACGTACCAAGTGACGTAATTGTTGATGCTTCTATGCCTGCAATGATCCGTTCTTCTGGGCAAATGTGGGGCCCTGATGGAAAACTGCATGATACTAAAGCGGTTATTCCAGAAAGTACTTACGCGACTATCTATCAAGAGATGATCAACTTCTGTAAAACTCACGGTGCATTTGATCCTACCACTATGGGGTCTGTCTCAAACGTTGGTTTGATGGCGCAAAAAGCAGAAGAATACGGCTCCCACGACAAAACATTTGAAATGACAGGTGCTGGTACAGTACGGGTGATTGATCAAGACGAAAACGTGTTGATTGAGCATAACGTTGAAGAGGGTGATATTTGGCGTATGTGTCAGGCGAAAGACGCGCCTATCCAAGATTGGGTTAAATTAGCAGTCAACCGCGCTCGTCAATCTGGCGATCCGGCAATTTTTTGGTTAGATGATGAGCGTGCTCATGATGCTCAGCTAATCGAAAAAGTGAATACCTACTTGAAAGATCATGATACAGAAGGCTTGCACATTGAGATAATGGCGCCGGTACGTGCTATTCGTTATTCAATGGAACGCGCCCTTCGCGGATTAGACACGATTTCAGTAACGGGTAACGTTTTACGCGACTACCTAACAGATTTGTTCCCTATTCTTGAATTGGGTACCAGTGCAAAAATGTTGTCTATTGTGCCTTTGATGGCCGGTGGGGGCTTGTTTGAAACAGGAGCAGGCGGTAGTGCTCCTAAGCACGTTCAGCAGTTTGTTGAAGAAGGTCACCTACGTTGGGATTCACTCGGTGAGTTTTTAGCGATTGCAGTGTCCATTGAAGATTTAGCAATCAAAAATGACAATACGAAAGCGAAAGTATTGGCTAAAGCATTAGACGCAGCAACCGAGAAATTGCTAAACGAAGGTAAATCACCTCAGCGTAAAGCAGGTCAACTAGATAACCGTGGTAGTCATTTCTTTCTTGCGATGTACTGGGCAGAAGCGTTGTCAACGCAAACTGAAGATGCGTCACTAGCGGCTAAATTTGCTCCATTGTTCAATGCCCTTAGCAGCAACGAAGCTAAAATTGTTGCTGAAATTGATGCAACTCAGGGTTCGCCAGAAAACATTGGTGGGTATTACTACCCAGATGATGCATTGCTAACCCAAGCAATGTGCCCAAGTGCAACATTGAACACTATCCTAAAAGATTTTAAATAAAAATTTTTAATTAGGCATAAAAAAGCAGACCTTCAGGTCTGCTTTTTTTATGACCAATCTTTTATTGCTCCGGCTCACCGTTAAAGTCGATGTTTTCAGCGTGCAGACCCTTGGGCCCTTGCTGCACATCATACTTAACTTCTTGCCCGGCTTTTAACGAGCGGTAACCTTCCATTTGGATAGTTGAGTAATGAGCAAAAATATCATCACCACCATCTTCTGGAACGATAAAACCAAACCCTTTTGCGTTGTTAAACCATTTTACTTTGCCAACAGCCATACTTCTGCTTCCTTTTAATCCCTTGAACTGACGCGTATTTATCCCCACAATGAACTATGGGAAAGGCGAAAATGTTAAAATAACAGATGTCGCATTAGAAAATGTAGATTTTTTAACCTGTTTTTGTCAAGGGTAAATTGATAAATAAACGAATGTTAATAAAACTGCAAAATTTGCACTAAGGGCACTATTCTTCTTATTATGAGCAAAGACAACACAATAAACATAGAGCGCGAAAAGCAGCTAGACACGGTTAAGCAAAAGTTAGCGCCACCACCCATGTATAAAGTTTTGCTGAATAACGATGATTACACACCGATGGATTTCGTGATCGAAGTATTGGTTAGGTTTTTCAACTTGGACTCAGAAAAAGCCCATCAAATTATGTTGACTGTGCACTATCGAGGTCGAGCAGTCTGCGGGGTTTACACCGCTGAGATTGCCGAAACAAAAGTAATGCAAGTCACCCAGTATGCCAAGAAGCATCAACACCCGTTGATGTGCACTATGGAACAGGTTTAGCGCAGTAAGAGGGTCTAAAAATGTTAAATAAAGAATTAGAACAAACGTTGAACGAAGCGTTTATCTTTGCTCGAGAGCATAGACACGAGTTCATGACAGTCGAGCACCTTTTGTTGGCTTTACTCGATAATAGCTCCGCAACTGAAGCACTACAGGCGTGCGGTGCAAATGTCGATATTATCAAAAAAGAGTTAACCGATTTTGTAAAAGACACTACGCCATTATTACTTGAGGACGCAAATAACGAACGCGAGACTCAGCCCACTTTGGGTTTTCAGCGCGTATTGCAACGTGCAGTATTTCACGTTCAATCTTCGGGTAAAGAGGAAGTGACAGGAGCCAACGTACTGGTTGCTATTTTTAGCGAGCAGGAATCGCAGGCTGTATACATTCTGAAAAAAGCCGATGTCACGCGCCTTGATGTGGTTAACTTTATTTCCCACGGCGTTTCTAAGAATGATGAAGAGACACCGCATTCAATTGAGCAGGACGAAGAGGGGGCAGGTCAAGAATCTGGTTCTTCTATGCTAGATCAGTATTCGACTAATCTAAATGAGCTCGCCAAAGAGGGAAAAATTGACCCCCTGATTGGGCGTGATTTTGAGGTGGAGCGCAGTATTCAAATACTCTGTCGTCGTCGAAAGAACAACCCTTTATTGGTAGGTGAAGCTGGTGTTGGCAAAACAGCGATTGCGGAAGGCTTAGCATTTAGAATTATTCACAATGATGTGCCTGACGTCATCGCTAACGCCGTGATTTATTCTTTGGACATGGGAACCCTATTAGCGGGCACTAAATACCGTGGTGACTTCGAGAAGCGGCTTAAAGGGATACTGAAAGAGTTAGCTAAGGATCCTGATGCAATTTTGTTTATCGACGAAATTCACACCATCATTGGCGCGGGTGCAGCATCCGGCGGCGTCATGGATGCATCGAATTTATTAAAGCCTAAACTAAGTAGCGGTGAGTTGCGCTGTATGGGGTCGACCACGTATCAAGAGTACCAAGGTATTTTTGAGAAAGACCGCGCATTAGCACGTCGCTTCCAGAAAGTGGATGTTATCGAACCGTCAGTGGCTGATACCACAAAAATATTGATGGGCCTAAAGTCCCGGTATGAGGAGCACCACAGTGTGCGCTTCACGCAGAAAGCGATTCGCGCCGCGGCAGAATTGTCAGCGAAATACATTAATGAACGCCACTTGCCAGATAAAGCAATTGACGTAATGGACGAGGCTGGGGCAAGTCAGCGCTTATTGCCGCCCTCAAAACGCAAGAAAACTATTGGTGTGACGGATATTGAGCACATCATTTCAAAAATTGCGCGCATCCCTGAAAAATCTGTGTCATCAAGTGATAAAGAATCACTGAAAAACCTTGATAGAGATTTAAAATTGGTGGTGTTTGGTCAAGACCAAGCAATCGATACATTAACTGACGCTATCCGTTTGTCTCGGGCAGGCCTCGGTGCAGAAACCAAGCCAATTGGTAGCTTTTTGTTTGCTGGCCCTACTGGTGTCGGTAAAACAGAAATCACTCAACAGCTTTCAAATATTATGGGCGTGGAGTTATTACGCTTTGATATGTCTGAATACATGGAGCGTCACGCAGTGAGCCGATTAATTGGTGCGCCTCCAGGGTATGTAGGCTTTGATCAAGGTGGTTTACTGACGGATGCCGTGATTAAGCACCCTCATTCTGTGGTGCTGCTGGATGAAATTGAAAAAGCCCATTCAGATGTGTTTAACATTCTGTTGCAGGTAATGGATCACGGAACACTGACAGACAACAATGGCCGTAAAGTGGACTTCCGCAATGTTATTTTGGTGATGACCACGAATGCTGGAGTACAAGAAACTATTCGTAAATCCATTGGTTTCAAGCAACAAGATCATAGCCATGATGCAATGTCTGAAATCAATAAAGTGTTTACCCCCGAGTTTAGAAACCGTTTAGACGCGATTGTGTGGTTCAATCACTTGGAGCAAGAAGTGATCTTGCAAGTCGTTGATAAGTTCATAGTTGAGCTGCAAGTTCAGTTGGATAACCAAGGTGTATCTTTGGAAGTAACAAACGAAGCAAGGCAGTGGTTAGCGCAAGAAGGCTATGATAGAGATATGGGCGCGCGTCCTATGTCTCGTGTTATTCAACAACAGGTTAAGAAAGAGCTTGCTAGTGAATTGTTGTTTGGTGAACTAAGTCAGGGCGGAAGCGTCAAGATATCGTTGAAGAACAAGAAACTGGTTTTTACTTTTAAAGCACTGAAAGAAGAGAAATCTGAAGCCTAGAGATCTGAGCAGGTAGTGTTAGGGTCAAGTGGGCCTAAACACTAAATTGCAGGCATAGAAAAAGGCCCAATGTTTAACAACATTGGGCCTTTTCTTTTACTGTATTCTAACGAGCGCGGTAAATAATACGCCCTTTAGATAAATCATATGGCGTCATTTCACATGTTACTTTGTCGCCTGTTAAGATGCGGATATAGTTCTTACGCATCTTTCCTGAAATATGTGCAGTAACAACGTGACCGTTTTCTAATTCGACACGAAACATAGTATTTGGAAGGGTATCCAACACTGTACCTTCCATTTCAATACAATCTTCTTTCGCCATGTAGCTCTGTTACCTCTGTAAATAATAAGTCTCAAAAATGCCGCGCAGATTTTGCCCAATAACGGCGGCCGTGTAAAGCTTTACCAGTCTTTTTTTGAAATTAGCTGCCATTTTTGCTCAATAAAGCGCTCGTGGGGCAAAAAATTGCGCTTATACTGCATCTTCTGACAGTTATCGATCTGATAGCCTAAATATAAATGTTGTTTGTTTAAACGCTTGGCTATCGAAATTTGCTGTAATACCGCAAACGTACCTAATGAACGCTCAGCTAAAGATGGTTCAAAAAACGTGTAAACTGCCGAAAGCGCGTTTTCCAATGCGTCTGTTACAGCAACGCCAACTAATTCACCTGCCAAATGTAACTCAATGTAAAGTGGGTCTAACCAATCACCATGGGCAAAGCTTGCGTATTGCTCTGGCGTGGCGGGGTACATGCTGCCGTCTTGGTGCCGCGTATTGATGTATTTCTCGTACAAGGCGTAGTAGTGATCTTTGTCTTGTTCACTGAGCACGACCGTTATATCACTGTTGCGCTTGAGGATACGCTTTTGGCCTTTGGATGGTACGAAGCTAGCTATTGGCACGCGAAGAGCCTGACAAGCACTGCAGGCGCCACAGTGAGGGCGATAAACCTGAGCACCACTTCGGCGAAAACCGGCGGCCATTAACATTTCATAATAGGTGTTATGCTCAGATTCCTCCGCGTATACGAGCAGTGTTTCTTGCTCATCAGGCAAGTAACTGCAAGGAAAACTCTGACTAATTCCAAATTTCATTATGGTTGCGTTAATTCCCTAGGAAGCCACAACGATTGATCCATTGGTTGTTTCACTGCCTCTTTAAGTTTATTTAAAAACTCGGCCCTAGGTATTTCGATGCATCCTAGACTAGCCAAATGATCATTCTGTAACTGACAATCAATAAATTCACAGCCGTTTTGGCGTAAAAGTTCCACTAAATAAAACATAGCAAGCTTGGACGCATTCGTCGCATAATGAAACATTGATTCACCACAAAATACGTTGCCAGGGATAACACCATATAAACCGCCAACGAGTTCTTCATCATCCCATACTTCAATTGAGTGCGCGTGACCGCAGCGATGCAATTCTATGTAGGCGTTGATCATTTCATCCGTGATCCAAGTTCCCGAAGATTGTCGTTTTACTTTGGCACATGCATATATGACTCCGTCAAAACGCTTGTTCACAGTCACGCGCAATGATGTTTTCCGAACAAACTTTCTTAAGCTTTTAGACACGCTAAAATTATCTAAAGGCAAAATGCCTCGGGGGTTTGGCGACCACCATAAAATTGGTTCGTTGACACTGAACCAAGGAAATATACCTTGTTGATAAGCATGTAATAAGCGGTTTACCGACAAATCTCCGCCAAAAGCGAGCAGGCCGGGAGGATCAGTTAATGCGTGGGCAGGCGAGGGGAAGTGTAGGGATTTATCTAATTGAAACAGTTCAATCATACTGACTCAGTGAAGTAAAAGGCCTCATGTGAGGCCTTGTCTCTAGAACGTTTATAGGGCGTCTAAGAATTTTTCAGCATCTAGTGCTGCCATACATCCTGTACCCGCTGATGTAATGGCTTGGCGATATACATGGTCACTTACATCACCTGCAGCAAATACACCTTCAACACTGGTTTGCGTTGCATTACCGGCGGTGCCACTGTTCACTTTGATGTATCCGTCTTTCATTTCCAATTGGCCTTCAAATATACCCGTATTTGGTTGATGACCAATAGCAACAAACAGCCCCATTACATCTAGCTCTTTACTTTCATCAGAGGTGGTCGACTTGATACGCACACCTGTTACGCCCATTTGGTCGCCTAGCACTTCATCAAGCGTGCTATTCAAATGTAGGGTTACGTTACCGTTCTCCGCTTTATCTAATAAGCGTTGTGATAGTATCTTTTCGCTTCTAAAGGTGTCACGTCTATGAATAACATGCACTTCTGATGCGATATTAGATAAGTAAAGTGCTTCTTCTACAGCTGTATTACCGCCGCCAATGACTGCAACTTTTTGGTTACGATAAAAGAAACCATCACAGGTTGCACAGGCCGAAACACCCTTACCCATAAATGCAGTTTCTGATTCCATTCCTAAATATTTTGCGGATGCCCCAGTGCAAATAATCAGTGAATCACAAGTATAGGTTCCTGCATCACCTACTAAGGTGAACGGGCGTTTTGTCAGATCTGTTTTATTGATGTGATCAAAAATGATTTCAGTATCGAATTTTTCAGCGTGCTGCTGCATACGAACCATTAAATCAGGACCTGTTAGCCCTTCAGCATCTCCAGGCCAGTTCTCTACTTCAGTCGTTGTGGTTAATTGCCCACCTTGCTGAATGCCAGTTAACAGTACAGGGTTTAAGTTTGCGCGCGCCGCATAAACAGCAGCCGAGTAACCCGCAGGACCCGAGCCTAAAATAAGTAATTTTACGTGTCTTGATTCAGACATGAATGTCTCCAAAGTAAATTTGTGGGCGATTTTATGCAATAGCGCCAATGAGGTAAAGCGGTTCTCTTTGTATTACGCATAGAAATGCGTCTATACAGGAAACTTTCAATCTTTATGCTATAAAAAAATAACTATAAGTAATATTTCATCGTTATTTAGGCCGAACTAATCCTAAGGATAACTTTCTAAACAGTGATCTTTTCGCTAATATTCAGAGTAACTCTGAACTGGGCATGTAATTTTATTAAGTAGGTTATCATGGCACAAACCGTATTTACTTTATTTAAAGATGGCCAGCAATATATGCAAACTTGGCCAATCAAAAAGGAACTGTATCCGCTGTTTCCTGAATGTCGGGTTATTTCCGCTACTAAACTCGCCATTAAAACCATGCCGCCATTGGCAGTACTAACCGTCGCATCCGCTTATTCAGTTACTGGGGTAGAGACCTTGCCTAATGCTGTGGCAATGGGGATTTTCTTTTTATCTATACCTGTACAAGGGCTATTGTGGTTAGGTCATCGGGCCAATCAATGGCTTCCCCCGACAACCTCGAGTTGGTATCGCGATATCCATCAAAAGATGCAACAACAAGGATGCAAAGTGGCGGGTGCTAAATCTCGTCCGAAATACAAAGAGCTTGCTGCCTTACTTAAAACTGCATTTGACGATCTCGATAAGGCCTTTACTCAGCGCTGGTTCTAAGCGCTTTTAGTTTCTGCGCAAATCAGCACGTTATGACATCGGCGACAGATATACTGTTGCTGCCGCCGTTCAACTTTGTTGTGCCGTCTTATACTGAGCTGAACTTCACCACATGCGCATCGATAGGAAAATCGCTTTCCGCTTACTTTAGTCACATCCATTTGATGATAGGTATGGCCTGTTAATCCAAATATTTGTTGCATTATCCCTTGCCACTCTTTGCCATGCGGCTTTACTCGCCCATAGAGGTTAAATGCCACTAAATGCGCGACTTCATGGGGCACTACCTCGTTGATGAATGTAGTGTAATTGTCTGCCAAAAGCACCTGATTAAAACGCAATTCGTTTGATTGCAAGCGTGCACAACCAGCTATTTTACCTCTTTGATTAAAACGTATCTTAGGCATAGCTAGGTTGCTTTGCAGCTGCGTATTTGCTTGCTCCATGCAAATACGCACTCGTTCTGCAACATTACTTTGCATGTCTATCTGACTAAGTGGAGGAGTAGGGATGGAAGCCGTGTTCATTATCGGGCGCTTATTGTGCACTTTGAGTAGGATTGTTTGAGGGATAATGTGCAGGCCAATGCATTATTCACTAAAAATAACACATTGACGCTGCTAAAAGACGTGCTAAATATCGCAGGTTAGGCAAAAAGCGTAAACACCGCGGGGATCATTAAGCTTTGCCACATTATCGAAATCCGCTGTTACCTTGTTGATTAAACTAATCAGCTTACTGTCGCTTTGAGCAAACTGGGTCTTCGCCAACATAACAGAGGCATTTGAGAATAACTCTTTCCAAAATAATTCACTGCTATTTAAAGAGCGCTCAACATAGGTAACGTCATACTCGGACAAATTAGCGCGGGCCGCCGCCGCAGAGACTGCGTCATCAATATAGCCGAGGTGGTCAACCAAGTTTAATTCTAAAGCTGTTTCGCCAATCCACACACGACCTTGCGCTATGTTGTCCACTGTTTCCTTGCTCATTTGGCGCTCATCGGCGACCAACGATATAAATTGATCGTAGCCATGTTCAATACTGCGCTGCAATACTTGACCCATTTTCGGGTCAATACCGCGAGTAATCCCCATGCCAGCAAATTCAGTCGTACCCACGCCATCGGTATGCACTCCCAGATAATCAAGAGTGTTTTCGAAACTAACAAACATACCGAATATACCGATTGAGCCGGTTATCGTGCTGGGCGCTGCCCAAATCTCATCGGCACTGGCTGAAATCCAATAGCCACCTGAAGCAGCATAGGTACTCATAAGTGCAACTACCGGTTTACCCGCTGCCTTGAGATTTTCAATTTCTTGTCGAATGATTTCAGAAGCAAATGCGCTGCCCCCGGGTGAATCGACATATAAAACTACCGATTTTATACTATCGTCTAAACGCGCTTTGCGTAGTAATTCTGCGGTGCTATCACCTCCAACCGTACCGGGTTTTTGCTCGCCGTTTAATATCGTTCCTTTGGCAACCACGACACCGACTTTATCAATACCGGTATTCAACTGGGGAAGGGGTGGGTTAACAATGTGTAAGTAATGTTTGAAGGTGATATTGGTGTAACCGAGTTTGGCGTCTTCATCTTTGCCCACGACCGACACAAGCTCTTGCAGTACTTGTTCTCGTGTTTTTAAACCGTCTACCCAGCCGTTGTCTAACGCATACTGGGCGAAATCGCCATTTGCGTTTTCAAACTTAACCATAAACTCGTCTACTTTTTCGTCGAAGTCATCGGTAGACAGCCCTCTGGCTTTAGCAACGCTGTTTTTGTATTGTGACCACATACCGTTTAACCATGCCCTGTTGGCTTCTTTAGCGGGTTGTGACATATCGTCCCGAAGAAGAGGTTCAACCGCTGATTTGTACGTGCCTACTTTGAATACATGGGTGGTTGCTTTGATTTTCTCTAGGGCTGATTTGTAATACATGCCGAAACGACCATAACCTTCGAATAACATCCATCCCATTGGATTCATGTAAACGTGGTCAGCACGACTGGCAATGTAATATTGCTCTTGGGTGTAGTAGTCACCGATGGCGTAAACGGGTTTTTCGCTGAGTTTAAAATCGTCTATCGCTTGTGCAACCTGTTCAAGCTTATCAAGACCTGCGCCGCTGAGTTCGTGCAAATCAAGCACGAGAGCTTTAATTCGTCTGTCTTGCTTTGCGTTATCTAAGGTGAGCAATATATCTTGTAACAAAACCTCTGGTTTTTCATTTGCTTGACCTAGCGCTTCTTGCATAAACGCTTCAAAAGGATCAATGGCGTGTTTCTGAATAACAATGTCACCCTTGAGATTCAATACTAAAGCTGAATCTTGTTTCACGCCTATTTGCCCGTTATCCCTGAAAAATAATGAGATTATGCCAATGGCAATAATAAGAAAGATAAGATTAAAGAATAACTTACGGCTAAAATTGAGTACTGACCAGATGCCGCCAAATAGCGCCTTGGTCCAACTTTTATCGGTTGACATATAAAATTTGGTTCACTTACATAAAAACAATAATGCATCCTAACGAAAATCTTTACTCGTTAGAATCTACAAGTGTAAATTAATGTAACTTTTGCTGGTTTTTACTGCAGAGATCTTACCGTTAGCGACATTTTAACGAATTCTACATTTTACTTTACGCTTGAACCTGTGAAAAACATCGTATAGTTAATAGGCAGGCGCACCTGCCAAGCAACAATTGGAGACGAGTGATGTCAATACACCATAAAATTAATTACATCGAAATTCCTGTCAAAGATATAAGTGTCACAAAGGCTTTTTTCAGTGCGGTCTTTGGCTGGGAGTTTGTTGACTATGGTCATGATTACACGGCCTTCACCGGGGCAGGTATTGACGGTGGTATGTTTAGCGCGAAGCAATGTGTATCAACCGACAATGGTAGTGTGTTAGTTGTACTTTATAGCGATGATTTAGCAACGACCCAGGCCGAAATTGAAGCCCATGGAGGAAAGATCGTTCAAGATGTATTTAGTTTTCCTGGCGGGCATCGCTTTCATTTTTGCGACCCTTGCGGTAATGAGTATGCTGTGTGGAGTGATAAATAGCGTATTTAGAAGGAGCCAGTATTGGCTCCTTTGCGCAGAACTAACTATGCACCGCTTATCATTGAAATCCTTCATCGGGTAATAAACTCTTACCAGAGGCTGCATCACGTGCTAATACATCACATCGTTCGTTCATGGGGTGCCCTGAATGGCCTTTTACCCAGTGCCATTTAACATCATGTCGATCAACCTGCTCATCTAAGCGTTTCCATAGATCAACATTCTTAACCGGTTTTTTATCTGATGTACGCCATCCATTCTTGCGCCAGTTCTTTATCCATTGATTTATGCCGTTTTTGACATATTGACTGTCGGTGGTTAAATCAACTTTACATGTCTCTGTTAGGCTAGCTAAAGCCTCAATCGTGGCCAGTAGCTCCATTCGGTTATTAGTGGTGTGAACAAAGCCTTGACTTAATTCTTTACTGTGCTGATTGAATAATAGCACCGCGCCATAACCACCTGGCCCTGGATTACCCAAACAAGAACCGTCAGTATAAATTTCTATGTGTTTCATTTCGCTTATCAATCATTTAAAATTTTTCGCAGTATAATGTAATCAACACTTAACGTCAGCCCGAAACAAATAGAGAAAACATGAGACAAATCGTACTTGATACAGAAACGACCGGCATTGATCCTAGGCAAGGTCATAGAATCATTGAGATAGGCTGCGTGGAGCTTCTAAATCGCCGCTTAACAGGTAACACGTTTCATGTGTACGTTAATCCCCAAAGACTCATTGAACAAGAAGCGATAGAAGTTCACGGTATTACTAACGAGTATCTGTTAGACAAACCGCTTTTTGCCGATGTTGCTGCTGATTTTGTCAAGTTTATCAGTGGTGCTCAGCTAGTTATTCATAACGCGCCATTTGATGTGGGCTTTATGGATCACGAGTTTGCCCGAGTTGCTGCGATGGCGGGCAAGAAAACCAGTGATATGTGCACGGTGTTAGATACACTCGAAATGGCGCGGCAAATTCACCCGGGTCAGAAGAACAATCTCGATGCTTTGTGTAAACGCTACGGCATAGATAACTCCCATCGAGAATTGCACGGCGCATTATTGGATTCCGAGATCCTAGCTGACGTTTATCTTATGATGACCGGCGGGCAAACGGATCTTAATTTGTCTGGTAAATCAAACTCCGAAGGTGGTAGTCAGGTTGAACGTATTCGCAGGCTTGATCCTCAGTTAAATCAGTTAAAGGTTTTACGCGCCACAGCCGATGAATTAGTAGAGCACGAGAAGCGTTTGGATCTGGTTAATAAAGAAGGCGGTTCTTGTTTGTGGCGTGAATAAGCGCCAATTTTCAACACATTTGGGATGCTATGTTAAAACGTTTGTTATTTAGTGCGCTTATATTACCTGCTTTTGTTAGCGCACAATCGCCTCAAGCAGAACAGCCCGCATCCAATCCGCTTACGTCATTAGGCGATGACTTTCAAAACAGCATAGAACTATTGCAAAACCGCTTTCGAATTGATTTCGAAGTGGATGAAATTACCATGGTCTTTTTTCGCGAATACGGCAGTGTACCTGTTGTATTAGTAAAGCCCGATGGCAGCAAAATCTATCAGTCTCAGGCTGATGGCGAAGATATTTTTTGGTTCGATACTGCAACCTATGACATGGTCAGTATTAAAAAACCGATGCCAGGCCCTTGGCAAGCGATAGGCGAAATTGAGCCGGGTAGCCGAGTGATGGTTATTAGTGATTTATCGCTTCATGCTGAGCCGTTACCCAGTGTTATCTTCTCCGGAGAGATTCTCAAGCAAACCGCTTATCTCACCAATGGCGGCGAGCCAATCAATTACACCGAGTTTAGAGACGTCGTTACGCTCAATATGCAATTCTTCAGCACAAACAATCCAGAAAGTAATAATTTTGGTGCTGACTCACAAACCATTGCAACATTTGAAGATAATGGCCAGGGGATGGATGAAATTCCCCTAGATGGCACATTCACTGGCCAGTTTAATTTGTCAGTGGCAGCTGGTGAGTGGATCCCGACCTTTATGGTAAGCACGCCTATGTTCTCACGAGAGCAAGTGGGCGAGCCGGTGATGCTATATCCCAATCCCATTCATATCACGGTTGAGCAAAATGGCGGGGGAGGTGGATATCACAAGCTCATGGTCGATGCAGACCGAGAACATATCGATATGTCTTCCTTATTGATTGACGGCAAAGTCAAATTTCCAAATGGTGATATTCAAAACTTTTCCATTACTGACGAGTCACCTGATATACGCGAGTACATGATCGTCAATTATGAATATGGTGTTTATCGTGTGAAGTTGACAGCATTTGGCAAGACTATAGACGGCCGTGACCTTATTTTGGACGTGCCCGAATTTAGTTTCTTAACAGAAGAGCCTTTGGCAGAGCCAGTGATAGATGAAACTACAGCAGGGGAAGGCACGCAAATTACGAATGAACAGGGTCGGCCATTGACGGCTCAACCTCAACTCGACGCTGAGCCGGAAATGGAAACATCGACCTTGATCATGTTGATAGTCGGTATCAATGTATTTCTATTAATTGTGGGGGGAACGCTGATTTGGTTTGTTACCAGAGAAAAACCGCTCACGGTTAGCGAGGTTTTAAGCGAGAACACAGAACAAAGTGACACGAGCGAGAGTAAAACGGGATGGTTTGTAAGGTTGAAATTGCGCTTTGCGCGTGAAAAAGACGATGCAGAAGGGAAAAGTGATAAAACCGATAAGAAGAAAAAGGAAGCCGCGCAGAAAGACAGCCCTAAGAAAAAAGCCTAATGTTGAATGCATTTTGGTCAAATTGCTCACTGCGTAGGCAAACAAACGAAAATATTGAAATTAAGCGATAAAATCCAGAAAAAGCAGTTGACTCGATACGGGGTTAACCGTATTATCTGCGCCGCGGTTGAGGGGAAGGTCCTAGATTAACTTCTTAACTCGTTGAAAGTATTAAAGAAACTGGAGCGGTAGTTCAGTTGGTTAGAATACCGGCCTGTCACGCCGGGGGTCGCGAGTTCGAGTCTCGTCCGTTCCGCCATTAATTTTTCTTCTTGTTTTATCCTAGTTTTATTCTATGTTATCTGTGCCAATTCTTGGCAAATATTTGAAACAACTTATCTTGTACAGTGCTTAGCTATGTGGCTGAAATTCATGTCATTACCTTATGCTTGAGGTAAACTGCTTGTTCTGAATTTTACCGTGTTGATGTTATATTTTTGCACGAACGATCGACGAATAGGTGGGTTAGTTTGATCTTACTGATGTTTTATATTGTTTTGGCGTTGGGCGTATCTTTTATATGCTCTATTGCAGAAGCCGTGATATTGAGTGTGTCCTCTGCTTATATATCTGTGCTAGAGAAGCAAAAACACAAAAGTGGAGAAATGCTACGCCTGCAAATTCAAAACATTAATAACCCTCTGGCGGCAATTCTTACTTTGAACACAGTGGCTCATACCATGGGGGCGGCGGGGGCAGGAGCCCAAGCGGTTGCCGTCTTTGGCGAAGTTTACATGGGCGTTATCTCTGCTATTTTAACTTTATTCATCCTAGTCTTTTCAGAAATCATCCCAAAAACAATGGGCGCCACCTACTGGCGAAAATTAGCCCCTGCCACAGCGTATTTTCTTAAGTACTTGATTATGTGTCTCTATCCGTTCGTAATGCTGGCGAACAAGCTGACTGCAGGGTTCAGCGATGACTCTCCGCTAAAAGGGCTGAGTAAAGCCGAGTTAGCCGTGTTAACGGATGAATCCTATCAAGAAGGGCAAATAGCCAAGCAAGAGGCGAATATATTACAGAACTTGCTGGCCCTTGATGAACTCAAAATAAAAAGTGCCATGACACATCGTACGGTTATTTTTTCTGTTCCAGAAAACATGACTGTCGAGGCGTTTTACCATAAGCATGGAACAATTGAGTTTTCCCGTATTCCGATTTACGAGCAATCAGAACCAGAGAAAATAACGGGTTACGTATTAAAAAAAGATATTTTGCTAGCCATGATCCGCAAGAATGAAAAGAACCCGCTGAGCATATATCGAAAAGACATGGTCACGCTGTTAAGCAGTATGCCACTGTCAGCAGCTTTGCATCCATTACATACTAGGCGGGCTAATATGCTATTGGTAGTGGATGAATATGGCGGACTAGAAGGTATTTTAACGGACGAAGATCTCACGGAATCATTACTGGGTGTAGAAATCGTCGATGAAAACGATAAAAACGTGAGTATGAAAAAATTAGCGAGGTTAATGTGGCGTCGCCGTGAACGCGCAGCTTTGCATAAAACATCACAAACAAAATCATAAACGACAGCTAAAGACTGACATCAAAGGTAAGAACGAATATATGCATGAACTGCTGAAATGTGACCATTTATCTAAACAGTATGACGATGGTAAAGAAAGTGTTCAGATACTAAATAATGTAAATCTAAGCGTGAATACATCTGAACAGCTCGCCATTATCGGCAGTTCAGGCTCAGGAAAAAGTACTTTATTACACTTACTCGGGGCATTGGATCAGCCCACATCGGGCACAGTGCTATTTGAACAACAGGATATCTTTTCCTTCACGAGTGCCGAACAGGCGAAATTTCGTAATAAATCACTCGGTTTTGTCTACCAAGCACATCATTTATTACCTGAATTTAGTGCGTTGGAAAATGTGGCTATGCCTCGCTTAATTGCCAATGAGAAACGCGAAGAAGCGATGCACCATGCACAGAATATGCTTGAAAAAGTCGGTTTAGCCCATCGCTTAACGCACAGGCCAAGCATGTTATCTGGCGGAGAGCGACAGCGCGTGGCGATTGCCAGAGCATTAGTTAATCAGCCGAAATTAGTGTTGGCCGACGAGCCAACTGGTAACTTGGACACCAAAACCGGTGAAGGGATTTATCAGTTGCTAAACGAATTGCGTGATATAAGCCAAACAAGTTTTATTGTGGTCACTCATGATATCCAGTTAGCGAAGCGCCTCGACCGCTCTCTGCGTTTAGTTAATGGGCAACTTAGTCCACAACTCGATTAAAAAGTAGAGATTAAATGAATTTAATTTTTCAATTGGCGTGGCGATTTCGCAGCAGTAAGCAGCAAAATGGCTACATTTCGTTCATCTCCGCTTCGTCTACATTTGGCATAGCCCTGGGCTGTTTTGTATTGATTTTGTTGCTATCTGTTATGAATGGCTTTGAACGTGAACTTAAAGATCGACTTTTATCGATCATTCCACACGGTGAATTATATGCTGTTAGTAGTCAGGGCATTTCCGAATGGCAAAAAGAAGTAACAGCCTTACAGTCAGATCCGCGCATTGAGTCTGTTCAGCCCTACACAAAAGCCACGGGCATGTTGCAGAAAGGCAAAAAGATGAAAGCCATTGAGTTAGTGGGCATAGATACAAAGTACGCAGAAAATGACGGCATGCTCAGCGGTGTGCCGTCCGAGCAATGGCAAGCCTTCAGCGACAATCAGCAGGGGGTAATGCTGGGAGCTGGAGCGATGGCTAAACTGGGCATTACGTTAGGTGATAAAGTGAAACTATTACTGCCTCAGTTGAGTGATGACTTGTCCATTCGCGCCCCGAAAACACTTTGGTTAACCGTGGTCGGTGAAGTTAAAATTGGTGGTGAGTTAGACAACCACATTGGCTATATGCATTTGCCATTGGCTTCAGAAACACTAGGAGTCACTTATGGCGTGCAAGGTCTGCGTTTTCGCTATCACGACCCATTCGCCGCCCCCATGATTACCCGTGAGATCGGTTACGGCTTCCCCCATGAAGTATACATGTCTGATTGGACTCGGACCCAAGGTCACTTATACCAAGATATTCAACTGGTGCGAGTAGTAGTGTATATCACGCTTATCCTTGTGATAGGTGTGGCGTGTTTTAACATTGTGTCGACGTTAGTGATGGCAGTAAATGAAAAGCAATCTGAAATTGCCATGCTCAAAACAATGGGTACAACTGACAGCAGTATTATTCTGATTTTTATGCTTCAGGGCCTGATAAATGGGCTAATAGGCACCTTAATTGGTTTGGTTTGCGGCATTTTAATGGCGTTAAATTTATCTTCGGTCGCGCAGGGTATTGAACGTCTAACAGGTTTTCAATTTCTATCTGGGGATATTTACTTTATCAACTTCTTACCATCTGCCTTGAAATGGCATGAGGTGTATATTACTGGCTTCATCGCTATCGCATTGACTTTGCTGGCAACCCTTTATCCCGCGCGCAAAGCTGCCAAGGTTAATCCTGCAACGGTATTAGGGCATTAGCCGCAAGTACCTTCATCAGTTACAAAAAAAGGCAGTGCGTTTTCAATGCACTGCCTTTTATCATTTTATGTCTCGCATTGTTAGCGGCGGCTCATGAGAGGCAACGGCTAACTCGCTTTCGGCGAATGCAATGTTTCTTCCTCTTTACCTGCCTCAGGATCGTTGTATCTATCAATATCAAACTCTCCCTCACTTTTGGCAACGATACAGGCCACCATACAGTCACCGGTCACGTTTACCGAGGTGCGTGTCATATCGAGTAACCGGTCAACTCCGATAATTAAAGCAATGCCTTCAACCGGCAAGTTCACTTGTTGCAGCACCATGGCCAGCATAATCAAACCAACACCTGGCACCCCCGCTGTACCAACGGATGCTAGCGTGGCTGTTACGATCACCATCATGTAGTCGCCCAAAGATAAATCAATGCCGTAAACCTGCGCGATAAACACCGTTGCCACGCCTTGCATAATGGCTGTGCCGTCCATGTTTATTGTCGCGCCAAGAGGAATGGTGAAAGATGCAACAGAAGGCTTTACGCCCAGTTTGTTGGTTGCCGTTTCTAGCGTAACGGGTAAGGTCGCGCCGCTGCTTGAGGTACTGAAAGCGAAAATGGCTGCGTCACGCATCTTTCGCAGTAAGATGATTGGACTGAGTCCACTTAAGAGTTTTAAAATAATGGGGTATGACACAAACGCATGCACCATTAATACGAACATCACAAGCAAGAAGTATTTGAGTAAACCTGCAATGGTATCAAAACCGATAGTGGCGAAAAGTTTTGCCATCAAAACAAATACGCCGTAAGGCGCTAGGTTCATTAAAATAGTGACCAGCTTCATCACTACTTCGCTAAGATCTTCAAACATTGACGTTAAACGTTTACCTGCCTCGCCCGCCATCGACATAGCCACACCGAATAATACCGAAAATACGATAATTTGCAGCATGTTACCTTCGGCCATTGCGCTGACTGGGTTTGAAGGCATCATATTGATGATAACTTGACCAAGACTCGGTGCCTCTTTAGCTTGATAGGCAGCGTCCGTGGTCATGCTAATTGATTCACCAGGGGAGACCAAAAGTGCAAAACCAACCGCTAAAGAAATGGCAATGGCAGTAGTGCCAATATAGAGCAGAATAGACTTGCCGCCCAAACGACCTAACTTACTCGGATCCGACAAACTTGCAGTGCCGCAAACCAATGAAACAAACACCAAGGGCACGACGAGCATTTTAAGGCTGGCGATAAAAATTTGCCCGACAACATTAAATATACCATCGACTAAAAGTCCATACGTAGAAACCTCTAACCCAAATACACTAAACGAAAAATCTCCGCTATCATCAAACAGTTGCTGGAGAAGGCCACCGATAATGATACCGGCCAGCATGCCGAAAAATATTCTGGCAGTTAAACTGAATTTTTCGGGGTTGGAGGGGAGGGATTGGCTCATGATTTTCCTGAATTTATTATTATTGCCCATAGGTTAGCAAGTTTGCCCAATAAGCTGAACAATTAATATGTTCATATATGTGACACACAGCATTCGTTAACTGTTAGAAACAAAGGACTATTTGTATGTATCAACGCACAAGATTGCTTTTAAGCAGCTTTATATTGTTTACCTTGTTTGCCTGTGGAGGAGGCGGCTCTGATTCAATCACACGGGGCGACACACCAAACTCAGGTGATAACACAGGTGACATCACTACCTACTCAATTGCCTTGACCTTAACAGATTCAAATCAGCAAACGGCTTCACAACTAAGCGCGTCTACCCCGTTGACGCTAACTGCTCGGGTAACCGACAATACAGGGGCTATCGCGACAGATAAATTGGTCACCTTTACCTTCAGCCCAGAAGGTCTAGCCGATTTTAATAATGACTCAGGAACTGCTTCAACCGGCACAACGGGTGAGGCCAGCATCGCCTTACTGGTGGGGGGAAACTCAGGCTCAGGAGAGGTCATAGCAACCCTCTCTGGCGGAGAGACTGCCAGTACGACATTTACCTCACAAGGCACTACCCAAGTAAATGAGCAGCCCAGCTCGCTAGATTTATTCGCAGGTGCAGTGCAATTGCCCTCTAGTGGCACAGACAGCATAGAATTAATCGCACTCCTTAAAAATGCGCAAAACGTCTTGATGGAAGGAGTTGATGTGGTGTTCTCAGCTGATGCTGACGCGGCGTTAATGATTACCCAGGGCACCACAGGCAATGATGGCCAAGCAACGGCGTCATTAACGACACAAAATAACCATCAGAATCGTAATATTCAAGTGACTGCCACAAGTGGCACGTTAAGCCAAACTTTATTGATATCTGTTGTAGGCACCACTGTGAATATCGATGGCCCAAGTTCAGTTATATTAAACGACCCCGTTGATTTAACCATTAGCTTGCTTGACTCAGATGCCAACGGTATAGCCAATCAACAAGTTAACTTATCGGCTGCCAATGGCTTACTAAGCACCACCACACCTATAACAGGCACTAATGGTCAAGTCACCGTTACCTATACAGGCAACACATCTGGGGTAGAGACGATTTCGGCCAGTGCCTTAAATGATGAGAGTGAATTTACCTTGGCGGTTCAAGCGGATAACTTTAGTTTCACCAGTGTGCCTAATGAAGAGGTAAACTTGAACAATGCTCAGTCCCTCGGGTTAACGTGGTTATCAAACAACACCGCGGTATCAGGTGCACAGGTGACGTTAACTACCTCAAGAGGGGCCATAGCCACTAGCACTAAAAACACTGATAGTGATGGCTTAGTGAGTTTTTCTATCTCATCCGATAATGCGGGTTTTGCAACGGTCTCTGCTACGGGCACGGACAGTGACGGCAATCAAGTGACTGCGCGCACTCAAATAGAATTCGTCGCAACGGTAGCGGATAACATCATAGTAGATGCCACGCCAGACTCTATCGGCCCCACAGGTGAAATTAGTACCATTAGCGCTGTGGTGCGCGACGCCCGAGGCAATTTGGTCAAAGGTAAAACGATTAACTTTTTACTGGATGATGTGAGCGGTGGGCAAATTTCGCCGAATCAAGCCACAACCGATAGAAGCGGCATTGCGAAAACAGTCTATACCTCTAATGCGCTAAGCACATTTGAAGGGGTAAAAGTGTATGGCACAGTGGATGATACGCAAAGCGTGTCGGCCTTCACTTTGCTGACGGTGGGTGACAAGCCGTTCGATATCGTCTTTGGTACGGGCAATACCATTCAATCACCCACTGAATCATCTTACACAAAAGAATTTTCAGCATTCGTGACCGATCCTGATTCAAATCCGGTGGAAAATGCCAACATTACCTTTTCTGCGCCGCCAAAGCCTTTCAAACAAGGGGGAATATATGAGAAGGGATTCTGGATATTTAATACCACTACAAATGTTTGGAATAAAAATGTGACGGCGGTGTGCGATAACGAAGATGTTAACGGAAATGGTATTCTCGACGAAGGTGAAGATATAAACGGTGATGAACAATTAACTCCAGGCAATGTTGTGGCGGTTCAATCTCAGGGGACGACGGATGAAAATGGCCAAGTAGTATTTACCCTTAGTTACCCTAAAGCATTCGGGATATGGACCACCGTAGCCATAACCGCTAACGGAGAATCTCAAGGCAGTGAGTCATCTGAGCAACATGATTATGGATTAGGTGTAGCAGCGGACGATTTAACAGATTCTGCCTCAGCACCTCCAGCAAATCCTTATGGTGAGTCTGCCAACTGCAACGACATTTTATAAACAGAATACTTCAAACTAAAAAGCCCCGTATCACAATCGTGATACGGGGCTTTTGTTATGTTTTCTTTAATGGATTAAAACAACAAATACAGCTTTAAATCCACAAAATTAAGGCAACGTTTTAGACTTTTTGGAACGGATAAACCGATCCGAGTTTCAGTAATTGGGTGAGCTCATCAAGGGCAGTACGAGACTCATTAAGCAAGGCGACATCGCGCAAATCATCTACCGATAAACGGTCACGATAATGTTTATCCACCCAATTATTTAAACGTTCGAACTGGGCATCATTCATCATAGTGCTTTGATTTACTGCGGCCAATTCGGTGTCGTTCATGGCTACGCGTAACCTCAGGCAGGCAGGCCCACCACCGTTTCGCATGCTTTGTTTAACATCGTAGTAGCGAATGTGTTTTATCGGCGTATTCAGGGTAACCAGCTCATTTAGATAAGCTGAAACCGCAGGATTCTCTTCACAATCGGTAGGGGCAATGATCGCCATATCACCGTTCGCCAGCGTCACCAGTTGGGTATTAAACAAGTAGCTTTTTATTGCATCTTGCAAGCTTACTTGGTCTGTCGTCACTTTGATAAAGTGCAAATCGCCCGTACCGTATTTTTGCTTAATTTCAGCAAATGCTTTATCCGTATCTAGGAAAGCCTGCTCGTGATAGAAAAGCACATTTTGGTTCCCCACAGAAATAACGTCATTATGGAAAACACCCTGGTCGATTAAATCTGGGTTTTGCTGAATAAACACTACGTTGTCGTCACTCAGTCCATGTAAGCGGGCAACGGCTTGGCTGGCTTCAAACGTTTGACGAGCAGGGAATTTCACTGGTGCAGGTTTGCTTTTATCAAAGGCATAACGCCCATAAACAAATAACTCGACACCTCGTTCACCGTACTGGCGACATAAACGCGTATGGTTTGCTGCGCCCTCATCACCAAAATGCTCATTATCGGGTAAATGATTGTGGTGACTGAAATATTGCTGATTAGCAAATGTAGCTTTAAGTATATTGCCAGTGACCTGGGGCTCTAAAGAGCGATGGTATTTATTGGTCAGATTTGCAGGGGTAAAATGCACCTTACCATCAGCGGTATCAGCACTAGGAGAAACCGTAGCGGCGTTGGCTGTCCACATGCTAGATGCTGAGCAACAGGCTTGAAATATAGCGGGCGCTTGCTTAGCAGCTTGCTGCAAAACGTTAGCGTCAGAGCCAGAAAAGCCTAAACGACGTAACGCATCCACGTCAGGACGCGCCTGAGGAGCCAACACGCCCTGAATCATACCTAGGTCAGCTAGGGCTTTCATTTTCTTTAAGCCCTGCTTAGCGGCTTGTTTAGGGCTACTCTGTGCGCTCGCATTATTTAACGAGGCAACATTACCGTATGATAAACCCGCATAATTGTGGGTTGGTCCAACGAGTCCATCAAAATTCACTTCAAACTGCTTCATTCTATCCTCATGTGCGTATCAGTATCCGCTAAACCAAAAGCGAAAAGGTTGAGCTTGAAAATGACCATTCCATCTTCATCTCGGTGTGTCATGGTCGGCATTATACTGGTTTTAAGGTCGCTGCCAATCGAGGCGATTAAATTATGAACAGTGATTTGCGCTTACGTATGACGATTATCGGATAAGTATGAAGAAGAACTTGTTTTCTATTCACTTTGTCGATATATGTTAAAAAGCATTTTATAGAGGTGAACGAACAATTCTTCTACAGTTCATCTAAAAACCCTAATAAATACAAAGGTTAAGACTAATTATATGGCAAAGTCTCTGGTCATTGTCGAATCACCGGCAAAGGCGAAAACAATTAATAAATATCTCGGAAAAGATTTTATTGTTAAATCTAGTGTAGGCCACGTTCGAGACCTTCCAACGAAAGCTTTAGGCAAAGTTCCGCCTAAAAAACCGGCAAAAGAGCTAAAGTTATTATCAGAAAAAAAGCGTGAATCGTATTTACGCGAACACGAATATCGCAAATTAGTTGATCGTATGGGCGTCGATCCAAAAAATGATTGGGAAGCCCATTACGAAGTCCTTAACGGTAAAGAAAAAGTCGTTAATGAACTTAAAAAGTTAGCCAAAAATGCTGACACTATCTATCTCGCAACGGATTTGGATAGAGAAGGGGAAGCCATCGCTTGGCACCTACAAGAATTGATCGATGATCCCACAAAAGATTATCAGCGTGTGGTGTTTAACGAAATCACCAAAAACGCCATTCAAGAAGCCTTCTCTGAACCCGGTAAAGTCAACGTTGAGCGGGTAAATGCGCAGCAAGCTCGTCGATTCCTCGACCGTATTGTGGGCTTTATGGTGTCCCCATTATTATGGAAAAAAGTCGCTCGAGGCTTATCCGCTGGTCGTGTTCAATCTGTTGCTGTACGCCTTGTCGTTGAGCGTGAACGTGAAATTAAGGCCTTTGTACCCGAAGAGTTTTGGGACGTGCATGCCGACCTAGTCACGGCAAAACAAAGTGACCTGCGTATGCAAGTTGCTAAACATAATGACAAAGCATTTAAGCCAGTCAATAAAGCACAAACGGATGCGGCATTATCCGATTTAGAAGGGGCTGATTATAAGGTTGTTAGTCGTGATTCAAAGCCGACTCAATCTCGCCCATCAGCACCTTTTATAACCTCAACCTTGCAACAAGCGGCCAGTACGCGCTTAGGTTTTGGTGTGAAAAAAACCATGATGATGGCTCAGCGCTTATATGAAGCCGGTCACATTACGTATATGCGTACCGACTCAACCAATTTGAGCAAAGAAGCGGTCGATGCTTGTCGTGATTATATTGGTGATAATTTTGGTGATAAGTACTTACCAGAAAATGCCCTGAAGTACGGCAGTAAAGAAGGTGCTCAAGAAGCTCACGAGGCGATACGCCCGTCAAATGTGCTACTTAAATCAGAGTCTTTATCTGAAATGGAACGTGACGCACAGCGCTTATACGAGCTTATCTGGCGTCAGTTTGTCGCTTGTCAAATGACACCTGCAAAATACGACGCGAGCACCATTCGTGTATCAGCCAATGGTTATGAGTTGACTGCAAAAGGCCGCGTGTTGAAGTTCGACGGTTGGACTAAAGTACAAAACCCTCAGCGTAAGAAAGGTGAAGAAGACTTCTTGTTGCCGGATGTAAAAGAAGGCGAAAGTCTTAACCTTAAGCAACTTGAACCGAAGCAGCATTTTACTAAACCTGTGGCTCGCTTCAATGAAGCATCCTTGGTAAAAGAACTGGAAAAACGCGGCATTGGTCGCCCATCAACCTACGCTAGCATCATTTCTACGATTCAAGATCGCGGCTATGTGCGCCTTGAGAGTAAGCGTTTCTATGCTGAAAAAATGGGTGAGATAGTCAATGACCGCTTGCTTGAAAATTTTGATAATCTGCTGAGCTTTGATTTCACCGCCAAGATGGAACAAGAGCTAGACGAAATTGCCAACGGCAAAGTCTCGTGGAAAGACGTACTCAATGATTTTTACGGTGATTTTGAACAAAAGCTGCACCTAGCGGAAAAAGATCCCGAAGACGGCGGTATGCGCTTGAACCAAGCGGTACCAACGGACATTGCATGCCCTAAATGTGGCCGCCCAATGAACGTGCGCACTGCCAGTACCGGTGTGTTCTTAGGTTGCTCTGGTTATAACTTACCGCCTAAAGAGCGCTGCACCGGCACCATGAACCTCACCTCTGGTGACGAAGTTATCAAGGTGGATGACGAAGAAGAGCTTGAGACTGAGTTACTGAGAGCGAAGCGACGTTGTCCAATTTGTGCTACCGCCATGGACAGCTACTTAGTGGATGAAACGCGTAAGTTACACGTGTGCGGTAATACCCCTACGTGCCCCGGTATCGAAGTTGAAGAAGGCACGTTTAAAATCAAAGGTTATGACGGTCCCATTATCGAGTGCGATAAATGTGGTTCAAACATGGAGCTTAAAAACGGTCGCTTCGGAAAGTATTTTGGTTGTACTAACGAAGAATGTAAGAACACCCGTAAGTTATTGCGAAACGGTGAAGCTGCGCCGCCTAAAGAAGACCCAGTGGATTTGCCTGAATTAGAATGTACTAAGTCAGATGCGCACTTTGTATTGCGTGACGGCGCCTCAGGTATTTTCATGGCAGCGCATAACTTTCCTAAATCACGGGAAACTCGTGCGCCGCTTGTGGCTGAATTAGCGCGCTTTAGGGATCGCATTTCACCTAAGTTTTATTACTTGGCGGATGCGCCGGCTAAAGATCCCGACGGTAACGACACGCTCGTGCGCTACAGCCGTAAAACCAAGCAACAATATGTTATGAGTGAAAACGAAGAGGGCAAAGCCACTGGTTGGTCCGCTTGGTACACAGATAATAAATGGACGGTAGAAGATAAGCGTAAAAAAGCAAAATAGCGCTTTTGAAACCCAGTCTTCATTACTTATAATAAAGTACTGATTACCCATAATAAAAAGCCGGTAACTTATCCTTGCCGGCTTTATGCATTCTACAAAACCAATAGGCACGAGTATGGCATTGTCACTCCAAGAACAACTTTTACAAGCAGGCCTCGCAGATAAGAAAAAAGCGAAGCAAGTGCGCCAGCAAAAACACAAACAAGCAAAAGAGAAAAAAAATCACAACGTTCAACAAACGAACGAAAGTAAAATTGCCGCTGAAAAAGCCGCCGAGCAAAAGAAAGCCCGTGACAGAGAGTTGAACCAAAAGGCCAAAGCTGAAGCAGAGAAAAAAGCGGTCCAAGCACAAATTGTGCAGATGATTAACGTGAACAAACAATCGCGTAAAGTGGGTGATATTGCGTGTAACTTCAGTGACAACAAGGTTATAAAGCGTATGTATGTTGATAAAAACATTCATACCCAAATTACTCAAGGCCAGCTTGCTATCGTCAAACTCAATGACGTTTATGAACTGATCCCCATGCCCGTGGCGGATAAAATCGCTGAGCGTGATGAAAGTTACGTGCTGTATCGCGCCGATATTCTGCCAGAAGAAAAGGCCAAGAACAGTGAAGATGAAGACTGGTACGCCGACTACGAAATCCCAGATGATTTGAGTTGGTAACAGGGGGGAATGCTCAATAGCGCTATCTGTGGATAGCGCTTTTTGGTTATTGTGGGGCAGGTTTGCGCAACAGCAACTTAGTTAAGATGACGTTATGTAAAGTGGTGCGCCGGGAGTCCATCGCCGGCTTTACTTTACAGTTACTAAATGATTCCTATGACGATATAACAGCCTAGTAGTCTTTCTCGTCACGGGTTTTTACCAGCATGATTTTAAAGCCATTAAATTGCTTACCCATGATGTTTTTCATGGCGAAGATGCCAAAAAATATTCCAAGAGCGGCACCGAACCCTTGAATGTAAGGGGTAAAAGGCTCAATAGATAAGTCAAGAAAGGCCAGCGCTAAGCCGATAGAAAAACCGAAGAGTACGGCAGTGGGTACCGTCCAAATCAAAAACCGCCAAGCCCAACTCCACCAAATGCGCGCTGCTTGAACCCAAGTTACTTTCACTTCTTCCATGATCCACCTTTGACTTTAAGAGTGTGTAGGTTAAACGCGATTAGCTAACGGGCAGCCCTCAAATACAATTATTTAAGCTACTTCTTCGAAAAATCGGTCGATCATTGCCAACGCTGATTGATTATAGCCCACGCGAGGCTCAAGCGGCGCGTCTTTGGGGCGAATACCGAGTTTTATACCGACAATCGAGTTCTCCGTTAATGCGTCGCCACAGGCCGCTAGCGAGCGATGGATTTCTTCTTCTGTCAACAATGAATGCTCAGCGCCAAATTCAACAGTCGAGTTTTTCGATGCAGGCATGTGGGTGTCTTTCCAAATGCCATAAGGTGATTCTTGGTCTGTGACACCGGAGAACATCAAGCCTTTGAGCAAACCTTGAGCCTTAACGTGTTTAATGTGCGCTAACACGCCTTCAGTGCTCATGCTTTCAATGGCTGAACGCCCCCAGTTAATTAGCAACCCAAGGTTTGCATTCTTTGATGCATTAAGTTCGTTTAAGACCGCTATTTCATCGTCCAGTGACAAAAAGCCCTTCGCGTGCTCGTGCTCAGGTACAAGGGCGTCGCAGTGTTCAATGACGATATCAGCACCGTGCCAATCCCAGCTGAGCATGGTTTCTAGTGAAGCCTGCAAAGATTTCGCCGAGCCCTCGGCTTTGCTTCGATCTGGAGCCGTTTGTATTTCAATGGCTTTAACAGCCTTTCGCCCAAGGCCTTTATTTAACTTGCCAATGGCGTCACAGGCTTTTTGCATAAAGGCGAGGGCCTCTTGGCGACCGGCTTCATCATCTGATGCGATGCCAAAGCGAGGGTTTTTACCCAATGCACCCATGGTGCCCGGTACGCAAGTGAATACAAATTGCCAATCAGGGCTTACGTTAGCAATAAACCAGTCGTCATCATGGGGGTGCAACGAGCCGGTGAACGGGTGTTCTAAACCTTGTACATTTTTAAGCGCTTTTAACTGACTAAAGTAAGCGTGTTCAGCTTCAGCATCCCATCGTTCCCACGCAGGCGAGGTGGCGTAGGAGCCTACAAAATAATTCATGTGAATTCCTTTTTGAAAAGTGAACGTAAACAGTTATTTATCCCCGACTTTAGCACGAAGCCGCAAGGTTGCGAATAGCCATACGAATCGTAAATGGGTAAATGTTTTAACGCAGTTTCTCGCCTTTTCACCGAAGTTCAGGTGAACAGTATTTGTTGGCTTAGGGTTTGCTAATGAAGAGTTAATAAACATGTAAAGTAAATCGATTTTTTGCTCATATGTAGATTACATAACCGGATTAGCATGGTTAAGAACGGCCATGGTTGAACACTTAGGAATGAATACGATGGAAATTCAACAATCAAAAACATCCTTATTTGATTATCTAAACAACTCTAGCGATGCTGATGCGGCATTACAAAGCGTGGTGGATGCCCAGAAAAATAATATTTCAGCTGGGTTGTCTGATGTGCAAAGTAATCTTGCAAGTGGAAACATTGATGATGCTTTAGAGCGTTTGAAATCAGGCGAGAACGGCATAAATCTACAAACACTAGATAATATGCTTAGCTTTAACATGCGCGGGGTCACTGAAGATCTCACTGATACTGCGAAAAGTTTAGGTCTTACGTTTGATGTTAAGCTCACCCAAGAAGAAGGGGCATGGCTAGTTAGCAGCGAACATTCCCCTGAGCACAAGGGCCTTGCTCAGCTTCAACAATACCTTGATAGAAACCCTAGGCTGCAAAGTAAGTTAGATGGTTTAAATTCGTTGTCAGAGTTTTACGAACTAGGACAGTCTCAGGAATATGCGAAACAACTGCAAGACGCTGACGTGCATGAAGACGACGTAGTCACCTACCTAACACAAAGCCGAGAATATTTATTTTCACTGGACAGTTTTTATCTATCTGACGCGGGGCTATCGATAGCCTCTCGCGGGGAGTCAGAAGGCTTGTTTGAACAGGTGAAAAAAACATTGGGGTTAAGTGAAGAAGAGGATTAATCTGTTATCAGGCTGCAGGTTATTGTGTCTCAATAGGCAAATCGCCGGCGGCGGTTATTTGCCATAGGGGCAGTGATATATTCTGTTAATTGCCGCTTTAAAAGCATGCGCATAACCAATACAGACTTTAAACAGCTAACTTACATTCAGCCGTTATAGGGAATGTCTTGCTCAAGGGGAGGGCTTTTTACTATGATCCTGCTCTTTAATATTCACGTCTTTTCTCAATGCGCTTACATTCTATCTTCTTAGAGCTTAAACAGCTGTTGGGCATTTCTGCCAATACCACCAGTCACAATGAAAAAATCATATCCGCCTTAGGTGGTGCGTTAGGGATCGCTGGGATCATGTGGGTCATGCATTTTGTAGTGCAAGCTCAATTGTTAACGATGCATAGCAGTATCATGATCATCGCTTCGATGGGGGCCAGCGCCGTCTTGCTATTTGCTGTGCCACATGGGGCGCTTTCTCAGCCTTGGGCCGTTATCGGTGGGCACTTAATTTCCGCTGTGCTGGCAATAACCTGTGTTAAATATCTGGGGCATGGGCCTTGGATTGCCGCAGTTGCTGTGGGGGGCGCAATAGGCATGATGTATTACTTACGCTGCATTCACCCACCCGGCGGAGCAACTGCGCTCACAATCGTTGTTGGCGGAGCAGACATCAACGCTTTAGGGTATGAGTTTTTATGGTCGCCGTTGGGGCTGAACCTAGTGGTTATCATGCTTATTACATTGGCGTTTAATGGTTTGTTTAATTGGCGACGTTATCCTGTGCACCTCTCCCATAAGCTAAAAAGAACCGCTAGTACGCCATCAGGTGAGCGGGAGCATGAATTAACCCAAGAGGATTTCGCCGCTGCTATGCAAGAGTTGGACTCTTACGTGGATATCACACCAGACGGCTTAACAGATTTATTAGAGTTGGCCAAAAAGCACGCCGAAAAAAATACCACGCATCCACCCAATATTATCGCCGGGCGTATATACAGTAATGGCAAACTAGGACGATTATGGAGTATTCGTCAGGTCGTTGATGCCGCGCCTACAAACACTCATGCCAGTAAAGATAAGGTAATATATAAAGTGTTAGCTGGTGACGGTGGCTATGAAACACATATGTGTTTGCGCCGTGAGTTTCACAAATGGGCGCGTTTTGAAGTGGAAAAACATAATCAGCAATGGGTGAAAGTAGAGGAATAAGAGTAGGGACGCTCAATTATCCATCAAGTAACAGCAGCCAGTGGCAAAAATGTGTTTCACTACTGACTGCTGTTTTACTACATCTAACGTTATAGATAGGCACTGTAAATGGCGCCTACTTCAAATGAGTGTGAGATACACCTGCACTTTCGAACCACAAAACGCAGGGGTTTAACGCAATCCTCGCTCGGTCGTTAAATACGTTGCAAAGCTGCCCAGCCAATGGCTGCCCATATAGTGCATATCGTGAATAACGGAATTTATGCCCGCTTGGTGGTGGTCCAGGGCTGCACTTTGGATAGCGGCTACTCGTTTATCGTTTGCTGGCAGCGCAGATGCAATCCCCTCTAGCATCCACGCTCGGCTCAGGTTTAGGCCATCTAAGTGTGCTAGTTTTCCGTCACTTTTATCTACGACAGTGGCTACGCTCATCCAATGGCTGTCTCCGTTTTGCGGGATCGACGGCAAAAATGATGTTAACCAAGTTGCATATTCGCTGGGCGGTAAAATGCGGCGCATTAAATCCGCTTCTGCAATGCAAGGTGATAAGAAATCTTGGCCCGATGGCTCATATGCTAATGGGCAATTAACATCATTGGTGTATAAGCGACTCACGGTGCTTTTAAGCAGCTGATTAAAGACCGTATTGTTCGCTGTTTCACTCCAGTCTAACATTAGGCCAAAGGGAAACGCGGTTTGGCTGTGCTCGCCCACACGGATCGGAAATGACAACTTTGGGAGCCAGTCACTAACGTTCGCGACGATTTTATCTTCCAGCGGCACAAGCGTTGCTAACCATTTTTTCGCCTGGGGGTCGTCCCATTCACGTAATTCACTGGTTAGCTGTAAGAACCACGCCAAGCCATAAGGGCGCTCAAAACTGGTGCCTGTATCTTCACGGTTAAAATAAGCCAGTTCACCCTGAATATTCGCTTGGCTAAAGCTTTGATTCAAACTTGCAATTATATCCTGATAATGCTCTGAGTCTGGGTACTGACTGGCAATACGTGCCAGCAACCAATGGCCATGTACAGATGAATGCCAATCGAAACAACCGTAAAAAGCAGGGTACAACTCTTTTGGCGTTTTAACGTCGTCTTTGCTCGTCATCATGTGCTTGATGATGTTGGGGTACTCTTTGTGTACACACTCAAGGGCAAGTTCGGCGAAACGATCGGTCACTTGGTTTTTGCTCGGCGCTATTACTTGGTCATTTTGCGCTGCGAAAGCGATGCCACAGTACATAGCAATCGACAAACTCATGGCTTTGATTTTCATAAAGAATCTTATTTTTCTGAAATAGTTAGGCGCAGAATACTCGCTGTGTTTTAGGGTTGCAAACCTGCAGCGCTGGCGACTAGCAAAAAAATTTATCAATGAACGACCACATGAGCAACTCTGCAAAGAACAACAATTCACTGTGAAATACGATGATGAACCTATAAACCGCTTAAGCGTACAAGCGTTAATTCTTAAAGCTGCGCATATGTTCCTACTGGCAAATATGCATTCACAACTTGCGTCAAAACAGTAAAGCTGGGTAAAATCCTGTATAAACCACTGTATGAAAATATTGGCCTGTTAAAATAGGCGATAAGCAATAGATAATAGAAAGTGAGCGCGTCACCCATGAATCTTTTTAAAATTAATGAAAATGACAGCTGGCAATCGGTAAACGATGGCGTGATGGGTGGTGTATCAAAGTCACAGTTATCCTATGTTGATAAACTCGCCGTGTTTAGCGGGCATGTTTCACTTGAAAACAATGGTGGTTTTGCATCCGTAAACCGGCGAGTATTTGTATCTAACGTGCGCGATGAAACCCAAGTGTCGATTCGTGTGATGGGTGATGGCAAGCGCTATCAGTTTCGATTGAAAGCAGGTAGTAAAAAAGGTGCGCCATCTTATGGTGTCGGGTTCACCACTGAAGCAAATGAATGGCAAACATTCCACTTTAAATTGAGTGAGTTTAAGGCAACATTGCGCGGCAAAAAAGTGCTTGAGGCCCCACCACTGAATTGGTTAGAAGTAAAACAGCTGGGATTTTTGATCAGCGATCGCCAAGAGGGTGATTTTTGTTTATTGATTGACAGTATCACTCTTGATGAATGATAAGACTGCCACCGCAAAAACCCCTATACCTCAATAGAACGTAACCTATATGCAAAGTCCTGTGAAATCAGCCCTAATACTGCCTGAGAAATACTACCTCGATCATTTTAACGAGTTCCTCGCTTATACGCAGACCCATTGCGCTGCATTATTACTGCCAGCCCATCACGATTTTATTCAACGCTTTGAGCAAATGGCACACAACACCCAATGCATGTTTGTGCGCGTGGTGAATCGTAAAGGCTCGTTCATCGCCTGCAGCACGTTAACCTACGGGGAAATTGAGGACTGCCAAGGGGCGCTAGCGTTACTCACTGAGTGTGGCGTGTTACGTTCGATTGTCGCCAGCGATGTTAGTACATTGCTCGAAACGCTGAACAAAGCGCAATTGGTCGAATTATTAAGCTCACAACAGGTAACGTTTAAAAAAAGTGCTGCCAAAGCCGTTTTATTAGCGCTAGCCCGAGCGCTTAGCGCTGATGCAATCACCCAACATACCTTATGTGATGATTTCAAAGTAAAGACGTTCGTTGATGAGTGGCAATACTTACTGTTTTTATTCTTTGGTAATCTCAATAGCGCACTAGACAAGTTTTCTATGCGGGACTTAGGCGTCCTTAAAACCCGCAATAAATCTAAACAACAAGGGCCGCGCTTTGACGGTATTGAAGAAGCCCAAAGTGCCTTCTATTTTGCCCAGCAAAAACAGCGTTTAGGGTTTCTGTGCCCTGAAGGGCTGATTGCATTGGCGCAACAGCAAGAATTACAACAAACGCCCATTGGGGTTACAGCCCATGAATATGCTGCACACTTTTGGTACGAGATAGGCTGCGCCTTATTAGCCATTGATTGTGAGAATGCTAAAACACAAGCGTTGGCATTTTGGCGTTTATCCACACACCAAAAAGCACAAGAGCGCTTGATCAGAGAAACCTATAAATTTGATAAAGAGCGCGCCAAGTTGGCCCTTGAAGCGTTACTTGATGCACCGAAAGACGACGAACTAAGTTTGTTTGCGTTTGATTTTTACCAACGTAAGTTCAATCAAGCAAAGTTAAGCGTTCGCACCCAGCGTTTACGCGAGCATAGTCACAAACTTTACATTGATGAAGTCTACAAAGATCGCGTGGAATTAGGCGTAAAACGCTACTACGAGGGGCAAAACCTGTGCGTGGATAATACTGCGCCTGGGGATAAACAGCAAAGCGAACTTCAGGGCGAACCTCTAGAGCAAAACCCTGCGCAACCGCTGGCAAACATATTCGCCTATAGAACCGAAAATCGCTTATTCAGGGCGTTATTTGGTTTAACGTTTTGGCATGAATTGTTTAATGAGGCCGATCGCGCAACAGGGTCAGAGTTTGACCGCAGACCACGTCTGATAAAAGAAAACTGTTTGTATGATGAGTTAGGGGCTCAGGTGGAAGCGCGTTTAGCGCTGTTCACTCAATTTCAACGGCAAGCTCAATATCAGGTAAGCAGGCCAACCAGCCATGCCATGACATACCTGACGCAAGTTGCAAGTCGTTACTTTGGTCAGCCTAACGGTATATTCCGTTGGAACCCCAAAATGCTTGAAATCATCAGTGTATTCTTGCAACACGTAAATGGGCAGTGGGTAGCAAACCACTTAAGAGCAATGGCGAAAAATTACCAAGGGTTAAAAGATGGTTACCCCGATTTAATGGTGATTGAAAATCAGCAGCTGCGCTTTGAAGAGGTAAAAGCGCCGGGGGACCAACTTCGCGCCAATCAGCTGGTGAGCATCGACGCATTGCAAAATGCCGGGTTTAACGTCGGGGTTTGTCAAGTCGAGTGGCGTTATAACCCCCAGCAACCCTATGTAGTGGTTGATGTTGAAACGACAGGAGGCTGCAAGCCAGGTCACCGCATTACAGAAATCGGCGCTGTTAAAGTAATTGGCGGAAAAGTAATCGACAGCTGGAGTAGCCTTATCAACCCTGAGAGACGGGTGCCGCATTTTATTACCCGTTTGACGGGGATCAGTAATGATATGGTCGAAGACGCACCGCTTTTTTGCGAAGTGATAGATGATTTAGAACGCTTTATGCAAGACTGTATTTTCGTGGCACACAATGTGAATTTCGATTATGGATTTTTCAAGCTGGAATACGGGCGATTAGAAAGAGCGTTCTCTATGCCTAAGCTGTGTACGGTGCGTGAAATGCGCAAGTATTACCCAGGCTCAAAGTCTTATTCGTTAGGTAAATTAACCAAAGAATACGGATTGTCTCTTGATAATCATCACAGAGCTTTGTGTGATGCTCAAGCTGCCGCTGAACTACTGATCATGGTGAACGAGAAAAAACACACTTTATAGGGTTCGCTTAGCATTAGTTCGCGAGCGCATTTACTGTTGGATTTTAAGCATGGTGTCGCATAGCGTCGCGTGTGTAGGGGTTTGTAAATTGCATGTTCTTATGCAGGTTGAGCTCCCAGCAGCGGTAAGTGTTTTACCTTGTGGTAGGTCATCGCAATTAACAAGCACTGATTTAACGGGGTGTCATAGATGCTTTTGGTTAAAGGAATACTAAGTGCGCGATTGCCCTGATAAGTAAAACTGTTTGGGTACACCTCTTTGAATGTGTCGATTAGGCGAGTTTGGCAGTGAAAATAAACGTTGAAGACCTCTGGTGTTTTGTCTTTCCAGTCGATTCGGATAGGGCTGCCGCCTTGTACTGAAAAACTCGGCTCGCCCCATTTCAGTGACTCTTCCACTTTACCTAATTCATGCGCGGTCGCAATATGCCATATTTCATTTCGAATAGCGTTGAACTGCGCTCGTGCGATTTCAGGGTATTTATCAGGAATGATGATGGTCACAATGTAGGGTTTCTCCAATCTATGACGCTGGGTGATACAGCCAAGTACCGAAAACCTTGAACGCCAGATGACACGTGATGCATTTTACATTATGTCACGCGGGATCACGCTAGGCGCCCCAATAGGTTGGTGCAACTTCGGTTTATTTATCTCAGTGGCAATCAAGTCTTGCCTTATTCTAGGGTGCATCAAGTGGTTGAAAGAGTCTACTTGTTGATAATCTGGGTCTAACCAAGCGTCTAAGGTGTCGTCCTGCGGCAGCATCATGGGGCTTGATTTGCTATGAAAATGTGCCAGTTTAGGGTGTGGGGGCAGGGTGATAATTGAACAACCAAGGTTGACCTCAGCGCTTTGTTTAGCAATATATTCTTTATATAAGCCACCAAATGTAATTGCGCCTTTGTCTGCGATAATGTCGTGGTAGTGCTTAGGTACTTTTTTATTCCCTTGCGATTCAAATTCAGTTTCACCAAACCCTTTGGCGACAATGATACAACGGGCCGTTCTAAACGGGGAGTAGCCAGCAGAGTGTGGCACATTCAGCTTATCGCAGCGAGTATTGAAACTGGTATATTGGGAGGGTTTAAATCCAGTGTCACTCGGTTCAAGTAACAACCACCACCTTGCCTTTTGAAGCACTCGCTGACCATCGACCTCGCGGATGATTTGCACGTCGCTTGCAGCGCGAATAAATCGATTGGGCACGAGCGGCGTCATGGTTAAATCGATACCGAGGGTGACACATAAGCCTTGAACGAACTCATCGTCTATCACATTAAGTCTTCCACACATGTTGCACCGTAAAAATTAGCTAAAGTTATTTGAATTCACAGTATACTGTATATAATAACAGTATATGTTGAAATTTATTCCTATTAAAGCCTCTGCCGGTATCGTTGGGTTCGAATCTCCTGCAACAGAATACACCCAGTTAAGCCTAGATTTAGACCAACTCTTGATTGACCATCCATCTGCGACTTATATCGGTATCGCGCAGGGGGAATCGATGAAGGGAGATGGTATTTTTTCCGGCGACTTACTGATTGTTGACCGTGCCCAAGATATTAAAGACCAAGATGTGGTGGTCGCCAATCTCAATGGTGTATTTGTGTGCAAAAAAATTGATAAAAAACAGCGTTGTTTACTGTCATCCAGTAAGCGATTTCCCCCGTATTTTTTACAAGAAGGCGATGATTTCCAAATAGAGGGTGTGGTGACGCGCTCTATTCGCCTGCATCGACCTTTTAAAAAGGCAATTTAATGTTCGCTCTGTGTGATGCCAACAGCATGTACGCGAGTTGCGAAAAAGTGTTTGATCCCAGTATTCGTAATAAACCAGTGGTGGTGTTGACCAACAACGATGGCTGCATTTGCGCTGCGTGCGGCATTGCCAAGCGAATGGGGATCGGCAAGAAGTTCTTACCTTATTTTCAGGTCAAAAAGGAGCTGGAAGCAGCAGGAGTTGTTATTCGCTCAAGTAATTACGAGCTTTATGCAGACCTGAGTCAGCGCATGATGGATACATGCGCGCGCTTTGCCCCTGACATAAATGTGTACTCTATCGATGAATGCTTTTTATATTATGGTAAAGAAGCCACAGCGCCCCAAGAAGGTTGGGATAACCTTGCGAGCACTATTCGAAAAACCGTGTGGCGGGAAGTCAGGTTGCCTATCTGTGTTGGTATAGGGCCGACGCCCACATTGGCTAAAGTGGCCAATCACGCGGCTAAAAACGTGAGTGATTTTACCGGCGTGGCGGTGCTGGACAATGAAGATACGCGCAAGCATGTACTGAAGCAACTGGCCGTGACTGACGTGTGGGGTATTGGTAAGCGGTTAGGCGCTAAGTTGAATGCGCTGGGAATTCACACGGCTTGGGAGCTTGCAAACCGTGACCCCTCGCAAATCAGGAAGGCATTTTCGATTATTGTAGAAAATACCGTACGGGAGCTAAATGGCGAGGTTCGTCACTGCTGGGAAACCGTAAGAGCGGCCAAGAAAGAGATATACAGTACGCGCAGTTTCGGTAACCGTGTGACTGACTACGATGAGTTGCGAGCAGCGCTTGCTGGTCATGCTGAGACCGTGAGTGTAAAACTGCGCAAACAGAAAAGTGTGACCGGCAGTATGACGCTTTTTGCCACCAATTCGCCCCATGATAATGGCGGGTATGTGCGGCGCTCTTTCTTTCATCGCTTCACTGTGCCTACAAACGACACACGTAATATTCTGAATGTGATTGACAGTGCGATGTCTCAGCTTTTTCAATCGGGTGTATATTACTATAAGTGTGGCGTTGGGCTGATGGACTTACATGAGCAAGGTTTATTTCAGTATGATTTATTCAACTCTTCAAATGACAACCCAAGGTTGATGGCATGCATGGACAATATTAACTCCCGGTATGGACGCTCGACAGTGCAAATGGCGGCCAAAGGATTCGAGCAACGCTTTTCCATGAAACGGGCATTTTTATCACCTCAATACACGACTCAGTGGCGAGATATACCGAAAATTAAGTGTTAGTTTTTATAGGCGTTAACGAACCAATAGCAAAGATTACCTGCAGTACTAAACAGTTAATCTCTAGCTATATGAAATAGGTAGTCAGAGCTCATGCTTAATGGGCGTTATCGAATGCTATAGCCTTCAATTAGTACTTTTTCTGCCGCTGCGCCGAAGCGTTGTAAATCGCTGATATCTTCATCACTGAATGTACGAGGTTTATCAAACAATAGACAAAATGTACCCACTTCGTAACCTTCACCTGTATGTAAAATACTTCCAGCGTAAGCGCGAATAAAGGGGGCGCCTGTTACCAAAGGGTTATTTTTAAAACGCTCATCAGCGAGGGAATCTGGAATGATTAAATATTCTTCTTCAGCAATGGCATACGTGCAAAATGAAATTTTACGTGGTGTTTCTGACACGTCCAACCCTTGTTTTGATTTGAACCACTGACGGTCTTCGGTAATTAAACTGATAAGGCAAGATTTGCTATTAAAATGATTTCTTGCCTCAAGGGTAATCGCATCAAGTAACTTGTCTTGTTCTGTGTCGATGATATTCATATTTTTTAACGCACGTAAGCGTTCTAACTCATGTGGTAACCGCGGGTAATCGGGCATGTGATACTCAGTTAACGTGACGGGATTTCAATATCGATTTCGTAGTCAGGTTGTGAAAAATAGGGGGCTTTAAAAACGCGGGCGATATTAACATATTGCACTATTTAAGATATAAAATAGTAAAGAAATTGCTGTTGTTCCTGTACCCGACGTACGTACCAAGTTCACTTGCGCAAACGCGTGTAGAACCGCACTATCAATAGCTGTAAAGGATTGGATATCGGCTAAGGTAAAGTCATTTGAGTGAGAGGCGATAGTGGTTAAGGTAAACGTTAGTACACTAAAGTTTGGTTGCGTAGAATCCACAAAGACGATGAGAGACATTGCAACACCATATGATTGTTCGCTTACCTCAAAAATAAATGCTCCAGCATTTGCTAATTCACGGCCAACCGAATTAGGCGTGAGAGAAAAGAGACTCGGTCGTATTCGATTTCAAAACCCAGAGTACTGAACTGATCAACGTTTGTGGCTGATACGGTGACCGCCAGTGCATCGCTAATGTTTAATTCAGGCGAATTAATATCGAGGGTAAGCAAGTTCGCTTGGCTGGGGAGGCTAAAACACATTGCTAAGATCAACAGTAATTTTTTCGTGCGATATGTTCCATATTTTTGTCCTGTTTGAGTAAGGCGCACAGCGGGTTCGGGTACATGCGGTTTTTTCTTATGATGAAGCCTCACGCAGATACCTGAATAAGTTTGAATATCTTATCCGTGATGAATACGTATGTAGGACGCTATGCGCGGTAACGGATGGCGAGTATCATTTGTGACTAATTTGTTAATCCACCTGTATTGGATACTATCCCCATGCGTTTACCGTTGTCATATATGCTCTCATATCCTTTTGCTCGCAAGTGGAGTGTGCCCCTTGTGATTTTTACCAGTAGTTTATTTGCCTGTTCGCACGAGCCGGGTAAGCGAGATGAAAACGTTCAAGATAAGGGGGACGTCGCAGTGGCGAGCATAACGGATGAGCACGTGAAGCCGGTGGTGTACCAGGTGTTTACTCGCTTATTTGGTAATACCAATACCACTAATAAGTCGTGGGGCACAATTGAAGAAAACGGCGTTGGGAAATTCAGTGATTTTACCGATGAAGCCCTGCAAGGCATAAAAGAACTCGGCGTCAGTCATATTTGGTATACCGGCGTACCCCATCACGATGTGATCACCGATTACAGCGCGTACGGTATTTCAAATGACGATCCCGATGTGGTTAAAGGCAGAGCGGGGTCGCCATATGCTGTGAAGGATTATTACACGGTCAATCCGGATTTGGCGGATGACCCAGCAAATCGGCTGGCAGAATTTGAGGCGCTGATAGAGCGCACTCACAAAAACGGTATGAAAGTCATTATTGATATTGTGCCTAACCATGTGGCGCGAAATTATCAATCGTTGGCAAAACCGGACGGAGCGAATGATTTCGGTGAAAAGGATGATGTAAGTCTTGAATATGCGCGGGATAACAATTTTTATTATGTCGTTGGGCAAGACTTTATGGTGCCAAAAGCCCCTCAAGGTTATCAACCTTTAGGCGGGGAAACTCACCTTTTAGCAGACGGGGAGTTCAAAGAATCACCCGCAAAGTGGACGGGCAATGGTTCACGCAAAGCCCAACCTGATGCCAATGATTGGTATGAAACAGTGAAAGTTAATTACGGCGTTAAGCCTGATGGAACATACGATTTCGCTATGCTACCAGCGCAATATGCTAACAAAACCGCTGATGAGCATGTGGTGTTTTGGGCAGATAAGAGCGTACCGGACTCATGGATTAAATTTCGTGATATTACCCAGTACTGGTTGGCAAAAGGTGTAGATGGGTTTCGATACGATATGGCTGAAATGGTGCCAGTGGCGTTTTGGAGTTACCTAAATTCGCACATTAAACACATTAATCCGGACGCATTTTTACTGGCTGAAGTGTACGATCCGAGTAAGTATCGAGAGTATATTACTCTCGGGAAAATGGATTTCTTGTACGATAAAGTCGGCTTTTACGACAGTTTAAAAGGGGTTATGCAAGGTCACTTACCCGCTTCTGTCATTACAAAAGCACATTCAGAAGTAGCGGATATAGAGCAGCATATGCTGCACTTTTTGGAAAATCATGATGAGCAGCGTATCGCAAGCCCACAGTTTGTTGGCAGCAGTGAATTAGGCAAACCGGCATTAGTGGTATCAGCTTTAATTAGCCGCGCACCCACACTCATCTATTTTGGCCAAGAAGTGGGGGAAGATGGCAGTGAAAACATGGGCTTTGGCTCTGCCTCACGCACCACTATTTTCGATTATGCTGGCGTTCCAGCGCATCAACGCTGGATGAACCAAGGAAAATTCGACGGTGGGTTGTTAGCGCCAAGCGAAAGAGCACTTCGGGATTACTATCGCCGGGTTTTGCGTATCTCTGCAAGCCAAAGCGCGATGGAAGGACACTACGTGGACTTGCATTCAGTCAATCTCAATCAGAATAACAATAATGATGTAGCAACGTACAACGAGGATCTTTACTCATTTAGCCGCTTCAATGACGAGCAAAAAATAGTGGTAGTCAGTAACTTTAGCCAAGCGGGTAAACAGTTCGAGTTAGTGATCCCCGAAAGGCTAGTTTCCAAGTGGGACCTACCCGATGGGGGATACACAATGTTCGATTTACTCAGTGATCAAAAAATGAATATTAGAGTGGAAAATCAAAAAGCTCGTATATCAATGACGCTAGGATCGTTACAATCTGTGGTACTGAACCTCGTGAAGTAAAACGCGCAGGTAGAATTTTTTGATAACGACATTGTAAAGGCAGGATAAATGCGGAATTGGGTAGCGAGTTTGAGTCGACTGTTGTTGGCAGTGATGGGTATGGTGTTCACGTTATTCGTGCTTTGGGGTTGCGGTGAAGTTGCCCAGCGCCCAACGTCGGCTGCACCGAATGTATCTGAATTACCTTTTCCATTTTTAATACCTGGACTAGATCGCCAAAGAACTGTTCGGCTGTACCTCCCACCGAATTATGAACATGAGACTCAGTCTTACCCCGTGATTTACATGCATGACGGCCAAAACGTGTTTGATAATGCCACGGCTTATGCTGATGAATGGGGAGTCGATGAAAGCCTAAATACGCTGGCTAAAACGTCGGGACGAAAGTTTATCGTTGTGGCTATCGATAACGGTGGTGATTTTCGAATGAACGAGCTTAGCCCGTGGACCAATAAACGCTTTGGTGAAGCACAAGGAAAAGCATATATGCAGCTGATTGTTGATGTAGTGAAACCTTATATCGACAATAACTATCGCACCAAAGCTGATGTAAAGAACACCGCGATTATGGGCAGTTCAATGGGCGGGTTAATAACGCATTATGCTGTTCATAATTATCCTGAAGTCTTCGGCAAAGCAGGCATATTTTCCCCATCTTATTGGTATTCGCAAGATGTATTCAGTGATACTAAATTACACCGTAGCAAGGATTCCCTGCGTTTATACGTGTTATACGGCAGTGATGAGGGGGACGGGATGATTGCTGACGCCGATAAAATGCAGCGGTTGATAAAGGGGCAAGGTCACCCCCGTGAAAACATGCAATTTGTGACCGTCCCAGGTGGGCAACATAATGAGCAACTTTGGGGAGGTTCATTTACCGATGCGATTGAATGGCTGTTTGAGATACATTAGGCTTGTAATCAGTTGGGAGTCACTTTATAGACTCCTGTAGTGAAGGAAAATGCTATTGCTACAAGGCATTGCAATTATCACATTAAAAAGAATTCACACCGACTTATGATAAAAATACACATTTCAACTGGACGAAAAATGATGATGCGGTTATTCGGTCTTAGCTTTATTTTACTGGTATTTACGGCGACGAGTAGTGAGTATCAATCACACGAATTGAATGGCCAAGTACTGCATATTCAAACTGATGATGGGCAACTTAGCATTACCGCACTGGCCGATGACTCATTTGAAGTGTTTTATCAGCCGAAGGATATAAAACAACTGCCATCATTTGCAATTGACGGTGTCGCAAAGCAAACAGAATTGACGATATCAGATGAGGCATCGCGCCTTACTCTGAGCGCCCCCGGTATTCGTGCACAAATAGATAAATCCCCTCTGCGGATCCGCTATTTTCGTGGTGATAAACTGCTGTTAGCTGAGCATCAGGGTTTCTACTTTGATGCTAACAAGCGGGGTTTTAGTTTCGATTTGCAAGAAAACGAAAAGCTACTCGGTGGAGGTGAGCGGATCCTGGGGATGGATCGTCGCGGACAACGCTTCCCCCTTTATAACAAAGCTCATTATGGCTACACCACTGAATCAAACCAGATGTATTTCGGTTTATCCGCTGTTATGTCGAGTAACAAATACGTGTTGATATTCGACAACTCCGCCCGCGGGGAAATGGATTTAGGTGCTAGCAATAGCGATGAAATGCGCTTTGAAGCTATAGGCGGGCGTACAAGTTATATTGTTGTTGCAGGAAAAACATACCCAGAGTTAATAGAAAATTTTGTCACTGTTACGGGTAAGCAGCCTTTACCGCCACGTTGGGCATTAGGCAGTTTCGCCTCGCGCTTTGGTTATCGTAGCGAACAAGAAGTACGAGATACGGTAAAAAAATATCAAGAATCTGGATTTCCGTTAGACGCACTCGTGCTCGACCTGTATTGGTTCGGAGCAGATATTAAAGGTCACATGGGCAATTTGAGTTGGGACGAAAAGACCTTTCCTACCCCAGTTAAGATGATCAGTGATTTGCGCAAAGAAGGTGTCAAAACGGTAGTGATAACTGAGCCGTTTATTCTGTCTTCTTCTAAAAACTGGCAAGACGCTGTCACTCATAATGCGCTGGTCAAAAATCCTGAAGGTAATCCGTATCAATTTGACTTTTACTTCGGTAACACCGGGTTAGTGGATGTGTTTGATAACGATGCCCGTGATTGGTTTAATCAAACCTACACAACGTTGTATAAACAAGGCGTGGCTGGTTGGTGGGGAGACTTAGGTGAGCCGGAAGTCCACCCAGCAGATGCACTGCATAACCTTAACGGAATGTTTGCAACCGGTGACGAGGTGCATAATGCATACGGCCATAAGTGGGCAGAACAAGTATACCAACATCAAGTATCATTAGCGCCTAACGCCAGACCGTTCATCATGATGCGCTCTGGATTTGTTGGCTCACAGCGTTATGGGATGATCCCATGGACTGGTGATGTTAGCCGCTCTTGGGATGGGTTAAAACCACAAGTTGAATTATCGCTGCAAATGGGCCTGCTTGGCTTAGGGTACACTCACTCTGATTTAGGCGGATTTGCAGGGGGCGAAGTGTTTGATCCGCAAATGTACATTCGCTGGTTACAATACGGTATTTTTCAACCGGTTTTCAGGCCTCATGCACAAGATAATATTGCCCCTGAACCTGTGTTTCATCAGGGTAAAACGAAGGATATTTTACGTACTTATGTTGAGTTGCGTTACGCCATGATGCCGTACAATTACTCTCTGGCGTTTGAGAACAGTTTGACCGGTATGCCCTTGATGCGTCCGATGTTTTTTGAGAATGAAGATGATGTATCGCTAATTGATGTAAAAGATCAATATTTTTGGGGCGATGCGTTATTGGTTAAACCTATCACTCAAGCGAATCAGAAAGAGGTCAGCATCACCTTACCAAAAGGAGCATGGTTTAATTTTTGGAGTGATGAGCGCTATGAAGGAGGTAAAAATATTACCTTGCCCACCGACATCAAGTTATTACCTGTTCTAGCTAGAGGAGGCGCTATTATTCCTATGACTCTGCCGGTATTAAGTACAGATGACTACTCCACGAAGTCACTCGATTTACACTATTACGCTGACAAGAGCGCTTTGCACTCTACTTCAGTAATGTACAACGATGACGGTAAAAACCCTCATTCTATTCGCGATCAAGCGTTTGAAACGCTGACGTTTAACGCGGCGCGCCAAGAAGACGAAAGCAAGCCTGATTCGTTAGTCTTTAAATTGACGCGAACAGGGGAATTCAAAGGCATGCCAGGAAGCAGAATGGTGTCACTTTGGATCCATAACTGGCCGCAAGATATTAATCAAGTGCTGGTGGGTGATAAACAATTACCTCAGATTAAAGACAAAACGGCGTTTCTAAACGCAAACCGAGGCACCCGTTGGGACAGTGAAACCAACACGCTTGAGGTGAAATTTGGATGGAGCGGGGATACCTCAATTCAGGTGTTTTAATCTTCAGATAATACGCTGGTAGCCATCTCATGGTGGCTATACCCATAGTGATAATTTCACCTTTTATTATTCAAATCAGCTGCTTGCATTAATACCCATTTAATTTAAATTGGTGCTTTACATCATACTGCGTTATTTTTAATCACACTCAGGTCAACAATGAACTTTTGCAGTGATTAATTTTATCTAGGTTGATTTTTGAAATATAGATTAGTAGTTTGGTTAATGACGGGCTTAATAAGTTCTCAGGTTTCGAGCGCTGAGCACAAGTCTATCTTGAAAGCATGTGGACATCACGACTATGCACCATGGAATTGGCTTCAGGACGATAAGATTGTCGGTGTATGTGCCCGAGTCGCAACTGAACTTTTCGGTTCACTTGGGTACGATCTAGACCTTACTTATGTAGGGCCATGGAAGCGGTGCCAACAAATGATAGAGAAAGGAGAGGTTGACCTTAATATATGTTCCTTCAAAAACTCAAATCGTGAAGGTTATTCTGTATTTTCCTCTGATCCAATGGCTTCGAATGAGAATGCTATGTTTGTCAATAAAGACAATTTCTTTGATTTTGAGGGCCTGGAAACCCTCAAAGGTAAATTAGTAGGTTTAGTCCGTGGTGTAAGTCTAGGAAATAAGCTGGATGATTACTTAGCTAACAATAGCCATGTTATTCGTGTCAAAGATTATCAAGCATTGTTGTCGATGTTGAAACTCAACAGAATTGACGCAGTTATACTTGGGCGTCAATCCGGACGACATTTCCTCAACCTATATGGTCTTAATTATAAAATTGTCGACTCACCTAATGCATTAGTGAAGGGCGATCTGTACTTTTCCATTTCAAAGAAATCACCTCATACCGGCTTACTAATCGATGTGAACGAAACATTGAAGTCTGATGAGTATAGAGCATGGTTAGCCAGCCTATTGGTACAGTATTCCCAAATGCATAAAGAATATAAACAAAATCAAGGTGTAACAGATTTACCCGCTAGAGACAATGCGAGATAGAATTGCGCTGAATAGGTCATTGGGAAAATAGCTATGTACTTTTTTAAATACCTATCGCGCTGGTTTGAATGCAAAATGTTGTTATATTGTGGTCCTAAACTAGGGCATAGATAAAGAATTCGAAAATGGGAAAATTAATCATCTTAGCGGCTGTGCTGTTTGCCGCTCTTCAATATATTGGGGAGCCCGAAGCACAATTAAATACACAGCAACCGGAACAAGCGCCCAAACCAACGCGACAATCCCCCGTTGAAATGCGGGTTAATCAATCTCCTAAATTAGCAGTATCCCCAGCGAGAAAACCGGCACCTATGATAATGAACTTTCGTTGTGATGGCCGCCAATATTGTGGACAAATGACATCTCGTGCTGAAGCCGAATATTTTTTACAGCATTGTCCGGATACAAGAATGGATGGCGATGATGATGGAATACCGTGTGAAAATGACACCCGCTTTTAGGCTAGCGTTTAGCAAATATTCCGAATAATGTACTGTTTGTAATTCGAATTACTCGTTTTCATACAAATTTCAGTGCTTAATTCTTCAAGTAATTCGATAACCTTGCTAAAAATAGGTGATTTAAAAATATACAATCTTTGATGATGTAACGCACGAGATATTAGGTGATCAAAATGGACCTATTCGTGGTCAAAATGGCCGAGTTCATTCAAGCAGAAATGGACACCGATGCGGCACACGATTTTCAACACGTAAAACGCGTTGTTCTGAATGCGAAGCAATTATGTGAAGCAGAAAAGGCTAACGAGTGGGTTGTAATGCCCGCGGTGTGGTTACATGATTGTATGACTCTACCAAAAGACCATCCTGAAAGGGCGTTAAGTTCTGGGATGGCAGCGGATAAAGCTGTTACTTTCTTATCCGAAATCGGCTATCCCCAAACGCATTTTGACCATATCCATCATGCTATCGTTGCCCATAGCTACAGTGCTAATGTAGCGCCCAAAAGTTTAGAAGCTTGCGTAGTGCAAGACGCTGACAGACTAGACGCCATTGGTGCAATAGGTGTTGCAAGATGTCTGCAAGTAGGCACTTCGATACAGCGCGATTTATACGAACCTGATGATCCTTTTGCGCTGTATCGAGATGTCGATGATAGCCAATTTACTATTGATCACTTTTTTCAAAAATTACTCAGGATAGAGGAAATGCTTCACACCGATGAAGCGAAGAGAGAAGGGCGGATCAGAACTGATTTCATGCATCATTATTTACGTCAATTGCGTCACGAAATTGGTTTACGCAGGTCTTAAAGGCAGGAACTCAGATTGTGTAGTATAGTTTTGTTACCATGTCGAGTGTGCTTCATGGTTAACTTTGGTTGTGGTTCCATCTTGGAACACCTAATTTATCATTAATATATGTCAGTACATCCTAAAAGGAGCTTTAGTATGTGTCAGTTGTTCGTTGAGGCAGAATCAGAGCAATGGTTAAGTAGAACAAAGTCATTGCGTATCGAAGGTGTTGTTACCTCAATTCGATTAGAAAATTTCTTTTGGGATGTGTTAGCCGAAATTGCCTTTCGCGATGATATGTCAGTTAATCAGCTCATCACTAAACTTTACTTTGAATCACGAGAAGCAGAGTTAGACTTGAGCAACTTCACCTCATTTTTACGGGTGTGCTGCAGTCGATATTTGTCGCTGGTGGCGGATGGTGAACTAACTCGTTGTGAAAAAACTCCGATGAAGAAAGACAACATAGACATTCTACTAAGCCAAGAAAATCAACGTACATTGGCTAGGCGTCGATGCTTTACCCGAGAGCCTTCCGTATAACTTTCATCACTATATTTTATTGTGTGCGATGTTACTCAATTGAGTAACATCGCCGGTGTTTTAGTTCATCAAGCCCCCAATCCCCCCAGTCAAGATAAGCTGACAGCGGTTTGTCTATTTAAATTTGAATAATTCGGTCTCGCTCTGACACTACTCGGTAAATACTTTATGATACTGCGCATTGACACGATCGGCGTTTAGTTAAACCCTATAAGGTATTTCATGAATCAAGAGCTCACGTATCCTATCGGTACACCCGGTATCCCTTGGACCCAGCCTGAAAAATCCCAATGGTTAGCGCAGCAAACCATTAAGCGAAGCTATCAAAATGAAGTGGTTGTTCATATTGATAGCCTACGCGCTCAATTTAATGTGGAGCAGTACGGTACACTAAATTACAAAAGCGGCCCTTACGCCCTTTATGCTATTACCAGCAAAGAATTTGATCTCAATAAGCCGACTGTATTAATCACCGGTGGTGTGCACGGTTATGAGACAAGTGGTGTTCAAGGCGCATTACGTTTTGCTATGCGCCATGGAGTTGATTACCTGGCAGACTTCAACCTTATTATAGCGCCGTGTATCAGCCCGTGGGGGTACGAAACCATTAATCGTTGGAACCCAGTGGCGATAGATCCGAACCGTTCATTTGTGCCCCAAAGCATGTCACCGGAAGCAGCGCAAATTATGGCCTACGTGAGCAATCTGGGCCTAGCAATTCACGCTCATATTGATTTGCATGAAACCACTGATACGGATAACAGCGAATTCAGACCGGCCTTAGGGGCAAGAGACGGCCAAGAGCAAGAGATCTGGCAAATTCCTGATGGCTTTTACACCGTCGGTGATACCCAAAATCCGCAAGATGCATTTCAACGTGCAGTGGTGAAAAGTGTCGAGCAGGTCACGCATATCGCCTTGCCTGATAACGAAGGTAAATTGATCGGTTCCCCTATGACGCAACACGGCGTCATTAATTATGCGCTGAAAGATTTGGGCTTATGTGCTGGGTTTTCTAATGCGCGCTACAGCACAACCACAGAGGTTTATCCTGATAGCGAAACGGCTACACCAGAAGAGTGTATTTTGGCCCAAGTTGCTGCTGTAATAGGCGCATTAGATTACTTGCGTCAACAAGGCTGATAAGGTAAATAGATGAACAACGCGCATAAGCGTTGTTCATCTCGATACGCTAGGATCGGGCGTAAAGCCTACTCTAAGAAGCTGGCATCTTGTGCTAGCAACATCGAATATAAAGGTTGGAAATTGCCCCAAGTCACGAGCTCAGAGCCGTTGGCTGCTTTGGTCTTTCGGGCAATATCTGGATTTATCAAAGTCAATGGGCCCGCCGCTTGTGCCAGTAACTGACTTTGACAACAGCTATCCATCAAAATAAAGTTTGCCACAGCCGCATCAACCGATGAGCCCAGGGTGATCAGACCATGATTCTGTAAAATAACTGCTGTGTGTTCACCCAACGATTCTGCAATCAGATCGCCTTCATCTTTTTCAGCCACTACACCTGTAAACGTGGCAAAAATACCGTGGTTTTCAAAGAACATGCACGCGTCTTGAGAAATCGGCAGCAGTGGTTGGCCTAATGAAGAAAATGCTCTGCCATATTTAGTGTGCGCGTGAGCAACAGCATTAACATCAGGCCGCGCCATATGAATCCGAGAGTGGATCGCAAACGCGGCATTATTGACGGCATGTGCACCATCAACGATATTCCCTAAATGATCAATACGCACTAAATCAGACGCTTTGATCATTGAAAAATGAATACCTAAAGGGTTTACCCAAAACGTATCAGGCTCAATGCAGTCGCGCAGGGTGATATGGCCAGCTAAACCCTCATCAAAATGATGCAGCGCAAACGCTCTAAAACCCGCAGCCAGGCGCTGTTTTTCATATTGACGCTGTCTATGTTTATCGCTAAACGAGGGGGGCATTGGAATCTTGAATTTACCTGCGCCAATAGCCAAGTGTTGCGCATCTTGTTGAATTTTATTGTTCACGTTCTACTCCAAGTTTAATGATTTGACACTAGTCTAATAATTATTAGAATAAATACGAATGATGCAATTTAATTCCAAAGTATAAATATGCTGCATAGTAAGATTGATTTAAATTTATTTCTTGTTCTTGTCGCTGTTTACCAAAAAGGCTCAATTACTGAGGCAGGTAAACAACTCCACCTTAGCCAACCCGCAGTCAGTCATGCGCTTTCTAGGCTCAGAGATAAATATCAGGATCCGCTCTTTGTGCGCCACGGTCGCAAAATGATACCCACCCAATTGTGCCAAACGATCATGCCAAGGGTGCTCAGCTCGGTGGCAGAGCTAGAATCCACTTTACACGATATTGGCGACTTCGATGTGCACCAATATCAGCGTGAAATGAAGTTCGGGTTTAGGGATATCCTCGAGTCTATTTTCTTTCCTGAGTTGGCTACGGATCTGATGGCTAATACGCCAAATATTACAGTGCACAGCCGCCAGGTGAGCCGCCTAGACATGGAAGCTGCCCTTGAAAGTCAAGCCCTTGATATCGTAATCGATGTGCTTACGCCTACCAATAATGATATTCAGCACACATTGATTTGTGACGAGCATTTTTCGTTAATTTGTCGTAAAGGCCACCCCATTTTATCTGATATGAGTTTGGCAAATTACATCAACGCTGAGCATGCGTTAGTGACCTTAAAAGACTCTGCGGTCAATACCGTGGATATGGCGCTGGCTAAGCACGGTGTTGCGCGCAAGTTTGCGTTAAAATGTGAACATTATTTTGCTGCAACCAGTGTTATCAGTCGCTGTGATATGTTGCTCACCATGCCCAATGCCTATGCGCGATTGCTAAAACAACAAATGCCCGTTGAGGTTGTTCCTTTGCCGTTCGAGGTACCCATTTTGCCAGTACATATGTACTGGCATAAGCAAGCAGTGCACGACCCACTGAATAGTTGGATGCGGGAGAAGTTACTCGCTATCGCTAAGCGCGTTATTCCCCCGTCATCTTGAGTGAGCTAGAAGAAGAAAGCGCCTTGCAACAATACACTTCTTGGGCGCTCCACTAAGAATCGATGTGCGTAACTCAATACTTGTAATTAGTTCGCTTGGTTAGAGGTGCATGTATCCATTAAGTTTTTGGCTAGTAAGGACAATGACCATTTCTCACCAGTGCCAGTAAAGCCTATTTTCATGTTTACTTTCTGACGCGCGGCTCAGGGGATGATGGGTTCTAAATTTTCTTCGCAATAGGTGGTTCTTTTGCTTCATTTTTGACGCGTAATTTTTGGTTATTGCCATATTAGGCTCATTAAGTGCTGTATTGGTTGATATAGTTGTGAATCGAAACAGAATTTCCTGTATATTTCGCCATCGTTTTTTAACCCATCACGCAAATTCAACATTCAGACGTTAGGATATGATAAATAACGTCATGGCAACTATTTACACAGATAGCATGTAAACAAGTTGCGTCTATGTTTTTGTCTGCCAGAAAGAGAAATTAGCATGAACTTTTCATCATTAGATTTAGCGCCAGTATTGCAACAAGCCATTGATGCTTGCGGCTATAAAAAAATGACCCCAATACAGCAGCAAGCTATTGTGGTTGCTCGCCGTGGTCGTGACGTGCTAGCCAGCGCACAAACAGGTACTGGTAAAACAGCTGCGTTTGCTGTGCCTATTTTACAGCAAATGTTAAACAAGCCTAAAGAGACTGCACCGGGTACACCTAGAGCGCTCATTTTAACGCCAACCCGAGAGCTTGCCGAACAGCTAGCAACCAATATTGCCAACTACGCGCAATTCACTAACATTTCAGTGACGGCCCTTTATGGCGGCGTAAAATTAGGCGGCCAAGCCAGTAAATTGAAGGCCGGTGTAGACATTGTTATTTCTACTCCTGGGCGATTACTCGAGCACATGACGTTGAAAAACGTTGAATTGGCTAACGTGGAATTTGTTGTCCTTGATGAAGCAGACCGTATGTTAGACATGGGCTTTATTGCCGATGTACGCCAAATGCTTGCGCAAATTACCTCCGCACACCAAACACTGTTATTTTCAGCAACCATTTCCCCCACAGTGAACGAGCTTGCTCATAAGCTGCTCAAAAATCATCAAGAGATTCGTGCTACGCAACTAAATAGTGCTGCGGATACCGTGCAGCATGTGATGTATCCCGTGTCTGAAGAAGACAAAATTCGTTTGTTCAAAACGTTATTAGCTGAGCAAAATTGGTATCAGGTATTGGTCTTTACCAGTACTAAAGAGCAAGCCGATAAACTGATGGCCGCTCTTAAAACCAGTAAAATTGATGCTGCGGTATGCCATGCAGATAAAAGCCAAGGCGCGCGTCGTCGTGCAATCGCAGATTTTAAATCAGCCAAATTACAGGTGCTTATTGCAACGGAAGTGGCGGCCCGCGGCCTAGATATTCAAGGCCTTGATCATGTGGTGAATTACAACTTACCTTACTTACCAGAAGATTACGTGCACCGTATTGGTCGTACAGGCCGCGCTGGGCAACAGGGGAATGCTATTTCATTTGTGAGTCGTGAAGAAGAGCGCACAGTAGAGAGGATCGAGCGTTTAATCAATTGTAAAATTAAACGCATTTCACGCCCTGACTTTGCATTCAGTAGCCGCGAATCTTTGCTTAAAACGGTACGCAAACACAGTAAAAATAGCCGCACTAATAAGGCATCGCAAACCGTCATTCATATGGATAAAAGCGCCACTAAGACAAAGCCAAAAGCAAAACCTAAGGCAAAACGAACCAGTAAATAAGCGCAATAAATGTAGAACAAAGCGCGGGCTTGGCTGATTGCCACAGTCAAAAAAGAGAGTTGCTCGTAGGTCAACTCTCTTTTTTTGTGTTGGGATAATACCAAACCCTTTAAATTTTCGCTGAGTGGCTAATTATTTAATGGAGTTGGCACAGCTCAACTAGGGGGCCGGTTCATCTTTGTCGTTTATTGTTGTAGGGCTGTCAGGTTTTGTTTCTCGCCCACGAAAGCCTGAAATGATGCAAGCGACAACTACACACCCGAACGATACATTTAAAGCGACAAGCACCGTTTGTAATAGAGCAGGGTACTGCTGCGGTACGATTTGCGCATCGCCAATATAATAATGCACTAATAAATTCACCATGCTCATGCCCACAAGATTACCTATGGTTCTGGCTAAATTTAATGATGCCGACGCCACGCCCAACTCGGTACTGTGTACTGCGCCCATAATGGCGTTGTTATTAGGGGTAGAGAACAAACCAAAACCAATACCAACAAGCAACAATGAGCTGCCGATATACCACGCTTGAGTGTCAATATTCATTCGACTCAAAATAAAGAAGCCACACGCCACAATAGCGCAACCTGTGGTCGCGAGTAATCTGGGCTGAACCTTATCTGATAGTTTACCCGACAGTGGCGCTAAAAATGCCATGGCCAATGCCTGCAATAAGATAATTTGCCCAGATTCAGACGGGCTAAATCCTTTAACGTATTGCAGATATAAGCTAAGCAAGAAGGTTAGAGGATAGTTGCTGGCATACATCAATAGTGACGTGGCTAAAGACATAGAGAATACTCGGCTTTCCTTAAACATTTGTACCCGTATCAGTGGTTGGTCGCGTTTTGACTGATGCACCACAAACCAGACCATAGAAATTAATGCTATACCCAGCAATATAAAGCCCATAACGGAAGGTAGTCGGCTTAATCCAAATACCAAGCAAGTTGAAGCAATGATGAAAATGCCTGAACCTCGCCAATCAAATCTAGCTTTGCGTTCGTTTTTCCATTCTCCGTGCATACGCATTTTTATTAGTACCAACAGCATGACGACTAAAGGGACTTGAAATAAAAATACTGAACGCCACCCCCACAATTCTGTTAGCCAACCGCCGACAGCAGGAGCGACCGTTAACCCTATGTACACGCACGCTGCGGCTATACCTAATGCGAATCCGCGTCTTTCGGCTGGGGTCACCGAGGTCAAAATGGCCACGCCGGTTCCAAATATCATCGCCGCAGCCGCGCCTTGCATAAATCGCCAAAACAAAAGCCATTCAATGTTAAAGGCTAAAGCGCACATGGTGGACGAAATAACATTAAGCACCAAACCATAGCTATAAATGCGCTTGCGCCCATAGTTATCCGCAAGTTTGCCAAAAGGCAGCATTAACGCCACATTCGCAAGCAAAAATATAGTGGGCAGCCAACTGATCATCTTCGCGTTGGCTTGAAGCTCAGCGGCAAGATCAGGGATCGCAATATTGACAGACGCCATACCCAAAGGACCGATAAAGGAGCCCGCACAGACCACGATAAGGGCTACCGTAGTTAGGGGCAGTTTTGATAAAGAAGGAAATAGAGAAGCCATATACACCGATAGTAGCGAGAAGAATCACTATAATACCCATTGCCGTGATGAGTTTCACTGCTCTAGCTATGAATAATCGACTTTTAGCAAATAGGAAGGTGAGGCAGTTTAAAAATCAGGTTCGCAAGTAAACTCAAGCCACTGATTTGATACCGGATGAAACAAGCCCAGATACTGGGCGTGTAAATGTAAACGACGGGCGCGAGTACCGTACAAGTCGTCCCCCACAATCGGCATGTTTAACCCGCGATCATGGGCGCAATGAACGCGTAGTTGATGGGTTCGACCTGTTCTGGGATGCAAAAAGACCTTGGTTTGCAGTGTCTTGTGGCGCCGCTCAATTACTTGCCAAGTAGTATGAGCGGGCTTACCTGTTTTTTCACACACACATTGGCGGGGACGATCATAAAAGTCGCCGGCTAAAGGTAAGGTAATTACGCCATCTTCATCAGTTAAAATACCATCAATAAGGGCCATATAGCGTTTGCTGACTTGCCTACTGATAAACTGTTTTTGTAGCACCTTGTGGGCAGCAGTACTTAAGGCGATGACCATCAAACCTGATGTCGACATATCCAAGCGATGCACTATCAATGAGCCTGTGGCATGGGGCAGCATTGCTTTGATGCGGGAATAAACAGAATCATTGATATGCTTACCCGGTACAGATAACAACTGGGCAGGTTTATTGATGATAAGCATTTCATCATCTTGGTAAATAATCTCTATTTGCTCGTCGTCAGCTGCGTTTTTTAAGAGCTGATTCTCCTCTACCATTAACCCCTCAAGCATGTGATTCAAAATGGGTTGGCATTTACCAATACACGCAGGGTAAAACTGCATGTGTTTGCGCACTTGTGATTTAGGGGAGGCTCCCCACCAAAACTCTGCCATGGCGATCGGGGCTAAATTATGACTATAAGCATAATGCAGCAGTTTAGGGGCGGCACATTCACCCGCACCAGCAGGAGGCGTGCGCATAACTGTGTCACTGAATATTGCGGCCAACGATTTCTCATCGCCCAGCGCATTTAAAAATTGGTACTGCTCGAAAAGACGCTGCTGTAGCTGCGCTGAAAGGGTTTTGCGTTGCTTTTTCAGAGATTGTATTTTCTGTTCAAACTTATCGAGGGTGCTCTTAGCCAAGGCTATAGTGCTCAATAAATCTTTTTTGTCTTGGGTAAATTCAAGCTTATCTTCAATGCTTTGTGCTGCTAAGGTTTTGAGCAGTGCATCATGCACTGCGCCATCTGTCTCGGCACTAGTTGGCTCTGCAATATTAGACTCGGCAGTGGCGTTGTCTCGTAGCGCTTTTCGTTTAGCGCGATTAGCTACAACACGTAAACGCTTTTCTTCAATTTCAGCAAGGCATCTCGCTTGGGTATCGGCAAAATTATCTTTGGCTACTTGGTATGCAGTGTCGTGCAAAATAGCATCAAACTGGGCGGTGAGCTGTTTAATCACATGCTGCTCATGATGGAAAAAACTATCGCAGGCCAGCATATCAAACACAGGAGGCACAAACTTGGGTAAGTGATTTTGTTCAGCTAACTTGCCGGAAAAAGCGCTTAAATAGCCGAGATCTCCGTTGCTATTTTTGACCAACAATACACCGAACATTTTACCAATAATTAACGCCGGGTCGTCGCTTAAACCGAAATTATGATACCAATCACTTTGGGTTATCAAATGCTGTTGCAGCTCTTTTGCAGCAAGCAGACATAAAGGGTGAGGCTGGTAGTAAAATGGAAACGTAAATTTTTCGGGTAAGGTGGAGGACAAAACATCTGCCGAAATATCAGCAGAAAACGTCGTAAAGCAAGAGGGTTGATTAGATGTCATTGGCGATAGGGTATCGTTTATATCGATTTAGCATTAGCGTATTAGCGTGAAAGAGCGGCAAGTCTATCATATTCATTGCTTTTACTTTAGGGACTATGACGCATTTATACGACGTTAAGGGCTTCTAATATATAGCCACCAGACTTGCAAGCATCTGCTTTTTCTAGATAGCTTATGGCTCGATAAAAAAATGCCCAGTAATGAGTAACCGTTCCTAGTTTATCCGTCTTTGCATGCTGTATTATCAGTGCGTTTGAAACAGTGCCTGAATGGCTTTTAACAATAATAATAAGGAAACCGAATGAATATGTTTGAAACCGCGTGTCTGCTAGTGGGTAGGTTACTGCTTGGCTTATATTTTATAGCGCCAGGCCTACAAAAAATAGTAAGTTTTGACGCCATGAGTCAGTACATGGAGCATCATAACGTTCCGTTTGTAACGCCGCTTTTACTTCTGACCATTGTTATACAGTTAACCGCTGGGCTGGCGATTATCATCGGTTTTAAAGGCCGATTTGCGGCATTTTTACTAGCCGGCCTAACCTTGGTTATTAGTCTGTTGATGCATAATTTTTGGAACTTACCCGAAGGTGGCAATGTTGCTCACGAAACGCAAAACTTTGTAAAAAATATGGCCATTACGGCGGGATTGCTGATATTAGCCGCACGAGGTACTGGCCAAATGAGCCTGGATAACCGTTGGAAATAGCTAGGAGCGGTGCGCTCTACTTTAACCTAGGCTGATAACATGCATTTTTGCGCCAATAAAAACTGGTTGTAATGTATTGTATCGTGATACATTTTAGTTATGTGTTTTCATTTTACTAATACGAGGTGACCATATGGAAAATGAACCTAGCTCGCGCCAAGGGATACAAGTAATCTCTCGTGCCGCTAACATCTTGCGAACGCTTGAAGGGCACCCAGAAGGGTTGAGCCTGAGCGCTATCGCCAAGAACGTCAAACTTGCGCGTTCAACCGTGCAGCGTATCGTTAACTCATTGGCTTCTGAAGGCTTTTTAATTGCAGCTAGTCCTACGTCTCGCGTGCGCTTAGGGCCGGGGCTCGTGTCTTTAGGCTCTGCGGCAAAGGCAGATATTGACAGAGTACTCATACCTCACATGAAGAATTTGTCAGATGAAGTAGGGGAGACTGTGGATTTATCTGTGCAAGACGCTGAAAACATGATCTTTATCGATCAGGTCACCACTGATACCCACCAACTACGTGCAGTCTCTGCAGTGGGACATGCCTTTTCTATATACAGTTGCGCTAATGGCAAAGCGATGCTTGCCACCATGAGTGACGAAGAGGTTATCGCTTTTGTCGAAGCTCATCCTATTAAAGCCTTGACCCATTCAACTATCACTAGCACTGAACAACTGCTCACTGAAATAGCCAGTATTCGTAAGAATGGTGTAGCGTTTGATAAGGAAGAGCACTGCGAAGGTGTGTGCGCAATCGGCGTGGCGATTGAAGACCCTTATGGACGCAATATTGCGATTTCTATTCCGGTTCCCACTGTGCGTTTTAATCGCAACAAAAAGCAACTGGCTAAGCAGTTGCGTGAATATAAAACCACCATTGAGTTAGCTTTGGGTAAAGGCGCCATGTAATCCGTTAAACCCATTTACAATTAAAAAGGGCGCCATATTTGAAGTGACCCTATAAAGTTGGACTCATTTCTAAGCGGCAACCAAGGCCTGATGTCGATATTGTATCGGACTCAGGCCTTTTTTACGAAGTGTGTCCCATCCAGAAATAGGGTGGCGTTATTTTTTGTATTTAACGTAGCCACTTAACGCGATTGCGCCATATGCGAACATCATAAAGACCACGCCAGCCATCCAAAATGTTGTTACTGTGTCCATAAATCACCTCTTTTTATTGTGTCTATCTAACTAGACTCACTGAGAAATTTTGCGACCAAAGTACCTAGCACCAGAATGAGTGCGATGATCACAAGGGTTGTTGAAAATATGCTCCAGAACATAAGTCACCTGTAAAATTTATGTTAATAATTTGTTTCTTTTAGGTCAAGGTAAGTTTGACTTTTGAAGTAAGCTTTTTCACCTTTAATCATAAGATTAGCCACACATCCCACTACTATGGAGGCAGTTAATGCCATAACTGCATTGCTTTTAAGTAATCCAAGGTTCAAAGCAATGTCTGAAAAAGACCATAAAAAATTACCTGCCCACACGGTGACCAATGTAATAAGCGCCGCCAGTGCGCTGCGTTGCCAGAACAAGCCGAAAATAATGATGAAAAATACCGGTATTAGCCATGCAAATAACCAAGTCATTGCGGCTAAAATAGGCGGTAAAAACGACGCTACCGCAATGGCAATACTGGCCAATACCACAATCGCGATTTGCGTCACTTTGGTCATTTGCGCTTCGGTCGCGTCAGGCTTAAATAGCCCTTTGTAAATATCATTGCTAAAAATGGTGGCAGGGCTTAGCGCAGTCATAGCGAAGGTCGATAAAATGGCCGCTAAAAATGAGGCTAACAGTAATGCTCCTAACCAAGGTGGAAGATATTCTACTAACATTTGTGTGGCGGCCTTTTTTGGGCCGAGTTCGGCAAATTCAGGAATAGTCATCGCGGTAAGACCCAGAACCACCGCAAAAACACCAAATAAACCATTAATTGGCGCGGCTATCCACAGCGCTTTTTTAATGGTTTTTTCATCTTTGGCGGACATCGCCGTTTGTAATAGCATTTGATTCACTGATTGGCTAAAAAGTACCGCGACCACCATGCCTAGGGTAAACGTCATAAGAATTTGTGAGTTGCCGAAAACGGATATCATGTAATCCATGTCTTGTGAGACGAAGTGCTCAGCGACTGAATCAAAATTACCGCCGGGTAGACGCAAGGCCATAAAAATTGTGGCGAGAATAAGCCCGACATACATCACAACGGCATTGATGAGGTTGATCCAACCGACTTCTTTCATACCGGCTAGTACAACGTAGAATATGCCGATAACCCCACCCGCTATGGCGCCATTGGTGATACCCCAGCCCGTCATCGCATTAATGATAATGCCAAGCCCTTGGGTCTCTATGGTTAGAATACCGAAAATGATCCCGGCCATGACGCAGGAAACGAGCACTCTTATCCCTTTGCCGAAAAGGTGCTCTAGCAGCTCTGGTACCGTGGTTACTCTAAGTCGGCGTACCCACAGCCCCGTGCTGTAACACACGACAACGAGTAAAATAACATGAGCGATACTGAACCAAATAGCAGCTGCGCCCACGCCCCAGACCATTTCAAAAACACCTAATATATGAGCCGTGCCCAGCACGGTTAGTGCCATGGTGGCCGCTACTACTCCCACAGGTAGGCTGCGACCGCCTAGCGCAAACTCACTGTCATTATGCGCGGATTGACTTTTTCCGCGTTTCAACCAAAGGGCGACGCCGCAGATAGTGACAATTTCATAAAGTAAAACAATGAACAACATGCTGGTTTTCATAAAATAGCTCTTCTTATTATTAACAGTCTGGGTGTGGGCGACCAGTTGGGGTGCCCAGCATGGCAATTTCATCACCATGCTAACCTGCTGAGTAACCGCCGTCTGCGTAAATTACATGCCCGGTATGAAAGCTCGACGCATCTGATGCAAGAAAAAGCAGGGGGCCGGCAAGGTCCTCTGGTTCACCTAAGCGGCCCATAGGAATGCGAGCGAGAATGTTTTCTCGGGTACTTTTGCCTGGTTCGTTGTCTTCAAACATCCAGGCTGTTAGGTTCGAGCGAAATACGGTGGGGGCGATAGCATTCACGGTAATGTTGTGTTTCCCCCATTCGCAGCCCAAGGCTCTGGTTAAGCCGTCAACCGCCGACTTAGATGGGCAATACGCTGAATAACCCGCAGGGTGACCCAATTTGCCTCGCGCAGAGGAAACCAATACAACTTTGCCACCGCCGCCTTGGCTCATAAACTGTTTGCCCGCTGCCTTACATAGCAACCACGAATCCCGCACATTGGCATCCATCACCTTTTGCCAGCGTTCTGTACTTAAATCTTGAATGGGATCTACGTCATTTACACCAGAGCCCACCACTAGAATATCGAGCTTGCCATAGGTAGAAACTGCTTGTTCCACCATGGCATCGCATTCTTCTTGGGTACTTGGACGGGTGTTACGAGTGGCAACATGAATTCCTTCTTGCCTAAGGGATTCAGCCAAAGATTCCAGTGCATCTTTGTTGCCGCCAGTGAGTAACAGGTTGCATCCGGAGTTGCCGATCACACGAGCGGCGACTTGACCAAATGCACCAGTGGCGCCTGTAATAAGTGCTACCTTTCCTTTTAAATCAAAAAGACTGGCTGGATTTACAAGATAGTTATTCATTATTTATTCTCCGGATAAGGCATGATCACTAACATGCTGACCGTTTTATTGGTTTTATTGATAAGTGTACGCTTGGCATTAGGGGGGATACGACAACTGTCTAAGGGCCCTAAAATGAACTCTTTATTGTCGTGGGTGATACTGATTGAGCCCTCAAGGACGATGTAAACTTTTTCTAGTGGGGAAACATCACCTTGTGCTCCGCCCCCAGGTAAAAAGTGCGAGAGTCCTACCCAAAAATTTTCGGAGTCACTTGCCTCCCAGCCTTGTAAGCGAAGACCGCAAACATCGAAGTGGCCTGGGGCTTGATAAGGCTTGGCGTCTTCTAATTTGGTTATATTCATCTGTTGCACCTGCTGTCATATATATGACTAACGTTCTTATAGATTGAGGCTAGGGAGACTTGCTCACGGGCCTGAGTATTGCCAGACAGTATCAAAAGCTGACGTTATTCTTGCCTTTGAGGTTCAAAATCTGACGAGCTTCTGTTGGCGTGGCAATTTCTAACGAAAATTCATTTAGGATGCGCTTGATTTTGGTGACCTGCTGGGCGTTACTGGTGGCGAGTTCGCCGCGTCCAATAAACAAGCTGTCTTCCAGACCGACGCGCACATTGCCGCCCATTAGAGCGGCTTGGGTAGAGAAGGGCATCTGATTTTTACCTGCCGCTAAAACGGACCAGTGGTAATCGTCGCCGAACAATTTATCTGCAGTTTTACGCATGAACATCAGATTATCTTCATCTGCGCCTATGCCGCCCATGATGCCGAAGATGGTTTGAATGAAGAATGGCGGTTTAATTAAGCCACGATCGGCAAAGTAAGCCAGATTATAAAGGTGACCCACGTCGTAACACTCATGCTCAAATTTGGTTCCATGGTCGCCCATAATGTTCATGATTTTTTCAATATCACGAAAGGTATTACGGAAAATAAAGTCATCACTGTTACGAACATAGGGTTCTTCCCAGCTGTATTTCCAAGACTTGTAACGATCGGCTAGTGGGAACATGGCGAAGTTTAAGCTGCCCATATTGAGTGAGCACATTTCCGGTTTAACTTCCATTGCTGCCCACAAGCGCTCTTCAACCGTCATGGTAGGGCTGCCGCCCGTGGTGAGGTTAATGACTGCGTCGGTGCGCTCATTAATCGCAGGTAAGAATTGTTTATACACTTTTGGATCGCCCGTCGGCTCGCCATTTTCTGGGTTACGTGCGTGTAAATGAATAATCGATGCACCGGCTTGCGCGGCGTCAACAGATTGCTGGGCGATGTCTTCTGGCGTAAAAGGAAGCGCATCAGACATGGTAGGGGTGTGCATAGCGCCAGTTACTGCGCAGGTAATAATGACCTTTTTATTCTTTTTCATGATTTATCCTTTCGAATTCACGGAATTTACAAGATATTTGCTGAGATTTTCTCGCAGGGTTTGGGCGCTTTCGTCAGTCCAATGTATGAAACCTTGGCCGGTTTTTATTCCTAGCTCACCTTTTTCAACCTTACTTTTAAGGATGTCAGAAGGGACGGTATCGCGGTTAATGCTGGCTAAAATGACATTGTGGATGTCCAAGGTTAAGTCCAGGCCTACTAAATCGGCATTTTCAATAGGGCCAAGAACCGGCATACGCAGACCGAAGCTATTTTTCACTACTGTGTCTATGCCCTCGGCCGTGCAAACGCCGTCATTAATCAGTGCTATCGCTTCTCGCCATAAGGCATGCTGCATGCGATTACCGACAAAACCGGGTACGTCTTTTTGGATATGCACCGGTTTTTTCCCGGCAAAGGCTAACAGCGACATCATGCTTTCAACCGTAGCCAAAGAGGACTGCTCGCTTTGAACGACCTCCACAAGCGGCACTAAATAAGGCGGGTTCCACCAATGGCAACCAACAATGCGCTCGTTACAGTCCATGCCTTCAAAAATATCTTTGATAGGGATGACTGATGTGTTGCTGGCAAGAATGGCGTCTGGGCGGGCAAAACGCAGAATATCTGTAAATATCTTTCGCTTTAAGGGGAGTTTTTCAGGTGCCGCCTCAATCACAAAATTGGCGTTGGCGACGGCTGTTTCTAAGTTGTCGCTTATGTGAACGAAATCAAGCGCACTTAGAGATTGGGGTAGCGCAGTCAAATTGGCCGCGATTTTTTGCTTTGCAGTCTGGCGGGCACCTTCAATCGGATCATACAAGGTGACTTGTATTGCTTTACTGGCAAACACTTGCGCGATGCCACAGCCCATAAGCCCTGCGCCAATAACCGTAATGTGAGATGAGGAGAACATAGTCTTATTCCTGCTTGGTGTACTGAATCAGTAAGGTATTACATAGTGAAAAAGCATCGGGAAACAGCATCGGGAAACAACATCGGGACACAACGCGGATTTAAGTGCATGGCATATAAACCCGCGGTTTCGACATGTTTACTCTGTGTCGCCTTGCTCGATACGGTACTCGCCTTTGGGGTCAACCATAGCCACAAGGCGCACCATGCAACCGTCCCCGCCTTTCCAGCGCCAAGGGAATGCAGCAATGGTGCAGCGCTTACCAGTGACTTTGTCTAGTTCGCCACCTACGTTCTCAATGCCGCAAATGCCACTGTTTAACAGCGCTCTATGGCAAGGCTCCCAATCAGGAAAATCTTCTTTGATGCCACGTCCGCCAGTGAATTCACGGTACTCGTCTTCAAGGTGCGGAATAAGAGGGCCTGTGCCATGTGGACCGATTGCCGTACCCAGGGGATGATCAAGTGCTTGTACATCGATACCGACCATTTTGACTTTCTTCTTCGCTAACCATTCACCTGCTTCACGATACAGCCCCGGCCCATAATGGTAATACTCGGCAGAATCAGCATAAGTATGGTGCCAACCTGTATTGATAATAACGATATCGCCTTCACGAATTTTTGGACGAACGTTTTCGAGATCTTCAGCCGTAATAACTTCCCACTTTTTCTTTGGAATAGACACCACAACACCTGCACCAAAAAATCTTGGCAGTGGCATTTGATCCATAAAGGGGGTGCCTTCAACTACGTGAGCCGGGGCGTCAATGTGGGTACCTGAATGCATAACCGTGGTAATTTTTTGCGTTAATACACCTGAACGTGAATGACCATGAAGACGCTCAATTTTGACATCTTCAAAGTAAGGCCAACAAGGCTGACCCAAACCCCATTCATGGGTTAAGTCGTAAAACTGCATTCCGGTATCGTTACTTTTATTTTCCTCATCGATCATTTTATCCATATCAACTTTAGGAATTTTGTGGACTCGTTTTATGTCATTAATTTTCATATTTCACCTGTTCGCTATGTGGTACATCTGTATCGAAAACCGAGATTAACAATGAATTTTTTATATGTCAACGAATAGTTAATTTCGTGTTTTAAGCTGTTAATTTATTGTATTTATCTTGTTTAACAGTAACTTGCCCTCACATTTTAATGAGTTTTTGATGTGTTAATTATTTTTTTAACAAAAAATAAACATTAATTTGACACTGCATAAAGTGGCCTGTAGTTTAAAAATCGATCGATACACATATATCGCATAGTGGTTGCATTGAACTGCTTAGAGCGAGTCACAAAAGAAAAAAACAGGACGGGCACATAAAAATGATAAAAATTAATCGAATAACAGCGAGTTTATTGACGGTACTGGCAGGCGCTATCTCGCCGGTTGCGATTGGCCAGACAGCTGACGCTCAAGCACAAGCAGGGCCTGCGCTAGAAGTGATTGAAATCACTTCTCAGAAGCGGGTGCAAACCTTACAAGAAGTGCCCGCGACGGTAACGGCTGTTTCTGGTGCCCTACTTGATGAATATGGTATCGATGACTTGTTCGAGATGGCAGATTTAGTGCCAGGCATGGTGTTTTCACGTGCGCCCGATGACGGCTTAGCACTGACATTGCGCGGTTTAGGTACGCCTGCTCGTACACAATCTTTTGATCAATCGGTTGCCTTATTTCAGGATGGTATGTTCGTTGGAAAAGGGCGTATGTACTCAGCAGCTTTTTTTGATGTAGAGCGCATTGAGGTCATTAAAGGAACGCAAAGTACGCTATTGGGTAAAAATACCAGTTTGGGCGCCATAAGTGTTATTTCTAAAAAGCCCAGTGATGTGTTCGAAGGGAATATAAAGGTGGCTCGAGAGTTCGTCAATGACGGTTGGACGGTCGATGGCGGGCTGGATATGCCGTTGGCTGATAATTTTAGTGTGCGCATAGCCGGCCATTATGTGGACCAAAACGGTTGGGTTGAAAATCTAGCTACTGGGCGAGATGTGCCAGAAGATAACGACACTGGGCTGCGTATTACGGCGCTATATGAACCCACAGATTCAATTACCGTGACGGGGGTTTATCAACACTCAGACAGTGAGCGTATTGGCAATGGTTATCAGTTTGTTGATAACGGTAATTATTTCAGCGATGACGTGTTGGCTGTCATCGGTGAAGCGCAACTAGATGACACCAAAAGCGCGGTATGTACACAGTGCCCCAACGAAGAGAGTTACCACGATACCTCCGTTGATTCATTCAATTTAACCGTTGAAAAAAGTCTGGATGATTTTACGCTCACCTCTATTACCTCTTACGCTGAATACGACATTTTATTTTATGACGACTTTGACTTTGGTAATGCCTTTGACGAGTTGACCTACGTCACTACAGGTGAAGTTGACTATTACAGCACGTACTTTAAACGGGCAGAAACCTATGATCAGTTTTCACAGGAATTTCGATTAGCCTCAGAGGGGAGAGACGACTTTGATTATATGATGGGCTTGTTTTACTTTCAGAGCGATTGGGATTCTTTAGAGGAGCAATTTTATAATACTCCCAACTTTCCACCGGATAACGCAGGCCAGTTGTTTAATGGGTCTTTCGGCAATGATTTCAAACAGCAAACAGACACGCTGTCTGCGTTTATTCAATCAGATGCGTATCTGTCTGACAAATTAACGGTCTCTGGTGGTTTACGTTATACAAATGAAAGCAAAGACGTACAGTTTGATCGCATTCAAGGTGAGCTTGCAACGCTTTGGAATACGGTGGTGAATCCTCCGTTTGAGTCTGACTTAACATTTGATGACAGTTTTTTAAATGGCAATGTGAGTGTGAAATACGAGTGGTCTGATAATACTGTTGTTTACAGCTCCTATGGTCTAGGGAGCAAGACAGGAGGATTCGCAGAGTCTGCTGAAGTGAGCAGCGCAAATCCGCCATTAAACGTTGAAGATGGCGGGGCACGAGTGGCGACTGAAGAAACGCACACTTATGAGGTAGGCTCGAAGATGGTGCTATTAAACAACAGCATGAACCTTAATATTGCTTTGTTTTATACCGACATCGATGATTTTCAAGAAACCTCATTTTTAGTCACAGGTACCAGTGCCAGTTTTATTACTCAGAACACAGATGTGAAATCAAAAGGATTTGAAATTGACAGTAAATGGCAAGTTACCCAAGATATTCAATTAAATGGAGCGCTCACCTTTGCCGATTCAACCCATAAAGATGACGGCAGCGATTTAGCGCAAGCGCCAAAGTGGACCGGCAATATTGGTTACCTCTACACCAGTGAGCTCGAGTCTTGGGATATGCATCTGCGTTCAAGCGGCTCTTTGCGCTACCGAGACAGTATGTTCAGTCAAATAAATGAAACTTACGCGTCAGATAGTTTAACCACGTTAGATTTTACCCTAGGTTTATATTCTAACGACGATACTTGGGAAGTGATGTTGGTGGCGCAGAATCTCACAAATGAACGGGCAAGTGATTTTAGCGGGCCGCCGGCGGCACCCATAGGCGCTATTTTAGGTGCTCCAACGGGAGATCAAGGTATTACGTCAGAAACATTGAATACACAACGTACGATTAAACTGCAATTGAGCTACCATTTCTTTTAATCGCTACAGAGTTTAAATTACCAAAGGTATTTTAAGGGTCATTTTTACTGAGCTAATAAAGCGCCGTTTTAATTTACGTGCGTTAAAATTTATAACACCCAATATTAACTAATAGTATTGGGTGTTTTTTTATACTTCTGTTTTTTAGTTATTCAATCTTATTATTTAATTCGATAGTGTGAGATTTGATAGATTAAAATTTGAGTTTTATTCACTCATTCACTATTTTTAATGAAAGATAAATTAATTTACACATTGTAAAGGTTTAAATGTTTTCGTAAACGAATAAAGGATTAGTTATGGAAAACCCAGAAAATAACATAAACCCTCTTTTTTCTTTCACATTATCAAAAGTTGCGCTGGCTTTTTGGCTAAGTACATCGTCAACAAGTTATGCTGCACAGAATATTCCGAGCGACGATAAATCCGTTAATCAATACGAGACTGAACTCGAACGGCAGCGCATTTTATTAGCCAAGCAAGGTGAGCAAATAGAAGCATTAACGCGCATGGTGAATGCCCTTATGGCCAATAGTCAGGCAACGGGGGCGGATAAAAACTCAAATAAAAGCCCGAATAAAGGTACGCCGTACAATGTGGCAGGTACTAACACATCAACAGCGAAACCTAAGCAACCTATGCCAACGCAATCAACAACCCCGAATGTGGCGCAAAACAAGCCCGTTGGTCAAGCCCCACCTAAGTCGTCAAATACGATTGACGCCAGCGCCATTCCTGAATTAGGAGATACCTTTAGCGGTGTGTTATCAGGGAAAGGCACATTCGTCTTAGAGCCTTCTTTTGGCTATTCATATACAGATAACAATCGGGTTTTCTTAGATGCTTTTTCTTTCATACCTGCGTTAGTTGTGGGCCTTATCGATCTGCGAGAAATTAAACGACATAGCTTTATCGGCAGTATTTCAGCCCGTTATGGAATAACTGAGCGCTGGGAAGTCGATCTAAAAGTGCCTTATCTAGCACGAAGCGACAGCCAGCGGTCACGACCTGTCAGTATAGGAGTGAGTGAGGATGAAATTTTTAATGCTGACGGTCATGGGCTAGGGGACATTGAAGTGTCCACTCGTTATCAACTTAATAACCCAAAAGACGGAGGCCCCATTTTTGTCGCAAATCTTGTGGCGACTATTCCAACTGGTACTAGCCCATTTGACGTTGAATTTATGCAATCGACCCCTGGAGCGGTATTTCCCACAGAGCTGCCAACAGGCTCGGGTTATGTGAGTATTCAACCTAGTGTTACTGCAATTTATGCGACTGATCCCGGTGTGTTTTTTGGAAATTTAAGTTATGGATACAACATGGACACAGACGAGGAGGTAGGAAATGTTGACCCAGGTGACAGCGCGGGTATCAGCTTCGGCCTTGGGGTATCGTTGAATGAACGGGCATCCATGAGTCTGAGTTATTCTCATAAACATGTGTTGAAATCAAAGATCAACGATATAAAAATAGACGGAAGCCAGCTTGATATTGGCCAGTTGATTATCGGTTATTCGTTTCGATATTCGCCCTCCACAAACGTGAGTCTTTCATTGGCGATCGGTGTGACGGATGATGCACAAGACACCCGTTTGAACTTCAGACTGCCGGTGACGTTTTAGTCTTCACCAATTTAATCGCGAGATGCACCTATTCATTCAGTCAAGCGCCTTGTTCAAGCCCTTTTACGCTCTCGCTTAGTGTCACTTATTAACGTGGAATGCTATTAGGTGTTATTGGTGCGCTATGGCGTTAAAGTAAGTGTTATATAACTGCTCTTGGGAAAAGGCTTGTTTTGCATGTTCTAGGTTCTTTATTGTTATATCGATATTGGTTATTGCCGATAATGTTTGGTTATCCAATGTGTTCTGTAATACGGTATTTAATGAATTGGTAGGCAAAATAGATTGCAAAGAAAATTGGTCTTTGCTTAGTAACGCAAAGTCTTGCGGGGTTTGAAAATAGGAATAACTGGCTAGTTCGCCGTTTCTGAATATGCTTTTTTGAAAATTTAAATCCACCACAACGCCATTACCCAGCACAAACCCTGCGCGCAACTCTACTAACGCGCTTTCTGCAACTGGCTCCCAATGAGTATGAGCAGTGAATTCATTAGCCGCAAGGGCGTGAGTTCCATAGGTGCTGATTGCCAAGAAAAGTACGCTAATAACGCTAAAGTGAGTCGTTACAGTGCGAATGGCTGCTGGCATATTCATATGAGTCCTTCACTTAAAAGTCAACGCTGGAGGGCTGTAATACGTTAAATAGCCCTAGGCTGGCATGGTCGATGGCCAAACCTAAGTTTGCCCTAACGAGATGATCATTTTGTTGATCGTTCTTGTAATGATTAACGGCTATGTTCTTTTGGTCTTGTATAACAAACACTATTCGGTCTCCCCACATCTGTTGAAAAGCATCTATTTTTATCGACTTTAAACCGACTGCTGGATCTCCCACTAGCACCTCGAAGTCATTACTGCCTTTGATGATCACGAAGTGCATATAACCGTTGTTATTGATAATCGTAATGGCAGGAAGCTGCGCACTGGCTAATTGTTCAAGGGTGATTTTGAAACCATTTGCGTTATAGCCACGACGGGATAGATAGTGTTTCATATCGAGTAAGGAGAACCCTTGATGCTTAATTTTTTCTTTGTTGCCATGTTCGAACATGTCTTTAAACACGCTTAATTCATTCACTTGGTCATCGTAATGGAACGATAATAAGCTTGCTAACGTGGCTGAGCCACAGCTGAAGTCGTATTGCTGTTTATAAATGGTTTTAAAGCGTAACTCAGCAATACTGAAAACTTTAATCGAAAATTGGCCGTTAAAATCTACCAAGCCGCCAAAAACAGGGTAAGTCGTTAATAGCATTATCAAACAAAGTAAAAGTCTCATGTGCACACCTATTCATCCGTTAATTAGGGGCAATGGTCACTGTGATAATGGTTGAGTCCTGAATAATGACATTGTTACCGGTATTTTGAATAATCGAAAAAACACCAGCCGCTTCATTGAATGAGCCGCGGTCAATCGTGTTATTTCCGGTCACACTATTTGAATTGTAATTGTTGGTAAGTACAGCCTCTAAGTGGCTGCTGTTTGTCACATCTACCACACCGCCCATGCCACGTTCTTGCTCTAAATCTTCAAGCAAAACCGGTAGTATTTCATCTATATTTGCTTGTGCAGTTGCACAAAATGAAACCAATAAAAGTAACGGTAACATAGATAATACACAGGTAACTCTCGATAATATCTTCATGGCTCGTATCCTTATTAATAAGTTACTGGCGTATTTGCCAGTAACTTATTTATCCTTAAAATGAAGCCTACAATAAGGGGCTTATTGTGGGTTCACATTGACATTTCCTTGGAAGGATACTTGCTGCTGAGCTAAGGCATTGTGTCCTAAGTTTTGCACGTTTTGGTTAATACCAGCTGTTCCATTGAACGTATCAGACATAGTATTGTTACTAGCAATAGTTGACTGATTATCAAAGCTGTATGTGACGTAGTTGCCTGTTACTGTGCCAGTCAAGTATGAATCATTGACACTGTAGGTCGTGGTGGCCACACCGCCGTTATTCGCTGCAGATGTTCCCCAGCCTTCTGACCAGGCCGAGCTACTGTCGCTATTATCACTGTTATCACTGTTGTCACTATTATCGACAGAGGCTGTGCTACCACCATTAGCAGACGCTCCGCCTTCGGCAGCATTAGCATAACTATTGTCGCTGTTATCGCTGTTATCACTGCTGTCGCTATTGTCTACGGTTGCTGTGCTGCCACCATTAGCAGAGGCACCACCTTCGGCTGCATTAGCATAGCTATTATCGCTATTGTCACTGTTGTCTGAATTATCTGAGTTGTCAGAATTGTCAGAGTTATCAACATTGGCGGTGCTACCGCCATTGGCAGATGCGCCTCCCATGGAAGAGTTAGCATAGCTGTTGTCAGCGTTATCAGAGTTGTCTGAGTTGTCGCTGTTGTCTGAATTATTCGAATTATCTGAGTTGTCGCTATTGTCAGTACTAGCAGTACTACCACCATTGGCTGAAGCGGCACCCATCGCATTGGCTCTGGCCATGCTGTTGTCGCTGTTATCACTGTTGTCTACCGATGCGGTACTAGCACCATTTGCGGCTGCAGAGCCCATCGCACTGGCACTTGCCATGCTGTGGTCTGAGCGGTCAGAGCTAGCGGTACTGCCGCCATTGGCTGCTGCGTCCGATGCTGACGCATAGCTGTTGTCGCTATTATTAGAATTATCAGAGTTGTCGCTGCTGTCTGAATTATCAGAACGGTCACTCATGGCGGTGCTGCCGTTATTTGCAGTCGCCTCGGTGCCCATAGCATAACTGTTGTCACTGCTGTCTGAGCTTGAGCTATCTGAATTGTCAGAATTGTCGCTATTATCGGAGTTATCAGAATTGTCACTGTTATCTGAGTTATCAGAACGATCAGTCATTGCCATACTGCCGTTATTTGCCGCAGAGTCGGTTGCTGACGCATAGCTACCATCACTCTTATCGCTATTATCGGAGTTGTTACTATTGTCTGAGCTGTCGGAGTTATCGCTATTATCCGAGTTATCAGACTTGTCGCTGTTATCCGAATTATCTGAGCGATCAGTCATCGCCATACTGCCGTTGTTCGCGGCGGTATCGGTTGCGGTCGCTGAGCTGTCATCGCTCTTGTCACTGTTATCAGAGTTGTCTGAATTATCAGAGTTATCGCTGTTATCCGAGTTATCAGAGCGGTCTGACATGGCCATGCTACCGTTGTTAGCGGCAGAATCGGTAGACGAGGCGTAGCTGCCATCGGATTTATCACTGTTATCAGAGTTGTCTGAATTATCAGAGTTATCGCTGTTGTCGGTTGCGGCCATACTGCCATTATTTGCTGCAACTTCAGACCCTGAGGCAGAACTTGCGTCGCTGTTGTCAGAAGAGTCAGTGCTGTTGTCGGTATTGGCGGTAGAGTTCTCATTTGCCGCAGCTGAAGAGTCTCCGGTGCTATCAGCACTGGCTGTCGCTGTTTGGGAATCAGCAACTTCGTTTGCGGTGTTGGTTGGATTTGCCCACACACTGGTTGCTGAACCGAGTATGAGAGCCATGCTTGCTGCTAATAAACTTTTATTAAATGATTTCATCTTTTATGCTCCATTAAAAAACGATTGGTTACCATTCACTGATCATCACTCTGAAAATAGCAACGCCTTCATATTCAAATTATGAAAAAGGAAATTGAACATTTATCTTGTTCTTAATCTCCCGCATCAACTGTAGTTAACTGGAAACTATAAATTCCATTAAACACAGATTAAATTAACCTCAAAAAATGCTTTAAGGGTCAGTGTTGGCTTGGTTTTTTAATTTTTAGGTAAAATAAACTCTCCTTTTTTTGAGCGGTATAGATCAGTTTTATTTATCGAAATTTGAACTTAAAAAAATCTTGTTAATTAGTATATAAACAATGAATGAACATATTTTTTGAATGAATGCTTATGTTAGTGCTAAATAATTAAAAAATTCTGCACATTAACATGTCGGTTTTTTTTACATGAAAGGCTGATGACAATAATTAATATAATTAAGGTGTAGATTAAGTGTCAGTATTACTTAATGTTAATTTAAGTGGTTCGGTTATTGCTATCCTCTGAGGGCTACGTGAATTAATCAGACATTTCAGAATAGGATTCTGTTTTATTTACTCAAATTAGGCTGTCTTTTGAGTAGGGTCCATCTGGTTAAGATAATTAAAGGATGAGATCATGACGCTTACTCAAGCACAGCAAGGCGTGCTGGTGATATCAAACGACAGCTTTTTAATCGGTTTACTCACAGGTATCAGCATTGCCAATAATTTTTCATTTCGCTCTGTTTCACCGACGCATCCACTCAATATTGAAAGCGTCAATCATGTATGTAAGGTGGTATTGATCGATTTGCGAGCGGCATCGGCACAATCAATGGCATCGCATCTTCAAGTACTGCAGCAAATTCATATTCAATCAGAGATCCCCATATGTGCTATTTACCGCAAAAGTGACGCAGGATTTCATCCGCACTTATCCTGGGTAAACTATTTTGACGAGACGGATTTAAGTGGCCGTTTAGACAGATATCTCAGTCAGGTTATTGCAAATGACAATCATCAAAGGGAAGAGAGACGCAATAGTGAACGGCGAAATGCTATTGATAGACGTGGTATTCCTGCGATATTTGGTTCTGTGAAAAGTAACTTACAACCAATGGTACTTAATAGCGCAATGCTAGATGAAGAAGAGCAGTACGTGGTTGGACCATTTGTCATAAATCACAACTGTAGAACGGTATTTTGTCAGGGCAAAGATGTTATGCTAACCAGCAAAGAGTTCAAATTGTTTACCTTGTTAGCGCAAGTGCATGACCATGTTTGCAGCACCGAAAAGATTATTGAGAAACTATGGCCAGATACGAGGCGCGCAAACAAGTCGGATTTATATCAGTATATGCATTTACTGCGGAAAAAAGTCGAAGTAGACCCAGATAACCCCAGGTGGATCCTCACGGTCAAAGGGGTAGGCTACCGGTTGAATACCAACGAGTTACTTTTATAGCAAATGTGACACTAAGGCCTGTATAGCAGCGCTAGGCTTTCGTTGTCAGTTTGCTGCGTTCAAGTTGCGTAAGCAGCGCAGCGACCTTTTGTTGTAGGTGGATTTTAAATGCGTTCACGGCTGGGCTGAGTAAGCGCCTTTCAGCACAAATTAAATTAAGGGGAAATGTTTCGCCTTGCCAACCATCTACATCAAGCTCAATCAATCGCCCTTGTGTTAGGTCTTGAACGATATCCAAGTGAGACTTTCTAGCAATGCCTTTTCCGGCAATGGCCCATTTGCGTGTGATGTCGCCATCTTTACATTGCCGATTACCGGTTACATCTATGCTGGTGTTTTTGTTGTCTTTATTAAACACCCAGCGGGTATGCAAAGTATCATTGTGTCCGTGACATAAACAATTGTGTTGCGTGAGTTCTTGCAACGTTTTGGGCGAGCCAAAATGTTCAATATAACTGGGTGAAGCACACAATACCGGAACATTATCAGGGGCGATGGGGATGGCAATAAAGCCGGAGTCTTTTGGTTTGCCGTAACGCAGGGCTAAATCGACTGGCTGACTATATAAGTCCGCTGGGCTGTCAGATAACTGCAGTCGTATCTCCAATTTTTGATGTAGCGCCATAAACTCATCAAGCCACGGCAGTAGTAAATTTCGTCCTAAATCTGAAGGGGCTGAAAGCTGAATCACACCGCTTAACTCTGCATCTTCACTGTGCATTTGTGTGGTGGCTTCATCCAAAATAGCAAGAGCGTCAGTGCAATGGCGTAAAAACTGTTCGCCTTTTTGGGTTAATCGCAGGTTTCGAGTAGAACGAATAAATAATAGAACACCAAGATCGGCTTCTAAACGTTTCAACGAAGCGCTAACCACAGCAGGAGACAAGTCCATTTTTCTAGCGCAAGCCGATAAGCTGCCTTGTTGTGCGGTTTCACAGAATATTCTTAAATCATGCAGGTTTTTCAAAGGGCATTCTTCACTTTCAATATGATTTTGAAAGTTTTCCATAACACGGTTTTATTATCAATGTATCGATAGTAATAAAACACAGTTGAAAATCAAATTCGTGTTGAAGGGATAAGGCTAGGGGCTAGAAGTTGAGCGTTATAGCAGGGTGTAGCCTCACTACGCAGGGCGAAGTGACGGAAGGAAGAAATAGCTCACTGAGGGCGATACCCTCAGTGAAACATCAGGCAATAAGTTAACCCATATTAGGGTTCAATATATACTTACCGCCAGTTGATTTAGCAAAATATTTAACAACCGTTTGCGGGGTTAAGGCTTCTTCAAAGGTCAGCTCGACGCTTGATTCTATCGCAAACGTTGTGTTGATTTCATCTGCTACGCGTTGATGTAATTCAGCCACTTTGCTGGCATCTAATTTGCCTAAGAAGCGCATCAATAACCAACCGCCGACGCTCCACGTCATGCCAAACGCGCGATTGAGTGTGGTAGGTGAGAAATCAAGACCGCCGTATATGTACACTTGTTTGTTATCCAAGGAGCCGTAAGTATTGAATCCTGTAGCATCTTTGCTACCTACCGCTTCCATAGCAGATAAAATATCACTTGCTAGTTCTCCGCCGCCAATTGCATCAAATGCGAGGGTTGCACCCGTTGCATCTATCGCTTTGTACAAATCTTTTTTGAACGTCTCGCTAGTAGAATTAACAACGTATTTAGCCCCTAGCTTTGTTAGTAAATCTACTTGTTCTTGTTTACGAACGATGTTGACCAACTGTACGCCTTCTTTGAGGCAAATTTTATTCAGCATAATGCCTAAGCTTGACGCTGCAGCGGTATGTACTAATGCTTTATGCCCTTCCATGCGCATGGTTTCAACCATACCCAATGCCGTCAACGGATTAACGAATGACGAGGCCGCCGCCAATGGCGTCGTATCATCGTGATGTACAATGCAGGCTTGAATAGGAACGCAGCAATACTGGGTGTAACAAGCGCCCGTTAACACAGCCACTGTTTTGCCTAATAATGCTTGAGCTTTTTCGCTATCACCAGCAGCCACAACCACACCGGCACCTTCATTGCCGATAGGCAAGGTCTGGTCTAATCGCGATTTAATTCGCGGTAACATACCCGGGTGTACAGGAGCAGTTAGGGTTGTTTTGTCATCGCTTAGCGTTGCTTTTGATAGATCCGCCGGACCAAACATGGGCCACATATCAGACGGATTGATTGGCGCTGCGTGCATTTGCACCACTATCTCATGGGGTTTTGGCTTAGGTACGTCGACCTCTTTAAGCGTGATATTGAGTTCGCCTTGTGACGAAATATGGGTAAATAGTTGTTTGGTTTTATTCACTTTTTTGATCCTGTCGTGGTTTTCTTCGAAAACGACAGACAAAATCGTTGCTCGAAGAGATGATGAATGAATTGGGTACAAAAAATTAACATGGGGATTGAAGACGTACGAGTCAATAGAAATGTTACATGATCATCACTGTGATAAATTATTCGCTTAGGACGATTTTTGCGAGGTCAACACGGTTATTTTGTTAGTGTGAGCCGAGTCCTCAAAATATTGTGCACACTGCTCAATAAGGTTCAACGTCGGTTGGTCAACCTTTTCAATGCCCACCCATGCATTGCGTCCGATTTTTTTGGCTTGATATAAGCATACGTCAGCTAGGGCTATCAAGGTTTTCCAATCTGTTTGCTGGCTGTGTTCTAAAATCGGCGGATAACACACATAACCGATAGAGCAGGTGTAATGAGACTTTACCTTATCTGAAAGGCGAAATGCATTAGCACTGACTTCATTAAGTAAGCGCTGAGCTAATAAAGGCGCGTCACTGCGATCTATAAAACGCGCAATCCCAACAAACTCTTCACCGCCCCAGCGGACCAAATAATCTGATTGCCTAAATACACGTGCTAGGCGCTTTGTAAGTTGCTGTAACACTTCATCACCAACATGATGACCGTGTTCATCATTCACCCGCTTGAAGTGATCCATATCAATCATGAAAACGACAATATCCCCTTGTTGAGGGGAGGGGGTTTTACCATCTCGCCAATCATTATAGAGGCGCTGACTTTTTTCCAAATCAGCCACTATATGATTTTCTAAAAAGCGCCGATTGTTGATGCCAGTAAGCTTGTCGGTTACGCTAATGGCTTCCATTTCCTGATATGCGGTTTGTAACTCGACATTTTTCTCGCTCAATTCAAGCGTGCGAAGTGCCACTTCTTCGGTAAGTCGCTTGTTTAATCTGCGCTGGGAAATACGACCGTATACAAGGGCAAATAAAATGACACTGATGACAATTGACGCTAGCCAAACGTTTCTGCTCCATTTTGCTTGTTTCAAAGTGACTTGAGATAGCGCCTGTTCTTTTTCCAATAATTTAATTTGTTGTGCACGGCGCACGAATTCTGTTTGAGATTGCAATGTCGCTATAGTTTTAATACGAGTGGTGTTGAGTATTTCATCATCTAACTTTTTTTGATAAAGCAGTGCATTAAAGGCTTGTCGAAGGGCATCTTCCTGCAGATACACTTCTACCCGCAACGCTTCCAGCAGTGCTTCGTCATGGGATTCATTATTATCTTTGGCTTGCATTACCCCTGCATCAATATGCTGCAACGCCAATTCGGTGTCTTCGTTAAGTAAGGCTAGCTGTGCAGATGTGCGATAAGCATCGACCAATAAGCTCTTATATTGCTTATCATTTGCCCGCTCGATAACACCGTTTAACATGGTGCGAGAAAGGATCAAATTACCCAAATTCATTTCTAAGGTGGCCATGGATAATATTGCCCAATCTGTGTCTCTTGGGGCTTCAATTTGCTGAAATAGTGTCAAAGCTTCTGTTAAGTGATATCTAGCTTGCTCATAATCGGCGAGTTGAATGAACTGGAAGCCCACTTTATTGTGACTATAGGCAATGTACTTCTTATCCTCAGAGGCTAAATCTATTTTGAGAGCGTCTTGAAAATAAGTGAGAGCGAGTTTGTCATCTCCCATCAGGCGACGAAGATCGCCAAGGTTATAAAGGGCGCTGGCGATGCCATTTTTATCATCCAACTCATGATGTATTTCTAATGCACTTTGATGTGCTTGGGCTGCACCTTCCAGGAGTCCCATCTTCTCCAGCACCAGTCCTATACTATTATAGGTAGATGCGACGGCAGAAGTATCATTTTGTTGCTGACTGATTTGCATCGCTGTATAGATGTATTCTAAAGCCTGAGGGTAATTAGATTGGTAGCGAAAGGTCAATCCGAGCTGACGATATGCTCTAGCGAGTCCGGCCTTATCGCCTTGTTCTTGATACAAATTAATGGCTTTATTTAACAAGTCATGTGCGGGCGCATAAAGATTGCGCTCCATGGTATTCCTTGCTTGTTCAAAATACACATCAGCGAGTGCTAAGGCGTCGTCTTTGCTAACGGCTAGCTGCTGAAACTGCTCGGTGAGCGCTTCGGCTTTGTTCATTTTGCCTTGCTTACGGGCAAGCTCAATAGCACGTTTAAGTGGATTGATTTCGGTATAAATAGGAATTGGGTCGACGTGAAAAGGGTTAACACCTACTTGAGCTGAAACACGGCCTTGGCATAGCAGTACGCACAAAAAAATAGCACTTTGCTGTGCTAGTTGTTTCCTCCAATCCAAAATGAACTCCGTTTACATAATGCTAAGCAGATACTCGCGTTTTGCACTTGCGTAAAAAAGTGCGTAAAGAGAGCGCCGTATAAATAGTATTCAATTATTACATGAGTAAAAAGTCATAGGTAGGATTAAACGCTTGTTTTTCACACAAATATCAATGGAGATCATGAGCCTAATGTGAATGAACGTTGCTATTTGTACATCAATGGTAACAATTTAACACGACATTATTAGTTCTCAACTGCAATATTAAATAGCTGAGTGGCGATGACAAAACGCAGTCGACAGCAGCATTGCTGCACCGATGAATGATGCTTAAAACAACAAGGCTTAAGATGATAATCAAATTAACAAAAATGTATAAACACAACAGAGGCACGTTGCTATTTATTGCTTTGATGTGCGTATTTAGAAGCGCTGTGGCCGATTGGAACGAAGTCCCCACGGGCTCGATGTTACCGACGATAGTCGAGGGTGACCGCATCCTCGTTAACAAATTAGCTTATGACGTGAGTACGCCTTTCGTACATCACTCTTTGTACAAGTTAGCTGACCCGATGCGCGGTGATATCATTGTGTTCGACTCTGCGGTATCAGAAAAAAGACTGGTCAAACGTGTGATAGGGGTGCCCGGAGATACCGTCGCATTAATTGATAACGTCCTGTTTATTAACGACAAGCAAATTGACTATGAAGATTCAGCCAACAAAGACGATTTTAGTGAGATCACGGAGGATTTGCTGGGCGTAAAACACCGTATTCTCGTGGCTAACAACGGTTCTGGGCTATCAAATTTCAGCGCGGTAGACATTCCCTCAAATTATTATTTGGCCATGGGCGACAATCGCGATAACAGTGCGGACTCGCGGGTGATTGGTCTAATACCACGTGATGAAATTATCGGCAGGGCAAAACAGGTCGTAATGTCACTGAACTATGACAACTACTACCTGCCAAGATCCCAGCGTTTCATGCATGATTTGTAGCAGTGACAAAGTGTGATGTTAGCAAAGCGCTTTTAACCTAATTAGAACCAATGCTGGCCGTTAAACGTAGCTTTTTTCAATCTTTGAAAACCACTGAAAGCTTTTTGCCACATGCTCATGCCAATATGACCATTGATGCGACCCTGGATACTCGTGGTACATGTGATCGATGCCAAAGGTAAGAAATTGGCGATTTAACCACCGGTTCGATTCAAGCAGTGTGTCATCAGTGCCGCAGTCGAAACGAATAGGGGGCAGAACAGTGGCACTTTTTTCGGCCCAATATAATATGTTTGTTTCTTTGGCATCGGCGCAATCATAAAAGGACAAAGGGGTATCGACAAATTGCGCCATGTCCTCAATGCGGGTTATAGATGAATGAGCAGATATGGCACTAAATTGCTCAGGATATTTTACCCCTAAGCGCAAAGCGCCGTAACCGCCCATGGATAAGCCACTAATATACCAGCGGCTTTTATCTGTCACATAGGGGGCCTTTATTTGCTTTACCGCCTGAACGACATCATCGATTATCCACTTGTCGTAATCACCCTTTTGTCCGAGGGGCAGATAAGCAGAGCCATCTTTTAACCCCCCATCCGATGGCATCACCAGTAAGAACTCCTGTAAACCTTGCTTTCGCAGGGCGTCATAAACCTGATGTATGCCCCCTAAATTCATCCATACCCAGTGGTTGCCATACACACCGTGCAAATACAGAATGACTGGGATATCTCGCTTAGTTGAGTAAGCATTATAAAGGCTGATATCGTGGCGTCCATCTAAATGGCTAGAATGGACAGTCAGGAACTGTGTCTTTGACGGGCTATATTCAGGGGCTGATACTTCTAGTCGTTCAATGCTCACGGGGGTCTCCTGATTAATCAAATATGATAACGCCTTTAGCGATACGCCCATTGAGCATATCGTCAAAGCCATCAGCCACGTTTTCCAGTGAATAGGTTTTTGTCACGAGCTCATCGAGCTTGAGTTGACCATCTGAATATAAGTCCAATAATGTTGGAAAGTCCGTTTGTGGGTTACATTTACCGTATAAAGGGTTGATGTAAATTTTATCCCATTCGAATAACTCACAGTTAAAATCAATGCGCTGTTCAATACCGCTAACTTGTACCGCAGTGCCCGCATTTCGAATAAGCGCTAACGGAGCCGAGCCTAACGCGGGAATAGCTGTGCATTCAAACGCATAATCGGCTCCCCGTCCTTGGGTCAATTCTTTTACTAGTGCACTCATTTGGGCAAAATCCAGATCGTTTTGAATAGAGATAAGTCCGTGGGTGGCACCAAACGCTTTGGCTTGCTCGAGTCGTTGCTGATTGATGTCAATTGCGATGATCTTTCGCGCGCCAGATATACGCGCCGCTTGAATCACGTTCAAACCCACACCGCCACAGCCAATGACACACACCGTACTGCCTGCTTTAACGTGCGCTGCATTAACCACAGAGCCATAGCCTGTCATTACCCCGCAACCCACAATAGAGGCAGATGAAAAGGGGATATCATGGTCGAATTTAACGACCGCCGCTGCTTTGACAACTGTGTATTCACTTAACGTCCCCAAATGAAATGAACGCTCGATTGCTGTACCTGATTGCGTTGTAGCGCTGTCGTGTGCATGTCCGCAAAGGCCATTACCGCACACCGGCGAGTTATTTTCACAAATGTGTACATTTCCTTGCTGACAAGCAAAACAGTCCCCACAAGGGATTGACCAATTAAGTATCACCTTATCGCCTACGCTCAATCCGGTGACCTCTTCACCAACAGCGTCTACTACGCCCGCTCCTTCATGACCAACAACAAAGGTTTTATCCCAATTCTGAATTGAGTCCCAATCGGTGTGGCACAAACCAGAGGCCTGTATTTTGACTCGCACTTCACCTTTACCTGGGGCTGACACCTGAAAAGTGACCAGTTCATATTGGCCTCTACCATTTGACACGATTGCTTTGGATTGGCGTACCACTGGTTGCATAAGGGGCTCTCTTAACGGTTTCTATTCTGTAAAAGTATCAAAATTAGAGCATGAATCCGTAGGAATTTATGTCACATTCCGGTGACAAAGTATCACAAATGAGGGTAGACTGATTTACATTGCTAGTGATTGACTGTTAACAATGAGATTTCAATGAAGCAACAAAATGTCTATTGTGAGCCTTTGTGTATTGCCAAAGAATACTTGTTCGATATTCAAAAAGTGAGTTATCAAGACGAAGAGCCGTATTCGTGTTTAATGCACTTTCATGAGGTACATGAACTGATTATTTTTGAAGACATTCAGGGCAGCTACTTTTCAAGTCAAGGGGACTCTGCATTACAGAATAGCGACATAGTGCTAACACCCGCGTTAGAGGTACATAATTATGAGATAGGCCCTAAGGCTAAGTCTTGGTACCTGATTCAGTTCTTACCTGAGGTTCTTAATTTGCCGCAATTTCAATCCATCAAGCCTTTGTTTAACCGCGGCATGCATCTGAGAATGGACAGCAAGAATACCTTGATTATACAGCAGCAAACTCGGTGGCTAGTGGAATGTTTCGAGCAGCAACCTCGTAGTGATAAGAGCCTTGCGTTACTGTCATTATTGCTTTTGTGGATTGCAGATCAGGCGCAAGCGGTGACTCAAAATAGCGAGCATACTCTAAAACAATCTCAAGGATTTTCGCGTTTGTTGCCGGTGATTAATCTATTTAAACACGATGAATATGTTAATTTATCGGTGGGAGAGGCTGCTGAAAAATGTCACTTATCGACTTCTCATTTTTCTCGTTTATTCAAAAGTGTCTTTCGCCACACTTACGCCAATTATATTTTGCAACACAAGCTCTACCATGGGGCGCGAATGCTTGGTCAAAGCAATTACTCTGTCACTCAAATAAGTTATGAGATGGAATTTTCCAGCCCATCCCATTTCATCGCTCATTTTAAGAAGTACTACGGCGTAACGCCTTATCAGTACCGCAGCGATATAAACCGAAGAATGTTAATGGCAGAAACCGCCTAGAAGTCGTTATTCTCTAACCGGCCTTCGTATACGATTATGTGTACATCAATATGTTATTTTTCGGGCATATATGCTTATTTCTAGCTCATTATCCTTCAATCAAGGTCGAAATTTGATACTTTTGGTGAGTATCTAGGTATTTATCTTTCTTTTACGCTCTTAATATAGCCCTCAAGTTGTTAAACAGTTGTTACCGACATTAAGACTGCATGGGGCTAATAATGAAAAAATACCAATGTTCTGATCCGTTTAAAGACGCTCGCGTGACAAGTGGGTGTGCGCATATGAACGATCAAGATGATCCTGTGACCATGATTTTACGCCTCAAAGATGTGCGTAAGACAGCACACAACTGGAAGACCTTTCAATCTGGTGCTACTCCAGGTCGCATCGTTATCCCCTCTGAAGTGAATATTCGCGACACGAGGCAAATACCTTTCGAAGTAGACCCGCCATTACACGGCTCTTTTCGCTCCTTGCTTGACCCTTGGTTTAAACGCCCCTTGGAGGAGCATTACCAAGAAACTTTGGCTCAGCAAGTGAATGCCTTGGTTGATGACGTATTAAAGGCCGAGAGCAATGACGTGGTTGAAGACTTTGCTCTATGCCTGCAATCGCGTGCGCTTACCTTATTACTTAATACCGATGTCGGTGAAGCTGATACCTGGATTAGCTGGGGTACGCATGTGTTTCGCAGTGAAGATGACCCACTAGATGGCGACAAAGCGGCCATCTTATATGATTACATTGATGAAAAAATAAAGGCCTCATCCCCCAATCCAGAAGGCGATTTGTACAGTGTATTATTAGCCGCAGAGGTTGAAGGCAAAAAGCTAACACACGAAGAAATCAAAGGGATCATGATTTTAACGTTCGCTGGTGGCCGAGATACTGTCATTAATGCAGTGACCAACACCATTAGCTATTTTGCACAGCACCCTGAATCATTAGACAGATTACGCAAGGAGCCTGAAATTATTGGCCGTGCGATTGAGGAACTTATTCGTTATTTCACGCCGCTCACTCAGATGGGCCGAGTGGTCACGCAAGACACACAAGTATGCGAACATGCGATTAAGGCTAATTCCCGTGTGTCCCTTTGCTGGGCATCGGCTAATCGTGACGAAAGTGTTTTTGAATCGCCGAATGACGTTATCTTAGATAGAAAGTTAAACCCACATGTGAGCTTTGGTTTCAGTCATCACAATTGTTTAGGGGCCACCCATGCTAGGCAAATTATGCGGGTATTGATTGAAACCTTGGTTGCTAAAGTGGGCTCAATCGACATTATCGATTTTGAAGAAAACATTGAAAGTTTGGGCGAATTTGAACGTAAAGTTGGGTTTTATCAATTGAACGTAAACATTCACCCTCGATAAACTCCCACACTACTCATCAAGTGGGTAGTTCACTTTACCAGCGATCCGCGTGCATGATTGTCGCGCGTGAAAGCGAAAAATAGAAAGGATGAGAAAATGGCAAAAATTACATTTATTACACAAAACAATATTCCTGTTGTGGTCGAAGGCGAGGCCGGTTCTGTGATGGCTCTAGCAGTAGAAAACAATATTGCGGGTATTGATGGGGACTGCGGAGGCGTGTGCTCTTGCGCAACCTGTCATGTGCATGTGGCACAGGAGCAGTTTGCTTTAGTGGGCGAAGCCAGTGAGATTGAAAAAGACATGCTAGAGCTTGACGATGACGCGAATGAATACAGCCGTCTGTGTTGTCAAATTGACATTACGCCAGCGCTAGATGGTTTGGTGCTGACCGTAGCCGGCTAGAGCGCAATAACCTACTTTGTACCCAAGCAACGTACCCATGAATATGAATTGGCATAGAATACTAATGAGCATAAAAGGTGACTGAGTCATGACAAGCACAACGATTTCCAAACAAAGTTGCATCATAGTTGGTGCAAGTCATGGTGGCGTTAATCTAGCGTTTGCCTTGCGTAAAGAGGGTTACGAGGGGCGTATTACCCTTATTGATGCAGACTGTAATCTTCCGTATCACAGGCCACCTCTGTCAAAAACTCATTTGATCGCAGATGAACCTGCAGGCCAATTGCTGAAACCTGAACAAGGTTATCAAAAAGCGGACATTAGTTTGGTGCTAGGGGTAAGGGTGGTGGAGGTTGAAAGTGAGCATAAACAGGTTTTGCTTGATGATGGTACGCGCCATCCGTATACCCAGTTGGTACTAGCCACTGGGGCAAGTCCTATCATTCCGCCCATCCCCGGGATTGACACTGCTAAGCACCTATACACTATACGTACAGCAGATGATGCACTTGCCATTGCCACCGCGTTTAAAACCAGTGAACAAAAACGTGTTGTTGTTATTGGCGGGGGCTATGTGGGGCTTGAAACTGCCGCTTCGTTGCGAAAATCTGGCGCGGTAGTGACGGTGCTTGAACGAGAGCCTAGGTTATTGGCAAGGGTGACTGCACCTATTATGTCTGACTACTTTTATGCCTTGCACCGCCAGCACGGCGTAGAGGTACATAACGGCAAAAATGTCAGTGAGATAAAAACAAACGCTACTGATAATCGCGTTGTGTGCAGTGATGGTAGCGAATACCCGGCGGATATCATCATTGTGGGAGTGGGTGTGCGAGTGAACACTGCCCTAGCGGAACGAGCCAATTTGGAGATCAACAACGGCATAGTGGTTAATGAAGCTAATCAAACCAGTGATCAAAGTATATTTGCTATCGGTGATTGTTGCGCCCAGTTTAACCCGCACTATCAACGATGGTTGCGACTTGAATCAGTGCAAAATGCGTTAGATCAAGGCAAAGTGGCCGCTGCTGCTATCTGTCATAACGCGTTTAAAACTCAGCCTGTACCTTGGTTTTGGTCGGACCAATATAATGTTAAATTGCAAATGGTGGGCTTATCACAAGGCTACGATGATGTTGTCATGCGCAAAGAGTTAGATAAACCTGATAGTTTCTCAGTTTGGTATTTTAACGGGGATGAGTTGTTAGCCGTGGATGCCGTCAATAATGCGAAAGCTTATGTACTGGGTACCAAGTTTATTAACGCCATGGCACAGGTAGATAAAGATAAACTCGTGGATAATAGCGTGCCTTTGTCTGTGTCTATCATTAAAGAACTGGCCTAAAAAGGCGTTTTTACTGCGTGCTATGAATACACCAAATCTATATTCGCGCTCTGCAGCCGTGCGCAAAGAGCCCGAAATGCTAAGCAACCGTATCTAGAGGCAGTATTATTTCAACAAGCAATCCACCACCGTCAGGTGTTGAAATACGAAGTTCTCCGTGATGTTTGTTAATGGCCTTAAGCGCAATACTCAACCCTAATCCGAAACCATTGGTGTGCATTTTATTGCCTGCGCGATAAAAGGGTTGCAGTAATTTAGACATCTCACTTTCATCCACGCCTGGTCCATGATCACGGACACTGACGACGATACTGTTTTCTCTATTGTTCACGCTAATGTCTACTGGTTGCCCGTCAGATGAATATTTACAGGCATTACCAATGATATTGTCGAATGCTTGTAATAATGCTTCCGGGTAGCCATTCAGCTGTGCCTTGTTATCCGCTTTGAATGTCACTGGAATATCTGGATAGGTGACGGCCATGTTCTTAATCACTTGCTCACACAAAGCGTTAATATTACAAGGCTCCTGGGCTGGGTTACCCTGTTCAAGCTTAGAGTAATCGAGGATCTGTTGGATAAGCTGATCAATGCGCAAACAATCATTGTGTATTTGTTTAACGTGACGACTGTCTGGGCTTTTCTGCTCGATAAGTGCAGCGGATACTTGCAAACGGGCCAGCGGGGCACGCAATTCATGGGATACATCATGCAATAATTGTTGCTGGGCAGTGGCTGCCGCATGGGTTTTATTGATCATAAATTCGATATCTTGTGCTAAATCAGCCACCTCATCGCCTCGGGTGAGCAGTGCTCGCGGCAGTGGCGCAACTTCTTGCTTGTTGGCATAGTGGCGACTAAATGAACCGAGATAATTTAATGGCCGCGTTATGCTCCAGCTGAGTAACGCACTGACCAATGCAGATGCAAAAAAGATAAAAACGAACTGCAACGATTGAAACCGATACATCAGTTGTGTGTATATCCTCGGCGCTTGTGGTTTTTTGCTGAAGACTTGATAGCTGCGCCCCGAAGGGCCAAACACCGAATGCGCGAGACGGTCTTCAGGTTTTACTTTGTTCAGGCGGTAATGGTAAATGCGCTGTTTAGTGTCATCCATTATCAGCATTGACATTAGGTGGCCGCGGCGATTCTCTTTTTTATTGATCCAATTTTTTAATTTTACCGATCGGTTCGCTTGTGGGACCAACGTCTGTTCATAGCGCCACACGATCCGCTCCGCTTGGGTGAGTACGTCATTGCTGTAGCGTTTGGCATAGTCTTCTGAAGAATATTTACTGATGATCACAAAGCTGGTGGCAAACATCACCAACAAGCTGGATAGCCAAAACCAAATAAAAACGCGCCAGAACAAGCGTCTGAAGCCTAGCTTGTGATACATAGCCCCTAATAAAGTGCTAAATCTTGCCATGATTAATCGTCGCTTTGGGCTGGTTGTTGCTCGGTTAACATTTGATAGCCCACCCCGCGAATTGACTTGATCACGTCGTTGATCCCCTCTGAGGATAGTTTTTGTCGAATTCGGCTAATGTGCACGTCCATGGCGCGATCATAAGCTTCAAGGGGGCGGTTTAATACTTCTTGGGTCATGTCTTGCTTAGTAATTGTTTGCCCTGCACGCTCCATTAATAAACTCAATGCATTAAATTCCGCGCTGGTTAAGGGCAGAATATTGTTATTTACAACCGCGGTACGTGTGCCAGTATCGAGCTCGATTCCATGTAATAGAGTATGCACAATCGCTTTGCCCGGTGCGCTGTTAGCAAGAGAATTTTCGGTGCGCCGAATGATGGCCTTAATGCGTGCACTGAGCTCTCTTGGGTTACAGGGTTTGCCTAAATAGTCATCGGCGCCCATTTCAAGACCTACAATTCTGTCGATGTCGTCGCCACGTCCGGTTAGCATTAATATGGGAACCTGGCGTTTAGCGCGCACGTTACGCAATACGTCCAAGCCGGACATGCCTGGCATCATTATATCGAGCACTACTGTGTCAAATTCATCACTTTGCAATAAGCGCTCTGTGGCGGCATTGCCCGAATGCAGCGTTTCAACTTCAAATCCCTCTTCTTGCAAAAACTCGCTCAGCAAGGCACAAAGGGTTTCATCGTCGTCTACTAGTAAGATTTTGTATTTTTCATTTTTCATAGGGGGAGATTAACCGCTTTACTTTCAACTGGGTTCAACTTTACTGAACTTTACACTAGCTTAACCCTACTTATCGAACCTAATGTGCATACTGAGTCCCGTTGATTAGACAAACCTGTTACCCACGTCATTTATTTTAATGACCCAAACCAAGTAGGAATATTAAGATGAAAAAATTAATTACTGGCGTTTTATTAAGTGCATGTATTGCAACAACAGCTTTTGCGGGTGGAAAGCATTCTGACGGTCACAGAGGCCAAGGCTTCTTACCCATTCATAAAATGGTACGTGCGCTCGATTTAAGCGATGAGCAAAAAGATCAACTTAAAGCGTTGAAAGAAGAAATGAAAGCAGACCGCCCAGAGAAAGGCACTCAAACCTCGATCAAAACGCAATTAGCCGCGCTTGATGCCAGCGATGCCAATTATGAACAAGAACTCAATCAACTCGCTGATTTAAGTGCTGAACGAGCAAAAGCACGAGTGCTGAAAATGGCTGATATGCGTGTCAAAGTGCAGCAAATCTTAACAGCTGAGCAACTTGAAAAGTTTAACGAGATGACTGAAAAACGCGCCAAACGTGACGGGAAAAAGCGCCACGATAAGGCTTAAGCGAACTAAGTCGGCTTAACGTCCGGCACATTGTAAAAATGATACTGAGCATCTTTTAGAGATGCTCAGTTTTTCGTGACAGTGTGCGGTAACTAAAAGGTTAAGCATCATTGCTTGTGATAAGGCTCAGGTGCTGCGCAATTACTTACCTGTGGTCATTTTTCACAAAGTGATGATAAAGCGCAGCGAGAACATGACCTAAGATCAGTAACCACACTATCCAAGCGCCTAATAAGTCTTTGTGGATAAAATCCATCGGCTTTTCAAAGTCACTAAATGTCATACCCAAGCCATTTTCAACCAAAGGTTGATATAGCATCGTGCTTTCAAATTTAGGCAGCTCGAACATAAAAAAATAATTTATGTCGGAGCCCGTTCCTAAGTATCCCGTTATGGGCATGACGATAATCACAGCATACAAAGCATAGTGACCTAGGTGCGCTGCTAGGTGCGCTAATTTTGAGCCGGGCTCTTCCTTAGGCATTGGATTTGCTGAGCGCCAAAGTATGCGCAATACCACAACAACAGCGACTGTAACGCCAATTGATAAATGAATCTGTAAAGCATTGAAGCTCTCAGGTGTTCGGGGCTCTAAAAACCAACGTGAATAGTAGATACTCCCGTATGAGCCTATAAATAAGACGGCGGTGGACCAATGTAACCATTTCGCTATTGTTCCGTAATTTTGGGCTGTGTTTTTATACTCAAGAGTCTCTCCATATTGTTGAAAGGGTATTAGATACTAATTTTCCGGTTTGTCGTCTGTAGCTGCCCAATTCTTCAACCAAATAAGACCATCAGATACATTGTCAAAGCTGCAAACGTTTTGCTTCGTCTTCGCTGGAATACGGACATCGTTAATTTTACGAATGGCACCGGAAGGAACCACCAAGGCTCTTGCTATTAGGTTTTGCTCGCTCAACCATCCATTATTTTTGTTGGTCTCTTCGTGTGCGTCTGGTGCGTTGCCTTAAACAGTTGTGTCAATCAACATAATGGGAAATGACTTACCTTTGAGGTGGAAAATCATACGTTTCATGTCATTCGTAAGGGCTTTTGCGCCAGCCTGATAAAACTATCAGTAAGGGAAACCGTTACGATGTGCTCATCAACCACGATTGAATAATTCCCATTTGGTAGTTCCATACGGTTCCTCTTTCTAATTCTCGGTCACTGTTTAACGTGCGTATATGTTGGTTATCTGCGTTTGAAATGAAGAGGTTTGCATACTATTAAATAGGTTGCATAGCACAGAGTATAAGTGTCGTAGGTGAAGAGAAATAATTGAGCATAACGCCACCTGTTATGTATCGGTGCGTTTTGTTTATATCTTTAGCCAATGCATGGCGTCAGGCATATTTCTAAAGGATTTGATATTTTGCTGGGCTTTAGCAGGAATACGTGATTCCTCCATTTTTAACAATACGTCAATTTTGACCACCGTTGCTTTAGCAATCATATTTTGAGTATTTAGCCACACATTATACTCATCGATTTTTTTGTAGCCTTCTGGCGTTATCCCTTCTAAGGCGAAGTCGTTTAGCAATATGCAGAAAGGGGCCCCTTTGAACTTCTTAATTGTCCTTCTTATATCGTCGGTAAGTGCTTTGGCACCGTATTCATTAAAGCTACCTGCCAGTTCAATTACAATTATGTTGTCCTCAACTGTTATTGAATGATGTCCGTGCTCAAGGCTCATGTGATCTCCCTCCTAATTGGATAATAATTACATTGAGGTATCAAATTTACACAGATGTAAGTTAAATCTAACCGAGGGTAATTTGCATAAATTTACGCAACATGAAAGAAATAGCCGTACATGTTAGCTAAGACATTGCAAAGGCTATGTAAATTATTCATCCATCTATGTAAATAAACGCTTTTTCCTGTTGTTCACCGGGCTTAGTAAATAAACAGCAAAGGAGACAGGTTGCGCTAACACCCTTGAAATAGATGGCTTTAAGGGGCCTGTCAACATATATGCAGGATTGGTGTATTTTATGCTCCCAAATTTGTGTCAAACAAATTTTACCGTATCTCGGCTACTCAATGCCTGCGGTAATTTCAGTCGCAAATTTTGGAGGACGTTATGAAGAAGTTTTTATTACCAGTATTAGTGGGATCAATCTCTTTGGCTCTTAGCTCAACAAGCTTTGCAGCGCATCATGAGGAAGGTAAAAAAGTGGTGATGAATAACCTGAGTACAGGTGAGAGCATCGGCAGCGTGATGGTGCAGGACTATGACGATGACGGTGTGGTTTTTACGCCTAACTTAAGCGGATTAACGCCAGGTATCCATGGGTTTCATATCCACCAATACGGAGATTGTTCGTCCGCTATTAAAGATGGCAAAAATGTACTTGGTGGGGCGGCTGGGGGACATTTTGATCCTGAAGAAACAGACAAGCATAGTGTGCCGTGGTCTGAAAAAGGTCACGAAGGTGATTTGCCCACACTTTACGTAGATGAAAATGGTAAAGCCACTCAGCCGGTGTTCGCACCTGAATTAGAGTTAGAGGACATTGAAGGCCGAGCCATCATGATCCACGCGGGCGGTGATAACTATTCTGACTCTCCCAAAGCACTTGGTGGTGGCGGCGAGCGTGTCGCGTGTGGGGTTATCGCAGAGTAGCCCTTAGAGTCTCAGCGTTATCTAAGAATGAACCGCAATGGCTAGATGCCTATAAAGCGTTCATTTAATTCAATATGAAAGCGACTAATTAGTCGCTTTTGCTGTTTTTGTAGTCTTGATATTCAAGCCACAGTAAAAACTCTCGATACGCTGGGGTATTGTTAGATTTTGCCATTTTGTATGCTTTAAATAAGGTAAATTCGTCTGTTTCTGGCGCGGACTGCGCTCTGTTCGTCGTGCTGATCTCACTAGAGACGTTGTTATGCTGATTATCGTTCGACTGCACAATGGGGCCACTGGCTTTTTCCTGCTCCATTGAAGTTTCCTCTTTGTCAGAGAATATTTCGCTCAACGAGAATTCCCCTTTTTCCCCTGAAAATATCCCGGGGCCTTCTAGTTCCTCTTGGGCGAGGGCAGGGCCGCTGAAGCTCAGCAGCACAGCAAACATGGAATTAAGCACAGCTTTGCTGTGTGGTGGGCGCGGGCTCATTTCTGAACCCTGCGTTATAGCGCGATATAGTGACATTCTAAAAACCTTACCTGATGAAAACGTATAGCGTAGGCAACAATAACGCGATGGGCGTTATTGTTGCGAGACATTTTTAATGCAAATGCACGGCTGAGTTAAGTGCACAGCGGCGATAAGTGCACAGCGGCGATAAGTGCACAGCTTTGATAAGTGCACAGCGATGATAAAAGCACAGTGCCGAAGCCCTGTGAACTGGCGCAGTCGTGAACTAGAGCAGACGCAAACTAGAACTGCACCATGCCACCAACAGCGAAAGCATTGAAGCTTTCTTCTTCATCTGTATCACCCTTCGTTGCCTGTGCCCAGAATCTAACCCCCGCGACGGGTACAAAGTGATACGCAACAGTGGTTCTTGTGTGATCAGGCCCATCAATACCGCTGGCATCTTCAGCGCCATAATTACCCATACTGTAGCTAACTGCGTGTTTACCTTGGGTATAGCCTAACTTCCAGTTTAAGAAATCGCTGTCACCACCTGCCACTCGATCGGCAACGCCATAAGTCGCACTAAAGTTAACGCCTGAATCATGTAAGTACCCCGCTAAAATGCCGTAGCCACTCTCTGAACCGAAGAAGCCTTCAGTGCTATTGCCGTCGATGTTAGCTTGAGGATCTTCATCGTTATCTGCATCACCAAAATCGGTAGACCATGCATTAACACGCCAACCATTAGCCTTGTATTTGACTGCTATTTCATAGCTGCTGTCTTCACCGTATTGGGCATAAAACTTAGCACCGTCTAAAAACGTAGGTGACTCATACACAAAGCGCTCAAGGAAGATTGATTGCGTTGTGATAAATGGCGTTTGGCTTTCACCAGCAGGGCCGCGGCGGGTTGAACCGAAGCGTTGGCTCATACCTAGTGGGTCTGACCACCAAGTGCCTGACTGGTCAACGTCTGACACAATCCAGGTAATGCTCGCACCTGTGCCCATTTTCACTTTACCAAATTTACCTTGCACCCATATTTCTTGAATACGGTTTCGCGAGTTCGTGCCATCGTGCAGGATATTGGAAACACCTTCATCTAGACCAATTTCAACCTGTGCACCAAAGGTGAGGTCATTGTATTCAACTGAGCCTTTTACCCCTATGGTCGATTCTGCAAATTCATGGCGACCAAAGTACAGATCGTCAGTCGTGTCGTCTTTAATAATGTTATATAGCACTCGGCCATAAGCGGTTACCTCAGCATGCGCAGACTGGCTGGCTGCGAGGGGAGAAAGCATGGCTAACGCGAGCATAGATTTTTTCATGTGTGTGTCCTATGTGTGTGTTATTGCAATATAAGATGTTCAGGAAATATCACGACTAGCAGCAAGACCAATACTTGCATCAAAATAAACGGCACTACGCCTTTATAAATAGTCGTGGTTTTAAGATATTTAGGGGCCACGCCTTTGAGGTAAAACAAGCTAAAACCAAAGGGCGGGGTTAAAAATGATGTTTGTAAATTCATTGAAATTAAGATGGCGAACCAAATTAAATCAATATCTAGCACCATGGCAACCGGAGTCAGAATAGGCACTATCAAAAAGGAAATTTCAATAAAGTCGATGAAGAAACCAAGCAATAAAATGGTCACCATGGCCAGCACGATGAAGGTCCATTTATCACCAGGTAAATCTAGAAAGAAGTCTTCGACTAAATATTCACTACCAGAATAACTAAACACCATTGAGAATGCGGTAGCACCAACGAGTACAGCGAAGATCATGGCAGTCACTTTGACCGTTTCGCCTGAAATCTCGTGCACCCCTTTAAAAGAAAAGCGGCCATACATAGCAGACAAGACTAATGCACCCACAGCGCCGATGGCAGATGATTCAGTTGGGGTGGCAATCCCTGTGAATATCGAGCCCAGTACGGTAACAATGAGTAGTAACGGCGGAAAGATGTCTTTAATAGCTTGTACAATGATGGTTCGCTTATCTTCTGTAACGTCAATCGGCGGGCAAAATTCAGGTTTTATTTTTCCTAACACGAGGATGTAAAGGGTATAAACCACTATCAGTAATACGCCTGGAATAACGGCTGCGCGAAACAAGTCGCCTACCGGTACGCCCATTACGTCACCTAAAATTATCAAGATAATAGACGGTGGAATGATTTGCCCTAGCGTGCCGGCCGCGCATATTACACCAGCAGCGGTCGGTTGGTGATAATTATTTTTCAGCATGACAGGTAGAGAAATAACGCCCATTGCGACCACGCTTGCGCCTACTACACCCGTTGAGGCCGCTAACAAAGCACCCACTATGATGGTTGAAACGGCAACGCCGCCTGATATACCGCCAAACAGTTTGGCTGAAGATTCAAGTAGACGCTCAGCAAGGCCGGTTTTTTGCAACACTATGCCCATAAAGACGAACATGGGAATAGCCATCATGGTGGTGTTTTCCATGATACTCATAATGCGATAAGGCATAAAAGCAAATAAGTCTGTACCTAGCACAATTACGCCAATTAATACTGAGACACCGGCGAACGTAAACGCCACTGAATAGCCCAAAAATAAACACAGCAGGGCAATGCCAAATAAAACTAAACCCGTCATTAGATGGCATCCTTATGATCTGTAGAAGAAGGCGTGCTACCCGTGAGGCGTTGCAGTTGTTCAAGCACGACGTACAACGCACATACAATAAGAAACACAGATGAAACAGGGATAACGCCGCGAATAATAAAGCGATGGGGTAACCCGCCGGGATCGGCGCTGCCTTCACCCATTTCATAGGCTTCAAGGGTGTAATCCCAGCTGTAGTAAAGGATTAAGAAGGTCACAGGCAGTACAAAAAATAACGCCCCAAACAGGTTGATGTAGGCTTTTACGCGCGGACTGAAGTTGTCATAAAATACATCGACTCGCACATGGCCATCGGCTTTTAAGGTATAACCAATACCGAACATAAACATGGCTGCGAATAAGTGCCATTCGAGCTCTTGCATACCAATGCTGACTTGATTGAAAAAGTAACGCATGATCACGTCGTAAAACACGTTCAAAATCATTAACATCATCAGCAC
>OJDH01000028.1_pt1 | contig 124029 bp, 95 predicted proteins | sample 1592761 | NCBI WGS metagenome assembly OJDH01 (sample SAMN05416855, study PRJEB24817) | seawater metagenome | isolation source: Sea water | place: Canada:Atlantic | collected 2013-11 | reverse complement strand
GAGTCTGGGCCGTGTCTCAGTCCCAGTGTGGCTGATCATCCTCTCAGACCAGCTAAAGATCGTAGACTTGGTGAGCCATTACCTCACCAACTATCTAATCTTACGCGGGCTCATCATAGAGCAATAAATCTTTCCCCCGTAGGGCGTATGCGGTATTAGCATTCGTTTCCAAATGTTATCCCCCACTCCATGGTAGATTCCCACGCGTTACTCACCCGTGCGCCACTGTCCTGTTCCCGAAAGAACATTCTCGTTCGACTTGCATGTGTTAAGCCTGCCGCCAGCGTTCGTTCTGAGCCAGGATCAAACTCTCAAGTTGACCTGACTTCCATCGTAAGACAGAACTCAAATTTATTTACTGACTAGGTATAGTGTAACTTATTTCGAATAAGATACATAAACTAGCTAGCTCGTTGCTAAAACCAACAAACCGCCGTTCACGCATCCTTTCCATCTGATCCACAATGTCAAACAACAGACCCTTAAGGGTCAATAACAAATTACCAAACTGGAACCAAGCGAACCCGGCCCCGAAAAGCTAGACGATATATATAGTCTTTTTCCCTATCGTCAAGGAACATCTGAAACATTTTTGTAAAAAACTTTTAAGATCTAAATCTTAAAATCAACAATCAACGAATAATCACTAACTGCCTGTTTTTACTCCACCTTTCCGATGTACCGTAGAAGCGTCTGCCTCGTTGGTGAGCGGTGTTATAGGCCCCACAACAACACCTGTCAAAGACCTTTTGCAATTTATTTACCTTTTTCCAACATCTTTGCCGCGGTCAAGAGCACCAAGGCCTGAAGTCCCGCAGGAATGCAGGCCTTTTTTAAATTAGTGAATCGAGAAAATATTGACAGGAATCCAGAAATATATCACTTTGGCGATGCAGAGTTATTGAGGTTCCCTTAATTACAACAACAAACACGGCCGTATGTCGTCTCGGATTCCGGAGCACTATGTGTGAACAATAGATTCCACACGCCTACTTTTATGGTTAAAGCAGCACTCGGCGCGAGCCTATCGATTCTTACTATTGGGGGGATCTTTTTATGGTTATCCAACAGTGCTCTTATAGAAGGGGAAGCTGAAGAAGCAAAAGCGACTTCAGTACAAACAACAGAAGCCGCAAAAGCGTCTCCTGAATTAATTGCCACCTTAAAAACTGATCTTATGACCAGTGAGTATGTTGCTGTCGGTGCAGTCCCCACAGAAATTACTCCTGATATTGCGATCCCAACTGATATTGAGAAAATGGTTACGGTGTCTTCTGGCGACACCTTAATGAGCCTTTTAGTGACAGCTGGCGCGACGAGATCAGAAGCCCACGGAGCGATTACGGCCCTCACCAATGTCTATTCGCCACGGAAAATTCGCCCTGGCCTGGATATAGCCCTCACATTTGCGCCCCCCACCACAGTGGAAGAGGCTGAAAACTCTCGCGATGTTGGCCCCTTGAGAGCGATGCAGTTCCAACCAAGCGTTGAGCGCATTGTAAAAGTCAGCACGACAGAGGGAGAAACAACCAAGTACATAGCGGAAGAGATTCAGCGCCCCCTCACCATGAGAATGGCCAGGAGCACAAATGAGATCACGAGCAGCCTGTATCTGGCGGCAACAAATGTCGGTGTTCCGAACGACATAATGATCAAACTCATTCGAGCCTATAGCTTTGATGTCGATTTCCAACGCGAAATCCAAAAGGGCGACAGCTTTGAAGTGGTCTACGAAGCCTATTACGATGAAGATAACAATCTCGCCAGAACCGGAGAGATGATCTATGGCAATCTGAATTTGTCAGGGGATGATTTGCAGCTCTACCGCTACACACCCTCCAGTGGCTTTACCGACTATTTCAATGAAAAGGGACAATCCGCGAAAAAAGCGTTGATGCGTACGCCCGTTGACGGCGCTCGCTTATCAAGCCGCTTTGGCAAAAGAAAACACCCGGTCCTTGGATATAACAAGGTACATAAGGGGGTCGATTTTGCCGCTCCTCGTGGCACACCAATCTATGCTGCGGGCGACGGTGTCATTGTTCGCGCCAATCGCTTTAGCAGCTTTGGCAATTACGTGAAAATTCGCCACCACAGTGGATATGAGACGGCATATGCCCACCTCAAGGGCTTTGCCAAGGGAATGAAAAAATCCAAGCGTGTCCGTCAAGGCCAGGTTATCGGATATATCGGAACGACAGGACGCTCAACAGGACCACACCTACACTATGAAGTCTTGTACAACGGTCGGCAGGTAAATCCTCTGGGCGTGAAACTTCCCGCAGGTGAGAAGCTTAAAAGCGCGGATCTCAAGAAATATAAAGTCGAAAAACAAAAAATAGACAGTATGATGAATGAGTTGAAAAAACCTGCTGCCATTGCGGGATTACAAACCAACTAATATCTCAAGCAGAAAACCTCTAACTGAGAATCTTGCTCCTCACGAAAAGAAAAGGACCGCCAAAAACTGCGGTCCTTTTTTATTACCTATAATCTGCAGGCTTATATAAAATCACTGAGCTTATGAGGGCGAAACATTCTTTCCATTAATACTTAAGCCGGCATCACTTGCAGATACACTTAAGCTATCACCATCGTGCACGGCCCCTTCCAAAATCATTGAAGCAAGCGGATTTTGAAGTTCCCGCTGGATAACGCGCTTCAGAGGACGTGCACCATAAACAGGGTCATAGCCTTTATCCGCCAGCCATTCGATTGCAGCCTCATCCAACTCAGCTTTGATCTCTCTATCTTGGAGAAGGCTTTCCAACCGCGCGAACTGAATACCCACAATCGCATTCATATGGCTTCGTTCCAAACGATGAAACAGGAGTACCTCATCCAACCTGTTGAGAAATTCTGGTCGGAAGGATGCGCGAACAACTTCCATAACCTGCTCACGCACAGCGGTACTGTCCTCACCTTCTGGCTGGTTAGCAAGAACATCAGAGCCTAAGTTAGATGTCATGATGATGAGTGTATTACTAAAATCTACCGTACGTCCCTGACCATCGGTTAAGCGACCATCATCCAGAACCTGAAGCAGAACGTTAAATACATCTGGGTGTGCTTTCTCAACCTCGTCAAATAATACGACCTGGTACGGACGTCGACGAACGGCTTCGGTTAAGGCACCGCCTTCCTCATAGCCAACATATCCTGGCGGCGCACCAATCATACGTGATACCGCGTGTTTCTCCATATACTCGGACATATCGAGACGCACCATTGCGGTATCGTCATCAAACAAAAAAGCTGCCAAAGCTTTGGTTAGTTCCGTCTTCCCCACACCTGTAGGGCCCAGAAAGAGGAAAGATCCCATGGGGCGATTAGGATCTTGCAATCCGGCACGTGAACGGCGCACAGCGTTTGAAATGGCAACGATTGCTTCGGCTTGTCCAATAACCCGCTTCCCTAGAAGTGTTTCCATTTTCAAAAGCTTATCACGTTCACCCTCAAGCATCTTATCGACGGGAATACCTGTCCAACGAGAAACAACCGCAGCAATAGCATCCTCGCGAACTTCCTCATTGAGCATATGGGTTTCACCAGCTTCTTCTGCTTCCACCAGGGCACGCTCGAGCTTTGGTATACTGCCGTATTTAAGTTCGCCGGCTTTTTCTAAATTACCGTCACGCTCTGCTCGATCGAGCTCCATGCGTGCATGCTCCAGCTCTTCCTTGATCTTCTGGGCGCCAGCAAGTTTATCTTTTTCAGACTTCCACTGACTTGTGAGGACATTGCTTTTTTCTTCCAGCTCAGCAATCTCCGATTTTAATTTTCCCAAACGATCTTTAGCGCCCCTATCACTTTCTTTCTGAAGGGCGGACTGTTCGATTTTAAGCTGGATAAGCTTGCGATCCATCTCGTCAATATCTTCAGGCTTCGAATCAACCTCCATGCGCAAGCGACTGCCAGCCTCATCGACAAGATCGATGGCTTTATCCGGTAAAAACCGATCCGTGATATAGCGGTTGGATAATGATGCTGCAGCAACAAGAGCAGAATCGGTGATTCTCACTCCGTGATGCAGCTCATATTTTTCTTTCAATCCTCTAAGAATAGAGACCGTGTCCTCAACATTAGGTTCTGCAATCACAACCGACTGAAAACGGCGCGCCAGTGCTGCATCTTTTTCAATATATTTACGGTATTCGTCCAAAGTGGTTGCGCCGACACAGTGCAGTTCACCTCGGGCCAAGGCAGGCTTGAGCATATTAGAGGCATCCATAGCGCCATCCGTTTTACCTGCCCCAACCAAAGTGTGTAGCTCATCAATAAAGACAATGATCTCACCGCTTGCATCCGTGACTTCCTGCAATACGGCCTTGAGACGCTCTTCGAACTCACCTCGGTATTTAGCCCCGGCAACCATACTGCCAAGGTCGAGAGACATTAACTTTTTATTGCGCAAACTTTCAGGGACATCCCCGTTAACAATTCGAAGCGCAAGTCCTTCGACAATGGCTGTCTTACCAACACCGGGCTCGCCGATGAGAACGGGATTATTTTTGGTTCGACGCGAAAGTACCTGTATTGTTCGTCTAATTTCTTCATCGCGACCAATAACCGGGTCTAACTTACCTTCTTGCGCGAGTTCTGTGAGATCGGTTGCATACTTTTTTAAGGCCTCATAGCTGTCCTCGGCCGAAGCTGACTGAGCGGTACGCCCTTTGCGTAAGTCATTAATAGCAGCATTCAATGCCTGAGCAGTTAGCCCCGCGTCTTTCAGTATCTTTCCAGAAGCGGCTTCACTGGAAAGGGCTAGCGCGATAAGAAGGCGCTCTACAGTGACGTAATTATCACCCGCCTTTTTTGCAACTTTTTCGGCCTGTTCAAATACTCTTGCGGTTTCTGGCGCAAGAAATACCTGTCCAACATCCTGGCCGCTGATCTTAGGAAGTTTAGCAAGCTCTCGCTCAACGCCTTCCAAGGCTTTTCCCGGGTTACCTCCAGCAGCAGTTATTAAATTTGCAGCCAGACCTTCACTATCATCGAGCATTACCTTAAGAATATGCTCAGGCGTTAGTCTTTGATGATCACTGCGATGCGCAAGACCTTGCGCTGATTGGATAAATCCCTGTGTACGTTCAGTGTAATTATTCACATTCATTTCTAAAGCCCTCTCCGTTATGCCTGATGAACAGCACATAACCGTTGATGCCAATAACAACCATCACCCACATTAGCAGCATGACGATACTCTGGCGTTGATTTTAATCACCCGCCTATAAAATATATGGGAAAACCAAAAGAATAATACAAGGTAGAATAATCTTAAATTCTACCAAAAGAAGTACTCAGAAATTTCCCGGTAATGGTCAAAAAAAAACCCTGCCCGGAGGCAGGGTTGGGAAATCCCATAGTTACGTCAGGAGAGATGAGTACATACCCAGAAGGAATACAAACGATCTATAAAATGGCATGTTGCCCAGATGCTTGCGTGTCTTCCTCGGTAGGAACTACAAGAAGGAACTTAGCCGAGAAGATATTAATGTGCAACTGAAAATCATTCTCATTTGCAATTATTTTTTTACTACCTGAAATTGAACATGTTTTCTTTTGATAGGAAAGCGGGAAAACCCTAGGAAAACGGCGATTTATCAATCATAAATTATTAAATCCTTGAAAAATAATAAGGAAGGAAGAAAATGGTAAAAAATTAGGTGAGATCCATGTCTGCTCAAATAAATGCAATTTACCGTTACCCAGTTAAGGGACTTAGCCCTGAATCATTGGATAAAGTTACGCTTATCGCCAACCAAATCATTCCCAATGATCGGCGATTCGCCATCGCCCATGGATCTACGGATTTCCCCGACGGGCTCTGTTGGCTATCCAAAATGCACTTTCTTATGCTCGCCAAAAACCCAAAGCTTGCACAACTCGTGTCGCACTTTGATGACGACACCGAAATTCTCACCCTAGAACGAAAGGGTAAAAGAGTATCCCGTGGTAAATTAACCGATTTAACCGGCTGCATGCTCTTGGAGCAATTTTTGGTGAGTTTTTTAGGGACGGAATCCCGCGGCATACCTAAAATTGTAGAAAATAGAAAAACAGCTTTCACTGATATACCAGATCAGCAAATTTCCCTGATCAATCTGGCAAGTGTGAAAGACCTAGAACGTGTAGTACGCAAACCAGTTGATCCTATGCGCTTTAGAGGAAACCTCTATATTGAGGGGCTCGCCGCATGGGAAGAAAACAACTGGATTGGCAAAGAGATACAAATCGGAGAAATCACGCTTGAAATCGTATCCCCCATCGGTAGATGCTCCGCAACAAACGTCAATCTTGAAACCGCTGAAGTGGATATGAATATCCCCAAAAGCCTGCAATCAGGATACAGGCACCGAAACATGGGGGTCTATGCTGTGGTTAAAAATACCGGTGAGATAAAAGAAAAAGCGCCCGTGACTATTATCTAGTCAAGGACGCTTTTAAACTTACGCGTAAATGAGCACTTACAGCTTAAGCCGTTTCGGTAGAGCTATCATCTTCGACTTTAGCAACTACTTTTCTGGGACGACCACGAGGACGCGGGGTCTTGACCTCAGAAGTTGCGGGCTTCGGTGTACGGGGTCTACGTTTTGGTTTCTCTACGGGAGCTTCTTCGACACTCAAAGGGAGCTCTGCCGCAACAGGCTTAGCTTCAACGACTGGCACTTCAGGTGCAGACTTAACTTCTGGAGAAGGTCTACTTTGAATTGGCTTATCAGCCTTCACCTCAGTCTCATCGTATCTTGGTCGGCGAGACCTAACTCTATTCCGAGGAGCTGGCTTACGCCCTTCACTCTCTTCATTCACATTTTCGGAAGAAGAGTTGCCAGATAGATTAGACCTAGCACGCGTATTATCTGATCGAGTAGCAACTGAGTCCCGAGTTTCGGAATGCGACGAGACAGGTACAGATGGTTCAATCTCTGTATCAGGAGTATTCGTACTCTCAGCAGCCTTGTTCTCATGATCAGCATTTGTTCGAGAATTCCTATTCCGATAATTATCGGACTGATTACTACGCTGATCAGATGAATGTCGAGACTGCGGTTGGACTTGAGTTTGGGCTTGGGCTTGAATTTGAGATTCAGTTAGAGGGTCAGTCGAATCATTAACCACACGGAAATAATGTTCTGCAAACTGATGTAAAGATTCAGCGAGAACGCGATCTCCGCTCACAGTCGCATCCCGAGCCAACTGGAGATATTTCTCCTTTAGCTGTGACGCGTTACCACGAATTCGTCCACCAGGCCCGTTACTGTCGAACACACCGTTTCGCGACTGCTGCGGCTTACGGTTGCTGCTGCTGCTGTTGTTTGACCGACCACGTGGACGACGATTTGAATTATTTGAATTGTTTGTGTTTTGCTGTCTCATCATTCGCAAGCTAAATTAAATGCTAAATATCGGGTATCGACAATCGTCAAAGGTTTTAAACCCTGACGATATAATCTTTAAATTGTCGGTTAATACCCCCGGGGCACCCCATGCCCCTGCTGTAGATTACACCGTAAAGCTATATCACGAGGTTTCCAACCCCTAAATGTGAATTTTATATTATTTGTTAATTCACCTTACGAGCAATACAGGCTCTATCAATCCCACCAAGGTCTTTTATTGCAGGCATACAAGTCAACCCAGCGTTAGCCATTACACGATTAATTTCACCAGACTGCCCTCTTCCAGCCTCAACAACGAGCAAGCCGCCTTCCTTCAGGATTTTTGCAGCTTGAGGAATAAGGTCGCGATAATCTTTCATCCCCTTCTCCTCAGCAAAGAGAGCCTTGGGCGGATCGTATTCAAGGACTTCAGGTTCTAGCTGTCCGATTTCATGGCGGCCAATATAAGGAGGATTAGAAATTATGATATCCCAATCTCCCGACAAACCTTCGCACCAATTACCTGTTTGAAAGGAGGCTCTTTGAGACAGTTGAAGATTCAAGGCGTTGGTTGATGCAACTTCAATTGCGGCTTCGCTGATATCAACACCCAGGCCTGTCGCATTAGGCAGATCACTTAACAGGGCAAGAAGTAAACACCCCGATCCCGTTCCCAAATCCAAAATCCGAAGGGGATGTATTTCCCCTTCTACCAGATCCAACGTAGCAGAAACCAGGGTTTCGCTATCTGGCCGAGGATCCAGAGTATCGGGAGAAATTTGAAAACTCAGGCTCCAGAATTCACGATAACCAACGATACGGGACACAGGCTCACGGTTTATCCGGCGCGCGAGCATATCCAGAAAAATAACCCGATTTTCCTTAGAAACCTCTTTCTCTGGGTAGCCAAATAGGTATGACGTCTCTTTACCTATCGCATCGGCGAGAAGAAGACGTGCATCTAGGCGTGCGCCATCAATACCAGCCAGATTTAAACGCTCAACTCCCTCGCGTAAGCACGCTCCAATCGTCATCGTGCCAAGAGTATCTTGCCCAACAGGTACGGGCTCGCCTGAGGAAAATTTGCCTTCGTCCGCCGTCATAGGTTTATTGAATCTCGGCGAGACGAGCTGCCTGATCTTCTGCAATCAGTGACTTGATAACCTCGTCAAGCGCCTCACCCGCAATAATTTTATCCAGTTTATAAAGTGTTAGATTGATTCGATGATCAGTAACCCGACCTTGAGGGAAATTATAGGTTCTAATGCGTTCAGATCTATCACCACTTCCGACCTGTGATTTTCGGTTGGCAGCTTGTTCTTCTTCTTGGTCTCTACGCTGATTATCATAAATCTGCGTGAGCAACATCTTCATCGCTTGCTCTTTATTTTTATGTTGAGAGCGCCCGTCTTGGCACTGAACAACAACGCCTGTTGGAATGTGTGTAATTCGGACCGCAGAATCGGTTGTGTTAACGTGCTGTCCACCAGCGCCTTGAGCACGATAGGTATCTATACGTAAATCACTTGGATTAATTTGAACATCGACGGCTAATGCTTCGGGCATTACCGCAACGGTTGCCGCAGAGGTATGAATGCGCCCTCCCGATTCTGTCACCGGAACTCTTTGAACTCTGTGAACACCCGATTCAAACTTGAGGTTTGAGAACACCCCGTTCCCGGTAATAAGGGCTGTTGCTTCTTTAACGCCGCCAATACCATTTTCAGAATAGTCCAGCGCTTCAAAACGCCATCCCGTTGTTTCAGCATAGCGTTGATACATTCGAAATAACTCGGAAGCAAAGAGCCCCGCTTCATCACCTCCGGTTCCTGCCCGAACTTCAAGGATTGCGTTACGCTCTCCATCTAGGTCCTTAGGCAGCAGCATAATCTGGACTTGCTGCTCCATCTCGGGAAGTCTTTGCTTAAGCTCCAAAAACTCTTCTTGAACAAGCTCTTTCATTTCAGGATCAGCATCTGGATCGCTAAGCATTTCAGCAAGATCAAACATCTCGGACTGCAAACTTCTGAGCTCTTGAACTGTTTCGACAACAGAAGTCAGCTCGGAAAGTTCCCGAAGTAATTTTGTGTACTCGTTAGATCCAGGATCAGGATGAGTTGAAATAACAGCAGTCAGTTCGTCGTAACGGGCCACAACAGCGTCTAGTTTATCATCGAACTTCACGTTCAGTCCTCTTTCACTTCATCACTGCCCACAGCATCTACCCCAATATTTATTAGGGTACTTTCTATTCGGAACAGACGACAAAGTGCCTCTTCCAATATCAAATGGGCTTCTGGATCTTCTCTAGCAGTCTCTTTTAAAACGACTTGAGGATTATGCAATAGCCGATTAATCAATAACCTTGTCGCAGCGTCGACATCCCCATCACATTCAGAGAGGACTTGCTGGCGAAGAGCCTCAAAATGCTTTCGCACCACTGAAATGGTTGGTGCAGCCTGCCGTTCAACTTTGTTCCGGATAAAGGACTGCATTTCTTGACCCAGAACTTTCCAAGCGGCCATCATCGCAGACTCGCGGTGCACCTTTCCCTGCTTGGCAACGTTCTCGAGGTCTTCCAAATTATAAGAAAAAGCACCATCAAGTTCATTGACTTCAGGGGCAACATCCCTAGAAGCCGTAGTATCAATAATAAAAATGGGCTTCCGCTTCCTTTGTTTCAAGCAACGACTAATGATCTCTTTTGTGAATAGCGTCTCTCCCCCTCCTAAAGAGGAAAGTATAATATCACTGTCAGTGGTCAAATCATGGAGTTCAGACCAATCACACGCTTCTCCTCCAAGCCTGAAAACAGCTGTGTTACTCCGCTGTATCCGGGGATGAGATATTCTTAAGCTGTCAACTCCAGCACTGTTAAATTCTCCACAAAGGAGTTCCCCCATTTCCCCACCTCCCGCAAGCAGTACTTTACACCGAGAGAGATCTCCATGGATGCCACGTGCAACCTGAAGTGCCGAAGACGTAAGCGTGATAGGTTGCTGAGCAATCGTTGTTTCAGTTCTGACTCGTTTTGCAGCAACCAGGCTCGCCTGTAAAACATCATCCAGAAAACCATTTGTAAGGCCCAGAGACTTTGATTGGCGATGGCAGTCTTTCACCTGACCTAAAATCTGAGGCTCACCAACAACAACACTATCTAGGGACGACGAAATGGCAAAGACATGTCGAAGAGCGTTAAACCCTTGATGATGATAACTTTGCTTGCGAATTTCATCGACCGTCATCTTGGCTTCTGATGCCATAACAGAGAGATAAAATTCAGTATCTTCCGGTTTTGCATCACCGAGTACAAAATCAAATCGTTCACATGTCGCGATCAGAACGATACTTTTTTCGCCCCTTTTTAGTAGAGCAGAAAGTACTTTTTCATAATCGGGTTCTTCGACAAAAAGACTGTCACGCAACCTCCGTCCCGCAGTACGAGCGCTCACACCAATAACCGCCAACTTATCGAACTGCTCTGACTGTTCGATAAAGGGGTGTTCAGGGACAAAAGGTGGAATTGAAATCATACGTTATCACTTATAGAGGCAACAGGGGCCATTTTAAGCCCCTTTCACCCCAACTGTACAGTTTAGCGATAAATTGACAGTTTCTTCGTCAATTCATCAAGCTTAACGATACTCTGATCCCCGCTCACCAGATCTCTGACTGTTGCAGAATTTTCGGCAAGCTCGTCATCACCCATAATAATTGCAACACAGGCGTTTTGCTTGTTAGCCCGGTTCAATCGTTTCTTCAGATTTCCGCTATAACCAAGTTCTGTTCGATAACCTGCATATCGCAATTCATCAGCAATAATAGGTGCGCGTTTATCAGCGGCCTCTCCCATTGGAATAATAACAACAGGTTTTGGAGCACTGACTTCACGGGTCATAAGCATAGAAAGGCGCTCAATACCAGACGCCCAACCAACACCAGGAGTAGCTGGGCCACCCATCATCTTGATAAGACCATCGTAACGGCCACCTGCTAATACAGTCCCCTGAGCTCCCAGCGCCGTGGTGGTAAACTCAAACGCGGTATGGCAATAGTAATCCAAGCCCCGGACCAAACGTGGGTTGATTTCGTAGGCAATTCCCAAATCATCAAGGCCAGCCTTCACCTGAACAAAGAAGTCCTTGCTGAAATCATTCAAATAATCAGAGAAAATCGGTGCCTCAGCGACAAGCTTGCGATCTCCCTCATTCTTTGAATCAAGGATTCGTAGCGGATTTTTCTCTAACCGATCCAAACTATCTTCTGACAGTTGGTCTTTGAAGTTAGAGAAATACTCAACCAATGCATCACGGTAGGCCTTGCGGCTCTCAACATCACCTAGAGTATTCAATTCCAATACAGTGTCGTCATAGACGCCGAGTTCTTTTAAAAAATGAACTCCGAGCGCAATAATTTCAACATCCCCCTGTGGCTTTTCAACACCGAGGAGCTCGACACCAGCTTGGTGGAATTGACGTTGGCGACCTTTTTGTGGACGTTCGTGGCGAAACATTGGCCCGCCATAAAAATACTTTACCGGGAGCTGTTGGCTCAAACCATTCGACATAAAGGCACGGGCAACACCGGCTGTATTTTCCGGACGCAAAGTAATATCATCACCCCCCTTTGTAGAGAAGGTATACATTTCCTTGGTTACGACATCAGATGTGTCCCCGAGTGTTCGCTTAAAGACTTCGGTCTTTTCGAATATCGGGGTCGCAATTTCATCATATCCAAACCGGTTGGCAACAGCTCTTCCAGCTTCAAGAACCTCACGATGTCGACGCATGTCTTCTGGTAGAAGGTCGTGCGTTCCGCGTACTGGTTGCAGAGAAGACATGGCTTAGGTTCTCCTGAAATAGCTTGAATTTATTTGAACAATTAACCGGAATGGTTATAGGGATTAGTCCCGTAAATGTATATAGCCGCAATAGCAGGTAATCGAGATGGATCGATTTATAAGCCGCCTACGATAAGTTGGTATATCAATGACCCATCACTTGGGGCTCTTCACCGCGTGCTATCGCCGCCTCTATCTCTTCTGCTTTGGTCTCAATCATGCCAACGAGATGATCAACGATATTCTTATCCTTGAGGCGGTGATTAGGCATACCAGCAACGTAAATCTGATGAGTATCTTTACCGCCACCCGTTAGCCCGATGTCAGTCATTGTAGCCTCACCCGGACCATTGACCACGCAACCAATAACAGAAACCGTCATCGGGGTTGTGATGTGGCTTAATCTCTCTTCCAAAACAGCGACAGTACTGATCACATCAAACTGTTGACGCGCGCAAGAAGGACAAGAAATGACATTCACTCCGCGGTGGCGAAGCCCCATGGATTTGAGAATATCAAAGCCCACTTTAACTTCTTCAACGGGATCAGCAGACAGTGACACGCGTAAAGTATCGCCAATGCCCGACCAAAGTAGATTGCCAAGACCAATCGAAGATTTAACGGTCCCTGTTCGCAGCCCGCCAGCTTCGGTTATACCGATATGCAGGGGATAATCACAGACTTCGCCGAGTTGCATATAAGCCGCAACGGCCATAAAGACGTCGGATGCCTTACAAGAAATTTTGAATTCGCGAAAATCCAGATCTTCGAGAATACGGATATGTCCCAGAGCGGATTCAACCATCGCTTCGGGGCAAGGCTCACCGAAGCGATCCAGAAGGTGCTTTTCCAGCGAGCCAGCATTTACGCCAATACGCATGGAGCAGCCGTGATCCTTGGCTGCATTAACAACCTCGAGAACTTTTTCGCGCTTGCCAATATTTCCAGGATTAATACGAAGACAAGCCGCGCCAGATTCAGCGGCTTCTATCGCGCGTTTATAGTGAAAGTGGATATCTGCAACGATGGGCACGTTAACTTCACGAACGATGTCTTTGAGAGCTCGAGAAGAAGCTTCATCCGGGCAGGATACACGAACGATATCCGCACCCGCCTCTTCCATCGCGAGGATCTGCTCAACGGTCGCCTTAACATCGGTCGTTAGCGTGTTGGTCATAGATTGAACAGTTATCGGTGCATCGCCGCCAACAGGTACATTACCAACCATTACCTGTCTAGATTTACGGCGGATTACATCACGCCAAGGTCGTATACTCATAAAACTCTCTCTGGGCCCTTCAAAAGCATGTGCAACATGCGCTTTCCTGAGACAAAATTCAAGCTGTAAGCCGTTAATGACATGTCGACAAGCTACCTAGGAATCCGAGGCACAATATCAACGCAATTTATAGCCGCCCTCAAATACAGGCGAACTCTTTTTCATATGATCTAATACCGTTGATTTTCAATAACAAGAGTTCATGTCAGGAGAAGATGTCCAGAATAAGAACCGGAATAATAAAAGGCGCATAAAACTAAACGCCTTTCTTTGAAAATTTCCTAGAGATTTAATAAAGCGAGATTCTAATCTGCTTGAATGGACTCTAGCACCCCGTCCTCTGAAAGGACGATATTTCGTTTAACATCACCGATTGGTCCTATTCTCGGAAGGTCTTTCCCATTTACTTTGAGAACAATTCCTCCTGCATTCCCCGTCGTCATAAGCAAGCCTTCTCGCTTGGGAACGTTATAAACCGAGCCAGCGCGTAATACCCGGCTAAAAATTGCTTCCCCTGAGACATCAACGATATGAATCCAGGCATCTTGTTCTGCAAATATCGAGATCGCGGACGCAACGCCCTCATCGCCAAACACCTCTGGCTCAGGAGGAGGCGGAGGTGTTACAATTGCGCTCGTGACGTCACTGTCACTATCCAATGAGCCCACTTCATTCGCCTCAGCGCCAACACCCAGTTCTTCAGAAGCGCTTATTGCACTATCGCTCACAGAACTATCAACCGCAGCTTCTGATGCTACTGGTATGGCAGGAGATACGGGCTCAGAATCCACAACAGGCAGATCTGAACTAATTCCAGATGAGGGCTCAGCATTTTCAGGAGTACTTGAAGATTCTGGGACTGCAGGAATTACGACAGGTATTTTTTCGGCCTCGACAACGACTTCCTCCTGCGGATCTTCCGTTAGTGGTAGAATATCAACAGCCTCGGCACTCTCCCCCTGTTCTTTAACGATTTCAGTGTCTTCCCCAGGAGAAACATCGACAACTGCATTACTCTCATCTTGATCTACGACAGAGGGCTCAACAGAAGCCCCGTCAGCATCAACGGTTTCGCCATGAGACATAAAAGGAACCCAATCAGGAATCTCAACATCAAATTGGGAAACGGCTGTCCATCCTCCATAGGCAATAGCCAACAACAAGACAGACGTTAACAGGATCGCGAGGCCAGGTGTTTTGCTTTCAGGAACAGGGGTAGGAAATACCAGCGTTTTCCGCGCACCGTAACTTTCAACTTCCTGTTTGAATTGACGAACTATTTCATCGGTATCCAGATTAAGGTATCCGGCATAAGTTCGGACAAATCCATAGGCATACGTATCCCCAGGTAAACTGGCGAAATCCCCACGCTCTATAGCTTCCAGAAAGACATATCTGATTCGAAGAACATTCGCGACCGCACGCAGGTCCTGACCACGTTTTTCTCGACCTGTGCGAAGAATTTCCGCGACAGTAATTTTAGCTTGGTCAATATCCGGAGTTTCTCCTCCAGACGTATTATCCTGTGTTTTCTGCATCGCTTCCACAATCCCCTCCCTGCAAACCGTAGTACGATCTCTTAATAAGACGTAACTACCTGTGGCGCGTTAAGGAAAGTTGTAGCAAATTCAGTAACAAACAACAAACAGTTCTGTTTTATATCACAACGCCTGAGGATTTTGCATAATCTTCCAAATCACTTCTCAAGCTATGATCTGACTTGTTGAGCAGGCTAGTAACAAAATCTGTAACGCTATCTACATCCAAAGAACGAACCATTTTCTTGGTCGCAACAACCTGTTGTGCAGGCATAGAAAGCGATCTAAAGCCACACCCGATTAAGGCCATTGCCTCCAGCGGGTGCCCAGCCATATCGCCACATAGTGATAAATCGACACCCGTCCGGTGAGTATTATCAGCGATTTCACGCATCATTCTTAAAACACCGGGACTGAGTGCATCGTACCGTCGTGCCAACCGCGTATTCCCGCGGTCTGTAGCAAAGATAAACTGCAGCAAGTCATTACTGCCAACAGAGAGGAAATCAACTTCTCGACACAGTGCTGGAAGTTGCCAAATTAAAGCAGGTACCTCCAACATTGCGCCGACGCGAATTTCCTTTGGTAACACGCCACCAATTGTCTTTTCACGTTCCAGTTCCCTATCCAAGAGAGCTTTTGCAGATTTAAACTCGGCAGTCTCGGATATCATAGGAAACATCACATTGAGCTGATGGCCTTCACACGCACGTATCAAGGCACGCAGTTGCTGCCTCAATAAGGCGGGACGGTCTAACCCGATTCTAATTGCCCGCCACCCCATGGCAGGATTTTCTTCGGCAGCACTCGACCAGTAAGGCAGAACTTTATCCCCCCCAACATCAAGAGTTCGAAATACCACCGGCTTGCCTTCTGAGCGATCCATCGCCTTACGATAGAGTTCGGCTTGTTCAGCGACCCCCGGGAAAGATTTTCGTACCATGAAAGGAACCTCGGTACGATATAACCCAACACCATCAGCCCCTGAGGCATGCATATGAGGCAAATCCATCAGCAGGCCAACATTCACATTTAGTGATATTTTCTGGCCATCCAAACTTTCTGATGCAAGGTCGCGTATTGCAGAGTTTTCCGCCCAACGAAGTTTTTTGTCTTTAACACTTGCTTTCAGAGCCCGGAGAACATCATCTTTCGGGCGCGCAAACACTTGATCATTAGACGCATCGAGAACAACTGTATCGCCTTCACGTATACGGGTAAGCACATCTCGGCACCGCCCAATGATGGGGAGTTCAAGTGCTTGCGCCACCAGGGCAACATGGGCTGTTGGCGAGCCTTCTTCAAGAACCACCCCCTTCAGGCGATCCCAGTCGTAATCGAGTAGTTCTGCAGGACCGAGGGTTCTGGCCAGGAGGATAAATTCATCAGGTAATTCAGGCTTATCTTCACCCAAATCAAGCAAGTGATGTAATAAACGATTTGCGAGGTCATCCAAATCCGCCAAGCGCTCTCTAAGATAAGGATCGCTAATCTTACTCATCCGGGAGCGGGTTTCGTTCTGAATTTTCTGGACCGCAGCTTCGGCTGTCATCCCACCAACCCGAATTGCTTCGGTAATTTTTCCTACCCACCCACGATCTTCGGCAAACATACGATATGTTTCCAAAACTTCGCGTTGCTCACCGAGGGCGGCGATATCTGTTCGGGTCAACATCTCGTCAATTGAGGAACGCATCTCTTTTACGGTTAATTCAAGACGCTTAACTTCTTCCTCAATATCATCCGCGATAATACGGCTAATAACGATCCCACGGTTATGGAACACCGCTTTACCAATACCCATGCCTTCATTCAAGCAAAGGCCTTTGATCCTATCGGGCTTTTCCAACTCTTCTGGTGAACCACCGGCTTCGAGCGCAGAAACAGAAAGAGCTCCTCCGGCAATCAACTCCGCCAAGACCATTGCGATGGTTTCCAGAGCCTCGACTTCTTCCTCGTCATAGTGGCGATGAGTGACATTCTGTACGGCAATAACACCGAGAACTCGTCCGCTGCGAAGGATAGGAACCCCGAGCATTGACTGGTAAGGTTCTTCGCCAGTTTCTGGTCTGTAGGCAAAATTTGGATGACGGGGAGCATCAGAGACGGCCATTGGCAAAGCAAGAGCGGCACACTGACCAACAATGCCCTCACCTTTATGTAACCGTGTTTTATAAACGGCCTCCGGCTTCAGGCCCATTGTTGCAGCAAGCTCCAAGAACTCGCCACCGAGATGCTCACCACGATGCATTACATAAATCGAGCAAACTTCGGCAGTCATGTCCCGAGCAATCAGATCAACAGTCTGCGCAAGACGTTCTTGATTAGTTGATTTACCCTTCATCTGGTCGCGCAGAAGCTTCAATAGACGGCGAGAGCCGCCCCAGGCAGAAGTTTTATCGTTCTTACTGCTCATTAGATACCGCTTCCTCGCTGCACCATATGGAAATCAGGCAGAAGGCAAATATGCCAACCACCTGATTATAATAAGTCTTCGTCGAGTGTTCTTGTCGATGCTTTATCGCAACACCGAATACAGAATTAGTCTTCTGCATCCAGCCCATAAGCTGTGTGAAGGCTCCGAAGTGCAAGTTCGGTATACTCTTCAGCAACAAGAACAGAGATCTTGATTTCAGAAGTCGAGATAACTTCGATATTGATACCTTTTTCAGCTAATGCTGAAAACATTTTCTGTGCCACCCCAGCATGGGATCGCATACCAACCCCAATGACAGAAATTTTGGCAACCGCCGGATCAGAATCCAGACTATCAAAAGTAAGCCCGTTGCTCTTGTCTTCCAGCACGCTGATGGCACGATCCAGGTCAGCCTTGGCAACCGTGAAAGTCATATCTGTGGTCTTTTTGTCCGCAGAAATGTTTTGAACAATCATATCAACATTAATGGCCGCAGCCATAAGGGGACCAAAAATACTGGCGGCGACACCAGGTGTATCTCTAACGCTGCGCAGGGTAACCTTCGCTTCGTCACGGTTATAGGCGATACCACTAACAATTGCCTGTTCCACGATTTCATCCTCGTCTACGACTAGTGTTCCCGGCTTATCTTCAAAGCTTGAGAGAACCTGTACACGCACCCCGTGCTTCATGGCCATTTCGACCGAGCGGGTCTGCAATACTTTTGCACCTTGAGACGCGAGCTCGAGCATCTCTTCATAGGTAATTTTATCCATTTTGCGCGCTTTGGCGACAATACGGGGATCGGTCGTATAAATACCATCCACATCCGTATAAATGTCACATCGGTCAGCTTTTAACGCTGCAGCGATCGCAACAGCCGATGTATCTGATCCACCGCGTCCCAAAGTAGATATGCGCCCATCCGGACCAACACCTTGGAAACCTGCGAAGACAGCAACCTGCCCTTCGCCAAACCGACGAATAATATCATCGACTTCTATGCGCTCAATACGCGCGCTACCATGAGCACCATTGGTAACGATCGGTCCCTGCCAACCGAGCCAGGAACGGGCATTAATCCCCAAATCCTGAAGCACAATTGAAAGTAAACCAGATGTCACCTGCTCGCCGGAAGATACAACTGTATCATACTCGCGCAGATCATAGAGCGATCCAGCATTTGAAACATAATCGACAAGTTGGTTGGTTACACCAGCCATTGCGGAAACAACAACCGCAACCTCGTTACCGGACTCGACTTCTTTCTTCACGCGCTGTGCTGCGTTTCTGATTCGATCGAGATCCGCGACCGAGGTACCACCGAATTTCATTACGACTCGGGCCATCGGGATTCTTCCTATGAGGAAATTCTAAAATTAGTTAAACCTCAAAGAAAAACCGCCTTCAAACGGTTGCTCTAGAGGCTGGACATATCCATACTCTGCACGGCACGGCGAATCAAGCAAATGCATGCTAAAAACGACGAGTTCCACATGAGAAAAATGTAAAACATATCTCTCTGTGACCCTAAAACGTAAAATACCCGAGCACACCGGATCATGATGGTAGAAAACAAGAAAACCCCAAACCAAACTCCTGTTAAAGATGACGCTGCAGGTATCACTGTAGATCCTAAGGAGATTTCAAAATTTGCCGCTATGGCAGATGAATGGTGGGACCCTCTTGGCAAATTCAAGCCCCTACATCAACTCAATCCAGTGCGTATCAGCTATATCCGCGACCACCTCGCCAAGCGACATGGTCGAGATATAAAACAAATTAATCCGCTTAAAGGTCTGACTATCCTTGATATTGGGTGTGGCGGCGGCCTCCTCTCCGAACCGCTAACCAGACTTGGCGCGAAAGTTACCAGTATCGACGCCTCCCACCGCAATATCGAAATAGCGCAACTTCACGCCGAAGACTGTGGCCTCACTATGGACTACCGTCATATGACCGCTGAAGACCTGGTTGAGACCGGGGCTCAGTATGACGCAGTTATCAACATGGAAGTCATCGAACACGTGGCCGATGTCGAGGCCTATACCACGTCGTGTGCGGCTCTTGTTAAACCAGGAGGCGTCATGTTCGGATCGACCTTAAATCGCACGAAGAAATCCTATCTTCTGGCAATCATCGGTGCAGAGTATTTGTTACGTTGGGTTCCAAAGGGAACGCATGAGTGGAAGAAGTTCCTGAGACCTTCAGAGTTCGTCGACGTCTTGCGTCGAAATGGACTAGAGACCAAAGACTTGATGGGTATCGTCTACAATCCTGTTTTGGACAAATGGTTTCATGACGCAAAAGACCTTGATGTGAATTACATGCTGGTCGCAGAAAAAACTGACTAGGTAGATTTAATCACACGCCAGAAAAGGAAAGTCCGTTTTTTGGCTCAGCCTTCGGCTTGGTTATTAAGCGTCAGCCTTCGGCTTGGTTATTAAGCGTCAGCCTTCGGCTTCCAGGGAATCTGATTAAAGCCAATACCCTCGTCTTTCAAGCTCTTGCTATCTTTTTCACTGGCTTCGCCATAGATGTTCTTTTTTTCTGATTCGCCGTAATGGATTTTGCGGGCTTCTTTGGCGAAATCTTTTCCGACATAGTCAAAATTGTCTTCGACCGTTTTCTGCGCTTCACTCAACAACTGCTGCACTTTGGCCAAATCACTCGTTGTGACTTTTTTCTTATCGCTATTGGCTAGGCTGACATTGGGGGCCATCAAAGCTTTTTTAACAGACGTAGAGCCACAGCTAGGGCAAGAAACAATACCCTTTTCCGATTGGCCTTTAAAAGCCTCACTGTCTTTAAACCAAGCTTCAAAAACGTGATTGTTTTCGCATTTCAAATCGAAAAGAATCATACTGTATCCGTTTCAAACATACTGACGATGATAACCCAGAGTTTATTGCCGGAGAGATCCCCTTTGGTCAAGCTGGACTTCGGGTCCGCCCCTGAAGAGAAATTGTTGCCCTGTGGCTTATAGAGGAGTAACCAAATGATATCATACATTAACTTGTTGGGTTACGAATTATGACAGCGCCTTCTCCTTGGGTTCTCCGTTTTGCGTCACACATCCCTGAAGGGTCTGACGTCTTGGACTTAGCCTGCGGCTCAGGACGACATGCCCGTTTATTTCTGATGACGGGCCACTATGTGACAGCCTTGGATAAAAACACAGAAAGCCTGGCCGACCTAGAGAACCTACCTGGAGCAGAAATCATCGCTGCAGATTTAGAAGATGGCAGCGCCTTTCCCCTACTGGGAAAACAATATGGCGGTGTAATTGTGACCAACTACCTTTATCGCCCTCTATTGCCTCTATTGCCTGATCTATTAAGTCCGGGAGGAACTCTTATTTATGAGACTTTCATGACTGGAAACGAGCGCTTTGGGCGACCAAGCAATCCGAATTTTCTCCTGCGTCCTCAAGAGCTTCTCAATAGTTTTCACGGAAAGCTCAATATAGTTGCCTATGAGGAAACAATAATTAGTGATCCAAAACCTGCTGCGATCCAAAGAATTTGCGCAACACGTTTGGAATAAAGAACCAAGTAAAGAAACTCACAAAATGGCTTTCTCTACTTGATTATTTAATCAAAAAATTAGAAGGAAAAATCGCGGTCGTGATTGATTGAAGGCACCATATCACGTGCTTGTTTGACCCGTTCCAGATCGATATCAGCAAAGATCACTCCTGGCTCACTGCCACCATCTGCAAGGATTTCTCCCCAGGGAGCAATGATAAGAGAATGACCATAGGTTTCACGCCCTTCGGCATGTACACCACATTGCCCCGCCGCAATGACGAAGCAGCCGTTCTCTATCGCACGAGCCTTAAGCAACGTGTGCCAATGAGCTTCACCAGTAAACTTGGTAAAGGCAGCAGGCGCTGTTAAAACACCTGCACCTTGTTTGGCTTGAGCTCTGAAAAGATAAGGAAACCTTATATCGTAACAGATCGCCATACCGAGCTTTACCCAAGGTAGGTCTGTAACAACCGCTTTTTCACCAGGCCTGAAAGTTGCGGATTCTTGATACGATTGTCCGTCAGGTATCTCAACATCAAACATGTGGATCTTGTCATAGCGTGCTTTGATCTCACCCTTAGGGTCAAACAAAAACGCTCTATTAGCTGCTCGTTTTTCTGCGGTTCCAACGATCAAAGAACCAATGTGTAGCCAGATCCCAAGCTCGGCTGCCAGTGCAGAGAACGCCTTAACCGAAGGATGCTCCTCTTCAGGCAAAGCTTTTTCAAGCGTAAGGCGCTTGTTTGGTTCCATCATGGTTGTGCATTCAGGCGTCTGAACGTATTCAGCTCCACCCGCATGCGCCTGACGAATTAGATCACAAGCCGTAACAAGGGAAACTTCATCATCTCTTCCAGCCGTTAGCTGGACGCAAGCGGCCCGGAAACTACTCAAGAAGCTTTCCTTGCTTCAAGCCTAACATCGAGGTGTCCAGCACTTTCCAATGCCATCAGCTCATCACAACCGCCGACATGCTCACCATCAATAAAAATTTGAGGAACAGAAGTTCGTCCACCGGCTTTTTCCATCATTTCAGGTTTGCGGCGCGGCTGCATCATTACATCGATTTCTTCAAACGCGATGCCTTTGGCTTTTAATAGCTTCTTTGCACGAATGCAGTAAGGGCACAGCATGCTTGAATAAACAACGACCTCAGCCATACGAACAATCCTCTTTCCAAGAAAATAGAGGCAAGCCCAACTTTGCTTGCCTGTCAGAAGGAGTATTTAGGGAATATTTTCAAAATGTACAGAGCTTGTAACGTTTTTTTTATCTGCTTAACTTCCACCTTCTTTAAGAACCCGTGCCAGAACGATGGCGTCAATCCTTGTAACATCCTCTTTTTTAAGGGTTCGGCTACAAGCCTCTAATGTTGCACCTGTTGTGTAAACATCATCTATCAAAGCAATTTTTTTGCCTCTTATCATTTCCTTGTACTTTGGATTTATTTGAAATGCTGCTCTGACATTATCCCAACGCCCTCTTTGCGAGAGATGCCCTTGTGAGGATGTATTTTTTGTTCTTAGCAATAAATCGGGCACATAATTTTTAGTATGCTTTTTAGCAATTTCCTGCGCCAAAAGACCCGATTGGTTATATCTCCGGGTTAATAATCTTTTTGGGTGAAGCGGAATCGGAGTTATAAAATCTGCATCCGCAATTATCTCTTTTCCGGCAAGCGATAACCACTTCGTAAAAAGTTGCACCAGATAAGTTCTGTCAGAGTGTTTAAATCCAATGATCATATCCCTGCTCTTATCATCATAAGACAAAGCCGCACGGCAACGATCAAATGATTTAGGGGCTTTTAGACACTCTCCGCAAAAAGCACCCGCTTCGACAGATAAATCGAATGGATAACCGCAACAAACACAACAAGGGTCAGATATAAACGTTAAGTCTGCCCAGCATTTCCCACAAATTCCGTTACTGTTTACGACCGGCTCACGACAGCTTCCACATATAGGAGGAAGGACATAATCAACGGCACCCGAGAGGAGAACAGAAACAGCCTTCAAAACATCTACCATTAGGTGAATTTAATGAACATTATTCTATCGCGCAAAGTTTATAACTATATTTCGCACGATTAAAAGAGACCTATTAAAAGAGCCTATAAAAAAAGAACATGGCAATTACTCTGGTCATAGAAAAGCAACCTGCTATAACCAGAAAACTCCCTAATCGTTTCGAGAAAATTTTCGATGACCGATATTTATATCTTTGATCACAACTCTGTCGATCTGCACCGCCATCGCGCACAAACGGGCTTGAGCAAACACGACTTTCTTCTCAAGGAAGTCGCCGATCGCCTTGGAGATCGTCTGTTGGACATCGCTCGAAACTTCCCCCAAGCTCTAAACTTGGGGTCAAACCACAACATACTTACTGAAGTTCTCGGCCCGCGGGGTGGGATAGAACAGTTTTCATCCTCCCAGTTCAGAGGCCGTTCCCAACAAGAAAAAGTCTCTGACACAGAAAATAATTCTATTGAGGTTCTTGAGGAAATTTTACCTTTCGAACCGCAGAGTTACGATTTGATAATCAGTAACCTTTGTCTTCATTGGGTCAATGATCTTCCCGGGACATTATTGCAAGCCAACCGCTGCCTGAAACCGAATGGCCTCTTTTTATCTGCGATGCTTGGAGGGGATACCCTTAAAGAACTTAGATCCGCTCTTATGGAAGCTGAAATGGAAGTTGAAGACGGTGTAAGCCCCAGAGTTTCACCTCTCATTGATGTTCGTGATGCTGGTGCCCTCTTACAGCGCGCTGGGTTTGCTCTTCCTGTTGCTGATTATGATCGCATAGAAGTGAGCTATGCTTCTGCCTTTGAGCTTATGAAAGAACTCAGGGGAATGGGAGAGACAAACGCGGTCCACAACCGGAGAAAAACCTTCACCCGGAGGGAAACTCTTTTAAAAGCGGCTCAAATTTATCAGGATAAATTTCAGGATGAAGAAGGTCGCATAACCGCAACCTTTGACATCATCTATCTCGCAGGCTGGGCACCACACGAATCCCAGCAACAACCTCTAAGACCAGGAACTGCAACAAGCCGATTAGCTGACTTTTTAGAGACCGATGAAACAAAAATAAACTAAAGCTATTTGTGTATCAATACACTTTAGCCTAAACGGCTTCGCCCACCAAAACGGGCTGAGAAGTTTGCTCGTAACCAGTAGCAGAAGCTGCATTGCGGAAATAAATAAGGATAAAAACTCTTATCGCGGCCGTCAGAGAAGATCCTTCTTTGACATCATCTATGGTCGTACAAAGGTTACTTATATGACAATCTTCACGTACGCATATTTCAAAGAGAGCTTCCCACATATCTGGTTCAAGGCGCAGAGATGTGCGCCTCCCTTTTAGGGTGATATTTCTATTAACCAGTGTGGACATTCATTCTCTATGTTCTCAGCTGCGAACCCGAAAACACCCCTGATTTAAGTCGTTTAAAATATTCATCCCAAATTCTGGTGTTACCAATTGGCATGAATTAGAAAACCCTCTGAAAATTATTTTACAGTAAATCTCGCAACAATGCTACCAGAGGTTCATCTGCTGGAGGCATATCATAATCTCGAAGGCGCACAGGCCGCACCCACGCAAACTTTTGCCCCTCAAGAGCTGTCACGTTTCCCTCCCATATCCGACAGGCAAATAAGGGCATCAATAAGTGAAAATCATCGTAACTATGCGAGGCGAAAGCTATTGGGGCAAGGCAACTGGACCTTGTATCAATCCCGAGTTCCTCTTTAAGCTCTCGAACCAAAGCTTGTTCCGGTGTTTCTCCTGCGTCGACTTTACCACCAGGAAACTCCCAAAGCCCGGCCATAGACTTGCCTTCAGGGCGTTGGGCTAACAATACCCGCCCATCTGAATCGACTAAAGCTGCTGCTGCGACCAATAAGATAGGTTTAGCTGCGGTAGTTCTCTTTTCAGCAGCCCAACATCCCATATCTTCTTCGGATGAACTCATAACTAATTTCTCTAACTAACTTTTACTAATTAACTACGGTAGTCTGCATTAATTTCAATGTAACCATGGGTCAGATCACAAGTCCAAACCGTCGCGTTTCCTGAACCGACACCGACATCAACTGAAATTTCAATATCTTGTCCCTTCATGTGTTCAGCAACGGGGCCTTCGTCAAATCCATCGACCCTTTGACCATCTTTTGCGATCGTAACGCCGCCCATGGCAATCGACAACTTATCCCGATCAGCGTATTCGCCAGACTTCCCAACCGCCATAACAACACGCCCCCAATTAGCATCTTCTCCAGCAACAGCGGTTTTAACCAAAGGAGAATTCGCAATAGCCAGGCCAATCTTTCTAGCTGCGGTATCACTTTCTGCACCAGAAACCGAAATACTTACAAACTTACTTGCGCCCTCGCCATCACGGACAACTTGGTGGGCGAGATCTTTGAGAAGGCCATTCAACGCCGATACAAAATCAGCCAATTCAGGGGCATTGATATCTTGATAGATCGAATTCCCAGCTTTCCCAGTAGCACAAAGAAGAACAGTGTCACTGGTAGAAGTATCACTATCCACAGTGATCGCATTGAAAGACAGATCTGAGCCAAGCGAGATCAGGGATTGAACCGCAGCAGAAGAAAGAGCAGCATCCGTTGCAACGAAACTCAGCATCGTCGCCATGTCCGGTGCGATCATTCCAGAACCTTTAGCAATACCATTAATCGTTACGGTCTTGCCATCGATCTGGGTCGTAACAGTTGCCCCTTTAGCAAAGGTATCGGTTGTCATGATCGCTTCGGCAGCGGCTTTCCAACTATCTGGAGATAAATCAGATTTGAGATCCCCCAAAGCCGAAGTCAGGCGCTCATCCGGCAGAGGCTCACCGATTACACCCGTTGATGCAATGAATACACTCTCTTTCGTACATCCAAGTTCAGTCGCCGTTGCTTCAACGGTACGAGAGACTGATTCGCTACCAAGCCGTCCGGTAAAGGCATTGGCATTACCGGAGTTCACAACGATCGCACGAACTTGACCAAATTTGAGGTGCTGCTGACAACATTCAACAGGGGCAGAGCGCGTCAAAGACTTCGTCAGAACGCCCCCTATTGTTGAACCTTCATCAAACGCCATTAAGAGAACGTCCGTGCGTCCCTGGTATTTGATTCCGCAGGCACGGGTTGAAAGTTGAACTCCGTCAACGGTTGGCATGTCGGGAAAGCTCGCAGGTGCGAGTGGAGATTTTTGAAGCTCCATTGCATCATCCTCAAATCAAATAAGACATCCGGGTAGGTTTATCCGGAGACAAAAAAGGCCCGGCTTAAAATCCGGGCTTTTTTGTTATTATTCGCTGGCAGGTTTGTCAGCTTCTTCTGTAGTCGCTTCTTCTGTAGTCGCTTCTGTTGGGACAGTTTCTTCAGTTTCAGCACCAACAATTTCAATTTCCACACCTTTTTTCAGACCATCAACAATGGCCTGATAAGCTGTTCTGGAAAGCTCACCGCGAAGTTGTCCATCCAGTGATTCTTTGGTTGGTTGTTCCGAATCACGCTCGTCTTCAACCTTGATCACATGCCAGCCAAACTGTGACTGCACAGGCGTTGCTGTATGCTCGCCAGGTTTCATTGCAAAAGCGGCATCAGAAAATGATTTAACCATTTGCTCTGCGCGGAAAAAACCAAGATCCCCACCACCAGGGCCACTTGGCCCAGTTGAATGTTCTTGTGCCAAGACCACAAAATCGGCACCCGCATCCAGTTGTTTGATCAGATCTTTTCCGGTCTCTTCGTCTTCCACGAGAATATGACGGGCAGAAACTTCACGAACTGCTGGGTTTTCTAACAGATAATCCTGATACGCTTTTTCAACTGCTGCATCTGTGATTTCGGCTTCAAGCGCGCGATTGAGAAAGACTTCGACAAGAATTCTCTCTTTTATATCATTTATGCGTTTGAGCACTTCTGGGTCCTGCTCTAGGCCTGAAGTACCCGCTTTTTGAGAAATAAGCTTAAGGTCGACAACCTGTCCAACCAGCTCAGGAAGAATCAGTTCGATTTGTGCCTGCGGAATGTTCGGAATACTTTCCGCGAATTTCACAACTTCAGATCGACGAATTTCGACATCCCCAACTCGGGCCATCACGGGATCATCAGCGGCAGGGGTATCACTAGGAGCTTCAGATATTGTAGCGCCGCCTAGGAAGGGAAGAGTTCCCCCTTGCTGCCCGTAGGTAAATCCAACGTAGGCTGCACCAAGTAGGGCCGCTCCGCCAATAAGTGGGAACAAAATCTGTTTTGCAGACATCTAGAGATAACTCCTTGTTATATATAATATGGGGACGGCTTTTAACCGCATTATCCCCTCTTGTCGACCAGCAGGTGATCTCAAGACTGTGTCAAGAGAAAGACCAACGATAAATTTTTTAGCTATTTAGCAGGGAACACCGAAATATCAGCATCTTTTCTGAGATCTCTCACCATACTTGCGACTAAATCACGGCTCACAATCTCTTTTATTTCCCCGCGCATTGATTCAAAAGTCGGTTGCTTAACATCTCGCTTATCCTCAAGCAGAATGACGTGCCAACCAAATTCAGTAGAAGCAGGCGTTCTTGTGAACTCCCCTTTTTTCAAATCGAAAGCAGACGCTGCAAACTCCGGATCCATATCCTTACGACGGAACCATCCCAAATCGCCTCCTTTACTTGCGGAAGGTCCTCGCGAGAATTTCTTTGCAAGTAAGGGAAAATTTGCCCCATTTTCAAGCGCGACAATTAAGGCCAAAGCTTCATTTCGGGTATCAACAAGAATGTGTCGAGCCCGGATTTCTGCATTGATAATATTTTCACGAAGTAGAGCGAAATAGCGGTCTTTGAGCATACTTTCAGAAATCATTTCGCCCAATTGCTGTTCAAGAAATGCATCACGAATAATGCGCTCTTCGGCAAGGGCGAGTTTTCTTTTCACAGCCTTATCATTATCGACATCCGCATCAGCACCGGCATGAGCAAGTAATTTCAAGTCAATCGCGCGGTCGAGTAAGAGAGGAAACATTGTTTCCAGCTGCCCTTGATACTGTTCTGGCAATTTACGCGCTGCTTGCATGATGTCTTCCCAATAAATCCGGTCGCCTTCTACGATTGCGACAACAGGATTTTCTTCGGATAACCGTCTTAATTCCAAAGCTTCAGACGTTACTACTTCTGGAGCAGTTACTGCATTAACTACTTCTGGGTTGGAAAGTGTCGACGTGGCGGGGAGTTGTTCTACAACGATTTCTTTTGCCGGAATTTCTTTTGTCGGAATTTCTTTTGCTGGCTTTGTTGAGTCGGTTATTTCGCCCTGACTTGCAGGAGCCGTTTCATTAAATCCGGGAGGAGGTGCTAATCCTTCACGCTCCTGGCCGGGAACGACAACGATCTCATTAGATTCAATCAGTTTTTGGGATTCAATCGGCTCTTTTGATACAGCCTTGACCTGAGAAGGCGCAGGAGACTTTTCATCGTCCGAGATAATGGTCTTTGGGGTTTCTTCTTCAACAGCATCATCGGTTTCGTCATCATCGCCGAAAAGGAATTTCAGCAGTTTGCCTCCACTTTCGCGTTGCTCAATTTTCGCGGCATCCTCTGTTTCCGGCTCTGCGGATACTGAATGAAAAAAAGACAACGGTATCAACAGTGCAACTGTCAGTACAACTTTGCGAAAACAAGTCAAATCAAGGGCTCCGGTTCGGGAGAGAAAAATTATCAATCTTTACTACAACAAAGTTGCTGCAACCTAAAGCATCTATCGCCTATAACAGTGTATTCATTACACTAAGCCCATAATAGCTATTTTTCATCCTCCATTAAAACAGCTTCACATTGACATGAGCCCATGTGAGCCCTATGTCTCACATTGACTTTTAATAACTAATTCTTGAACTGCGTTTTCACGCAAGGGGTCCTCTATGCTCGGCGCGCTTGTGAAACGGATGTTTGGCACTGCCAACGACCGTTACCTAAAAGGCCTAAACTCTATTGTCCTTTCTATTAACAGCTTTGAATCTGCAATCGAAGCTCTATCCGATGACGACCTAAAAGGACAGACAGAGAAGTTCCGTACCCGCCTTGAGCAGGGTGAAACTCTTGACGATATTCTTCCCGAGGCTTTCGCAACTGTTCGCGAAGCTTCACGCAGGACCCTTGGTCTGCGACACTTCGATGTGCAGATGATGGGCGGTGTTGTGCTTCATCGTGGTATGATCAGTGAAATGGCAACAGGTGAAGGTAAGACACTTGTTGCGACTTTGCCTGTCTACCTTAATGGAATTGAACGCAAAGGTGTCCACGTCGTTACGGTGAACGATTACCTCGCGAAACGTGATGCTGAATGGATGGGAAAAATCTATCAGTTCCTCGGCATGACTGTTGGATGCGTTACGCCGGGTCAAGGCGAACAAGAACGTAACCACGCGTACAGTTGTGACGTTACTTACGCGACCAATAACGAACTCGGCTTTGATTATCTTCGCGATAATATGAAGTTTGAGATCGACCAAATGGTACAGCGTGAGTTCAACTTCGCAATTGTCGATGAGGTTGATTCGATCCTCATTGATGAAGCCAGAACACCCCTGATTATTTCTGGCCCGGCAGAAGATTCTTCCGAGAGCTATATTACAATCGACAAATACATACCCGGCTTGGCTGAAGAACATTACGAGCTCGACGAGAAATCTCGCTCTGTAACGCTCACGGATGAAGGCGTCGAGTTTGTAGAGAAAAAACTTAATGACGATGGCGTCATGACAGGTTCTCTCTACGAAATTGAGAATGTCAGCACTCTTCACCATATCAATCAGGCGCTACGCGCGCACAAACTCTTCCAAGTGGATAAAGATTACATCGTCAAAGACAACAAAGTTGTCATCATTGACGAGTTCACAGGAAGAATGATGGAAGGCCGCCGCTTCTCCGAGGGTCTTCATCAGGCTCTTGAAGCAAAAGAAGGCGCAAATGTTCAGCAAGAGAATCAAACTCTTGCATCGATCACATTCCAGAACTACTTCCGTCTCTATCCAAAACTTGCAGGTATGACCGGAACAGCCATGACAGAAGCAGAAGAGTTTTCTGCTATCTACGGGCTGGATGTTATATCAATGACGACCAATCTTCCCTGTATTCGTATTGACCATGATGATGAAGTTTATCGAACAGGTCTGGAACGTGACACTGCGATCATCAAACAGATCAAAGAATGTCACGCCCGTCAGCAGCCAGTCTTGGTTGGTACGGTGACTATTGAAAAATCGGAATATCTTGCAAACTTACTAACTAAAGAAAAAGTTCCTCATAAAGTTCTGAACGCCAGATACCACGAGCAAGAAGCTATTATTGTTTCTCAGGCCGGGTCTCCGGGCGCCGTTACAATTGCGACCAACATGGCTGGCCGTGGTACCGACATTAAGCTCGGTGGCAATGAAGACATGCGTATAGAACAAGAAGCTGGTGGGATATCAGATGAGGCATTACGCAAATCAAAAGCAGACGAAATTAGTGCTGAAGTTGCTGCGAACAAAGTAATCGTGAATGAAGCTGGCGGCCTCTTTATGATCGGTAGTGAGCGCCATGAAAGCCGACGTATCGATAACCAGCTACGGGGACGTTCTGGTCGTCAGGCAGATCCAGGGGCATCTAAATTCTTCCTCAGCCTCGAAGATGACCTTATGCGTATCTTTGGCTCAGAGCGCATGGATACTATGCTGCAAAAATTGGGTCTCGAAGAAGGCGAAGCCATTATCCACCCTTGGGTGAACAAGGCTCTGGAAAAAGCTCAGAAAAAAGTCGAAGCGCGAAATTTTGAAATTCGTAAAAACATTCTCAAGTTTGATGATGTTATGAATGACCAACGTAAAGTCATCTACGAACAGCGCAAAGAAGTTATGTCTTCTCCTGAGGTCAAAGATACCGTTGCCTCCATGCGCCACGAAGTACTCGAAGACCTCGTTACCCGTTGCATTCCGGCAAACGCTTATTCTGAGCAATGGGAACTGGGGACCTTGCACGAAGAGTGTATGCGCCTTGTGGCCATGGACCTTCCCGTCAAAGATTGGGCACAAGAAGAAGGTATTGCTGATCAGGAAATCCTGGACCGCATTCTCCAGGCCAGTGATCAAAAAATGGCTGCAAAGGCTGCCAATTATGGTCCTGAAGTCATGCGTTCTCTTGAAAAGCAATTGCTCCTTATGGTCCTCGACAAACAATGGAAAGACCACCTCCTTTCCCTTGACCATCTCAAACAAGCTGTTGGTCTCCGGGCCTACGGTCAGAAGAACCCGCTGGATGAATACAAGCGCGAAGCATTTGAGATGTTCGAAACCATGCTTGATGCAGTGCGCGACGAGCTGACGATGTTGATGCACCGTTTCGAGTTACAAACGCCTGATTCTGCTGAGGTTCCTCGCCGTGAGCAAGAGATGCACGAATCACATCAGGACCCGAGCTTGATTAAGCCAATGGCTCCAGCAATGCCATTTGATCAAGAAGATCCTTCCACCTGGGGCAAAACAAGTCGGAATGCGACTTGCCCTTGCGGTTCTGGTAAAAAGTACAAACAGTGCCACGGAAAACTTAGCTAGAGAAAACTAGGCTTTGGAAATTGAGTTAACTCATTCCCATAAATTATCAAGAAGGGTGGCTTTGGCCGCCCTTTTTTGATTCCACCAAAGCATGAGATTGTTATAGTCAGTTCAGCTGTAATTTTACTCTTCTATAAAACGACGTTCGGTCCGACCAAGGTTATAACTCTCATGTGTACAATCGGTGCTCTTCACGTATCCAAAGACGAATACTTTCTTTTTAAAAATAAAGATTTTAGTCGTCTTGAATACGTTGATCGGATCAAAAAGACTGACCTTCTATGGGGCGCAGAGGGTCTAGAAACCTTCTCGGCCGATCCAAGTGTTGAAGACGTTTATTCAGGTCTCTCCGTGGGTGCAAATAGATATGGTTTACTGGCAGCAGATTCCCATGTCCAGATTACAGGCTCAAATGCCAATAACTACGATATTTTGGTAGAAACCGCCCTGAGCCAGGGCCGCGATATTGAAACGGCTTTATCTGCCCTGAATAAACGTATTGCCGCTTATCCCTCATGGTGGGGCAATTTGGTTTTGGCAGATGCCTCAGGAACTGTTGCTGTAGAAGTTCGTGATAGCAGCCTGAAAATCGAACGCAATCCATCGTGGATTGCTAGGACAAATCACCAACATCTACATGGAACAGATGATGGCCTTGAGAATAATAACAGCAACAGTTATGGACGATTTAAATGGGCCTCTGAAAAGCTATCTCAAATTCATAACGTCGATAGCCTAAAAGCCTTGCTTGGCTCTCACGATACAAGCACGTCACAGGGGACCCATACAGGTATCTGTAATCACACCTATAGCCAAACGGTCTGCTCCTATATTCTGCATTTCAAACAAGGCACAGTAACCCTGCACTCTTTACAGGGTCAGCCCTGCTTGAGCGATCACTATGCAGAACAGCAACTCTTTGCCTCTTAAGACTAAACCTTACTGCTAGAATTTTCCGTCATAGGCTTCGCGGTCAATATGTGCCGCGATCAGGGTAAATTTATCTCCCTCAAATGCGCCGTCTAAAGCAGCGGCCATTTCAGCACGGCTGCTGGCATTAACGCCTTTGCCGCCCATTGCATCAGCTAAAGCAGCAAAGTCGGTGCCTCCGAAATCAACGGCAAGATTTTCGCGACCGCTGCCGCGTTGTTTTAATTCAATAAGGGCAAGAGAGCGGTCAACAAAGACAACAACAACCACAGGCAATTTCAAATCTCGTAGCGTTGAGAGTTCACCCAAGATCATCTCTAATCCTGCATCTCCTGTGAAAGCGACTACGGGGATATCTGGTGACGCAACCTTTGCCCCCATTGCAAGCGGCAGCGCACAGCCCATAGTACAAAGCGCACTTGACTGGATCAGGGTATGAGGCTCACGACAAACCCAAAGTTGGCTTTGCAAAATTCGATGAGCACCAGAATCAACCGAGGCAACACCATGGTCAGGCATTGCGTTACGTACTTCATCAACAATAGCAGCTGGTCCCCAGTCTTCATCGCTCGGGAATGCCGTACTCAGATCAGATTTTGCAGCGGAAACTTCGTTCCCCTCCCAAACAGGACCGACAGTAAGACCATTATCTAGCGCAGCAAGCGCGGGGGCGATAGATCCTGTAAATGTATAACTTGCCCGGTGCATGCCATGCAGATTTGGCTCAAGAGTGAACTCGGCAACAAACTGTTTTCCGGGTTGCCATACATCTTGCCAACCGTGACGCATCTCAATCGGATCGTAGCCAATAAGTAGCAAGCAATCGCTTTGCTCTATTAGTGGCAACACTACTTTATCTGCCTTTGGAGAAAGTCCTGCTCCTCCAAGCGATAAAGCGTGATCATCAGGGACAATGCCTTTTGCTTTGTAAGTCGCCACAGAAGGGATACCGTGTTTGAGGAGAAATTCTTTAACCTCCGCCTCACAACCTTCACTTAAAATCTCCAATCCAAGAACAGCTAGTGGACGTTTGGATTGTGAAATTTGTTCTCGAACCAGCTTGAACTCGGGGCTCTCGGCAGGCGCAGTCGGAAGGTAGATTGGCTGCCATAACTTGGGAGTGTTTTCTTGAACCCTCGCAGCAAGCGAAATTGGCACATCGATATGCACAGGGCCTGGACGGCCGGATTGTGCAAGCGACAAAGCCTTATCAACGATGCGATCAACCGCACCATCCACTAGGGTAAAACTTCCCTTAACGACAGGTTCTAACGCCTTCACATGATCAAAAACTTGATGGGTATAGCTGGCTGTATCCAGGTCATCAACTCTTCCGGTTAAAAACACGAGAGGAACCCGTTCTTGATATGCGTTGGCAATAACATTGTACGCATTTGCCATGCCAGGCCCCAGGGTTGCAAAGAGTACACCGGGTGCCCCGGTTCGATGATAGGTCCCCTCAGCCATAAAACCGGCGCCATTTTCATGCCTGGTCAAAACAATCTCAAGACCAGCATGATCCAAGGCGTGCATAACACTCAAAACTTCCCCACCAGGAATACCAAAAGCATGGCGACAACCCGCCTCGAAAAGACGTTGGGCCAAGATATCAGCAGCGGTTAAGCTCATGAGCATACTTTCAGAATTATTTATTACACACAACTATACCTACCTGCTTCCATGTAAGGGAACAGGCAGTTTAGAGGCAAGGATCATTAATCGCTAAACAGACACTTTAAAAAGAGAATTTTTATTTTATCTTTTCTCGAATGTTATCCACTGGCGACTGACTGGCAGGATATGACAAATAGCCATCCCGTGTCTGTGGAAATTTACGCCCCAGTAGGTCAGAAGCGATCACATTTCTGAGAACTTGAGCCGTGCCGCCACCAATAGTGAACATCCGAGCGTCGCGAACCATCCGCTCAACAGGGTTGTTACGGGAATACCCAGCTGCACCATGCATTTGTAATGCGTTATTGGTGACATTTACAGCCATCTCGGAAGTGAAGAGTTTAGCCTGTGCAGCTTTCATCTTATCTGGAAAACCTGTGCCCGATACCGCATCGTTAATCAAAGCACGCGCCGCACTTATTTGGACTGACATATCCGCAAGCATCCATTGTAATCCTTGGAACTCACAAATTGGACGCCCAAACTGTTCACGTTTTTGAATGAAAGCTTCGGCCTGATCATAAGCACCCACAGCTAGCCCAAGAGCAACTGCAGCAGCCCCGACCCGCTGCCCATTATAAGCTGTCATCAAATCGCCAAAACCCTTTTTAATCCCTGAAGGTGGTTGCAGCATCATATCTGAGGGAACGTGAAGATCGTGAAGATAAATTTCAGTTTCTGGAATGCCACGTAGTCCCATTGTTGGTTCACGTTTACCAGCAGAAAGTCCTTCAGAACCGGGTTCACCTCGAACAACGATAAAACCTGCAATGCCTTGCGGCTGGTCGTTTTCAAAAACCTGAGCAAAGATAAGGTGCAAGCGGGATACGCCGCCGCCAGTGATCCAGTGTTTCTTCCCATTTATGACGTACCCATCACCGACCTTATCTGCACGGGTTGTCATATCCCTCGCAGCAGACCCGCTTTCAGGCTCAGTAATGCATATCGCGGGCTTATCGCCATCAAGAACCAGATCCGCCGCAAGTTTTTTTTGCTTTTCCGAACCATATGCCATGATGGCACCAACAGCCCCCATATTCGCTTCAACGGCAATACGGCCTGTTACACCACAAGCTTTAGAGACTTCCTCAACAAGGACGACAGCCTCGCGATATCCCAGACCCTGGCCACCATAAGTTTTGGGAATAGTCATGCCCATAAAACCGGCATCCCTCAAAGCAAAGCAATTTTCCCAAGGATAGATTTCAGCCGTATCGATAGAGGCCGCACGAGGCGCAAAAACATTTTGCGCAAGGTCACGGGCGCGCTCACGTATGCTATCCAAAACGGATACACTCGATTTATCTTTAATATCAGCGCCTTCAGTAGCAGTGATACGATCAAGATCCACAAGCATGAGCTTCTACTCCATTGAAATTTTTGCGAGTTATTTGCTTTTTCTGATGGATCTATTATCTCGCGCTTGCTTTCTTCAAATCAAACGAATTAAAATAACTTCTTACTTCAATTATTTTTACACTAATTGTTATCTTAATGGATATTCGTCATGGGCATTCGTCACCTGCGCGCATTGTTGGAAATATCAAAGACGGGGAGCTTCCAGGCCGCCGCAGAACGTATGGGGTTAACCCATTCCGCTGTGAGCATGCAAATGAAAGCTTTGGAAGAAGAGTTGCAAACAGAGTTATTTGATAGAAGCCGCCGGCCTCCCGATATCAACCCCACAGGCCTGCGGCTATTGGAAAAAGCACAAGAGATCATCACCCTCTATGATTCCCTTACCGAAGCAGGATCAAACAAAGACGATCTCTCTGGCCTTCTCCGTTTAGGTGCCATCCCGAGCGCGACAACTTCCTTTTTACCGGAAGCACTGGCACGTATGGGACAAAAGCACCCCCGACTTCAAATTCGCTTGGAAAGTGGTCTGAGCACTGAGCTGACCAGAGAACTCCTCCAGGGAAAATTTGACTGTATAATTATCACACAGGCGCAACGTTTGGATGACGCGCTTAAATCAACTATATTGCGGGAAGAACGCCTCGTGGTAATTGCACAGAAAAATGAGACAAACGAAAAGATTGCCCAGACAAAAGACGGCGATATAGCCCTGCTCGACCATCTTCCCTTTGTGCGTTTCAACCACCTGACAGGTGTCGGACGCGTCATGGAGCAACACCTCCGTAACAGAAAAGCCAACCTTCGCGAAGTCATGGAACTCGATTCTCTCGAAGCCATCCAACGCATGGTCGCCAAAGGATTGGGAGCCGCGATCATTCCCGAGAACAGCTTAGAAGAGAATACTGATTTGCTCGTTCGCCCTTTTGGGAAACCGACCGCCACCAGAAAAGTGTCTCTTGTTGAAAAGCATCGCGGGCAAAGGCCCGATCTGACAAGTGCCCTGGCTGAAATCTTAAAAGATGTGCTTGAGGCAAATAGATAACACAAAGACCAAGTGGCTCCATCACCTTCTCATAAACGGACCTACGTGCGGTAAAAATTGGCTCTATGCTGACCACTTCTTCTCCTTTTGCAGAGGATTAGATATTTGTCAGGAAAGAACATATAGCCGCTTGATCAAAAGCGCGTGGAGCCCGTACCAACATGACGACGTCAGCGACCTTACAAGAAAAACCAAGCGTATGCCCTCTCGATTGTCCAGACACATGCAGTCTATCCATCTTAACTGATGGTAAAAAAATAATCGAGGTTCGAGGGTCAAAAGCTAATCCCTATACGGCTGGCGCTATATGTAAAAAAGTCAAAAGCTACTATCCTGATTTCATTCATGGTGAACGGCGTTTAACACAGCCCCTTCTTAGAACAGGTCCGCGCGGATCATTAGAATACAGTCCGATAAGCTGGGATGAAGCGCTGGATCGTGTGCACGCTGGTTTAACAAAAGCGATAGAAAACCACGGTCCGGAATCCGTTTTGCCTTTCAATTATGCAGGACCTCACGGGCAACTTGCGGGCGGGTCTATGGATTTTAGGTTCTTCCATAAATTAGGGGCAACCCAACTCGATAGAGGACCGCTATGTGGCGCGGTAAGAGGAACAGCCTATACCAGCCTTTTTGGTAATGCTCCTGGTATGGAACCCGAGCAGGCTGAAAAATCAGACCTTCTGGTTATCGCGAGTAATAACATCACCGTATCAAATATGCATATGGCCCGGATCATCAAAACCGCCAAAAAGAACGGCGCAAAGCTGATCGTGATTGATCCCAAGAAAGTGAAAATTGCGGATCAGGCTGACCTTTACTTACAGATCAAACCAGGGACGGACATCGTTTTGTTCCTCGCTTTGGCCGCAGAACTCGAAAGGCGTCACGCTCTTGATGAAGCCTTTATTGAGCGTTGGGTACATGGCTTCGATGTTTATATGGAAGCGGCAAGAAAGTACTCTTTGGAAGATGCTTCAACCATTTGTCAAATCCCCCTTCGCCAAATTGAAGAACTTTTAAACTATTACACTTCAGCACAAAACGTATCTATGTCGTTTGGGAACGGTGCAGAAAGAGGTCGCAACGGCGGATCATCCATCCGTTCTGCAATGGCTCTTCAGGTTTTAAGCGGAAACATAGGGCGGTCTGGCGCGGGTATCATCGCCAAGCAAGGCCTCGCGTTTCCAGCAACTTCAAACAAATTAAGAAGGCCTGACTTGGCTCCTGAGGGGACAAGAATGCTCAACATCGTCGATGTTGCGAAACATATTCTCGATGATAGTCTGGCGCCCCCCATCAAAGCCGTGTTTATCTATAACCATAACCCTGTTTGCACCCATCCTGATCAAAACAGGATGCGTCGCGCGCTTAGTCGCGAAGATGTTTTCATCGTTGGTTGCGACGTTGAAATGAACGACAGCATGGCCTACGCAGATATCATTCTCCCAGCGGCCAGCCATTTTGAATTTCCCGATATCTACGCAGCATACGGACAAACCCATTTACAACGCGCAGAACCTGTTATCCCAACCGTAGGTGCCTCCCTCCCCAATACAGAAATCTTCCGGCGTCTGGCTGAAAAATTTGGCATGGATGACCCTATATTTAAGGTCGATGATTACCAGTTGATGGATGAGGCTTATGACCCTGCAGCCCCCCAAATGAAAGGGGTACGCCCGAGTAAAATATCTCTTGATCGTTCCCTGCCTATGATGGCCGAAAATGATCAGGAACTCATTATGTGCAAAACGGTTTTCCCCGGCACCAAAACAGCGAAGATTGAACTTTATTCAGAAGAATTGGAAAACCAGTTTGGATATGGGCTCCCAAGATATGAAAAGGTCGATCAATCATATCCCCTGACCTTGATTACTCCCTCTTCCAGCAAACGAACCAATGCCACTTTTGGCGGCAATCAAGAATCAATGGGGCCGGAAAAACTGGAAATCAATCCAGATGACGCCCAAAAAAGAGATATCAAAGAGGGCGATAAAGTAAGGATTTGGAATGACTTGGGTGAAGTTTTTCTTATTGCGGCAATCACGGACAAAGTTAAACCCGCAATAATCTATTCCCCTAAGGGCACCTGGCTTGGATCAAGTGGAACCAATCAAACGGTCAACGCCTTGATCAACGCCGATTTGAAAGCCGACATCATGGAAGGTGCCTGCTACAACGACACCTTTGTTGATATTGAGGTGGTATAAACCCGAAACAACTCAGAAGCAGAATCGAAGAGGGCAATTCATGGATTTGTCTCAGACCGCTTACAATGGCCTCGCCATTACTGGCCTTGGTGATTAACGGTATTATGCTAAAGAAGTATCCGTTCAGGCGGGACTTGAGGTCTCGGCTTTAAAATCTCTAGCTCCTTGAACCTGTTGCTCTTCAGTTTTGATAGATACAAGGTATCCACCCCATCAGGACTATGAAAAATAACAAGAAAAAACCCTGCTTTTTACGGCAGGGTTTTTTCTTTGGCGGGATACAAAGATCTATTATGTAACGGTAATCATAACTTCATCATCATCCAGAATGACAGTTAGGATATCGGTAGCAACTATTCCTTCGAGAACGGCTACTTCCGTATAGGTTACACCATCATTAGATACTTCAAGGGATGTACCAGATCCTGTATCGGTTGCCCGAACAAATTCTGCAACAACATCACCTACTCCGTCAGTGAAGGTAATGAGATCACTGACATCAAGAATATCACCCTCTGCTTTGTCATAATCTTTGACAGTGTCAACATCGACACCAACAACTTGACCAGTGAAGAGGAAGGTATCTGCGCCAGCGCCACCTTCGAGGGTATCTGAGCCAGAGCCGCCAACCAAGAAGTCATCTCCATCACGACCATAGAGGAAGTCATCACCACCCATGCCATAGAGGTTATCATCCAGTCCGACCACGACTTCTTCTGTAGCTTTACCTTCCGATTTACTGCTTCCTGTTTTAACGTAAGTACTGGTTGTGGTTGTTCCATCGCCCCAAGTAACTTCGAAAGTAACACCTTTCTCTCCGAAGTCTTCACCATCGTTACCGCCTAGGTTATCTACATCGATATTGAAATCAAACCAGTCCCCGGTGCCAAACGAGGTACCATCAAAGGTCATGGTCAGGGTTGAACTTTCAGAGCTAATTGGAGAAAACGTGACATCTGAAGATGACAGACCAGAGCTATTATTAAAGGTCGGTCCGTAATCGAAGATGCCTCCAGATAGTTTTGGATCGAAAATAGCATTGGTATCTGTACCACCTCTGAGATCGATTACAATTTGCTGGATATACTCACCAGCACTCGCTGCTGCCAATTCAAAGCGAAGGAAGTCTTTATTGCTACTCTTACCATCTCCTTTGGCTTTTGCCTCAAGGCAACGTGTAACCAAGGCTGTGTCGCGGCCAATAAGGATTTCGTTATCGCCCCCACCGGTGACTGTATCAACCTCGGTATAGCCGCCACCTTCGCCGCCTTCGCCTCCCTGTCCGCCAATCCGATAAACAGAGACCTGGGCTTCATCAGAAGATTCCATGCCAAACTGTTCAAGATCATAATGGAAGTGACCAGCACTTAATCCAGGGTCATCAAAATCGAAGATGACATCATCTGGAGCATCCGATACTGAATTAAATCCATGGTCATCCAAATCGATAAAGGTTGGTGCAGGTGCTGGATCAGGCTCATAAGTGTCATTGGCCAACAATGCTTCTTTCGCAATGTAAAGCGGATCACCTGACAAATCATTGGTTAGTACGATATCATTGGCAGGCTCAGGCGTTGGTGGAGCTTTCACACAAATCTCAAGATCTGCAGAGGAAGGATCCCCATCACCATCAACCATGGTATAGGTGAAGGTTTCTTCAAAATCACTATCCACAACACCAGACACATATTCATATGCACCTGTTTCTGTATTGATGGAGAAAGTACCACCTTCTGCCGTTGTGAACTCGATAAAGCCGTCCGCACTACCATCACTGGCATCTGTGTGAACCACACCATCGTGTTCGACTTCGGTGATTGCAACAGGTGATCCAAAGCCATCTGGTCCAGCGTCATCGTTGGTAAGAACATTACCTGATGCTGTAGCACCAATACTGATGGTACTGAGTAAGGTTTCAGCCAGAGCTTCAAAGTCTGTTGCCAGAAGAACTTCACCAACATTTGGAACAACACCACCGTCAAAGAAGCTGACGAATGTTGAAGGACTAATACTGGATCCTATACCAATAGCGGTCAGTTCGATGTCTCCAGAAAGAAGGTCGGCCTTACCACCATCTGCCAGTACGACAGAACCACTACTTAAGGCAGAGGCACCAGAGTTTCGGTTACCATCACTGAGGAAGAAAATCTCATTGTTATGGCCAGGCATGTGATCAAAGTCACCGTTGCCAGCGCCATTGGCAAAGAGCTCTTCCATTGCAGCTTCAAAGTTGGTGGCACCAGAACTAATGATCCCTCTTGAGGTTCCATCAAGTGCCGCCTCTGCAGATGCAAGATCGGTAAAGGTACCAAGTGTTGCCGCCGTCGCCCCAAAAGCTACTAAAGTAACTGAGACAGACGCTCCTGAACCAAAGAGGGTTTGAACAAAGGTTTTCACGCCAGCTATTTCAGTAGCAAGATCCCCATTACTCACAGAACCACTGAAATCCATTACCACGCCGATATTCTGTGGAACAGATGCCGTATCCGCAATGGTGACTATTTTGTCATCAACTGCTTCTGGTTCGCCGTCGTGAATACAAATTTTCAGATCAGCCGAAGCTTTATCACCATCATTATCAACAATGGCATATGTAAAGACATCTTCAACAACATCATCTGTTGGTGAACCTGGTGCTCCGTGTGGCACAGCAGGTAAGGCAGTATAAGTGTAATCGCCCGTTGCGTTGCCTCCGGCATCATCCAGATAAATCTCCAGAACGCCTTTGTCCGTGGTGACGGTGAGGAGTTTGGCCCCATCATCATAACTTGCTGATGGTGTACCCGTGGTTGGGCCGCTAAGAACACCAAACTCGTCAACACTGAAGGTTTCGCCATCAACATCAACACTGCAGATACGATCGAGACCATCTGTACCAGCGTCATCGTTGGTCACCACATTGCCGGAGACACTGCTACCAAGTCCAATTGTTCCGACAAGAATGTCAGCCAGATCTTCAAAGGATGCTGAACTAATGACTTCACCAACATTATCAACGACACCATCATCGAAGAAATCGACAAATGTGGATGGGCTGATACTGCCACCGATACCAATGGCCGTAAATCCGATATCACCATCAACTAGATCAGCTTTACCACCATCATCCAAGACAACATCAACATCACTCAGAGGCTCATCACCCGCATTTCTATTCCCATCACTGAGGAAGAAGACTTCATTGTTATATCCTGGGATATGCTCGAAGTCCCCGCCCGTATCAGAGAAGAGTTCTTCCATTGCCGCTTCAAAGTTGGTGGCACCAGAACTAATGATACCTCTTGAAGTTCCATCCAGCGCCGCTTCTGCAGAAGCAAAATCGGTAAAGGTACCAATGGTTGCCGCATCTGCACCGAAAGCCACAAGAGTTACGGAAACGGTAGCACCCGATAAGAACAGAGTTTCCACAAATGTTTTCACACTTGCAATTTCTGCGGCTAGATCAGGATCACTAACGGACCCACTAAAGTCCATAACGATACCGATATTTTGCGGTACATCCACACTATCGGCCTCATCTACAAACTCTTTGTCGTCAGCGGCCTGAGGACCATCATCTTCAAATTTAATGAGACGTCCAAGCTCCATTGATGAACTCGCGCTATCATCGTCACCATCGGTTACTGTAACAGTAAGTTTCACGCGACCAGACTGCATGATTTCAGGTGAGGATGCTTCGTCTGGATCAGTTGGATCATTGTGTTCCAAGGCACGGAACTGATTAACTTCAACGCCTCCGGTCACAGGATCAACCGATATGCGGAAAACTTCGTCTCCGCCGGCCATACCGACGATATCTCCGCCATCCATAGACAGAACAACATCAAGCCCGCTCATAGAATCAGCCAAACCAGAAGGGCCACCCATAAGGGTTAGACTGTACACTTGTGATTGCAGACCATCCGTTCCTGGATCAACATCAACCATAAAGAGGTCATCACCGTCGATTGCAGAATAACCAATGGCATCAGGATGTGCATCCGGGTGCGTTTCATCCGGTGCATTAAAATCACCAGGTTCGCCAGCACCGAGTGTCTCATCAAGAACCAGCATAGAGTTATCTTCATGTCTGATTACAACGGTAGGACCATCGTCTTCAAACTTGATACGATTACCAAGTTCAATCGTATCACTGGCGGTATCGTTATCTCCATCGGTAATGGTCGCGGTCAAGCCGACAAGGCCAGCACTCATAATTTCAGGTGTGGTAGATTCGTCATGATCCGCAGGATTATCATGTACTAAAGCACGATATTGATTGACGAATACTGCACCTGTTCCTGGATCAATAGAGATACGGAAGACTTCTGAGCCGTCAGCCATACCAACGATATCACCACCATCATAAGATAGAACAACAGGGTCACCACTTAAGGTATCAGTCAATCCTGTTGAGCCACGCGCTAACGATAGACTAAAGACACGTGATTTTTCACCATCAGCACCAGCATCCACAAAGATATCAAAGAAGCTATCACCTCTGATTGCTGCAAACCCAATCGCATCTGGATCTGCTAAAGGATGTGTTTCATCATCAGCATTCGGATCACTAACATCGAACCCGACACTCTCATCAAGAACCAGCATTGCGCCGCGTTCGTTCGTAAGATCAAGCCTTGGGCCGTCATCCTTAACCGTAACGTTTACCGATCCCCAATCACGATCCATATCGCCATCGACAATTTTGACACCAAAACTCAGTCCTAATGGTTCGTCATGATTATCAGGATTTGGATGTTCGAGTGCGATAAACTGTTCGTACTCATAACTACCATCGGGATCGACTGTGAAGGTAAAGACGACTTCGCCACCTGCCCACCCGGTCAGAACATTTCCAACTTGAGATGTGGTCACCGGAAGATCGCCTTCAGAAGTCGTTAGACCATCAGTGTTGAGGACAATACAAAGAGCCTCATCCGGGCGTGTGCCTGGATTATCCTCTTTCGGACCATCTGCACCATAATCAAATACATCAAATTGACCACTGGCTGTAATTGAGCTACCGGGATCAAGGTCAGTTTCATCGACCATGATATATTCTCGACCGCTGATAACCGGACCGTCATCAGTGATGTGGAAACGAAGTTTGGCTGTAGCTACATCGCCATCCGCATCAGTGATCGCAATTCTAAAGTATGGTTCAAGCTCATCGCTATATCCCAGACGGTCTTCATCAGGATGATCAACCGCTTTATGAAGTTCGATTTCGTAATACTTCGTAATTGGATCAACACTAAGCGTAATAATAGTTTCTGGTGAACCACCCGGACCAGTATTTGCAGACCCAGTTAAGACCATCATGCCACCGATTAAAGTAGGTGAGTCAAACGTGATCAACTCTCCTCCAGAAGTGAAGGCTGGGTAAGGGGTTCCATCATGGTATTCAGGATCTCGAACATATAGCAGATCGGTAATCTGTGTTGATCCCGGGCCATCGCCACCAAAATCACCATTTATGTAACCAGTGACCATTTCACTACCGTTTTGATGGAGGTCATCTTCGTGAAGGTGCCCTGCCCATTCACCATGTACATGAGGGCCATCATCTTTTACGCGAACAGTGAAATCAGCAGATGCAGTATCACCATCACCGTCTGTTACCGTTGCAGTAAAGGCCAAACGGAGCTGATCAAAGCGACCAATCTGCCAGTTATCATTTTGATCTGGATGATCAATTGGGCCTAATAAGGTGATTTTATAGTTTCCACTAAACTGGTTCATTTGAACCATGATGACATCATCGGCTCCAGCAGATCCGACTAAAGTAATCGTATTACCAATCAATGTTGCCGCAGCAAAAGTAACTGGAACACCACCAGAGGTTAAGTTTCCATCAAATCCTGGAGGGACGGCATCACCTGCGGTTCCATCCGGATCGGTTACTTGATGGAATTCGAGACCAGTAAATTTTCCGCCATCAGTCCCAAATTCTGCATGAACACCTCCGTAGACAACATCTTTATGGTCACCCCAGGTTAGATCCCATTCTTCGAGATCATCGTCATTATTATGAATATGTTTGATCCATGGACCATCATCTTCAAACTTGATGACACTACCAAGATCAATAGAATCACTTGCAGTGTCATCATCACCGTCAGTGACAGTTACTGTCAGCTTAAGAAGGTTTGAATTCATGATTTCCGGAGATGTAGACTCGTCGTGATCGTTGACATCATCATGGACAAGCGCCCGATATTGATTAACGGTCACATCACCAGTGTCTTCATCAACAGTTATCCGGAAGACTTCAGAACCATCCGCGGTACCAATGACGTCATCGCCATCCATGGATAAGACAACTGGGTCACCACTTTCTGTATCAGTTAAACCAGATGGTCCAGCCATCAATTCTAGGGTGAAAACCGTAGAATCTTCGCCATCTGTCCCAGGGTCTGAAGTGAGATTGAATAGGCTAGTACCTTCAATTTCAGCATAGCCAATTGCATCATCATCAGCATTTGGATTGAGTTCATCACCAGCATTAGGATCTCCCTCGGCACCTTCTCCGCCAAGGCTTTCGTCAAGGACGAGCATAGCTTCACGTTGAAGGTTAAGATCAACAACGGGGCCGTCATCTTCAAATTTGATATGTTTACCAAGCTCGATAGAATCACGGGCAGTATCGTCGTCACCATCTGTGATAATAACAGTTAATTTTACAAGGCCAGAATTCATTATTTCTGGAGAAGAGGATTGGTCATGATCAGCTGGGTCGTCATGAACAAGTGCTCGGAATTGATTGATCTCGACATCCCCATTTGTTGGATCCACAGAAATGCGGAATACTTCTTCCCCATCTGCCATACCAACGATATCACCACCGTCTTTAGAGAGAACAACCTCCTCACCACTTTCGGTATCAGTTAAGCCTGTAGAACCTTTTTTCAAAGTCAGTTTGAAAACGCGTGATTTTTCGTCATCAGCGCCGGGATCAACAAAGATATCAAAGAAGCTATCGCCAGCAAGAGCGGCATAACCAATCGCATCTGGATTAGCGTCAGGGTGCGTTTCGTCGTCAGCATTAGGATCATCGGGATCATAACCTAGACTCTCATCAAGAATAAACTTGGCTCCACGATCATGGGTGAGCTCAACCGAAGGACCATCATCGTCAACCTTAATTTTCAATTGGCCAATTTCGCTTTCATCCCCTTCATCATCTATGGCGTAATAGTTAAGTTTAAAGTTGATGGTTTCATCATGATCTTTTGTATCAGGATGTTCTAATGACTCGTATTGTTCGATGTAGATATCGATGTCGTTCTCATCATTAAGAAGGTCTGATCCGATGGTAACAACAAACGCAAGTTCGCCACTATCGCCTGATGTCCGACCATAAACTACTGATGGATCTGAGGAAGAGGAATAGAGATAAATAGGCGATCCATCAGTAGTGTTAACACCGCTATATTGACCGTAATAGTCAATAAAACGAATATCTTCGAGATCATCTGGAGGAGAGAAACTTGGGCTTGAAGGGCTATCTGTATCACCAGGTCCATCAGATCCATCAGCTTCATCGTTTGATCCATCAGTAAAGAGATTTAAACCATCACTAATAGGTCTGAAGCCTTGGCTGATTGCATCAGGAGGGCTAACGCCGTCATCTCCCATAACACCAGCAAGGTGACTTTGTGCTTCAGAAACACCAGCAACATCATTTGTTACCCTTTCTTCTGCATTAGTCTGGTCACCGTCTGTCTCATCAATGTGAATGGCGATTTTGGTATCAATTTCAGGGATGTCTTCCTGAATATCAAAAACAAAACTGCTCTCAGCAAAAGCTGTATTGTTGTCCAGTGTTAGTTCATCCGTGCCGATATCAGTTTCTTGCTCTTCGGCGATAGCTTGCACAGTGATAACAACAGGACCATTTGTATGGGTTGGGCCATCTTCATAACGACCACCATCTTCAGTACCATTATCCAATAATTTTGTTGGACCATCTGTTATAACAGGATAAGGGTGCTCGCCACCCTCACCGCCTTCAACATCGACACCGGTAGTTGTGTAATCATTGGTATTAAAAGCGACAATACCATCAAAAGTAGTAAAATCTTCCGTCTCAGAAGGATCGAGATCAGGTGCATCGGGATCAGGAAGCTCACCCGTGTAGCGAAGGATATACTGTACAAAATCATCATCGCTATCCAAAAGGGTTTCTTCGCCCCCTTCTCCGCCCGGGCTATCACTTACAGTTATCGGGCCAAAAATTTCCCAGCCATCAGGAAGGCAAGTACAGTCTTCGTTCACGGTAAATCCGGCAGGTACACCTGAGAGAACAAGAGTTAGAGTTTCGGAGCCGTCTTTATCACAAAGTTCGGCATTTATCGGTAATTTGATGACACTCTCTTCATCAACTATACCATTTTCACCGCCACTAAGATAAACCGCGCTATCGTCATCACCGCCTTTGTTGATTTGAATATCGGGTAAATTTCCAGAAGAATCTTCCCCACCTTCTCCACCATCGTCACATTTAACCCGACCGAGAGACAACAATGGCATATCTGCAACCGCATCAATAATGGCTTCAGCACTAAAAGGAAGAGTAGCGGAATCACCTGAATCAGGATCTGTAATTGCCGCTGTACCAGTAACAATAATATCTTCATCTGAGTCTGGCGGTGGTAATATATACACATCACCTAGGTCATCAGGTGACAGAGTTACTGGGAAGGTCCCAGTATATTCGTCACTAAAATCTGATCCTCCTATAAAGAGGCGGGCGCCATCTGGCAGTTCATTCAGTGTTACTGAATCAAGAGTTTCGTTATCTTCTGGTACAAAGGTGAAAATGACCTGCATAGGGGCTGCGGCAAATTCTAATACAGGTTCTTCGCCACCTTCACCACCTTCACCACCAACAAAAGGATCATCATCTTTATATTGATCACCCCCTGGGAGATTTTGATTTGGAAGCCAGTCTTCAAAGCCGCCAGCAAAGGTTCCTGAAATACCGCCCAGCTCATTACCCGAAACATCCGTTGTCGTCGTAACAAAAGTTACTGTAAAGGTACCATTAGCAGGGTCAGTTATGTCTTCTTGGCCCTCTAAAAGACCAAATTCTAATTCAGTCTCACCTAACACACCTTGTGCATTTAATAGATCAATAGCACCACCAAGATCATCATTATAGGTGCTACCGCCACCGCCTGCTGGACCAGCACCAGCGCCTGCTGCTGTTTCTAAGGGAAGTTCACCGGCTTGCGCGAGTACCAAATTAATAAGCTGATCTGCTGCAACTTCGGTGCCATCAATAATGAGGAGTGGTGCATTTCCTTCAGGAAAATCACCCGCTAAATTTTCAAATAGAATACTACTTTCTGGGATTCCATCCCCATCGATATCAAAGTTTAAAATTAAATTTTGTCCATCAACCGCCGCAGCTGCTTGAGTAGCATCAAAATTTAATAATAGCCTCTGCCCCGCTTGGGTCGCGATTGTTTGTGAAGACCCTAAATCCGGGATATTGACAGGCACATCCGTTGCTTCTTGTCCTATCGACAAGACAGTTTCGGTAACCATCTCAGTTGAAACTTCGTTCACAGAGGAATCAGGGGTTTCGTTACCAGGATTACGTGGAATGTTTGATTCTGACATTTTAGCCTCCTCGGGCTCCTAAATACTGGCTCTGCCCCCTCAGGCAATCACAGTCAGGCCACGGTTGAGGAAAATGATGAAATAATCATAACAGTAAATAAAATTTTATATAGAATTTATATTAATTTTACGACATACTTATGTATGATTTTCAACAAAATAACATTATCAATGGTTGAATAACACATGAACACTTCACCAAAACACCATTTTTTAAATATTTTATTAACCGTAATACAAAATAAAATTTTTATCATTTTAATAAAATAATGACTATTTAATTTAGATAGATAAATACTTAAATATAAACAATATTTACTTAAAGAAAATTTCACTCATTGAATTCAAATTACCCGCGCGACAATGAGAATTACAAGAATAACCTCAACTTAAGGACCACTGATGCACTGGGAGCGTGACAGAGATATTTGGGGAGTGTGACAGAGATATTTGCCCGAATAATGATGCTCACTTCATCCGAACAGCTGATATCATAGGATGAACCGTGCAAAATCTAGCCTTTCTGGATCAATGTACGAGCTGCTCCAACCACTAAAGGGTCGTGCCTCGTCATGTTTGGAAGGACACCAAAGACCAGATCAATCGAAACCAACTCCCCCTATCAGGCAAGGCCGTAAAATCATGGAGCGCTAATTTTCCGACGTCAAACAACTAGCCAAAAACAGTCGTCGCTACGCCCGGTTACGCGGCCTAGCCAAGGTAAAAGAGCAATATTTTCTCACTGCGCTGCGGCCCAGAATATGAACAAAATCGCCCTCATCCTGGCACGGATTAAGCTTTTATCGGAGGGAGGGGCATCCAACACCTAATATCCTGCCAAAGCTATCAGGCTCGCTTGTGGACATCACCAATAATCCTAAAGCCAAAATAACTTTTAATCGCGACTTCTTAGGACAAAACAAAACCCCATCAATTATGACGGGGTTTGTCTGAGTTCAAGGGTAACTCATGGAGCTGCCCTTTTTGTATTCATATAAAAGTATAGCCTTTAAAGGCCGTTCTGACCCATCTCAAGAAACTTATCGCGGCGTTTCTGGCGGAGCTCTGCCCCGTCAAATTCCATAAGTCCTTTGAGGTGATTTTCAATGCTATCACCAAGGGCGTTCATACTATCTTCTTTAGCTCTGTGAGCTCCACCCATAGGTTCGGTAATCACCTCATCGATCACACCTAGAGTCTCAAGATCCTGGGCCGTCAACTTGAGAGCTTCAGCGGCTTCTTTTGCCTGATCCCCAGAGCGCCAGAGAATGGAGGCGCAGCCTTCAGGTGAAATCACAGAATAGATTGAGTGCTCAAGCATAAGAACCGTATTAGCAGCAGCAAGTGCAATCGCCCCACCAGAACCACCTTCGCCAATGACGGCTGAGATTAAGGGAACCTTGATCGCAAGACATTTTTCAATACTACGGGCAATCGCTTCTGACTGGCCACGTTCTTCAGCACCGACACCAGGATAGGCACCAGCTGTATCAATCAATGTAATCACTGGAAGATTAAAACGTTCGGCCAGATCCATTAGGCGTTGAGCCTTACGGTAACCTTCTGGGCGCGCCATACCAAAGTTATGCTTGACCCGGCTATGCATGTCCGCGCCCTTTTCTTGGCCAATCAATACCACAGACTGCCCACGAAAGCGGCCAATGCCCCCAAGAATAGCAAAATCTTCGGCAAAGGCGCGATCTCCTGCAAGAGGGGTATAATCCTCTATCAGGTGCGCAATGTAATCTTTGCAATGTGGGCGGTCAGGGTGACGTGCCACAAGTGTCTTCTGCCATGCGCTGAGCTTGGTGTAAGTTTGGCGCAACAATTTGTCCGCTTTAGCTTCCAGTTTGGAAACTTCATCAGCGATGTTCACATCACTGCTGCTGTCGGACAAATGTCGCAAGCCTTCAATCTTGCCTGCGAGCTCGGCGATTGGTTTTTCGAAATCTAGGAAATTTTGCATGAAGCGTTGTCTATCACAAAGTCAAATTCAGTCAACAAATATAGTAAAGAATGATGCTCTGCAAAAGAAGATATTCAAGTTCCAGTATAGAAAAATGGTCCTGAGCGAGGTTTTAGCTCTTTAGTCAAAGAAAAAACCATACAAGCCCAACCACAGGCGGCTTCGATGAACCGCCTGTGCCAAAAAGTTAAATGTCTTGAGTAACCGATTATGCACTTAACTCGGCAACGGCAATTTCTTTTGCTTTTTCGACAAGTACTGTTGCCTGACGGATAGAGGCAATATCGATTAAACGGCCATCGAGAGAAACCGCACCCTTGCCTTCGCGCTGAGCTTGCTCCATGGCTTCAAGTATACGGTTGGCCTTGGTCACTTCAGCTTCCGAAGGACTGTTCACCTCATTCGCAATTCCAATCTGGCTTGGATGGATTGCCCATTTACCTTCGCAGCCAAGTATTGCAGCACGATTTGCCTGAGCCTTAAACCCTGCTGGATCAGAGTAATCACCAAAGGGACCATCGATAGGGCGCAGTCCATTGGCACGGGCGGCGACAACCATACGAGCAATCGCATAGTGCCACATATCACCCCAATGAAAATCGCGTGGAGTATCGCCATCAATATCGGTTAAAACCCCGTACATAGGATTAGGACCGCCGATACCTGTGGTTCGCGCTTTGGTGGAGGCCGCATAATCGGCAACGCCAAAGTGGAGGCTCTCATTTCGTTTGGATGCCGCGGCAATTTCATTGATATTCTGCATTCCCAATGCCGTTTCAATGATCATTTCAAAGCCAACCCGTTTTTTACGGCTCTTGGCAGCTTCAATCTGTGTACAAAGCATATCAATGGCATAGACGTCGGAAGCTGTTCCAACCTTTGGGATCATGAAAAGGTCAATACGATCACCCGCCTGTTCCATTACATCGATTACATCTCGGTACATATAGGGTGTGTCTAGCCCATTAATCCGGACAGACAGTGTTTTGGTTCCCCAATCGATATCGTTGATGGCCTCGATCACGTTCTTTCGCGCTTGCTCTTTATCATCGGGAGCAACGGCATCTTCAAGATCAAGGAAAATGACATCAGCTTTGGACGCAGCTGCCTTTTCAAACAAAACTGTGTTACTTCCTGGTACCGCAAGTTCACTGCGATTTAATCGAGATGTCGCCTCTTCTGGAATCATAAAGCTCATTGCTTGCTCCCTCGTTATATTTTAATTGTGCATTCTATCGCCATTGTGCACTGCAGCATAAACTGTGACCTCAGTTATTTGATCTGTCAACTAAACAGTCAAAAATACATTCGGCTTGGGAAGATAAGTAGAGACAACAAAGCCACAGGAGACGATAAATAAAATTGCGGGAGAATCACAACGTGAAGCTATGAACCCTTTGATGATAAGGGATGATGATCTTGAACAAGACGTTGCAATCGATCCTGCAAGACATGGGTATATATCTGAGTGGTCGAAATATCTGAATGTCCCAACATTTTTTGAACCGATCGAAGGTCAGCACCATTCTCTAATAGGTGCGTTGCAAAAGCATGACGCAAAATATGGGGCGATATTTTCTTGGGATCAATTCCACTTTTTATGGCGAGTTCTTTTAGAAGTTGGCCAACTCTATGCCGGGTTAAATATCCGCTTTTCCCTCGAGAGGGGAAAAGCCAGCCAGGATCCTGATCATTTTTTTGATCACTTGTAGACAGAATATTTTTACGCTGTGCAATATAACTATCTAGCGCTTTCCTGGCAGTCCGGCTCAACGGGACAAGTCTCTCTTTATTTCCTTTTCCGCGCACTGTTAAGATACGTGGATCACGTTGTGTTTGGGAAACTTTTAAGGACACCAACTCCGTTACACGCATCCCAGTCGCATAGAGTAGCTCAACCAAAGCATGAAGACGAAGACCTTCCTTGTCCTGAACATCGCGAGCAGCTGCCAGTAACTTTTCTGTATCATCAACAGAGAGAAATTTGGGTAACGCTTGCCCCATCTTGGGCGTATCTATTTCTGCGATAGGATTATCTGTACGTAGTCCTTCTTCCATCAGGAACAAGAAATATTGTTTTAAGCTTGAGAGGTGTCGAGCTTGAGTTCTCGGGCTTAGATCTTCAGCCGTTAAATCCTCAAGATAGTTTCTGATATCAAGCGCTTGTGCCCGGTCAGGCTTTAGCCCCTGAGCTTGCAAAAAATCAGAAAACCGTATGAGGTCGCGTTGATACGCTTGCAAGGTGTTTAAACTTGCTCCTCGTTCCGCTGCCATCATTTCCAAAAAGAGAGAAATATTGGCTCCGCCTAGCATACTACCTCCGCCTGACATGAACTAGATACCGCTGAGCACCGTTGCTTCAATGGCAAGTGCTCTTGCTTCTTCTTGGAGTCCAACGGAATAAAGCGCTTCCACCACACTACTGAGGGCAAGACTATGGGTATCTCCAGGACCTTCTTCACCAAGAATGATTAAACTCAACAACACAATTTCTGCTAATCGGCTGCCGTTTTGGGCATCTTTTAGCGCATAGAGAAGCGCTGCGGAAGGTGCCAAACCTGGTGTCGAGATTTCAAGCGAGGCCAGCTCACCCCAACTTAATCGCGCACTTTCGCCCAGCGCCTGCATACAACTACGCAGCAGAACTAGTTGCTGATTTAAGACCTCGGGGCCGACATCTCCCTGAGCTGAAGCCCAGCCTTTGAGTGTGCCATAGCGTTCTCCACCTTGTAGACCAGCCAAACGTGCATAAGGCCAGAGAGCCGTTATACTTGCGGCCGCGGTTTGCTCACTCAACATATACTGACGTGCGAGCATCAACCAGGCATCCGCCTTTTGTGCATTACCAGTGACGTACAATACTCGGCCAGCAGGCAAGGCAAACCAAGTGAGATCTGCAGAAGGTGGGATTTCTTTTACCAGCCCTGAGATTAAACGTGTCATCAACAGCGACAGGCCATCATTTTCAGCGTGATCAAGCGCTGCCTTGATTATTTCTGCGCGGGCTGCAGGTACCGTCTGCAACTGTGCGGCCTGAAGGAAAAGCGCCCGTGCCTCGGCTCCCTCGCGGTTAATTTGTCCGCCAACAACACTGTCTAGCTCTTCTGGCTCAAACTCATATCGACTGTATAAATTAACAAGATTAACCGCATCGATTTCGCCATTAGAGACCGCACTTTCTGCTGCAGTTATTCTGCGCTCAAGCGGGTAATCTTCGGATGCGATAAGGGACAACCGAACCCCAGGATTTAGAAAATTGTCTAATTCGGCAGGAACCAACAAGTTAGGCATCCGGGACAAAACCCAATGCAAAGGCTCTACAGTTCCTGCACTATTTCCGCTTAGTTTTACGTCGACACCAGAAGCTGCCAGAACCAACTCATCAAAAAGCGGATCGGCAACGGCTCCGGTTTCGCTCAAAAGGTCCAGCCCAAGAAGAGCCTGATCAATTTTCTTTTCCAGGAAGTGACAATAAATCATCCCCTGAATCCAATAACTGTCTTTCCCAGTAGAAGACATGTTTTGAATAACCTGACAGGCTTCCTTTTTTTTGCCTGTCATCAGGAGGCTGTCACTGCGTAATTTTGCTTGTTTTTCCGTATCCGAACGTGACGGTACGCGTTGAAAGAGGTTTTCGAGGTCGTGATATGCACCGAGTTCAGCTAGTTTTTCAATACGAAGCGAGAGTAAACTCTGGTCAGCTTTCAATGGTTTATCGTCTAAAGGACGCCCTGCGCTTGACAGCAAAAGTCTTCGCGCGAGCGAATTCCCAACTGACGAGCCATAGCGAACGGGCATTTGTGAAATTAAAGCATAGACATCTTGGAGCGAACTTTGCCGCCACATATCATACCCTAAACCACCTTGACCAAGGCCGAGGGTTCCAACCGTATCCAAGTCAAGCCCGCCCAGACTGTTAACCTGTATGCCACCGGAGCTAATTGTTTCGGTTTCTATTGATGAACTTGGAATATCAATAGGTGCCGTCTCCGTCAGAGGTAAAACAGTCGTCGGCTGCTCGGTGATTAACTGCGTTTGAGCCACCGCAGAACTTGAAAACCCGAACACAATCCCCCCGACGGTTCCACAAAAAATTCCTGCAGAGAGCGTCAACGCAGTCCCCATAAGAAAATGTTTTGAGAAATGCCCTGCCATACTATTTCGTAAGGCGATCATTGGGGATTACCTTTTCCACTTTGGAAGAAGGTGCAGGAATGTCCCACGTCAGAAGGAACACCCCTCCTGCAAGCAAGGCACCGATGAGGACGACAACTAAAAAAAGGCCAAATTTTTGCATGGAGCGCTTGATTAACTCTATCTAAGGGGTCAAAAATATTCATCATTCTGCCCCAGATCTATCACTAGAGTGTGGCGAGATTGGGACAGTCTAAAACCATGCCCCCCAATCTGTAAACAACCTGTTGAATTTCTACCCCTTAGTCACTGTGTATATTTAACTCGATAAACCTTCAGTGTGGCCATCCACAGCGAGGACCTGACCTGATATTTTGTTCCCACCCGGCGAGCAAGCAAACACGATCATGTTGGCAATATCTTCAGGTGAAACAAATGTCCTCATAGACACTTGTTTTTCGAATTGAGATCTGACCTCATCATTCGAAACCCCTTGAGCGCGAGCCGTCGCATCGATCACCCGATCCATACGCGGGCCGGATACGGACCCAGGGGCAATCGCATTGACCCGTATACCATAGGGGCCGAGCTCCATAGCCATGCTTTTCGTCAAACCGACAACAGCCCATTTTGCTGCTGCATAGGGTGTTCGAAGAGGAAACCCAAACATTCCAGCGGTAGAAGAAAGATTGATGATCGATCCACTTTTTTGCGCCTTCATCATCGGAATAGCGCCCCGTGAAAATAGGAACTGTGAATCGATATTTACTGAAATACATTTCTGCCAATCGGCATAATCCAGCGTTTCGATATCCCCCGCAGGACCGGAAACCCCTGCGTTATTAACCAAAACATCAAGCCCGCCAAACTCTTTTGCGACACCTTCAAAAAGGGTGGCGACACCTTCCTCGTCCGTAACATCCAGAAGACTTGTTGTTAAGCGACCCTGAGCTTCGTCATCAAGCACAAAGCTATCTAAAGCATCTTGATCAATATCACAGACGTGAACTCTGGCTCCTTTCGCAAGGAAAGCTTCTGCCGTTGCACGCCCGATTCCTGCAGCACCTGCAGTTATCAAAACTCTGCAGTTATCCAATTCATTTCCCAATGCCCATAGCTCCCATACTTCGCAAGCACAAAATTGCTTTTTGTAACTTACGAGCTTAAGGATTCCATAATCGAAAACGATACATATTTCCTGCAATTAAAAACAAAACACGTCACTTACCTGCCGCCTGTAACCACGGACGAATACAACGCCCTCTCAATAGAATTTTTGCATTCATCCTCTGCTTTAAATTTCATTAAAATCAAATAGATAAGCAGAGATGTATAAAAATCAGAAATAAACCCTTAATTCAGGAACTGATGTCGATAAAATTGGAATAAAATGCTAACATTTATACTAATTCGTAACCAGTACAGGGGGGAAGCGACAATAACAGTGGCTCAAAGCTAAGGTTAGTTTATGAAATCATGACTTTTCTTTTTGTTTCACTGATATCATTTCTATAGGCTAAGCCAAGATACGTAACGTGATTCGGTAAAAGGTACTATGTCCATAAACGGGAATTTCCCCATCCCCAAAACTGTTGTTCTCGTTGGCTTAATGGGCGCAGGCAAAACATGCATTGGCAAAAAAATGGCACAAGCCATGAATTTGCCATTTGTGGATGCTGATGCAGAAATCGAAAAAGCTGCTGGTTGCTCCATAGCCGAAATCTTTGAGGCGCACGGAGAAACATATTTCCGAGACCGCGAAAGAATGGTGATCCAACGGTTGCTTGAGGACCCTGTGCAGATCTTATCTACAGGTGGCGGAGCTTTTATAGACGAGGGAACCAGAGCGACGATCTTAGACAAAGGGATATCTCTCTGGCTCAGGGCTGATTTGGATATCCTGGTCGAGAGAACATCTCGCCGTACTCATCGCCCTCTCCTTAGAAACGGTAATCACCGCGAAATACTTTCAGGGCTAATAGACGAACGTTATCCAATCTATGCCAAAGCAGATATCACAACTGATTCTGCTGAAGGTTCCGCTGACATTACGACAGAACATGCTCTCCAAGGGTTATATGATTTCTGTAAGAATAAAACAGAATAAATCCCCGCTCTGACCAGCCGACTTGAACAAAGAAGAAGCAACACATGAACAAAGAGACTTTTGAACGCTTAACTGTAGATCTCGGAGATCGCAGCTATGACATTCTAGTCGGAGAAAATCTGGTCGCGAATGCTGGCAAGCTTGTTCAGCCTTTTTTGAAACAAAAACGGACTTTCATCATAACGGATGAAAACGTGGCAAAGCACCACTTGGCCACTTTAGAGAACGCGCTCTCAAGTGAGGGGATCGCCAGTAAATCCCTGACACTCCCTTATGGAGAGCAAACCAAAAGCTTTAGCCAACTTGAAAAAGTTATCGACTTCTTATTGGAGAACAAAATCGACCGCAAGGCGACAATTATCGCCTTTGGCGGCGGTGTGATCGGTGACCTAGCAGGTTTTGCTGCTGCCGTTGTGATGCGCGGCGTCGATTTCATTCAAATTCCAACCACTCTTTTATCGCAAGTTGATAGTTCCGTTGGTGGGAAAACAGGTATTAACACCTCCCGCGGTAAAAATCTGGTGGGTAGCTTTCACCAACCCCGCATAGTGCTCGCCGACATCGGATTGCTCCAGACCTTGCCGCACCGCGAACTTCTCGCCGGGTATGCGGAAGTCGTGAAATATGGGTTGATCAATGATCCTGCTTTTTTTGCGTGGCTGGAAGAAAACGGGGAACGCGTTATCAATGGAGATCTTCGTGCTCAAACCCAAGCAGTTGTTACAAGCTGTAAGGCAAAAGCCGATATTGTCGCGTTGGACGAAAGAGAATCAGGTGCTCGAGGCCTCCTCAATTTAGGTCATACCTTTGGACACGCTTTAGAGGCAGAAGCCAAATACAATGGCTCCCTCTTACATGGGGAAGCTATTTCCATCGGCATGTTAATGGCACATGATATCTCTGTGGAACTCGGCTTTTGTGCTTCTGAAGATGCACAGACAGTTCGATCTCATTTCCATAAAATAGGTCTTCCCCTCGAAACTTCTTTTGTGTCTTCTAACGCACTTGGCGGAAAAAGACTTGAAGTGTCCCGGTTAATGGATCACATGAGCAGAGATAAAAAAGTGAATGATGGACGTTTGACCTTTGTAATGACAAAAGGAATTGGTCAGGCTTATCTGGATAACGCAGTAGATATGACTACTGTTGCTGAGTTCTTGGAACGCGCAGTAACAAAGTAATATCGATGCCTTATTCGCAACCCCTGAAAGGGCTATGGAAACCGAGTTAATTCTCTCAATCAGTGCCATTGTGGTTCTGTTGATAATATCCGCCTTCTTCTCAGGTGCAGAAACTTCAATGACTGCATCTTCGAAACCCCGTATGCACACTTTGGAACAAAGTGGAGACAACAAAGCTAAAGTTGTAAACAAACTTTGGAGCGCAAAAGAACGCCTGATTGGTTCCATCTTGCTTGGCAACAATCTGGTTAACATCCTGGCTTCTGCTCTCGCCACATCTGTCCTGATTAGAATGTTTGGTGACGCAGGCGTAATTTACGCCACCCTTGCCATGACGGCCCTTGTCTTGATTTTTGCTGAAGTCCTACCCAAAACTTACGCTCTGCGGCATTCAGACAAAGCTGCTCTCGCCTCTGCGCAAATATTACGTCCTATTGTTTTAATCCTCGGCCCCGTAGCACTTGCCGTTGAAACAATTGTACATTTTTTACTTACGCTTTTTACGACAAAAGAACAGGGCCTCGATAATAGTGAGATTGCCGAAGAAGAGCTTCGTGGGGCAATTGATTTGCATGAGGGTGAAGGCGAAGAAGTAAAGCATGAACGGGCTATGCTGAGATCGATTCTTGATCTTGATGATGTTGAAGTTGATGAGATCATGACTCACCGCCAAGACATCAACTCCAGCGACATTGATCAAGATCCTGCGGCGATTATTAAAGATGTCCTTTCAAGCCCCTACACCCGCATTCCATTGTGGCAGGAAAGACCAGATAACATAGTTGGCGTTTTACATGCCAAGGGTTTGCTTCGCGCGATACGTTCCCAAGAAGGCGAGCTGGATAGAGAAACTTTGCTGTCCATTGCCAATGAGCCATGGTTCATTCCAGAATCCACCAGTCTTCTATCACAGCTCCATGCTTTTCGTGATCGGCACGCTCATTTTGCGATTGTGGTCGACGAATATGGCGAGGTCCAAGGTATCGTTACACTCGAAGACATCTTGGAAGAGATAGTTGGCGACATTTCGGACGAACACGATGTTGATATTGAAGGTGTACAAACCATCAGTGAAAATGAGTTTGTGATAAATGGCACGGTTACCATTAGAGATCTAAATCGCCAGTTCGAATGGAAACTACCTGACGAGGAAGCTGCTACAATAGCGGGGTTAATACTATTTGAAGCGCGCCAAATTCCTCAAATTGGTCAGGCATTTGTTTTTCATAACATGCGCTTTGAAATACTGGAGCGAAAAAGACATCAAATCACTTCTATTCGTGTATCTCCACTATCTGACTAAAACAAAAAGAACTGACTATCTGAAGACCTTATAGAGATTAATCATGCCCCTATCTCCATCAAAAAATCGAAAACACTTGCACCAGCGCCTCTATGACTTTCAGGGGTATGAGCGAGAAGACGATTTGTGGGATATTGAAGGCAGAATTACAGATATAAAATCCTATCCTTTTCCAAACCAATATCGTGGCCAAATCGAAGCCGGAGAAGCCTTACACGATATGCATATTCGGCTAACCGTGGATCTGGATTTTATTGTTCAGGACATTGAAGCTTGTATCGATGAAAGTCCCTATGCCATATGCCCCACCATAGCACCAAATTTTAAAAAAATAATCGGCTTAAAGGTCGGCCCAGGATGGCGAGCGGCAATTCGTCGTGCAGTAGGAGGAACTGAGGGCTGTACCCACCTTGTGGAAATGCTTGGAGCTATGGCAACCGTCACATTTCAAACCTTGTATCCCGCGATGATACGTCGACAGGAGCAAAGGGCCAAAGAGAAACCGGTTTCAAGCAACGAGGCTTCCGGTTCAAAGAAGCGCCCCGGCATTATTGACACATGCCACGCTTATAGCTCTGAGGGAGAGATTGTACGCTCTGAGTGGCCCGACTTTTTCACGGGACAAGCATTAAGCTCAGCTAAAAGAGGAGAATAGCCGAAGTACGGGTTAACTGTTTTTCTTAGAAGAGCTCGTGAACTGATCAAAAGAAATAGGCTGCCAGCCCCAATTTTCCTGAGCCGCAGTTCGAAAATATGACAATGTAAACACACGAATTGCGGCGGTCAAACTTGACTGAACCCGTCTATTATCAATCATCGTGCAAATTTCGTTCAGCGCCAGATTTTCTCGTTCACAGATTTCCCCCAAACCTTTCCACATCATCGGCTCTAGCCGAAGAGATGTGCGCCGACCTGAGATGATGACATTTTTAAGGACAAGACCATTCTTCCCGTCAAGCCCCTTCATTTCCCTATGAAGATCTTTTCGGCTTCGAGAAAGAAATGACACATTACCAATTTCTTCCGTCATTCAGAGGTCACCTCTTCGGGTGTATTCGCTTTGATCTGTAATGCGTGAATAGTTGAAGCCAATTCATCCTTTAGTAATTCATGGACCATTCGTTGGCGATTGACACGATTTACGTCTGTAAATTTATCAGAAACAACAACGACAGAAAAATGACTTTCACCCCCCTCGCGATGGCCTGCATGACCAACATGATGATGTGATTCATCGACAACTACTAAATTTAACGGAGATAAACCTGCTCGAAGTTTATCGTCAATCGTTTCCGCCATTCCCATGGTACTACCTATACTTTCCATAGTCATTAACTCGGATAAAAGCCATATTAACCGCCAAATGGCTGCATTTCCAAGGTAATTTAAGAAAAACTACTAACAGCCATTCTTTTTCACGATAAATTCACACCCGATCTCATTTCTAAAATTTTCCAATAAGAACGCTACTTTTTGAAATAATATGTTCTATGTAACGGCCTGAACCCCTTGTCCGACATAGCACAGCCCTCTTGTAACCAAAGACGATCCCCCCCATAATTATAGAATGAAAAAAAAGCCTCATGACCAACATTTGGAAACACCTTGGGACCGCGTAGAGAAACAAAATTGTTGCGAGGTAAAAGGCTGCCCTGAAGCTGGTGAATTCAGAGCACCAAAGTCTCGGCTGAAACTAAACAGTTACTACTGGTTCTGCCTGGAACATGTCCGCGACTATAATGCCAAATGGAATTACTGTAAGGACATGGGAATTGAAGAAGTTGATCATCTTCGACGAAACGATGCCGTTTGGGGAAAACCTACTTGGCCTTTGAGTGGAGCCAAACAGGGAATATATACTCACCGCATGGATGAACTTGGCAAAGCTTGGCAAAAATTTGCCGGAAACGATGAGGCCCAAGTAAAAAAATCACAAAAATACATTCCTGAAGCAGAACGACAGGCGATACACGATCTGGGACTCCAGTCTATAGAATCGTGGAAGGACATCAAAAAACGTTATTTGGATTTGGTAAAAGAACTCCATCCAGACACAAACGGCGGGCAAAAAAGCGCAGAAGATCGCCTAAAAAAGGTCAACCTAGCTTACAGCCTTCTTAAAAAAAGCATTTTTGTAAAAGAAACACTTCAAGAAACGGAACTGACGTCATAGTGTAACGTCCAAGAAAACAACTACACCCAAACAGCAGTACGGATACGACGATGTCCTCTAAAGTAATCAGCCACGGTGAAATGATCATGAGTGGCCCTGACACAACGGTTTCAGCCCGAGAAGTCTTTGGTATCGATAGCGATATGCAGGTCCCTGCATACAGCACACGAAACGAGTATGTACCCGACATTGATCCCACATATCAGTTCGATCACGATACAACACTGGCTCTTCTTGCTGGTTTTGCTTTCAACCGACGCGTAATGATCCAAGGTTATCATGGCACTGGTAAATCTACTCATATTGAGCAAGTTGCTGCGCGTCTGAACTGGGCATGTATTCGTGTCAATCTCGACAGTCATATCAGCCGTATTGATCTTGTCGGTAAAGATGCCATCGTTCTTAAAGAAGGCAAGCAGGTTACCGAATTTCGTGAAGGTCTGATGCCATGGGCACTACAACGCCCCGTTGCTCTCGTCTTTGATGAATACGATGCCGGTCGTCCTGACGTGATGTTCGTCATCCAGCGTATCCTTGAACTCGAAGGTCGCCTCACCTTGCTCGATCAAAACAGAGTGATTACCCCTCACTCTTCCTTCAGGTTGTTCTCGACAGCAAATACCGTTGGCTTGGGTGATACCACGGGTCTCTACCACGGAACACAACAACTAAACCAGGGTCAGATGGACCGTTGGAACATTGTTGCAACCCTGAACTATCTCCCCCATCAGGACGAAATGAATATCGTTCTGGCAAAGCACCCGGAATATGATAACGATAAAGATCGCGAGTTGATTGCCAACATGGTTTCCCTTGCTGATCTTACGCGTAGCGGATTTATCAATGGAGATATTTCAACATTGATGAGCCCGCGTACGGTTCTTTCCTGGGCTGAGAATGCCAAGATTTTCGACAATATTGATTTCGCCTTCCGCCTTACATTCCTGAACAAATGTGATGAAATGGAACGCCCTCTTGTTGCCGAATATTTTCAGCGGTGTTTTGGGCGAGAATTAATTGATGGTGCGACAAAACCTGCAGCCTAGGCTGAATCCAGGTAAGTAGACGGTAAGTAACGAGTATGAGTAAGGCTGAAACACCTCTAGAACTGTTCAAACGAGCAACCTCTTCAACCGCTCGAGCTATGGCAAAAAACAGTGAACTTAGCGTTGTTTTCTCCACCAATGGTCGGGGACTGAACGGTGACGAGCTAAGATTGCCCATACCAGCAAAAGACCTTCCGGCTGAAGATGTTCAACGCATCCGTGGCCGTGCTGACTCTACAGCTTTACGACTTCGTTATCATAATGCCAAATCTCACCAAAAACTGAAGCCCATCGACGCTCAGGCAGCTGCCATTTTTGATTCCGTTGAACAGGCCCGCTGCGAAGCACTTGGTATGCGCCGCATGGAAGGTGTTGCTCAAAATCTGGAAGCGCTGCACGAAGAAAATCTGGCTCAACTGGGCTATGACAATGCCGTAACTTCAGATGAAGTCCCTCTCAGCGAAGCCATGGCTGTTCTTGCAAGAGAAGCACTGACAGGCAGAGCAGCCGATAAAACGGCCTCCAAGATTGCTCAAATTTGGCGTCCAAACCTAGGCCCTGAGATTTTCGAAACTCTTAATAGTCTCGGTGATCACATCGCAGATCAGGCCAAGTTCGCTAAAACTTTACAAGATCTTCTCGGCCAGCTCGATTTTGAGCTTGAAGACAATGATGAAGCTGAAAGAGAAGATCAAGAGGACCAAGATCAGCAAGATGAAAACTCTGATGATCAGGATCAGCAGCAAACGTCTGAAAAATCTGCTCCAATGGAAGCAGAGAGTAGTGATCAAGGTGATGCTGAAGGCGCCCCGGATGATGGCGGAGATAGTGAAGGCCAACAGATGGATGGCCAAGGCCAAGATTCTGCGGGCTCTCCCGATCAATCACCTGAACTAGACCCTAACCATAACTTTAACGCTGTTCATGGTTACAAAACGTTTACAACCCACTTTGATGAAACCATTGAAGCCCAAGATCTTTGTGACGATGAGGAACTCACGCGCCTACGCGAGCTTCTCGACAAACAATTATCTCATCTTCAAGGCGTAATATCCAAGCTTGCCAACAGACTGCAACGCCGCCTGATGGCGCAACAGACCAGAAACTGGGAGTTCAACCTGGAAGAAGGACTATTGGATACTGCACGCCTTACCCGGGTTGTAACCAATCCTCTTCATTCCTTGAGCTTCAAGCAGGAAAGCGACACTGATTTTAAAGACACAGTAGTTTCTCTTCTGATTGATAACTCGGGTTCCATGAGAGGGCGTCCTATTACAATTGCGGCAATGAGCGCGGATATCCTCGCGAGAACCCTTGAACGTTGCGGCGTTAAAGTTGAAATTCTCGGCTTTACAACGAAAATGTGGAAAGGCGGACAGTCTCGCGAGAAATGGATCGAACAAGGCAAGCCTACAAATCCTGGTCGTTTGAATGATCTGCGCCACATTATTTATAAAAAAGCTGACGCCCCCATGCGTCGGTCCCGAAAAAATCTTGGCTTGATGCTCCGTGAAGGAATTCTTAAAGAGAACATCGATGGTGAAGCTTTGTTGTGGGCTCACAACCGCTTAATGGCCAGAACCGAACACCGTCGGATCATGATGGTTATCTCAGACGGCGCTCCTGTTGATGATTCAACTCTTTCTGTAAACAGTGGGAGTTATTTGGAAGATCACCTCCGTGACGCTATTGAGCACATAGAAAAACGCTCCCCAATAGAGTTACTTGCTATTGGTATCGGCCATGACGTTACCCGCTATTATAAACGCGCAGTAACAATCAGCGACGCTGAACAACTCGGCGGTATTATGATGGAAAAACTCGCTGAGCTTTTTGCAGAGACACCTCGAGGCGGGGACAAGAAAAAAGAAGTATTTGGGCGAAAATAAAGCAAGCATAGATTGTATTGGTTGCGTTTTTTCAAAGACAACTTAATCAATACACGTTTTCATTACTCTGTCCTTTTGTATTGATTACTATCCTCTTTTATTGAGAATCGTTCTCATAGCTATTGACTTTCATCAATTGCTCAACTATTTGTTGCGAATGATTTTCAATATCGGCTAAAAGTTATGCTCTCCAAAACATATCCAGACCAGGACGGTCAGGACTCTCAATCACAGATTCCCCGTATTTCTGCAAAAGTGCTGATGCAGAATGCTCGGGAAATTGTGATTGAATACCAGGGTAATGACTATCGCTTACGAATCACATCTAACGAAAAGCTGATTCTAACTAAATAAGACACCTTCCCCCTTTTTTATTTGGGGGCAGGAAGCCAGCCAGCTCGCCACCTTGCCATTGAGGCACTTAGCCAGCCAGCCAGCCAGCAATGTTACTTCAACATTCTCGGGTTCGGTTCAAAGACAAGGTGCATTTCTAATGCAATACAATACGTTTAAAGGTTTCCTCATATCTGGGGTTGCAGCTTTCATAACCACGACTTCTCTACAGGCTCAGGAAGTCTCTCCTCCGGTCGATACAACAACTGAAACAGCAGACACAAAAACGCCTGTATTTCGCTTTGATACGATTTCAGTTACGGCTTCTCACGATGAAAAATTGGCGATTGATGCACCAGCCTCAATCTCAATTGTTACAGAAGAAGAAATAGAACGTCGCCAGGCAAAAACGGTACACGACCTCCTCAAAGACCTTCCCGGAGTTGAGTTAGATGGTGGTACTAGAAATACGGTAATGACCCCTTCTATTCGTGGATTGGGGGGGCAGCGTGTTGTCACCAGAATTGATGGCGCCCGCCATAACTTTAATGTTGGACATAAGGGCGGGCTATTTATCGACCCTGCTATTCTCAAACAAGTTGAGGTTCTACGTGGGCCTTCTTCTACCATCCACGGAACCGGTGCTTTGGGAGGCGTTGTAGCCTTTGAAACCAAAAGTGCTGACGATTTTCTTGAAAAAAATGAAAAGTACGGAGCGCAAATCACAACCGGATTTAGCTCTGTCGACAATGGTGTTCATGGAAACCTAACCGGCTATGCACGTCCTCTCGAAAACGTAGACCTGATGGCCAGCGTGACCAGGCGCAAGACAGATGATTATGATGCTGGTGATGGTAAGAAGCGCGCTTACACTGATGATGATCTCGTGTCTGGTCTCTTAAAAGGCGGCATCGATATCGCCGATTTTCACAGAGTAAATTTATCCTATCGTGTTTATAACGATGATCATAACCTTCCCGCCACACCCGATGGACTTAGTACAAGCTCCATTGTCGAGCGAGAAAGCAAAGAGAACAGCTTCGTTCTAGATTACGATTATGAAAATCCCGAGAACACTTGGTTCGATTCTTCAGTTAAAGCCTATTACGACTACACCGATATAGATGAAGTCCGAATTTCTGATGGCCGACACGATGAACGAGATCTTCAGACACTTGGTTTGGAAGCCTTTAACACCTCTCGTTTCGATCTTCACGACAAAGCAAAATTAGCCCTGACTTTAGGGGGAGAAATTTTCCAGGACACCCAAGAAGGCAAACGCGATGGTGTTGCTATCGGCGCGTATCCTAAAGCAGAAAGAAACATATACGGTGTTTATCTCGATAACACACTGACATTATTTGATGATTTAGAACTAACCGCAGGCCTTAGATACGATTCTTATTCCTTAGAAGCGGATGGGCAAAGTGGATCAGACGAAACCGCAACGTCTCCTCGATTTGCTGCCAGCTACCGTGTTCTCCCGTTTTTGCAGCCCTATGTTAGCTATGCCGAAGCCTTTAGAGCACCGTCCCTTTCAGAAACATATGCAACTGGCCTTCACTTCCCAGGTGGTGGTCCAATACCGAACAATTTCTTCGTCGCAAATCCGAACCTCAAATCAGAAACCGCGAAAACTTGGGAAGTCGGAACCAACTTTAAACACGACGGTCTCTTTACAGAAGACGATGCCCTGCGCGCCAAGGTTTCCTATTTCAGAAATAATGTAGATGACTTCATTGCTCTTGATGTTGATGTGACAGCTGGAACAACCACCAGCAGCAATGTCACAAAAGCCCGAATTCAAGGTTTTGAGGCCGAAGTACACTACGATACCCCAACCGTGTTTGGCTCTGTAACTGCAGCGCGGATACGAGGTAAGAATACCGACACTAACGAGCCCCTTTCAGGTATCGCAGGTGACAAAGCCTCCCTTTCGCTTGGTTACCACTTCAATGATATCAACTTAGATGTCGGCGGCAGAAGTATCTTTGTCCGTGGTCAAAACCGTGTTCCAGATGGTGACGACGAAATCGATGGTTATGCGACGTTTGATATTTTTAGTACCTGGAATGCAGATGACTATGTGCCAGGCTTAAAGATCAACGCGGGTATCGATAATATTTTAGATACAAATTATCGACGCGGGGCAGCCGTCCTTGATGAGCCAGGACGAAATTTCAAAGTTACTGCTAGCTTAAGGTTTTAGGACGGAGACATGCAGGGGGCAACAGCGATCAGATGGTCAAGCAGCGTACTGACAGCAATAACATTGCATACGGTATGTTGGTTTTGGGTTGATCAGTTTTTGCCCCCTGACATTGCAACAAGCCAGCCACCTCAGCGGCTTGCCATCACACTTAGCAAAAAAAATACTCCGGTTATCTCGACACCCGTTAGACAGGAAACTCTTCCTCACCCCACTTTGGTTCCTGCTCCTGCTACCGCCACGACCAAAAGTGTGAAGCAAGAACAAACCGTACAATCAGCATCTGTTGCCTTACATGAACCATCAAAGCCACAAAAAACAACGATTACAAACAAACCGAAGCTCGCTCCAGAGGCTATCCCAAGTGCTATCAGTGTAAGGCCTAGATGGAAGCCTGAAGCCCCTGCACGGAAAACAGTTATCGAGGCCGTGCCGCAAAAGAAAGATACTCATTTTGTAGCCGCACAAAAAAGCCAGACCAGCCAACACACAAAGCCCATACCGTCGCCAATTGTGAAAGCCCGCGGATCTACCGTCAAAGAAGTGGTGCCTATTGCCACCTCTCAAACAGCTGAAAAAACGCCCCCCCACAAGACCAGCAGCCCCCAACGACAAATCGTTGCAAGTACATCTCCTTTGGCTGCGCCGACCTTTAAAAATTTACCTTTAGTCACACAGCCCGCTTTTTCCAAACCGCCAACACCACCGCACTATCCCAAAAGGGCAAAGCGAAAACGGCTTCAAGGTCAAGTTATCTTAAGGGCGCGGGTGGATAAACAGGGATTGGTAGAACACATCGTTATCTGGCAATCATCTGGTCATAAGTTGCTCGACAAAGCTGCCGAAAAGGCCATGTGGGATTGGCAGTTCACTCCCGCAAAACAGGCCGGAATAAGAACGGCCTCCTGGGTAGAATTTCCCGTTAATTTTGCCATCCGTTAACACCTACACCATCGACTTTTGTTTCAGGAAACTTCAAATGCAGAACCACCAAAGTGTAAACTACGATAATCTAAAAGACGCTTGGAAAGCCTTGAGCACCGGACAAGAACGACAATACGCTCGTGACCTAGCAGCATGCCTTGGTCACAGTGAAGCTGAACTTGTCGCGGCGGGATGTGGATCCAATGTGATCTCTCTCAACAGCACTTGGGGAGCATTAATCACTGAACTCGATAAATTGGGTGAAGTAAAAATCCTCACTCGCAATGACCATGTTGTACACGAAAAAGTTGGTACATTCGGAACCATCAGTGTGAGAGGCCCCATGGGTCTGGTCCTCAACAGGGATATCGATCTGCGTCTATTCTTAAACCGCTGGTCTTATGGTTTTGCCGTTAAAACTGAAACCACAAATGGTATCAGGCAGAGTCTGCAATTCTTTGATGATGAAGGCACTGCTATTCACAAAATATTTTTGACCGAAAATTCGGATGAAAAAAGCTATGTGGAACTTGTAAAAAAATACAAATCTGATGACACCACTCCTGAAATAATAATTTCAGCAAAGCAAGAAGCTGCTCCGACATCACTTGACGAGAAAATAGATATTAACGCGCTTCGAGATAGCTGGAAAAAAATGAAAGATGTTCATCAATTTCACGCCCTCTTAAAACGTCATGATTGCGATCGCCATCAAGCTTTTCATTTGATAGGTCCGGATTATGCGGAGAAACTATCACCGCTTGCTTTACGTGAAGTACTAGAACAGTCCGTCCGAGACAAAATCTCTATCATGGTGTTTGTGGGCAACAAGGGCTGTATCCAAATTCATACCGGGATTATAGAAAACATCAAAGACATGGGGCCTTGGATTAATATCCTTGATCCTAAGTTTAACCTTCACTTACGAGAAGATCATATTGCCGAAGCTTGGTTGGTACGCAAGCCAACAAAAGATGGTGTCATTACAACGCTGGAGCTGTTTGATACTGAAAACACCTCTTTTGCTCTCCTATGTGGCGAGCGTGAAATGGGGAAACCTGAAAATCCTGAGTGGGCCAATCTCGTTGAAAGCTTGAACCGCTATCAACCCAACTCTGAGGCGGCGGCATGACGTTTCCTGAATTGTTTAATAAGCTTGGGCCAGTTGGCTGGCCCTTGCTTATATTCTCCTTTATTGCTGTGATCCTTTTGCTAGAGAGAACGATTTTTTTTGGCCGGTTCCGCCATGGCACAACAGAACTATTTGAGACAGCGGATCGGGGTTATTTAGAAGACCTTGCACAAAAAGATAACGAGCTTAGCCCCGCTGTAACTGTCGCCCTTACTACTTACGAATCTCCAGTTACCCACCGTGAGGAAGCTCTAAAAATCTGGCTCAGAACTTATGCAACAAAGCTTAAGTACGGCTTGCGCTTGATGATGTTAATCGCTGTTCTCAGCCCTCTTCTTGGTCTTCTAGGCACCGTACTCGGCATGATTAATGCTTTTCAGGTCATTGCGATCCAAGATGGCCCAATACATCCGGCCATGCTTGCTGAAGGTATATCACAAGCGATGTTGACGACCGCGGTTGGTCTTTGCATAGCTCTGCCTACACTATTGGGCGCACATGGGTTTCGAATTTTAGCTGACAGGCATATTGAAAGTTTAAGCCTATCTCTGAGCCGTCTGTCTTTGGCAATCTCTAAAACTCAAAACTTAACTCCGAACCTTCAATACCAAGCATGATAGAGCTCTCAACAGATCACGCCTCTGAAACAGATAGTCTTCTGCCCGATTTGACGCCGATGTTAGATGTGCTTTTTATCTTACTAGTATTTTTGATCCTCACCGCCAACAGCGCAAACTTTTCAATTGAGGTCGATCTCCCTCAACCACAAGAAACTGTTTTGAAACAAGTATCGAGCAGCGCGATTATAATTACACTTAGAAACCCAAAGGATGATCAAACATCTCTTTGGGAACTGGATGGCAATTCTTTTCAGAACTGGAAAGACATGCGCAAAGCCTTACAAACTAGTCTTCAGCAAGCACCAGATCTTCCCGTCGTTATTGCTGGCGACAAATCAGCATCTATCGAAAACCTAGTTCAGGTCCTGTCCTTCTTGGAAACTCAAGGACGAACAGCTGCTGAAATACTCCTGGAACCCTGAGATGATAAATATATTCGTCAAAACCACTACTGGCTTTATTGCCCTCATCCTCGCCCTCACGATTAGCACTCAATCTCTTGGCGAGAATACTTCTCCCAAGAAAATCATCACTATCGGTGGCCCCGTGACAGAAATCGTCTTTGCCTTGGGTGAAGGAGGAAAGATCATTGCCACTGATACCACCAGTAAATACCCAGAGAGAACCTTCATTCTTCCTAAAGTAGGCTATATGCGTCAGCTTTCAGTTGAAGGGTTACTAAGTCTCGCCCCCGATCATATTATTGCACTGGAAGGATCTGGCCCGGACCATGTGTTAGAGGCGATAGAAAGCGTAGGAGTTTCAGTAACCCGCGTACCTGAACTCGTCACTCCAGATCAGATTGTGCAAGGCATCGACATAATCTCAGGGGTATTCAATCGCACAAGTTCGAGCTCTTCGCTAGGGACCGAAATTAAAGAAAAACTAAAACAACAACTAAAGTTTGCAAATGCACAAACATCTCGTCCCTCTGTCTTATTCCTGCTCAATACGGGGCATGGCAATCTAATGACTGCAGGGAAAGACACGGCGATAGACACCATTATTCGCTACACTGGAGCAATAAATTCAGCTGCGGATCTCAAGGGATTTAAGCCGCTTTCGAGTGAATATATGGTTTCCAATTCGCCCGATTATATCTTGCTATCTCAGCGTACTCTTGATCAAGCAGGTGGCGTTTTTGAACTGCAAAACGATCCTATCCTTGGTCAACTAAACGCTGTGAAAGAAAACCGCGTCTTAACACTCGACGGTACTCTTCTACTTGGCCTCGGCCCCAGAACACCCAATGCGATACAAGAATTGAGCTCACAATTATTCAAGCCAGTTCCCTAAACCAATGTCCTCATAAAAAGCACATAAAAAAGATCTTACGACTCATGTCATTTTCAATTTCAGCGCAACGATTACTACGGAAAAAACGCGAGGGCCGCCCGCAGATGTGGATATTGCCGTTCCTCGGGGTTGCTCTTTTGGGGGCAATTTTTATTTCGTTAGGTTTAGGCGGCGTCCCCATTTCCATCTCATCGAGTGTCGAACATTTTTTTTCCTATCTGGGCCTAACTGAATCCCACCTCGAACCTCAAGAAATCCTCATTCTTGAAGCCATCAGATTACCCCGTACTGCCCTTGGCCTTGTCATCGGGATGTCACTCGCGCTTTCCGGTGGCGTCCTGCAAAGCCTATTTAGAAACCCTCTTGCTGATCCTGGCCTCATTGGCGTGTCCTCTGGTGCGGCACTCGCTGTGGTGAGTATTATTGTGCTTGGGGATACTTTCTTCGCCTCTTTTCTTGAGCTCACAAAGAACTTTGCTCTGCCAATCGCCGCCTTTGTTGGCAGCCTTTCGATTACAGTATTAATATATCAATTGGCGAGCAGAGGTGGCTCAACAGATGTCTCTATGATGCTGTTAATGGGTATTGCCGTCACAGCAATTGTAGGTTCCATCATTGGCCTGCTAACCTATCTCGCCGATGATACAGAACTTAGATCCCTTACATTCTGGAGCATGGGGAGCCTATCGGGAGCCGGAAAGGCAACCTGGCCATCGATAGCGATCATGGTAGTGGCATCCATATTGTTGTTACGTCTCTCCAGCCCCTTGAACCTTTTCCTCCTTGGAGAGACCGAGGCCAAACATCTTGGAATTCGAACCGAGAGTATCAAGCGACAAGCAGCCTTAGCCGCTGCCTGTGCCACTGGTGCGGCTGTTGCAGCAGCTGGGATGATTGGCTTTATTGGATTAATTGCCCCTCATTTAGCCCGCCTCATTGGCGGAGCTGACAATCGTTTTGTCTTGCCTGCGTCAGCTTTGATCGGCGCATTACTCATTATTGTCGCCGATACAATTGCACGAAACATTGTCCTTCCTGCCGAGCTTCCAATCGGCCTTGTTACCAGCTTTATCGGAGGACCATTTTTCTTTGTCCTTCTTTTTCGAGAATTCAAAAGGCGGCGCCTGTGACCCTCAAAGCAACTTCCATTAGTGTTCGTATCGGACAAAGTGTTTTGCTCAAAGACATAAATCTTGAGCTTAAGCCTGGCATGTTCCTTGGTATTCTTGGCCCTAACGGCGCAGGAAAATCGACCCTTCTAAAAGTCCTATCTGGAGAAATCCATCCTTCTGAGGGAACAATTAAACTAGATGAAACGCCTCTCAGGCACTGGAAAGACGAAGCTTTAGCCAAGCGGCGGGCCGTCATGCCCCAGGCTTCTCAGTTGGCTTTTCCTTTCTCTTCCAGATCAGTTATTGCAATGGGAAGATGGCCCTATGAGAAACTTTGCACCCCCTTTGTTAATCGCATTTCGGTTGAAAGGGCTATGGCTCTAACTGACGTGCGACACTTGGCAGAACGATCATATTCTGTTCTTTCTGGGGGTGAAAAACAGCGTGTACAGCTAGCTCGCGCCCTTGCGCAAACAATGGGATTGGTCGGGGATTGTACAGCTAAATACCTTCTTCTCGACGAACCAACCGCTGGATTAGATATCGCCCATCAACACGCCGTTTTAAAAGCGGCCCGTCAGCAATGTCACGATAATAATACAGCAACTCTAGCAATCCTGCATGACCTTAACCAAGCAGCCCTCTATTGCGACGAGGTTGCCATTATTTCAAATGGCTCATTGGTTAGTAGCGGCCCAACGGAAAAGGTTATGGACACTCACATACTCTCTGATACTTTTAACTGTAAGGTCACTAAAATCCATGAAAACAAAGTTGATCAAACCGCTTTTATGACGTCTCTTTAACACCTTTAAAGTACCGACTCTGGTGGATAATTTTTATTTAATTTATTTTTTCAGCAATTACATTGCCTTATAATAGTCACAGGTATTTCACCTGAGAATCATAAAGAATGTTTAACGTTTCAGTGTCAGGATTAAAGCACGTAAAACGGGAATAAACATGACTTTAAGAACCCTTTACATTGCAGCCATTATTTCAGCAATGATTACTGTTTTCATCAGCTATCAGGATCGAAATCTTGCTGTCTTACACTCGGCACAAATTCCATTAACAGTCGAAGCTGTTTCATTTTCAAACACATCTCAACCAAAAATGAAATATGGCGATCTCATCTGGCGCGGAGGTCTAAGAGTTTCTTCTACTCATCAACGCTTCGGTGGACTATCAGGCTTGGAAATATCGCCCGATGGGAAAACAATGTTAGCCGTAACCGACAAAGGCCTCTGGTTCAAAGGTCGCCTTGGCTATGATCAAGGCGGTGACCTGCTTTCGCTTTCGCGGGGGCTGCTATCTTCTCTTACTGGAATAGAGGGAACCGCCCTTACACGGAAGAAAGACCGAGATAGTGAATCAATCGCCATCGCTGAAGACGGTGCCGTTTATATCAGCTTTGAGCGCCATCACAGAATTTTAAAATACCCTGGCCCTTTAGAAACAGCTGCAGAAGCCATTCCCTTTCCAGATGCATTTATCAATAGCTCCAACAACAGAGGCATAGAGGCCTTAACCTGGCTTCCCGGCGGTTGCCTGTTGGCCATCCCTGAACGCGTAGATACACCTGATCCACACCCGGATCGACAGTCTCCGGAAAAACTGATCCAGGCATTCCTATGGGATCAATATAGTTGGGGCTCTATATATCTGAAGCCAAATGGCAACCTTCTCCCCACTGGGTTAAGTGTAACGCCAAAAGGGGACCTTCTTTTACTGGAAAGAAGCTTTTCATTTCTTGAGGGCTTTAAAGCGAGCCTCAGAATTTTTCCAGCAGAACAGGTACAACCTGGTAAAATCATGGAGGGTCGCGTTCTTGCTAATTTTGAGGATCAGTACACCATAGACAATATGGAAGGCATCAGCAGCCGCTTAGGGGCTAATGGTGAGACACTTATCTATTTAATATCGGATGATAATCTGAGCTTCACCCAAGATACATTATTATTAATGTTTGAGATCGACGAACAAAACTCAAAAATGAACCAAAAACAAAGAAAGCCCGTTGGCTTGCGCACAACGGGCTGCTCTAAGAATAAGTCGACTTATTCAGCTGCTTTGGCAACCATAGCATTCTGAACGCGCTTTTTCATTTCGCGAGCTTTTTTGCCCAATGAAGTTGCTGGAGTTGACATCAAGAATGCGTCAAGACCACCGCGTTTTTCAATGGTGCGAATAGCTGCTGTAGTCAGACGGAATTGGACAACTTGACCAAGAACGTCGCTCAACATTGAAGCTTTTTGAAGATTTGGCAGGAACCGACGCCGAGTTCTATTCTTGGCGTGGCTCACATTGTTGCCAGTCTGCACTTCTTTACCAGTAAAGTCACAACGGCGTGCCATGGTTCTAATCCTGTAATCTCAATGAATAATAAAAAATCTCATGCCAGTATTCCGGCTCGGCGCGAGTTTTAGGACACAGGGGCCTAGGGGTCAAGGCAAAAGGACGATTCCCAGAAAGAATCAGTAAGAATCATCAAGAATCGGTGAGATTCAGCTCAAATCTAATCATATCCGCTATTTCACTTCTTACTCAGGCTTTAGAAAATAGCTGTAAGAGCTTTCGTGCTGCCGTCGCAGGAGCTAAACGCCCTTCCATCACATCGGATTCCATTGTTCTCATAGCTGATTTAACCTCGTGCTTGTCACAAAATGCAACCAGAAGCGATTCTTTAATCTCTTCCCACATCCAAGAGACCGACTGTCTAACGCGTTTGTCTTGGAACTCATGGCTTGACCATAACTTCGCGCGGAACTCTTCAATCGCTAACCATACATCCGAGATCCCCTCATCATGCAGAGCGGAACATTTCTTCACCGTTGGTTTCCAATTAGGGCTAGACGGGCGCATCAGACCAAGAGCCGCATGATATTCTGCGGCAGCTCTATTTGCAGCAGGCTTCAGATCACCGTCTGACTTGTTGACCACAACCATGTCAGCCAGTTCCATGATCCCTTTTTTAATGCCTTGCAATTCATCCCCGCCGCTTGGCAATAAAAGCAACAAGAACATATCAACCATTTCAGAAACAGCCGTTTCTGACTGGCCGACCCCCACTGTCTCGACAAGAACCACATCAAACCCGGCGGCTTCACATAGCAACATTGCCTCTCGGGTTCGCCGCGCGACCCCGCCAAGGGTTCCCCCCGCAGGTGAAGGCCGAATAAAGGCAGCCTCCTGGCGGGACAAAATCTCCATACGCGTTTTATCCCCAAGGATAGATCCCCCGGTTCTTTGCGACGAAGGGTCAATCGCCAAAACGGCGACCCTGTGTCCTTCAGAAATCAAATGCATGCCAAAGGATTCGATAAAAGTCGATTTCCCCACCCCTGGAACCCCCGAGATACCAATCCTTATCGAATTGCCACTGTGGGGCAGGATTTTCTCTAGCAGGGCATCAGCATCTTCTCTGTGATCAGTACGCGTTGATTCTATGAGAGTGATCGCACGCGCTAAGGATCTACGGTCTCTTTTGGAAATTCCATCGACCAAGCTAGCTACTTTAGAATTTTCTTTTGTCATGCTTTTTTTATCATGGCTGCTTTTGTTATGCCCATTATTTATGGCTGTTTTTCAATCTGAACAATCCCTTCTTCTGCTTCAGTAGCTTTTTCTACCTCAGCAACCTTCTGGGCCACTTCCAACTGGCGACGCCACATTTCCGCATAGTGACAATTCATTTCCAACAGAGCGCTATGCGTACCACGTTCGGCAATCTGTCCTTGCTCCAAAACAATAATTTCATCAGCATCAACGACTGTTGAAAGTCGGTGAGCGATCACCAACGTCGTTCGATCTTTAGACACATCGTTGAGGCTGGCTTGTATATCTTGCTCGGTTTTACTGTCGAGAGCCGATGTCGCCTCGTCGAACAACATAATAGCCGGGTCCTTGAGAACAGTGCGCGCAATCGCAACGCGCTGTTTTTCTCCACCAGATAATTTCAACCCGCGCTCACCAACTGTAGAATCATATCCATCAGGTAACGACACCACAAAATCATGTATCTTGGCCAACTTCGCAGCGGCCTCAACTTCTTCACGGGTCGCGGAAGGGCGACCATAGGCAATATTATAAAAGATTGTGTCGTTAAAAAGTACCGTATCCTGAGGCACAATACCGATGGCTTGGCGCAGAGAGGCCTGTTGTACCTGTGAGATATCCTGACCATCAATGGTCACTTTTCCAGAATCGAGATTGTAGAACCGGAACAAGAGCCTACTAATCGTCGACTTACCAGCACCACTAGATCCAACAATGGCAAGCTTCTTACCTGCGGGTACCGTAAAGCTCACTCCCTTAAGGATAGGTCGGCGCTCGTCATAACCAAATGAACAGTCCTCAAAGCGAATTTCCCCACCATCTACCTTGAGCTCAGAAGCATTCGAAACATCCTTGATTTCGAGATCCTTATGTAAAAGCTCGAACATGGTGTGCATGTCGATCAATGCTTGGCGAATTTCACGATAGACAAATCCAAGGAAATTAAGGGGCATCGCGAGCTGTAACAAATACGCGTTGACCATAACAAAATCGCCGACGGTCATAGCCCCAGACACGACACCATAACCAGACATGATCATCATAAGGCTGGCCCCGATAGAGATCACCCCAGATTGGATAATATTCAGGCTGGAGAGGCTGGTTCGGCTGCGAATAGCGGCATCTTCATAAGCTGAGAGACCCTTATCATATCGCTTGGTTTCATGCTCTTCATTGCCGAAGTATTTTACTGTTTCAAAATTGAGCAGGCTATCAACGGCTTTAGTATTAGCATCGTTATCAGCAGCATTCATGTCTCGACGGAGCGTGATACGCCACTCTGTAATCCGCAGCGTTAAAAAAATGTAGGCAAGGATCGTGACCAAGGGAACGACCGCAAAACGCCAGTCAAACAACACCCACAACAAAATACAAACAACCGCGATTTCAAGAAGGGTTGGTATCACGTTGAACATCAAGAACGTGAGCATAAATTCGATGCCCTTGGTCCCGCGATCAATGGCGCGGGTTACACCACCTGTTCTGCGTTCGATATGAAACCTGAGAGACAAAGAATGCAAATGGCGAAACGTGACCAACGCAACTCGGCGAATGGCATTTTGCACCACTTTGGCAAAGAGGCCTTCGCGAATATTATCAAAGGCAATGGCCCCAACTCTCGCCAAGCCATAGGCAATGAGCATCCCTAACGGCACAACCAGTAAGCCGGGCTCATCAATACTTAGGGCATCAACTGCGCCTCTTAAAATATAGGGCACAGACACATTCGTCAGTTTGGCAAGAATTAAGAGGCCAAAACAAACGATGATCCTAACCTTAAGATCAAATCGATCCGCAGGCCAAAAATAGGGGAGAAGTGTTTTTAGGGTGTCGAGCTGGCTCGACTCACTCTCGGTTTCGGGTACATCTTCGCGCATCCGACGCATTTAGTTACTCCATTCGACCGAGGGATCGTGATAACAAGATGTAAAGCTTGCCAACATCAGCCGTCATAAATGTTGCCGCGAGAACGTCTTCACTGTCGCATTCCCGGGCTTGTGACATGAGGTTATCAAACTGATCCAAATAGCGGTTCACTTGGTTCCGAAAAGCCTGATTGGTCTCAAAATAGCGTTTTACTTCGCGTGTATCGTAAAGATCTTTTTTCTTAAGAATGGACCGTGCAAAGATTGATCGATCCCCCTTGTGATATCGTTTCCAATATTCTTCAGGCAAGTCCGCATCCAAAATTTTATTGAGATCAATCGCCGAAGAGTTGAGATCATCGATCAAAATTGTTGCCCCGCGGAGGAAGGCGTCACGCTTGTTAGATGATTTATCTTCGCGAAGAACCAAGGCCTGACGGGTTGCTTCTTCGGAAGCATGTGTCAGATCTCTGGCTTGTTGCCCAAAGGTCGTTGCCAGGGTCGAAACCTTTTCATTCACCTGAGAGACAATGTCGGTGTCTTTACGTAAAATCTCGGTCAGTACTTCCGCACGTTCAAGCGCTTTGTTTGCAGCCCCTTCCAACCCTGAGGCAGCAGTTTCTGCACGAACACTGATGTCTTCAACTTGCTTAAGAGCATCCTCCGCCAGCTTGCTGAGCTTATCTCTTTGTCCATCAACTTCTCGGCTTAAAGATTCTGCCGTCTGTCGAGATTCTTCAGACACCTTAGTGAGAGCTTCGGTACGCGTGGCCAATGAGGTTTGCACATCGTTATGCAGCTTTTCAAAATCACCCGATAGTTCTTTAAAAGCATCCAGTTCCTCGTGAACACCTCGACGTAGATCCTGAACGGCCTGGTTTGCGGCGCTTGATCCATCCGCGAGCGCAAGGGTCTGTAACTGAAAGACTTTTGCCACTTCTGTGGTGTGACGCACCGCCTTATCGGCTGCAAGCTCCATCAATCTGGTCTGATCTTTGAGTACCTTGGTGGTCTCTTCTACATTTTTCTGCGCATCTTGGCTTACTTGACCGATTTCACGGGTGTGCTCACTCAGCCCTCCCATTACAACATCAGCAAGATCGTTTAACCGCTCAGAGGAGTCTTCAAGGCTTTCTATACCTGGGCGTATTTTTTCAGCAGCAGCAATTAATGTGTCTTGAGCTTGGGCGGTAGCTTCGGTCAGGCGAGAGGCTTCTTCGCGCCCGGCAAGGGAGACGGCTTCGCCGAGATCCTTGGTGACCTGAGTAAGGTTTGTCGCAACATCCTGCCCACTTTTATCTAGCTCTCCGGCTTGAGTCCTAAAACGATCGGTCATCTCGCCCGCGCGCAGGGCAACATCTGCAAAAAGCTCCCGAACTTCTTCAGCGTCTTTTCTCATAGCATCAGATAGAGAGACCGCCTTATATCCAATTTCGGCAACCAATTGTTCCATGGCTTTGTTTTCACCGGACAACCGCACGCCAAGTTCAGATACTTTTCCTCCTGCACCCGCCAGGAGTTCCTCGACATCCCCAATACGATCCTTGATAAGGCCTTTAAAGCGATCGCCCTCGGATTCAATGGTGTCTTGTACAAGCTTCAGGGTTTCGAGGTCTTCTTTCAGGCTCTCGCGCATGGTCTCGCTGCAAACTTCCGCTGTTGTACCAGCTGCGGCCATGTCTTCGGCTTGTTGCTTTAACATTTCACAAGCATCTTCTGTTCGACCAATGGTCCTCTCAACGGCTTCATCTAAGACCTGAACCGACCCCTGAAGAGTATTACTAATGGTTTCTGCCATGACTTCGCTTCGGACGCCCGAATTTTCGAGGGCCGTTACCTGTTCTTTCACGGCTTCACGTGCCGTCTCAAGACTACCATGAATGGAAGTGTGCACTTCTTCCAAAGAACCTTGTTGGGCAACCAATGTCTCTTGAATTTGTTCAGCCTGAGAGGACGCTCTGATAGCTGCTCCGGTCAAGTGTTTCGTCTGTTCTTTGAACGCATTAATCAAACCGCTCAAGCGCTGTTCAACATCGCTCGAAGCGCTACTGAGACTCTCAGCCTGCTCTTGCAACTGTCGAGTAATATCTTTTACCCGAGTGTTCTCTGCGTCATCAGGATAGGTAAGACGCTCCATTTTTGAGAGCAGTAACTGGGTTTGAGTGGATAAGCCTGCTCCTCGAACTATGAAGAGAAGGACTACCCAAACCAGACATAAGGGTAAAATTACCCCGGCAATAATCTGCCCTTGCTCTTGGGGCAACATATTTCCCAGTGTATCAAGGCCGACCTGATTCTTAAGGTAGGTGTAACAGACCCATACCCATCCCGCTGTCGCTGCAGCCCCCAACAGCGCACAAATTCTAGTGACCCAGGTATGACCTGACATCCCTCACTCCCTGATTTCAATCGCGATCTTTTATCGCCTGACAGGGATGATAAGGCACGATCTCTAGATAGTCCAAGAAAGACCAACAAGATCAGTGCCTTTAATAGATCTTTTTTCGCGGGTGGTTAGCGTTTTAACAAACCAATGATCTCACGCGCAGCCTCAGGAATGTTACTTCCCGGCCCATAAACAGCAGAAACGCCTGCTTTTTTAAGAGTATCATAGTCTTGAGAAGGAATAACGCCTCCACATATGACCAGGATATCATCCGCCTTAGCGCGTTTTAGTTCCGCAATCAATTGCGGTACCAAGGTTTTATGCCCAGCAGCTTGGGTAGAGACGCCGATAACGTGAACATCATTTTCGATTGCTTGTTGGGCAGCCTCTTCTGGTGTTTGGAAAAGAGGTCCAACATCAACATCAAAACCAATGTCAGCAAAAGCAGTCGCAATCACCTTGGCTCCGCGATCATGACCATCTTGACCGAGCTTCACCACAAGCATTCTTGGGCGGCGCCCTTCGCTCTCAGCAAAACTTTCAACTTCGCTTTGAATTTGAGCAAAATTTTCATCGCCTTCATATGCAGAACCATACACGCCAGAAATGCTCCTGTTTACTGCTCTATGACGGCCATAAACCTTTTCCAGAGCATCTGAAATTTCACCAACCGATGCACGAAGACGCGTCGCCTTAACAGCAAGATCCAGTAAATTACCTGATCCGCTTTCAGCTGCAGCTGTCAAATCGGACAAAGCTTTTTGACACCCTTCGTTATCGCGAGAGCTACGAATCGCGTTTAAACGCTCGACCTGCTTTTCACGAACCGCGGTATTATCGATATCGAGAATCTCTATTTCGTCCTCTTGCTCGAGACGGTACTTATTTACGCCGACAACGGTTTCCTCACAGCGATCAACACGCGCCTGCTTACGGGCCGCAGATTCTTCAATTTTCAATTTTGGCATACCAGACTCGACCGCTTTGGTCATGCCACCCATTTCTTCAACTTCATCGATAATTTTTCGAGCTTCTTCGATCAAGCTGGCTGTTAGGCTTTCAACGTAATAGCTACCCGCAAGAGGGTCCACCACTTTGGTAATACCAGTTTCTTCCTGCAAAATTAGCTGAGTATTACGTGCAATCCTGGCTGAAAAATCCGTCGGCAGAGCAACGGCTTCATCCAACGCATTGGTATGAAGAGACTGTGTTCCTCCCAGTGCTGCCGCCATAGCTTCTACTGTTGTCCGGATAACATTATTATAAGGGTCCTGTTCGGTCAAAGACACGCCAGATGTCTGGCAATGCGTTCGTAGCATCAAAGATTTTGTGTCCTTGGGATCAAACATTTCTTTCATGTAGTGGGACCAAAGAAACCGAGCGGCCCGAAGCTTTGAAGCTTCCATGAAAAAATTCATGCCTATGGCAAAGAAGAAACTCAACCTAGGAGCAAAAGCATCAACATCCAAACCTTTTGCAATTGCTGTCCGAACGTATTCAATCCCATCCGCAATTGTAAAAGCCAACTCTTGCACACAAGTCGATCCCGCTTCTTGCATGTGATAACCCGATATCGAAATCGAGTTGAAGCGCGGCATGTTCTCTGAAGTATAGGCAATGATATCCGCAACAATCCGCATAGATGGTGTCGGGGGAAAAATATAGGTGTTGCGTACCATGAACTCTTTGAGAACGTCGTTCTGAATTGTTCCCGATAGTTTTTCCGGGCTAACGCCCTGCTCTTCAGCGGCAACGATGTAGCCTGCAAGTACAGGTAAAACGGCGCCGTTCATCGTCATTGACACGGACATTTCATCCAGAGGAATCCCATCAAACAAGATCTTCATGTCTTCGACAGAATCAATGGCGACACCTGCTTTTCCCACATCACCTACCACACGCGGGTGATCGGAATCATAGCCACGGTGCGTTGCGAGATCAAAAGCAACAGACAGACCCTTTTGTCCCGCAGCAAGATTGCGGCGATAAAAAGCATTTGAGTCTTCTGCGGTGGAAAAACCTGCGTACTGGCGCACAGTCCAAGGACGTGCTGCATACATGGATCCGCGAGGACCACGCAGGAAAGGAGCAAAGCCTGGCAGCGTTCCAACTGTATCAAGATTTTCGAGGTCTTTTTCTGTATAAATCGGCTTAACTATTATACCTTCCGGGGTTTCCCAGTTAAGGCTTTCACTCGATTTACCGCGAAGCTCTTTTTCAACAAGCCCTTCCCAGTCAGAGATATTTTTTTTGGGGAAATCAGACATCTTTGGCCCTCCTTGCTTTAGGGATCTAGCCCTAGCATTTTTTATTTTTGTTGCTGTACAAGGTTACTGTCGCCCGTACAGAATTATTATTGCAGCGCAATATAAACAGGTTTTTAGGAGTGAGTCTATGCCTCGCCCAAAGGTCATAGCACCAAAACCGAAAGCGCATTATTGCAGAAGGGTCATAATTTAACCGACGGAAAACTCCTTTCGTCACGTTATAGTCATCAGGAACACGCCAAAAGGAAAACAAGATTGATGCCTGATAACAAGAATATATTTGAAAGTAGGATTGAAAAATTGCTCGAACGCCGCCGCTTTATGGTGATGATGGGCGTCCTGCCTGCAGCAGGATTTATTGCGGCGGCAACCAAGGACGCCTGGGCTCTCAGCAATCAGGTAGAAATCACAACCAAGGGACAATACCGATATATATCCGCCAACGGAATCCCGAACCACGACACCGGGCGCTTTCCTAACAGAGGTAATCCGAACAGCATCCAATCTCAAAGCCACCGCTTTAGAGTTCCTCTTACCCCAAGAGTTAAATCAAGAGCCCAGCAAGTCGGCTTTGATAGCTTTGGTGTGGCTGTAAACGGAGTTCCATTTGACCCCGCTGCAAATGAATTTTGGAAAAGAGATCGCAATTCGGGTTGGCGCTATGAAGCCATGTCAGGCCAAGTAAACCTTGGCCTCGATAAAAATAACGCCCACGTCCAACCCAACGGCGCCTATCATTATCACGGCCTCCCTACAGGATTAATTCGTAAATGGTCAGACCAACAACACTCACCTGTCATTGGATATGCAGCGGACGGATTTCCGATTTATGTTCTGTATGGTTTTAAAAACACCAACGACCCTAACAGCCCTATCCAGGCATTAGCTTCGAGTTACCAACTCAAATCCGGGACACGCGGCCTAGGCGGACCAAGTGGGAAATACGATGGCACTTTTGTGCAAGATTATGAGTACGTTGCGAGATCTGGTGACTTGGACGATTGTAATGGGCGACAATGCATTACCCCGGAATATCCAGAGGGTACCTATGCTTATTTTCTAACCAGCGACTACCCTCTTATTCCTCGTTATTTCCGAGGGGAGCCCGATGTTAGCTTCAAAAAGCGTCGCGGAAGTCCAGAAGGAAGAGGACCTGATGGAAAAAGACCAAAACCAGGTTCGGGCCGTCGTCCTCCCAAACCTCTCTTTAAACTATAACCTCAACAGCTACCATTTAAAGATCGGCATGGCTGCGACGGGGTACTGCTCATAGCGCTTGCACAGTCCAGCCAGCTTGACCATATCTGATGGCGCGTTCAGTCCATGTAAATCATCGGAGTGAATCCCACCCGCAATAAAGAGGCCATGAATTCCGGCCGCATTTGCGCCCGCAATATCAGTTCTTAAGGAATCACCAACGGCAAGGACACGTGACCCATCTTCAATTCCTACCAATTGCATGCATTCCAGGTAGATATCCTGATATGGTTTACCGTGGTATTGCACCTGCCCGCCCATATCTTCGTAATAATGAGCAACAGCTCCGGCGCAAAGTTCTCGATTACCTCCCCTTATCACCTCTAGGTCAGGATTGGCACAGACCATCGGGAGCCTTTTCTCCAAGGCAGGTTTCAGAACAGAATCATACCGCTCAACGGCGTCTTGCGGGTCCCAGATCCCAGTTAGAAGAATAAAGTCTGCCTCTTCCACTTGCTCGACAAATTCAAAATCCAGCCCCTCTTTCATACCCAAATCACGGGAAGGACCTATTAGGTAGCATTTTGGGCCGAGCTGTTTATAAAAAGGAAGGGTTCGTTCTTTAAGATTACGCCATGTCACTTCGCCAGAAGAGAGAACTGCGTCAGCAAGATCTCGAGCGATCCCCAGCTCTTCATTTCTAGCCGCAACGGAATCTGCGCGACGCGGTGCGTTGGAAAGAATAACAATCCGCTTTCCAGCCGCACGAAGATTCTTCAGGGCAATAACCGCATCTGGAAAGGCTTCCAGGCCGTCATGCATAACCCCCCATAGGTCAATAACAAATCCGTCGTAATCGTCAACAATTTCTGAGACGCCGGATAATAGAGGGATGGTGCGAGGTACGGCCGCAGACATGGAAAGCTCCTTAATAAATCGATGACAAGCCTTGTGCCATAAGCACACGAAATTGCAAAGGTTTGGAAATCATCAAGAAGGTTTATTAAACTGTTCAGATGGAGTGGATGCCTCCCTCGACGGTCCTCGGAGGGATTGCGTAAAGTTTTATAGCTTCAGAGGTTTATCCAGGATTGAGCCGATCGGATGTCTCCTACGATCAAATCTCGTGAATTCTTTATTTGAGGTGATATATGAGCTTCCAACTGTACTTTCTCACTATCAGATAAAATCTTCAAGTGATCGAGAATTGTCAGTAATGCGACTGACCGTGCACGCGCATTGCCATCAGATATTTTTAAAGCAATCCCCAGTCCTCGCTCTGGAAGGGCGGCTGTAATAATCCCTTCTGCACCAGTTTTTGCCAACACTTTGCCTTTGGTAACCTTAATGAGTTCGCTAACCACGGTTCCGTGGCCGGCGGCATAATATGGTTCACGGATAATGGCCTCGTGAAGACGATAAATCGCTTTGGCATGCTGGCTCGATAATTCTACGGGATTGGAAAATCTGGCCATTATATAGGCAAGGCATAACAAAGGCATGGTAGGTGCTGGAAACCCGCAACCATCAATCCCGCTTGGATATTGCCTTATATCGGTATCTGCAAGTTTGGACAGCGTAGCCAATGATAACCTTTGCACAGGATGTTCATCTAAGTGATAGCCTTTTAAGGCCATATTTAAATGTAGAGCCGTTGTTAAAAACCCCGCATGCTTACCGGAACAATTATGATGAAGCTGGCAACCGTCCTGTCCGGAAGCTATTAATTTATGAGCATTTTCCTGGTTATCAGGAAGAACGGCTCCACAGGCCAGAGAATCAGAACTCAACCCTAAACGTTTGAGCCATGCCCCCACCTTTTTCTCGTGCATCTCTTCGCCTTCATGAGAGGCGCACATTAGAGACAACTCTGCGTCACTCAAAGCGTAATGATCGCTGGCGCCACTTAGTACAACATCTATGGCGAGAAGAGGTTTAAGAGCTGAACGAGGAAATACTAAATTATTAATATCGCCCCAGCTTTCCAGAACAGTGCCTTTGTAATCGCAAACTACAGCAGCACCAAAATGGCGACTTTCCACTATCCCATTGCGAGTTACCTCTACAAGCAGTTCATAGGTCATGTAACAAGCATCCTAAATATTGGCGTGTCATGAGATCAGAACTTTCTGATCATAAGAGTACTGATGTTAAATATTCCCAAGAGATTGATTTAACGAGACAAAATAAACATAAACATTCATTTGGATCATCCCTTTTACACTCTTGTTCTCAGTTAGAGGGCAGCTTGCAACGCTGTCGAAAAATCCTCCCTGATAAGTTCAAAATTTTCGATACCAACAGAGACACGAATGAGATTATCTTCAATTCCTAGGGCAATACGCTCTTCTCTCGAAAACTTTCTGTGCGATGACACCGATGGCATTATGATCGTGGTTGCGACATCCCCTAATGTCGGGCAATAGGGGATATTTGTTGCGGCATTAAGGAAGGCATTCGCTTGTTCTCGACCACCGTCCAAAACAAAGCTAACCATAGAGCCAAAGCCATTTTTAAGTAATCGTTGCGCCATCTCAAAATCTGGATGACTTTCAAATTTTGGATAAATTACACTCGAAACATTAGGTTTATTTTGTAAAAATTCTGCGAGTTGAAGTGCATTGGCCTGTGCTTGCTGATAACGCAGGTCAAAGGTATGCAGGCCTCGCTCTGCCATCCAACAATTGTATGGACTAGAATTAAAACCGAAGACTGCGATAACTTCGGAAATTCGTTCCATTAACGCTTCGTCAGTGGCTCCAATATATCCCAAGTTGAGATCGCTGTGACCGGAAAGCATTTTAGTAACTGAATTCATGACTAGGTCCGCGCCATGGTCCAGCGGCTTAAACCCATTAGGTGTGGTGAAGGTGTTGTCAACGAGCAGCAAAGCACCCACGCTCTTCACCTTTGCCACGAGTTCCTCAAAGTGGGTCACTCGAAGGGTCGGGTTCGACATGACTTCTGCAAGCACCACCTTGGTACCAGGCACAATTGCACTGTCGAAGGTTGAGGGGTCTGAAGCATTAAAAATTTTTGTTTCAAATCCTAATCTTGGCCATTCTTGTTTCATCATGCGAAGGGAACGGCCATAGAGATGTGAGGCTGCAGCTATTTTATCTCCGGTTTCCAAAACAGATAGAAATACAGCAGATATGGCAGATATCCCTGATGCGGTCATAAAGCCGGAGGAGGCATTTTCCAACCAGGAAATTTTCTCAGCAAGAATTTCTGCATTTGGATGTCCATCACGGGCGTAATCAAAGCCCTTAATTTCACCTTCGTGCATGGATTCCAGCTCGTCCGCGTCTTTGTAGTGATAGACAACCGAAGGAGACAAGGGCGTTACAACAGGAATACCTACATTTGTGGAGGTAATTCCCCGGCGGACAACGGATCTTTGGTTCGTAGACATTATCGGTTCCATCAAATTTTATTCTTCTGCCGACGCTCTTAAAACGCCTCAATTTACAATTACGAAAACCCATATCTTCTGCCATGGACTTAACTGTGAAATGGTTTCATGTCGGCAAATTGGCGAGGTGGTATCTATCTGCGTCTAAGAAGCCGCCGTATAAGGAAAAACGTAAATTTATAAGCTGCCCCTCAGGTCGCTAGATGGTCACAATATTTGGCTCAAGAATAACTTGGTTCGCTCATGCTGGGGGTTGTTGAAAAATGCATTGGGTTCGTTTTCTTCAACGATATCTCCGTCGTCCATAAAGATGACGCGATCGGCAATGGTCTTGGCAAAGCCCATCTCATGGGTCACCACAATCATGGTCATTCCTGTATCAGCCAACTCAACCATGACATCGAGAACTTCCTTGATCATTTCCGGATCGAGCGCCGATGTCGGCTCATCAAACAACATGATCTTTGGGTTCATACACAAAGAACGGGCGATGGCCACACGTTGCTGTTGACCACCGGAAAGTTGACCGGGATATTTGTCGGCTTGTTCCGGTATCTTGACCCGTTCAAGATACATCATGGCGTTGGCCTCAGCCTCAGCCTTTGGCATTTTACGAACCCAGATGGGGCCGAGGGTAAGATTTTCGAGGATGCTCAGATGAGGGAACAGGTTAAAGCTCTGAAACACCATGCCAACTTCTGTGCGAATATGGTCAATGTGTTTAAGGTTTTTATCCAGGGTTATCCCGTCGACAATAATGTTGCCCTCCTGATGCTCCTCTAAATGATTGATGCATCTGATGAGGGTAGACTTGCCCGATCCCGAAGGACCACAGACAACGATCCTCTCTCCTTTGTGGACGGCAAGATCTATGTCTTTCAACACGTGAAAATTGCCATACCATTTATTGACCTTGTCGAGATCAATGATAACTTCACTGGAAGCGGCTGATGCAAGTTGCTGTGCAGTACTTTGCGTTTTTTGTGTGTTTAAATCGGGCATTTTCCCCCCTCGTTTTACCAAATCAATGCTTATGATCGGTCGACAGTTTTACTTCCAGACGGCGACTGTATTTTGACATGGCAAAACAGATTAAGAAGAACAACATGGCCCCAAAGACCAATGGCTCTTTATGAAGTCCAAGCCATGGCGCATCCCTGCTGATTGAGCGCAACATACCCAAAATGTCGAACAAACCAATAATGGACACCAATGTTGTATCCTTTAGTAAGCCGATAAAGCTGCCAACGATATTGGGAATCATATGCTTCAAGGCCTGGGGCATTATAATAAAGCCCATGGTTCCCCAATAGCCTAAGCCAATGGTGTGGGCACCTTCATACTGACCCTGGGGTATTGCTTGAAGACCTGCACGAACAGTCTCAGCCATATAACATGCATTAAACAGGCAAACAGCGATGATAACCTGTGTCAGCTTGTTGAGGACAAAACCTTCAGGCATGAAAAGCGGAAACATCGTCGTCGCCATAAACAGCACGGTAATCAATGGCACCGAGCGAAACAACTCTATGAATGCGGTACTGAGTACCCGAATTATGGGCAGTTTGGACCGTCGGCCCAGAGCAAGAATAATTCCCCCTGGCAGAGCCGAGGCAATACCTATTCCGGATATGACAAGGGTGAGAAACAACCCGCCCCATTTTGTCCAGGAAACGGTCTCAAAGGACGCGCCCATCTGCAGCATATAAACCACTGCAAAACAGACCGCGAGAATACCAAGAAGAATATTGCGTTGGCTCTTTTCCGGTGCAGCCTTTTTGCCTAGTAAGGCAATCAAAAACTCGGGTAGGCCTTTGCCTGTAAATACTCCGATGAATGCATGAAGAGTATTTCCTACCAGGCAGAGGATTGCGCCCGAAATCATGATTTGCATGAAGAGGCCCTTATCACCTCCCGCGAAAAGATATCCGGCAAGGAAGGGATAGAGAAACACCGTGGTCAGACCGATTGTTACTTTTGCCTTTACCCTGGGCAGCCAAAGCGGAGCCATCCATATGACAAGCAAAAGGCCCCCTAAATTGATCCGCCACAATTCTTCTCTCGGATACCGGCCGTAGAAGATATTGTCTAACCAGGAAACCACTCCCGCCCAACAAGCCCCATCCAGGCTGATCGCAAAACACGCGCGCCTAGTATCTGCAATCCAGACGGCATCAATAACGCCCCATACTAACAGTCCTTCGACGGTTATATAAATAATATAGACCGTAACGACAGTGAGAATAGTGTTGAAAACTGAGTTGAATAAATTCAACCGCAGCCAGCCAATAAGGGACTTGTCGGAAAGCGGCGCCGCTCTGGCAGTAGTTTTTTCTTTTGTTATTATAGCCATGATCAACGCACCACTAGTTGTACACGTTTATTATAAATATTGAGCAATCCAGAAATCGTCAGACTGACAAACATGTAAAAAGCCATGGTCATGCCGACAATCTCAATAGCGTGCCCCACTTGGTTCAGAGATGTTTGCATAAAGACAGAGACAAGATCTGGATAACCAATGGCTATTGCCAAAGACGAATTCTTAACCACATTCATCCATAGGCTGATCATCGGTGGAACGATGGCTGGCATCGCCTGGGGAATAACCACAAGAGACATCACCCGGTTTTCCCTGAGACCAATCGCCCTTGCAGCATCTTGCTGGCCCTTGTTAACAGAGAGAATACCAGCCCTAACCGTTTCGGCCAGATGAGCGGCATGATAAATTGTCAGAGCAACAAAAAGCGCCAGAAAAGCAGGCGGCAGAGTAGCACCTCCGACAAAGTTAAAACCCTCTAGAACGGGAATATCCCAAGAAAGAGGCGATCCTGACATAAAAAAAACAACCCCAGGGAAAATGATAACCAATGCAGCGAATGGTAAGAAAACTGGCGCGATCTGGCCTGTCTTGTTCTGCCGCATTTTGGTCCACCATCTGTAACCAATGGCTCCCACGATCGCGAGAATAAGGGTAAGTCCAGTCATCCAAAGCAGATCACCCGGGACTGGCCAAGGCATATAGAGACCACGGTTATTAAGTAAGACAACTTCTGCCCCACCAGATAGGTCGAAGCTTTTTTTAACCTTGGGCAGCAGGGAAAAAATCCCGGTATACCAAAAAATAACCTGTATCAATAAGGGTGTATTACGAAAGATTTCCACAAAAGTAAGTGCTACCTTTGAGACCAGCCAATTGCTGGAGAGCCTTAAGACCCCAACGGAAAATCCTAGTATTGTACTGGCGAGAATTGCCAATGCTGAAATGTAGAGTGTATTGAGAATACCAATGAGGAAAATATCGCCATAGGTCCCAGTTCCGATAGTATAATCAATGAGTTTGAAATCTGTGCCAAACCCGGCTTCAACTCCGAGAAAAGCAAAACCAGATTTCATCCCGCGAACTTCGAGATTTTGGGATGTGGCGGTAAAAAGATACCATGCGACCCAGCCAACAGCCGCTGCAGTCAGGAGTTGATAGAAAACCGAGCGAACTCGCTCATCATGGAAAAAATCAAACTTTTCAATTGATTTGACCCGTGCGGTTTTCTTAAGACTGTCAGTGACGGCCAAGATCTCTTCCTCCTAATGCCTAATCCTTGTTGTTTGCGCTATTCCCAGTGTCAAACCAACTTGGAATTGGTCTGACACTGGTAGATAACACCAACGGTCAAAACCGCTGGGATTGATTTTAGCGCATAGGCGGGGAGTACATCAGGCCACCTTGGGTCCAAAGAGCGTTGGTTGTCCCCTTACGAGGAATGCCAATTCCCTGTTCACCATTACCCATAAAGGCTTCGTAGTTTTCGCCATAGTTGCCGATATGTTTAATGATGCTAAACGCCCAGTCTTTGGAAAGACCCAATCCTTCGTGAAGATTACCTTCAACACCAAGCATACGGCGAATATTCACATCATCGGAATTTGCACGGAGATCTTCAACATTTTTACTGGTAACGCCAAGTTCCTCTGCGTTGATCATGGCATAGACTGACCACGACACAATATCTCTCCACTGACTGTCGCCATGTCTTACCGCAGGAGCGAGAGGTTCTTTGGAAAGAGTTTCAGGTAGAATGATATGGTCGCTAGGCACTGGGAATGCAGCCAAATTTCCCGCCATTGATGATTTGTCACCCGTTACGGCGTCACAACCACCATTCAGATAAGTTTCATCACGGACATTAAAATCTTCAAAAGTAACGGCGCTGATGTTGAGATTGTTAGCTCGGCTATAATCACCAAGATTAAGTTCCGTTGTGGTTCCAGAGGTCACACATACCTTGGCGCCTTTCAGCTCAAGCGCACTCGTAATGCCACTATCTTTATGAACAGTGAAACCCTGTCCATCATAAAAATTTGGTTGTAGAAAATCGAGACCAAGTTGAGTATCCCGGGACATTGTCCATGTCGCTGTCCGAGACAAGAGATCAGACTCACCATTAGCCAATGACGTAAACCGCAGTTGACTGCTGATGGATTGAATTTCAAGTTTATTCGGATCGCCGAAAATCGCAGCAGCTACGGCGCGACATGTCTGCACATCAAGACCATACCAGTCGCCTTTAGCGTCGAGATTATAGTACCCGGGTGAAGGCGGACCAACCTGGCAACGCAGATGACCACGTTTTTTAACGATTTCCAGAGTGCTATCTGCTGCCGAGGCTGTGGTTGTACCCGCAACTGCCATTACGGCTAAAGCTGCGACTGAAGTGAGTAAAGTGGTAAATTTCATTAAAGTCTACTCCCTGGTTTAATTTATTTTCTTGATCTAGTTTTCGAGAGGGACCAGTAATACTGCACCTGAACGGTAAACTTGGTCTTGCCTTCTCCGGACATTTCTCTCTCCTCGAGCAAACGGTAAGGTGAGGAAGGGGCGCGGGTCCAATGCCTTTAGCAGCGCTTGTGATGCAATATTTGCATGACTTGAGTTATTCATTGCCGAAAAGGCATTAAATTGATGTTTTTTTTCGTAAAATTAAGTGGCAGCAAGCAATGTACTTATGCCGTAGTACACTTAGGTCAAACTACTGTTTATTCGTCTCTTTTTCTAATAAAGCCTGCCAAAACTTTTCTGTGCTCGGCTCTGAATTAGGCTCATATCTATAAATTGTTATGTCCACCGGAATATCATCTTCAGGGGGCGCTGCCCTTAGCAGTGCTCCTGATTTAAGATCATCAACGACAATTGACATTGGAACCCAGGCAACGCCATAGCCCTTGATGACCATCTCCGTGATCGCCGCTGCGGTAGAGGATTCATAAACAGGCATAAATTTTAAATCACTATATCGCTTATCCAGATGTTGTTTGATTGGCCATACCACGGGGGTGGAATAGGTATGAAGATATGGGATTGAGCTACCGGGACTGGCTGTCGGGAGCCAGTATTCAGGCTTACCGTTTTTGTCCGGGCTGACAACGGCGATAAGTGTTTCAGTTCCCAATTGTAAAGAGCAAAATTTCTCGGTGTCATTCAAGATTGTTCCGGAAGGATCATCATAACCGACAAAAAAATCAATCTCCCCTTCTTCGAGCGCACTAAGGTATTGTGCAACACTGCCATAGCCGCTCCTGACACTGAATGCTTCAGTCTTGATGAAAGATTTAAGCTCATTAAGCCAGTCAGGAATAAAATATTGAGCCAAGGTGCTTAAAGTCGAAAATCGAATTTTCTCTTTTTTTGCCTTGATATCGATACGTGACTGGTTGGCAAGGTGGACAATTTCCATCGCGACAGGCTTAAAAATTTCTCCAGCATCCGTTAATTTTGCCGGTTGCCCAGAACGGTCGATAAGCTTTGCTCCAACCCAATTTTCAAGAGTTTTAAGCCGCCGGCTGAATGCTGGCTGTGAAACGCAACGGCGTTCAGAGGAAATTCGGAAATTTCCAGTTTCGCAAAGCGAAAGAAAATCCTCCAGCCACTTGAGTTCCATTTTAAAGATCCGAATATTATGTAAAAATTTGCAAGTGCAGCCTATCGGCTTACTTCTTAGGGTTAAAGATCAAAGAAGCTTCGCTAAGAGGATGAAATTATATTGTAGAATAACTCGAGTTGATATTTTTGCCACAAAACCTATTACGCTAGCCCACCCCCTCAACGGCCATATTCAACAGAGCTTCACTATGGTTTAAATGGCCTATATGGCTTAACAGGTAAAGCCTAGGCTTTAAGGCTTTGCAGGCCGAGGTTCTCCAAAGAGATATCCCTGCCCATAAGCAACATCTTGGTCAAGGACCTGAACCAAAGCCTCTTCGGTTTCAATCTTCTCAACCACCAATTCAATAGGCAGGCCTCTGATTTTCTCAAGTAATTTTTGGGTTTCATTCTGGTCTTGAGCAAAAAGCCAGCCCTCAAGTTTGAGAAACCGTACCCGCCCGGATGCTAAGGCCTTAAGGTCCATGTCCAGTGAGGTCATTCGGTCAAGTGACAACCGGCAGCCAAGCCCCATCAATCGTTCCAGGCTCAATAATTCACTTGCTTTTAAACCAAGAAATTCTTGTTGCCCCACTTCAATGATCAAATGAGGAGCCAACTCAATATTTCCTCTGATAAATTCGACAAAGTCATCGAAAAAATCATGGTCCTTTAAGGTGTGAGAAGACAAATTCACGAAGAAAGAGATATCTTCACCAGATCGTAAAATCTTACGGATGATCTGAACGCACCGAAACAACAACATATTATCTATCGCCGTGATCAATCCGGCACGGGTAGCAATACTGACATACTGGCCCGGTTCTATGACTTGTCCGTTAGAAGTCCGAAGACGTGAAAAGCACTCGTAAAATTTTCTTTTCCGCTGAGGCAAAGTAACAACGGGCTGTAGAAACATATCAATGCGGTCATCTCTGAGGGATTGTCTGACAATAGACAAAACTTCGGTCTCACCAAGATCACTCAGAACAGATACTTGTAAAGTGTCATGCGTTTTGGCTTCGTTTTTCTTACGCTTGCTTTCATTTCTAAAGTCATCGAGGAAATCACTTTTGGGGGCGCTTGGCGTTTGTCGCTCGACCTCCTCCTTGTGAATTTCTTGCTGAATAATATTGGTCTCATCATCAAAAAGCCCAAGAAAGGGATCTGTTAGACGCGGCATGAGTGTCTTGAGAAGGTTTACCTCTGAAAGAGCATCATTGATGATATTCTGCTCATCACTGAGTTTACTCGACTTACCCGCGGCTTCAAAGGCCTCAGAAATCCCTTTAATTTCACGACGTGTCCAGGATATCCGATCTCGAAGCACAGCTTGATTGTGGTGCAGCGTTTCTATTTTGGCTGAGGATTCTTCTTCGTTGCTTCGGCGCGTAATAATCTCATGCAAGACCGCACCCGCTAAAAAAATCCAAAGACCAAGCAACATTGCCCCACCTGCCTGAAGGTTTGGTATGTAACTGGGCCCGATCAACACAGCTAACAATGCGAGGCTGCAATAAACAGTAATAAAGAACAGATGCTGAAGAAGCGGCATATTTTTGGTTTTCACTCGGCTGAAGTATTTGGAATAATCAATGACACATGCACCTTGAGAGACTATTAACAAATACCTCAATCTGTGCGAAATAATAACCGATTTCTTATTTTATTTTAGAGCACTTTATTATGGAGCATTGGCATGACCTTGAAAATTTTACACAACCCTCGTTGCAGTAAATCACGTCAAACCCTACAAATATTAAAAGACAAGGGGTTAGAGCCAACAATCATTGAATACCTCACCTCACCAATAACAGAAGATGAGCTGGTAGAGATCCTTGGCAAACTCAACATCGAGCCAAGAGAGCTTTTGCGTAAAGGAGAGAAGATCTACAAAGAACTCGGGCTTTCAAACCTGAATATGGATGACAAACAACTGCTCGGCCATATGATAGCAAACCCTATTCTAATCGAACGCCCAATCGTGATCTCAGAAAAGGGAGCCCGCATTGGACGCCCGCCAGAATCCGTTTTAGAAATTCTCTAGCCTGATTTCCGAGGAGAGTATGAGTGACAGACTGTTTGTATTTCTGTCCCCACCCTTTAGTCCGGATATCACTGAGCTTCAATTATGTTCTGCACCAACCGCTTCGGATACAGAATTATAGCCATCCCGTTTCAGCAACCTTGAAAGATCTTCAAGAATCTCGGTCACAAGAGGGGGGCCGAAATAAACCAGTGCCGAATATAGCTGGATCAGCGATGCCCCGGCTCTGATCTTTTGATAAGCCTGTTCACCACTAGATATGCCTCCGACACCGATAAGAGGGATCTTGCCTTCTGTTAAGCGATACATATCTGACAGCACTCTTGTTGAAGCATCAAACAGTGGGGCGCCACTTAACCCCCCAGTTTCTGAACGATGATTGCTTTTAAGACTGCTCGGCCGCTCAATCGTTGTGTTGGTAATCGTTAAACCATCCAATGCCAAATCAAGGGCCACAGCAGCGATATCTACTTTATCTGCCTCAGTAAGATCAGGCGCTATCTTCAAAACCAGAGGAGGTGCTTTTTCACCCATTTCCTCAAGGAGAACACGCTGTACGCCTACGATAAGGATTTCCAGTTCTTTTCTATCCTGTAGTGCTCGCAACCCTGGGGTATTGGGGGAAGAAACATTGATCACTATATAATCAGCAAAATGGCAAAGCTGTTTTGCGCCCATTTCGTAATCATCTAGAGCAACGGCTGTATCTTTATTTTTCCCGAGATTTACGCCCAATAACCCGTTAAGAGGCTGCTTTCTTAACTCTGAGAGATTTTCTGCAGCCGCAACTGCCCCCGCATTGTTGAAGCCCATGCGATTAATGACAGCCTTGTCTTCTGATAACCTAAAAATTCTTGGCTTAGGATTACCAGGCTGAGCACGGGGAGTAATGGATCCAACTTCCGTAAAGCCAAACCCTTGTGCGAGCATCGGTTTCACGACTTCAGCATTTTTATCAAAACCAGCTGCTAGGCCGAGAGGGTTTGTAAATTCACGCCCCCAAATACTGGTTTGTAGTATTGGGTCAGGAGTGACTTTTTGAGAAGGGGCCACGCCCTTTTTCAAACACCAAAGTGTAAAGCTATGAGCTTTTTCAGCGTCGAGAAGTCGAATTAAGGGGCCGACAAGTCGAAAACTATTCACAGGGCTCTCCAGCTAAAAGGTTATTTGAAAATCAGTTATAGGGGAATTAACACAGCCCTTCCTTAAGGACCAGTATATAGAAACCAGCCTCATGAATAGAAACGAACCAATGCAGGACATCACTCATACGAGCTAATCAGCAACTAACCATTCAGGGAATTTGTGACTTCCATCTTCTTGCAACCGAAGCGACGCTGTCCTGGTTATTGATGCTATCGGTAACGCCCCGTACAAATGGGGGAATAGCTGACCTCCCCGGGATGGTTCCCAAATCAATTCTTCTCCAACAAGTGTGGTATCCACCTCGAGTAGGGTTAAATAATCTTGGCCTGCACGATGCTTTGCTGCGGATGCCTGGATCTGCTCTTGAGAAGAAAAGTGTATAAAGCCATCTGATTTATCCTGAGAAGAACCTTCATAACGACCATTTTCCAAGGCTGTATCAAACTCTTCATTTTTACATACGTGATATATAAATCGATTTTTCACTTAAGATTCCCCATTTTTACGCATATTGCATTGCATTTTGCAATGATTTTTCCATCACATCATTGCAAAATGCAATAATACGGTAATGATTCTATACTGCATTTAAGGTTTTTTCTACCTAAACCCGCAGAATATCTCACTTTTTAGCAATCTTTAGTCGAGCCATAGCAAAGAAACACTACCCAGCAACCTCAAACCCCGCAGAAACCCTCATTTTTTTCTCGTAAAGCGCGTTTTACATCATAACGCATCAATTTTTGAATAAAAATATTTCACATACATATCAATACCTTACATTACATAACTCAACATTAAAACGCGGCGCCTTAAAACTGGCACGCTCCCTGCAATACTATTATCAGGAAGTCTATTGCGAGCTAGAATTCCTAAAATAACAGGAGAAACCCATGACACACCAAAACATGACAGCGAGCACCATCGGCAGCAGGGCATTGGCAACTGCCCTAGACGCCGTATCAGCCATGGGTCAACCGGGTCACACAATGATACCGACATCTCCTAATACCGCGATGCTGAATACAGCATCGCAACGAAATGACTTAGGCGAAGATAAAATTCGGCAAATCTTCGTAGCTATGATTGAAGCAGAACAGTAACCCCCTCACGCTTTCAATCATCTAAGTCAATACAGACTATCTCTAGCCTGTGAGAGATAGCCTAAATGGCGGGAAGGTAACTTCCCGCCATTTTTTTGTTCTTCTAATCACTCCAAAACCCAAAAAAACTCTCTCAAAAATACGCTAAAGAATTTCTGACGCCGAAACCTTTTTCCATTCTCCGGGCTTAAGGCTACCGAGTTCAAGCTTACCAATTTTTTCACGAACCAATCGAAGAGTCGGAAATCCAACCGCGGCAGTCATCCGTCTTACCTGCCTGTTCTTCCCTTCTGTAAGGATCATTCGAAGCCATGAGGTTGGAATATTTTTTCGCTCACGAATAGGTGGATCTCTTGGAGGAAGCACAGGATCAGCGGTCAAAAGCTCAACTTCACAAGGCCTTGTATGATAGCCCTTAATGATTACCCCACTGCGCAACTGATTAATGGCTTGTTCATCAGGAATTTTTTCGACCTGAACAAGATAACTGCGACTGTGGCTATTCCGTGGATGAATGAGCTTATCAATAAAGGGACCATCATTACTTAAAAGCAATAAACCTTCGCTATCTTGATCAAGACGGCCAGCCGCATAAACCCCTTGTGGAAGCCCGATTTCCGTTAAAGTTCTTTGACTAGCCTCTCCCGTAAATTGGCTCAGGACTCCAAAGGGCTTATACATCGCAACATATAGCAATTCAGAGGGAGTTATGGATTTCTCACGACGGGGAACTTTGACGACTCGATTATTACTTCCCCCACGGGCTTGCCGTTTGGGTTGCTGTTTTTTTCTTTGAAAACCTTTATCCATAGTCACTTAGTACTACATCGTTTTTTTGTCGTCACGCTAGATATTGGCTCTATCCCAAATATTTTTTCTCCACCAAAAGGCGAGTGGTTTATCAGTTTTTAAGTTTATGGTCCTATTTTAAGAATATATGAGGTATAATTACCATTGAGTACAGGTGTCACGTATCATAATTACAACCTATGGGTGACCGTACAATGCTTAAACACGCAGATGTCTGGCGAGCCATTGATAGTCTGGCTGCACGAAATTCGCTTTCTCCATCTGGATTAGCGCGAAAATCTGGACTCGATCCAACAACGTTTAACAAGTCCAAGAGAGTAACCCAGCAAAACAAACAACGCTGGCCAAGCACAGAGTCTATTGCAAAGATATTATTCGCAACCAATTCAACACTTGCTGAGTTCGTAGAGCTTATTGGTGGGGAAAGTGCCGGCCTATTGGCACAAAGAATACCCGTGTTAGATCTTGAACGCGCAGGATCCAATGAACACTTTGACCACAACGGCCACCCACAAGGAAACGCCTGGGATGAAACATTGTTTGCCCATATAGATGACCCCGCCGCTTATGGTTTGGAAGTGACGGGCAGCCTATACGAGCCCATCTACAGCGATGGGGATATACTTCTTGTTTCTCCTGCCGCTGACCTGAGAAGAGGTGATAGAGTTGCCCTCATGACTTTAGATCACCAAATCCTAATCAAAGAACTCGTCAGGAATAGCCCTTTGAAAGCAGAGCTAAAAGGCTTAACACCCGCCCAAGAGGACAGCCTACTTATGACGCAGGATGTCGTCTGGATTGCTCGAATTTTATGGGCTAGCCAATAACTCAACGCACACAACTATAGATTTAGTTACATACAATACCGCCCTTTAAACGTTTGTTAATCAACATTTTTACCTTTCATAAAGGCTTTCTTGTCATATTAGGTTAATATATGACATAGAAATTAGTCACTTTATTTATACTTATAAGCAATAGTTTGAGGGCGAGAAAATATGGCGAAGTTGGATATGGATGGTCCCCTTAAGTTGGAGGAGAAGGTCATTCTTAAGGAAATTATCCAACCCATGCCCGGCTCTTTTGCGCTTGGGCACCTAGGTGCAAATCGAAGCTTTGAAGTCCTTTATGTCGGTTACGCAGACACAACCGTACAAGAATCGCTCCTTAACTGTATAAAAAAACGCGTTGGACAAGGCGGGTTTATGGACAAGTTATCAGGCAAGAATAAAATTAATGCCTTTAAATACAGCTTTGCGAACTCGGTTGAGGCTTGTTACCACAAGACCTGTAAAAATTTCCATGAGTTTGGTGGCCTGAAAGCTTTAAACAACAAAGAGCACCCACGTCCTCCGAAGGGATCTGATTGGGTATGCAGTCGCTGCACAGAAGAATTAACTGCTTCTTTTAAAATCAAGGCTGGATAATTCATCCAAGAAGGGTTTACCACATTTAAAAAAAGCCCGGAAATCCGGGCTTTTTTTTTAATAACATCTATTAACTTATTAAACCGACAGGTCACCGCCCGCCAAAGCTTTTTCGACTAAGGATATACTTTCATTCACGCCATAAAGAGCAAAGAAAGTTCCCATCCGTGGCCCCTGTGATTGCCCAAGCAAAACTTCATACAGACACCTGAACCAGTCTCTTAGGTTCTCAAACTCATGTTTTTTCCCGATGCTATATACCTCAGTCTGAATGTCTTCTGCGGTAGCGTCTAACGAAGAAGCCTTCAAAACAGCGAGAAGATCTTCAAGAGCGGCACGCTCTTTGTCATCCGGTGTACGATATTTGAGGGTCGGCTTCACGAAGTCCTGATAATAGCGCACCGCAAAACCAACAAGCTGATCAAGAAACGGCGTTGTTTCAGGTGAAGCATTGGGCGCATATCGCTTGATGAACGCCCAAAGACGCCCACTATCACTCGCATTGCAAACACTCGCTAGGTTTAGCAAAATACCAAAAGAAAGTGCCGTTTTTTCAGAGGGGATAGATCCTGTATGAATATGCCATGCAGGATTTTCAAATAATTTGTCGTCTTCCTGCTCACCAGCCTTATCCCTAAAGGTAAGATAATCATCTACCATGCGCGGAATGACATCAAAGTATAGCTTTTTGGCCGTACGCGGTTTGTTGTACATAAACAAAGCGAGGCTTTCCTGAGGCGCATAGGTCAACCATTCCTCCATGGACAACCCGTTTCCTTTTGATTTGGAAATTTTTTGACCCGATTCATCCAGGAACAATTCATAAGTAAAGGTTTCGGGGCCTTTACTACCGAGTACACTATGAATTTTTTTACCGAGTTTCACTGAATCGATTAAGTCTTTCCCGGCCATTTCATAATCGACATCCAAAGCATATTGGCGCATCGCCCAATCAGGTTTCCATTGTAATTTACAATGTCCGCCAGTCACAGGAACCTCGACTAGATCGCCATCTTCATCACGAAAAACGACAGAGCCACTATCAACTTTGGTCTCAAGAATCGGAACTTGAAGCACCTTGCCCGTTTTAGGACAAATCGGCATGAAAGGACTATAGGTTGCCTGCCGTTCTTTCCCGAGCGTTGGCAACATTACATTCATTATCTGATCGTATTTTGAGAGTATCTCTAAAAGTGCCTCATCAAACTGACCTGATTTATAGATTTCAGTAGAAGACAGAAAATCATACTGGAATCCAAAGCTATCAAGAAACTGGCGCAAACGGGTATTGTTATGCTGACCTAGGCTTTCGTACTCGCCAAAGGGATCTGGAACGACGGACAAAGGTTGGCCAATATTCGCCGCCAACATTTCTTTGTTGGGAAGGTTATCTGGTACCTTACGAAAACCATCAAGGTCGTCTGAAAAACAAAACAGCTTAGTCGGAATATCGCAAAGTTGTTCAAAAGCGTTACGAACCATCGTCGTACGCGCAACTTCACCAAAAGTTCCGATGTGTGGTAAGCCCGAAGGACCATATCCGGTTTGAAAGAGCACATACCCCTTCTCCGGCGTCTTCCCACCGACACGAGCCAATACTTTGCGCGCTTCTTCAAACGGCCATGCTTTTGCCTGCATAGCAAGTTGCTGGTGGTTAGACATCTTTTTTATCCCTCAAGGGCTGCTGTTGTAATTTCATGAAATTCTATCTGGTACAAACCATAAATAAGTCACCAGAGTGGGGAAATTAGGCGCAGGAGAGCCTTACGTCAACAATGACGCGCTAGACAGTAAAAATATTGATGTATTCTTTGGTAATTTGGAAATATTTTCACAGGGTTATTCACGGATTTATTCATGGGAGTGTCTATGGAGCATTCGGTAGGAATGTTCGCCGCTTGTTCTTTTTCCATAGCCTTATCTGAGTCCCCCTTTTATAAGGAAGAAGAAATTCAATCATTTTGCGTCAAAATAAGAGACCCCAAATCTAGAGACTATGACCACAGACCCGCAACAACCAAAGCATACGAGCAAGAAACAATCAGAAGCGATAATGATGCCCAAAGCACCATTGTTACTTTCTGGCATGCGGTTTTCTGTATGGATTAGCCCCGATGGTGAGGTCGAAAGGCTAACCAACTCTGAAGCAGCCAGACGCGTTACCTTAGAGCCTCCATTTGTTTGCCATGCCCGCTCAACCGCACAACGCCTGGGCATTGATCCTTTCCCATCCTATGATGTACTTGAACTTGTTGCTTTTGTTCGCCCTTCTGCCGCCTGCACCCCTACTCCGCGCGGGTTAGCTTCTTTTATTGGAGCCCCAGAACCAACATCAATTGAAGGGGCAGCAATGCTCCTGCACCAAACTGCTGAACTTCTTCTTCGCGAACAAGCTTCTAAGGGCCGACAGTTCGATCCCTATGCTGCTGACATCGCCAGAACGATGATGATGGCCGGATGGTTATGGGGGCCATCAATATTATCTGCCATGCATGAAGAAGACATTCATTCTCCCGCTTTAAAACCTGGTCGGGGTCTACGTATATGGGAACGTTTGGAAGAATGGAGTGATCACGCCCCAGAAGACCCTCCAAAAAACCAGTCCGTAAAACCTGAAGAGGCGAGACGACGGCTGGCTGAACTTCTTGGGGACGAAGCAGAAGCCCGCCCACAACAAGTCGATTATGCCTCAGCCGTTTCCAGTGCCTTTGCACCCAGAGATATTTCCGGAGAACCCAACATCGTCCTCGCCGAAGCAGGTACCGGTGTTGGGAAGACTCTCGGCTATATCGCCCCTGCCAGTATTTGGTCAGAAAAAAACGGGGCGCCGATTTGGATATCAACTTTCACCCGTAATCTACAGACCCAAATTGATAGCGAGCTTAATCGCCTCTTCCCTGAACGCCATGAAAAAGCCAAACGGGTCGTGATTAGAAAAGGTCGAGAAAATTATCTCTGCCTTCTCAATTTGGAAGAAGCTTCTCAAGCCCTTATGAGCAGGCCAAACGATGCCATTGCCATCGGGCTAATGGCACGGTGGGCTTCACGGACACGCAATGGCGATATGGTTGGAGGGGACTTCCCTGGCTGGCTCGCTGATTTGGTCGGTCGAGGCCGAACACTTGGTCTAACTGACCGTCGTGGGGAATGCATATATTCTGGATGTCCGCACTACAGCCGCTGTTATATAGAGCGCAATATCCGTAAAGCGAAACGTGCTAATATTGTCGTCGCCAATCATGCTCTGGTCATGATCCAGGCAGCCATGGGCGGCGGTCGTGATGAAGGCTCTGTTCCAAGTCACTATGTTTTTGATGAGGGTCACCATCTTTTTGATGCCGCTGATTCAGCCTTTTCCGCGCACCTTACCGCCCAGGAAAGCCAGGAACTCAAAAGATGGATTTCAGGTGTTGAAACCGGATCAACCCGCTCGGCCAGTCGCGCTCGAGGGCTAAAAAAACGCCTCGAAGATTTGATTGCCACAGATGATCGTACTCGGGATCTGGTAACGGAGACGGTTCATGCAGCCAGACACTTAACTGGTGACGGCTGGGTCAATCGCATGGAAGACAATCAGCCCTCAGGTCCTATGGAAACCTTCCTCAGCCACCTACGCGATCAGGTATATGCCAGAACGGATCACGAGAATTCTCCCTATAGTCTGGAAGCAGACACCAAACCACCAATACCTGGCCTGATCGATTCTGCTGTGGAACTAAGATCTGCCCTGGAACAACTATTAGAGCCGATCAAAAACCTGCGCCGTAGACTTGAGCAACGCCTCGATAATGAAGCAGATGAACTCGACAGCGACACACGCAGACGAATCGAAGCTGCCTGCAAAAGTTTAGAGCAACGCGGTAGCAATCAGGTTCAAGCTTGGATATCAATGCTCAGCGCCCTCGAAGAGGAAACTCCAGAAGATTTTACCGACTGGTTTTCTGTCGAACGTGCTGGCGGCAAGGACTTGGATGTTGGCCTCCATAGGCACTGGATTGACCCAACCAAACCACTGGCCAACACCCTGCTCTCCCAAGCTCATGGGACCGTCATTACATCCGCAACCTTAACTGAGGGAAGCGGGAACGAAGAAAGTGACTGGATTGGCGCAGAACGGCGCAGTGGCGCAGCTTTCGTGCCCGGCACGCCAGTACGAGCCCGTTTCAAATCACCTTATGACTATGTCGAACAGACCAGAGTATTTATTATCAATGATGTTCGTAAAGACGATATGGAACAAGTTTCTGCAGCATACCGAGAACTCTTTCTTGCTTCCCAAGGCGGCGCTCTTGGCCTTTTCACCGCCATATCCAGGCTGCGAGCCGTTCACCAAAAGATGGGGCCTGAGTTAGATCGTGCAGGACTTACACTTTACAGCCAACATGTAGACAACCTAGACACCTCTACCTTGATCGACATTTTCCGAGCAGAACGAAATTCGTCCCTTCTCGGTACTGACGCTGTAAGAGATGGAGTCGATGTTCCAGGAGAGTCATTACGGCTGATTGTTTTTGATCGCGTGCCTTGGCCCCGCCCAACAATTCAACATCGCGCCCGGAAAGAACACTTTGGCGGCAATCGTTATAACGACAGTCAAACCAGGCTCAAACTAAAGCAAGCTTATGGCCGCCTGATCCGGCGTGAAAATGACCGCGGGATCTTTGTTCTTCTCGACCCTATGATGCCAACAAGGCTTCAAAATGCCTTCCCTGAAGGCGTATCCATTCAAAAAGTAGGATTAGCTGAGGCTGTTAAACAAGTTAAAGAGTTTTTTGATACTAAACGATAAAACTTATCCAAAGCAGTCCTTAATTTGCACTCGATTAATCTCGCAGCAATCCTAATAAAACCCACGAACGAGCAACTATATTTCATTCGTTGTGTTTTTTGCTTGCAAAAGCAAATCAGGAAGCATAAACCATCTCTCGTTCGGGGAGTAGCGCAGCCTGGTAGCGCATCTGGTTTGGGACCAGAGGGTCGGAGGTTCGAATCCTCTCTCCCCGACCAATCTTCTCAAAAGGAAGATTGACTAACAAAGACCGCTTCGTGCGGTCTTTTGTCGTTTTAGGGCTATTCCATCCACCTCATAAAACCCCAAGGTTCTGTCCAAAACTTTCATTGTAACCTTACAATCATCTCCTCAAAATTCTCCATCTATACGATATCTAAAAGCAAGAGTAGGCTAACCACAATTTCCTCGTACAGAGTGGTGATACCGTGTCTTTAGATCTATGGCTTCTTTTTGTGCCCGCAGCCTTTGCAATTAATATATTGCCAGGCCCTAACAACATGCTCGCGATGACCAATGGTCTTCGGTATGGACTTTTCTATGCCATGAAAGGCGGTCTCGGACGCTTGCTAGCCTTTGTCATACTTATTGTTCTTACCGCCACAGGGCTTGGGGCTATTTTGGCTGCCTCCGCAACCGCTTTTTATGTGCTTAAAATAGTTGGAGCGCTTTACCTTGTCTATCTCGGCTACCGCCTCTGGCGTACTAAGACAGAAGAAATCGAAGACCCAAGCCTAGCGGTAGCTGAAAAGGTTTCCACCTATCGAATTATCCGTCAGGAATTTTTGGTGGCAATCAGTAACCCGAAAGCTATTTTGGTATTTACGGCCTTTTTCCCGCAATTCTTGGTCGCCGAGAGCCCAATGCTTTCACAGTTTGCGACCATGGGCATTACCTTTATCGTTCTCGAAATCGTCGCCCTATTCCTCTACGCGATCTCAGGCAAGCAACTTGCATTCCTGACCAGAACGGCAAAGGGGCAAAAAATAATGAACCGCGCTAGTGGCTCTCTCCTCATCGGTGCAGGCGGCTTGCTCGCGACTTCTAGTTAAAAAAACACTTATTTTGAGAATAATTTTGCTCTAAAGGGAATAAAATCTGTGCTCAGGTGTCTTATCTCTATCAACCTTATTGTTTGGTTATTAAAAATGGAGATAGCAGCGATGAAACAGTTCTTAAAAAACAGCTTAATAGCCACGTCCTTGGTGATGATGTCTGCGACATTATCTTTCACAGGATCCTTCGCGGGTGAATCGCCTGGTACCATTGAAATAAGCAACAGCTCTTTGGGTCAAATCCTTACAGATACCAAGGGAATGACCCTTTACACTTTTGACAAAGATACCAACGGAAAATCCGCCTGTAACGAAGGTTGCGCCAAGGCCTGGCCCCCTGTTTTGGCAGAGGCCTCAATGAAAGAAATAGGCGATTTCACAAAAATTACACGGGATGATGGAACCAAACAGTGGGCATATAAGGGAATGCCTCTATATGGTTGGGTCAAAGATAAAGTATCTGGTGACGTAACAGGTGATAAATTCAAGGGTGTATGGCACGTCGTAAAACCCTGATTCGACAAGACAAGGTTTGCCTTATGGACGAGTTTCTTAATCAATTAACCAAATCGATCCCGGCCCTCAGGAGATACGCCTACGCATTGGTGAGAGATTCGTCCATAGCAGACGACCTAGTACAAGATTGTCTCGAGCGCGGCTTAAACAAACGCGCCCAATGGCAAGGTGAAGGCAATTTAAAATCCTGGCTGTACAGAATACTGAGCAACATACATCTAAACCATTACCGCTCGAATAAACGCAATCCACTGGCTCAATCTTCGGAAATCAAAGAAAACCTTACGATGTCACATCAATTACAAAATCCTGCAGATCAGTTGGATCGCATATATTTAACGGATTTAGACAAAGCCATTGCAAAACTACCAGAAGAACAAAGACAGGTACTCCTTCTTATCAACTTGGAAGGGCTAACTTACAAAGAAGTAGCCCAGATCAAGCAAATACCCACAGGCACTGTTATGTCCCGCCTCTCTCGTGCCCGAGAGACCTTGCGAAAAAATATGGCATCTTCGGCCACCGCTTCCGACCAATCTGGTAGCACCTCTCATATCAGGAGGATAAAATGAGCAAAGAACGTTTTGAAGGCTCGGAACTTCTACATGCATATGTTGATGGTGAACTTAGCCCATCAGAGAACGCTCGTGTTGAGCAATGGCTGGATACGCATCCTGAAGATGCTAAACGTGTCAGAGAGTGGCAAAGACAAAACCAAGGAGTTCAATCTCTTTATGCCGATAAGGCAGATCAAGAGGTTCCGAGCCACTTGATCCCAGGAGGCCGACCACAAACATCGACGACAAAGCCCCTAATTAAGAGCTCAGCGTTGCCTCGTATTGCCGCAGCAATTATCTTTCTGGCAATTGGTTCTCTGGGAGGGTGGTTTGGGCACGACTATCTCAATCTCAGAAATAACGATATGCCTTTAAGAACAGTAAACGACAACGCCTTAACATCCCCTGCCATGGAAGCGCACTGGGTCTACACCCCTGAAGTAAAACACCCTGTTGAAGTTACGAGTGATGAGCAAACTCACCTCGCAAAATGGCTTTCATATCGATTAGAAGCACCTCTAACTATTCCAGATTTGTCCAACAATGGTTTTCAATTAATGGGCGGACGCCTTCTTCCATCGAGTACAGGACCTGCAGCTCAATTCATGTACGAAAATACTGAGGGCCGTCGCGTAACCGTATATTTATCCAGATCTGACACAGACATTTCACTCTCCAGCGCCAGAGAAGGCGAAGTCGCTTTTCAATTCAAAAAAAACGGATCAACCAGAGCTTTTTACTGGTACGATGGTCCTCTTGGGTACGCTGTTATTGGTGATATGGAGCACAATGAACTTTCCCAAATTGCCGATAATATCTACCAACAGCTTTAAACCGATGAAAAAGGCTCTAAGAGTTCTCTAGGGCTTTCTTATAATTTTCTGTTATAATAGCGGATACAGGATTGAAAGTTTGATCTCTACACCATAGGTATGGTTCTCTTATTTTTAGACTTTAAATAATCACACTTAAAAAAATTCAAGAGGAAGTGTCTACATGACCGATTACAGATCCGCGCTGGTCTACATTATGGTCCTTACGTCAGCTGCTGATAGGGACATGACAGATTCAGAATTACAGACCATCGGCGAAATTGTTAAATTTATGCCGATCTTCAATGGTTATAACCCTGAAGACCTTCCGTTGGATTCACGTAAGTGTGCCGATCTTCTGAATCAGGAAGATGGTTTTCAGAAAGTCCTCGATCAGGTCGTTGCCGCCCTACCGGAAAAGCTCCGTGAAACCGCCTATGCTGTTGCCTTAGAGGTCGTTGCTGCTGACGGATTTGCAAGCCAGGAAGAGCTCCGTCTTCTTGAGATTTTGCGCCACACACTCGATGTCGAACGCCTAGCCGCCGCCGCCCTCGAACGTGGTGCCCGCGCTCGCTACATGACCGCTTAAAATTTGTGCTTACAGAGGGGGGAAGTGAACATTTCCTCCCTGCTGATAAACTTACGTCTATATTAATGATCTCATCGCCAATCGAAATAGACCATATCTTTGTTTTTGTTGATCCGGTACCAGACCAGGATCCTTTAGAAGCTTACCTATTACAAGAAGCCGGATTTATTGAGAGCTATCGTCGGAATCACCCCGGCCAAGGCACGACAAATATCTGCTACTGTTTCGACAATGCTTACCTGGAATTACTTTGGGTAAATGATGAGCAGGCAATTAGAAGCAGCCTCATTTCCAACACCCGCCTAGCTGAACGTTCCCAATGGAAAAGTAACGGAAATTCACCCTTTGGCATTGCTTTGCGTCCGGAACTCCCGTTTGAAACTTGGGATTACCAACCACCTTACCTTCCTCCAGAGATGTCAATACCAGTAGCGTGCTCTAGCCTTAATCCCCTGCAGCCTTTTATCTTCCAGTCACCAGGCGGAAAACGTCCTGACGCATGGAGCCAGAAAAAGCCACCCAAAAGACAAGACCCTGGAAAATTTAAGGAAATAGCACATATCGAGCTCGATATCCCTGTAAGCACACCACTTACAGGGGATCTTACAGCGTTAAATAAGATCGGATTGATCACTCTGAACCAAGACACGCCGCATCATGCCATCAGGTTGTCACTAACCAATCCCATGGGTGAAATCACACATTACCTAGAACTCCCCGCTTGTAAGGTCATCGCTGTAGATTAAACTTTTAAAAGAACAACGCGTGTGACTTGTACCTTGAAACCCGCAAATATCCTTATATAAAGCACTAGAGTTCCGATTGAAGGCCATTACCACAAAGGGTAAACAAAAAGCGATGATAACAGATACACGTCAACAGGACCGTCCCATCGCTATCTGGCTTCTGATATGCTGTGCCATGATTATGATCATGGCCGTGATCGGTGCAATTACCCGCCTCACTGAATCAGGTCTATCTATCATGGTATGGGAGCCCTTCAAGGGAATAATCCCACCCATGAATAAGGATGACTGGCTCCGGCTTTTTGATATCTACAAGCAAATCCCAGAATACCAACAAGAAAACATTGGTATGAGTTTGGAAGAGTTTAAGAATATATTTTGGTGGGAATTTATCCACCGCCTCTGGGGACGGATCATTGGTATCGTATTCCTGATACCTTTCCTATGGTTTTTGATAAAAGGTCGTGTCCGAAAACCTTTGCTGCCACATCTTTTTCTCATGTTCGTTTTAGGCGGCCTGCAGGGAGGACTGGGTTGGTATATGGTCGCCAGTGGTTTTGCGGATCGAACAGACGTTAGCCAATATCGACTTACAGCCCACTTACTAATGGCCTTTGCAATTTATGGCTATCTTTTCTGGATTGCACTCAAATTACTTTTGCCCATGCCAAGTCGAAACTCGGCTTTCACCAGCGTAAAACTACATCTGCCTTTAATACTGATCCCCTTGCTAATTACGGTTACAATTGCATCTGGCGGACTTGTTGCTGGCCTGAATGCGGGCATGATATACAACTCATTTCCCTTGATGGATGGCCAGATTATTCCTTCATCTTACAGCGACATCCAACCATGGTATGTCAATGTCTTTGAAAATGTTGCCGCGGTTCAATTTAATCACCGCGTTTTAGCGCTATCGACATTTACCCTAACATTGGCTATCTGGATTTGGTCCTTGTTCCTAAATCGTCCTAACGCTCTAACTAGAGCACTTCATCTGCTTTTATTAGCTGCTATTCTTCAGGTCACGCTTGGCATATCAACCTTACTCCTTGTTGTTCCTGTTCATCTCGGGGCACTGCACCAAGCAGGTGGGTTAGTGTACCTTACAGCCAGTCTCTATGCGTTCTACCTTGTACGTAGAGACAAGAACCTCTCTCTTTATTAAAGGCCCAAGCAATGTCAGATCTTAAGTTCCAAGTACACGACATGGACATTCCGGATGAGCCTTTGGCACTATCAGTGCTTACCGGTTTTCTAGGCAGTGGGAAAACGACCCTCTTAAAACAATTGCTGCAGCACCCCGGAATGGACGAAACAGCTGTAATAGTTAATGAGTTTGGAGAGATCGGTCTTGATCACCTGCTAGTAGAGAGCTCAAGCGAAGACATCGTATTGATGAACAGTGGCTGCCTGTGCTGTACTGTACGCGGTGACTTGGTCGAAACGATCAGAAAACTCTATAAAAAACGCTTGATGAAAGAGGTCCCGGCATTCAACCGCGTCGTCATTGAAACGACAGGCCTCGCCGATCCTGCGCCTATTCTTCAAACACTCATGTCCGACCCGTTTTTAAGTGATCGCTTCCGTTTAGATGGCGTCATTACGACTGTCGATGCCATCAATGGCAATGACACTCTGGACCAGCAACAGGAATCCGTAAAGCAAGCAGCCGTTGCTGACAGGTTGTTACTGACCAAAACCGATCTGGCACATGAAGGTGATTTTAAAGATTTAAAGCAACGTCTTCGCAACTTAAATCCCGCGGCAACCATAGAAGAGATCAAGCATGGGATTATAGAACCTTCATCCCTTTTTAACGTTGGTCTTTATAATCCAGAGACTAAAACTCTTGATGTACAAAACTGGTTAAAGGCGGAAGCTTTTGAAGATGGACATAACCATGATCACGAGCCTAGTCTCGACCATAAACACGGGCACAAGCACGACCATAATCATGAGCATGACCTTAATCGGCACAACGACAAGGTTCACGCGTTTTGCCTGACCCACGACCAGCCCATAGATTGGGAACAGCTCAATTCCTGGATTGAGATGCTGATTACTCTTTATGGAAACAATCTTTTGAGGATAAAGGGAATCCTCAATATTGAAGGTGATACCAATCCCATCGTAATCCATGGTGTACAGCACATTTTCCACCCCCCGGTTATGCTTGAATCATGGCCTGACGATGATCGTCGATCAAAGATCGTTTTCATTGTAAGGGATCTAAAGCGAGAAATGTTTGACGAGACCTTCAAGGCCTTTATTGAAGATGGTGGTGATTTGCGTTAAGTCGGATTTCGTACTTCATATTTTGGATAGAGTTTGGTTAACCAGAAATCACTTTTCCTTGGCCTGAGCCTTCCTGCTCACACCAGTTAAGAAAATCTGCTGCAGGCATTGGTCTGGCAAAGAAATATCCTTGAGCTTCTTCACACCCGCGCTCTTTCAAAAAGAGCATATGTGTCTTCTCTTCAACGCCTTCTGCCAACACCTTGGTCCCCATAGCATGTGCCATGGAGATAATGGCTGCTGTAATCGCCGCATCATCCTGATTTTGGTCTAATTTCATCACAAATGATTTATCAATTTTCAGCTTATCCACGGGAAACCGTTTCAAATATGAAAGGGACGAATACCCCGTTCCAAAATCATCGATAGCAAGATGCACACCCAGTTCTGCTAGACTGTTCAGTATCCGGTCAGCTTCTTTGAAATCGGCCATAATCGCTGTTTCAGTAATTTCAAGCTCAAGGCAATCGGGACTCACCTGAGTAAAATCTAAAACTTCACGGACCTTACTCACAAAATCGACCTGTCTAAAGGATATAGCAGAAAGATTTACAGCCACACGAATACCCGGAAGGATATTCTGCCATTCTCTTGCTTGGGTACAAGCTGTGGTCATTACCCAGTCGGTGATAGGATCAATCAATCCTGTTTTTTCAGCAATCGGAATAAAACGATCTGGGCTAATCATCCCGTCGCTGCTGTGCCACCGTATTAACGCTTCTGCCCCAATTAACCTTCCGGTTTGTAATTCCACTTGAGGCTGATAATAAAGCTCAAACTCATTTTTCTCTAACGCGGCACGAAGTAGGTGCTCCAGGCGGCTACTTTCAGCAATACTTTGTTTGAGCTCTGAGTTAAAAAATGAATAGGTAGAGCGCCCCTTGTTTTTGGCATGATATAAAGCCATTTCCGCATGCCCAAGTAGTTCGGCGGCATTATTCCCGTGCTGAGGCGCGAGAGCAATCCCGACGCTACACCCTGAGTAAATTTCCTTGCCGCTTAAGAAAAAGGCTTTCCCCATCCGCAGTAGGATTCTTTGGGCACAATTTTCAGGATCGGTATCGTTTTCATAGGGAAGCATAAGCGCAAATTCGTCGCCACCAAGACGTGCGAGATGCGCACCAACAACCATTTCTTCTTCTAATAGGCCAGCTATTTGTCGTAGGAGTTGATCTCCAGTCTCACGCCCAAAGATATCGTTAAGATCTTTGAAATGATCAAGATCTAATACCAGAACAGCCCATTTCCGGTCTTCATCGCCAATTTTTTTCTGATCAAGAACAACAGCTTCTTCGTCAACGTAACGAACAAACTGCATTCTGTTGCCAAGACCTGTAAGTGCATCGTGGAAGGTCATGTGTTCCACAGTTTCTTGCGCTTGTATTCGAGCCTTTATTTCTGCAGTTAATTCTTGAGTCCGTTCCGCGACTTTTTGCTTGAGCACACCTTGGATTCTGAGCAATTCTTCTTGTCGTAAAAGTAGGTCGTTTATATCTTTGGCTTCAATGAGAAATCCACTACGTCCAGCATGTCTGAACTTTGAAACCAACATTTCAACGCGTAGTTCATTTCCCTTGAGGCCAATTAGTTTCATGGGAAGAGCCTGTGTCTCTGCGGCGAGCATATTAAAGTCTTTTTTGAAAACAGACTGATAATCAGGATGAACCAGATCAGAAAATTTTCGCCCAATAACCTCTTCTGCTTTTTTTCCTTCCAGCAAACGTAATCCCGCCGGGTTCATATAGCTAATACCATTGTCGTCACAAATACAAAGGAAGGAAAGAGCTGCATCTTTAAGGATGCGCTGAGAGAGCTCGCTCTCGACAAGGGCTGCCGCGTTCCTTTTGGCTTGTGAAAAATCTCTGCCATAAAGAACTATGGTGTCTTTATCTATGTCCTCAACAGTTTCCACATAAAACATGATTTCATGAGAGCTCTTATCCGACCCCAGCATTTTCAAAGGAAAATCGGTTTTACCCCTACTGAGAAGATCCTCCCAAATATCCGAAAACACCTCGTGATATTCAACATCGATTAAACTGATCAAGGAGCAAGGGGTGAATTGCGCTTTTTTAGCGCCTCCTAATATTTTACGCCCGGCTTTATTGCAAAATACAACCTCTCTTCCCCGAACCAGCATTGCTAAATCGGGGAGTGCGTCGAGGATATGTCTGATCTCTGTCTTCAATTTAAGTCCATGGCAATCACGAGAAAGCTCATCCATTTACAGTAATATTTGGCCCTGAACTGCTGATACGCATACCCTTTTGAAGAGCACGCGTCGTTCGTCTCTCTCTAAGCTACCAAAATGACCGTTACTGGAATGTAAATATTTGAAAAAAATGATATCTTTTTTTGTATTATTCTGAAAAAAAATCACTCATTTTCATGAGATGATCGCCGATTTTTTATAAATTTAAATATCAAATTAATTGCAACGATTGGCAAAACTATGCCCGCACCAAGAAGGATATAATGCCCGCCCCAATCAATGAATTTACGGGTCGATTCAATAACTTTTTGAAAATTTTCTATTGTCCAATTTAAAAGCCCTAAAGCATCGGTGTTAAATGCCGCGAGAATAACGCCGACAACAAAACAGAGAAGAACAACTTGGATGACCCGTCCGACCATTTTTATCCTTTTTTGCCACGTCCTCGTGGCCCTTATTCTCAAAAGCTTAAAATATAAGTATTTTCTCTAGAATCCAAATCCATGCAAGACAAGTAAATTCATACTTTTTGATTTTCAAATATCAGCCAAAACTTAGGCCTAATTGTTTAGAAATATCTTCAAGAAAGCGTGCTGCTGCAACGGGTAATGTACGACCTTTGAGATGCCCCGCAAATAAAAAACCACCCGAAACATCTCTGATATCAAGAGGCACTGCTGCCAGATTATGATTATCGAGGAGAGGCTGAAGGTTTATCGCAATGGCAAAACTTAGGTTTTCTCCATTTAAAGACAACATCTGAAGTAGATCCAGGCTATTTGATTCGACTGTTGGCTCCAGAACAAGTCCGGTTTTTGCCGATGCATTATCGAGTACTTGCCGAATGCCTTCTCCTTTGTTCGGTAAAAGGAGTGGAAATTCCGTACAGTCATAGAGGCGAAGAGACTTCCTTTTGGCTAAAGGATGTGAAACCGACATGATGCAATATATCGGTTGTTGAACAGAGAAAACCGTTTGAAACTCCGTCAATCTAAGAGGCTCAAATACGAGCGCAATATCATTGCTGTTATCAGTAAGTGAAAGCTCGGCTTCGCCGCGTTCAAACAAGTTTATCCCAAAGGTTACAGCTGGGTACTCAGCACGATACTTCTCTATTTCCAAGGGTAAGAAATACCGCGACACCTCCCGCGTACAGGCAATGTTAACGTGTCCTCGACGCATGCCTGACAAATCAGCGATCCGAGACCTTACCCGTTCTAGGTCCGCGATTTGATTGCGAACATGTTGGAGAAATATCTCACCCGCAACATTAAGTCGGACCCCCGCTGAATGGCGTTCAAATATCTCAACCCCGAGTTCTTCTTCTATACCCAAAATTCGTCGATTCAAAGCTGAAGGTGTAATTGCGAGTTCCTCTGCGGCACGCCGAATAGAACCAATGCGCGCAACTTTATCCAAATAATGAAAAACCAACTCGTGCCGCATCATCACTTTTTCCCCTCGCCCGACAAAGCGTTGCATTTTTTGCATCGCATTTGGAATTTTATAGCAGCAGACAGCAACACTAGCAAAAGCTATAGCTAGTTCAGAACAAATTTGAAGAACATTTACAGACACCAATTCAAGGATTACGGGACAGGATAATGGAAGAAGAATGTGACCGGACGGCAAAGAAAAGCAATAAACCTATTATTACCCGGTTCCTAAAACTATCAGGGGTCTTAGCTCTATCTTCTGCAATAGCAATGATCACCCTGACATCGGTTCAAGCGGATATCCTTAATGTAGAAAAGGATGAACTAACACTTGGCTTTATCAAACTCACCGATATGGCTCCGCTTGCGATTGCCTATGAGAAAGGTTTCTTCGAAGACGAGGGCCTGTTTGTTACCCTGGAACCACAAGCCAACTGGAAAGTATTACTAGACCGGGTCATTACCGGTGAGTTGGATGGTGCCCATATGCTTGCAGGGCAACCGCTCGCCGCAACAATTGGCTACGGCACCAAAGCCCACATTGTTACGCCATTTTCCATGGATCTAAACGGCAACGCGATCACAGTATCCAATGACGTCTGGTCGCTGATGAAGGAAAACGTCCCCCATGAAAATGGGAGACCCGTTCACCCCATAAGTGCCAAAGCGCTGAAACCTGTTGTTGAAACCTACAAAGACCAAGGCAAGCCTTTCAACATGGGTATGGTATTTCCAGTCTCCACTCATAACTATGAACTAAGATATTGGTTGGCTGCGGGTGGCATTCACCCTGGGTATTACTCACCTGAAGATACATCAGGCCAACTCCAGGCAGATGCCTATTTAAGTGTTACACCGCCTCCGCAAATGCCAGTAACGCTCGAAGCCGGAACGATTTACGGCTACAGCGTTGGTGAACCCTGGAATCAACAAGCCGTCTTCAAAGGGATCGGCGTTCCGGTTATTACCGATTATGAAATTTGGCAAAACAATCCTGAGAAAGTTTTTGGCCTTACCAAAGATTTTACGGACACAAATCCCAATACAACACTCGCCCTTACCAAAGCCTTGATCCGTGCCGCGAAATGGCTGGATGAAAACGATAATGAAAACCGTCCTGAAGCAGTTCGTATTCTTTCCCAATCAGAATACGTCGGTGCTGATGCTGAGGTCATTGCAAGTTCAATGACAGGAACTTTTGAATATGAAAAGGGCGATAAAAGGCCCGTCCCTGATTTCAACGTCTTCTTTCGCCACGACGCAACCTATCCCTTCTACTCTGATGCCATTTGGTATCTGACCCAAATGCGACGTTGGGGCCAAATTGCTGACCATAAAGGTGACACATGGTACGCAGAAATCGCCAAGTCAGTTTACCAACCTGATATTTACTTAAAAGCAGCCGCATTATTGGTCGAAGAAAATCACGCCTTAGAATCAGACTTTCCGAGGAACAGTGACGGCTATCGACCAGCCACGGCGGCCTTTCTGGATGGTATTGAGTATAATGGGAAAAAGCCGAACGCTTATATAGACGCACTGACAATCGGTTTCAAATCTGGCCAGACAATCAAAGACAAATCTATCCCCGGCTCTTAATGCCCCAAGGTTTTAGCAGGGGTTGGTTGAGGGACAGCATTTCCTCTTCCGACCCCGCTAATGACAACCTATTCGACGATTTATATAGTGCGAAGGACCAAGTTTGTGGCCAGTATTTCAGACACTCCAGAACAATATAAAGCATTAAAAAAAGAGAAAATTCTATCCGCCATAAATAAATCAAGCGGCTGGCTCAATGCCTTGGGATTTTCCTGGTTGGTACCACTTATGAAGATCGCCGCAGGCGGAAACTCAAAAGAACAACTTTCAACACTGCGCAGTACATTGTTTATTCCCCTACTTGGGATCAGTCTTTTCCTTTTTTTGTGGGGTGGGCTGGCACCAAAAGTAGAAACTTCTCTTGGAACCATTCCGGGTCCCGCGCAAGTATTTGAACAAGCCCAAAACTTATGGGCAGACCACCTGCGCACCCGTGAAAAAGCTGCTGCCTTTTACCAAAGACAAGACCAGCGTAATGCCAAGCTAATCGCAGCAGGCAACGCAGATAAAGTCAAACATAGAACTTTCACAGGAAAACAGTCCTACATTGATCAAATTTTCACGTCTCTAGGGACCGTGGCTCTCGGCTTTGTGATTGCAACAATCATTGCTGTACCTCTTGGCATTGCTTCTGGTTTATCAAAGGGCGTTAACGGCGCAATAAGCCCCCTTATCCAAATATTCAAACCCGTTTCCCCTTTAGCATGGTTGCCAATTGTCACCATGATTGTGTCTGCTCTTTATGTAGATGCGTATGACTGGTTGCCAAAATCTATGGTCGTCTCTGCAGTGACCGTTACCCTGTGCTCTCTTTGGCCAACTCTCATAAATACGTCACTTGGTGTTGCTTCCATTGATGAGGATCTGATGAATGTCGGCAAAGTATTACGCCTTCCGACACGGCAAATCGTAACCAAGCTCGTATTACCTTCATCATTGCCGCTTATCTTCACGGGCCTTCGTTTATCCCTTGGCGTGGGCTGGATGGTATTGATCGCGGCGGAAATGCTCGCTCAAAACCCTGGCCTTGGAAAGTTTGTCTGGGATGAATTCCAAAACGGCTCTTCTCAATCGCTGGCAAAAATTATGGTGGCTGTTCTCACGATCGGCTTGATTGGTTTCATGCTGGACCGCCTGATGCACGCTTTGCAGCAGGCCTTTACCTTCACCAGTAATAGATAGGAGCGGGTAATGGGAATATTACAAATATCCGGTCTGTCAAAACATTACGGTGAAGGCGCACACCGCAATGAAGTCCTCGACGATCTCTTTCTCGATATAGAGGAAGGAGAGTTTATTGCAATTCTCGGCTTTTCCGGCTCGGGTAAAACCACTCTCATATCGGCCCTGGCAGGGCTTATCCAGCCAGACAAAGGTGGCGTGATCTATAAGGGTAAAGAAATCGATGGGCCGAGCCATGACAGAGGCGTTGTTTTTCAAAACTATTCCTTGATGCCTTGGTTAACCGTTAAGCAGAACATCGACTTAGCCGTTAACACAGTATTCAAGAAAAAGAGCAAACAAGACCGCCAGGACATCGTAACAAAATATATAGATATGGTGGGTTTATCTCACGCCAGTGATCGCATGCCATCTGAGCTTTCTGGCGGCATGAGACAACGTGTTGCGGTAGCTCGGGCGCTTGCCATGCAGCCTGAAGTTCTTCTCCTGGATGAACCACTGTCAGCTCTGGACGCCCTCACCAGAGCTAAACTTCAAGATGAGTTTTCCGATATTTCTGTAAAAGAAAAGAAAACCATCATCCTGATCACCAATGATGTGGATGAGGCTATCTTACTTGCGGATCGCGTAATCCCCCTCTCCCTTGGGCCACGAGCTACGCTTGGACCAGAATTCAAAATAAACCTTGCCCGCCCAAGAGATCGCGCAGCTATGAACAGCAACGCGGAATTCATAAGACTTCGTGCCGAGATCACAGATTATTTGTTGAACCTAGGCGCGAGAGAAAGCTCTGAGAACAAGGTAGAGAACACTTTTCCAACCATCGTACCGACGCCTCAAACACCACAAAAACCTTCTGCACACAAAAAACCAGCAGGGTCGGTTATGGATAAAAAGTTTGTTGATTTCAGCCAGGTCAAAAAAAAATATCCGACCCCAAAAGGGCCTCTGACTGTTGTTGATGGTTTTGATCTAAAAGTGAAAAAGGGTGAATTCATTACTCTTATCGGCCATTCGGGATGTGGAAAATCAACCGTCTTGTCCATGGCCGCTGGCCTGAACGACATCTCTGAAGGCGGCATAGTTTTAGATAGCCGGCATATTAAACAAGCAGGACCCGACAAAGGGGTCGTGTTCCAATCGCCGTCCCTGATGCCCTGGCTTACGGCGTTTGAGAATGTGAAGCTCGGGGTAGACCAGGTCTACCCGAAGGCCAGCAAAGCCGAACGCCGTGATGTTGCGGAATATTACCTCTCGCTTGTGGGGCTCGGCGACAGCTTGCACCGCAGTGCCGCGGAATTATCAAGCGGCATGAAACAGCGTGTCGGCATTGCCCGCGCCTTTGCCCTCTCGCCCAAGCTGCTTCTGCTTGATGAGCCCTTTGGCATGCTAGACAGCCTGACCCGTTGGGAGCTTCAAGACGTGCTGATGGAAGTCTGGAAACAAACCCAGGTAACCGCCATTTGCGTCACCCACGATGTAGACGAAGCCATTTTACTGGCCGACCGGGTTGTGATGATGTCCAACGGCCCCAATGCCCGGATCGGCAATATTATGGAGGTTGATTTGCCAAGACCGCGCTCGCGCAAAGAGTTGCTCGATCATCCCGATTATTATGCATACCGCGAAGAACTGCTTGATTTTCTCGAAGCCTATGAAGGTGGCGCACACCCCAGTGAAGACCAGCTCAAATCTATCCAGCAGAAAAGTGCCACCAGGATAGCGCGCCAAAGTGCACAGAAAACGCTCCCTAAAATTATGGCTGAAACTATGCCTGAAACTATGCCTGAAACTATGCCTGAAACTATGCCTGAAACTTTACCAGAAATTATACCCAAAATTGTGGCTAAAAATGTCGCCTAAAAACGCGGCCTAAAAATACGATGAGCAAATGCGGCCCAACCAAGCCGCCGGAGAAGAAGTTATGAAAAAAAATCTCGTCATTATCGGTAATGGCATGGCACCGGGGAGAATGCTTGAACACCTGTTCGACGCAGATCCAGATGCCTACGATGTCACCATCTTCAATGCAGAACCTCGGGTGAACTATAACCGCCTGATGCTTTCACCCGTGTTATCGGGAGAAAAGACTTACGAAGATATCATCACCCACGATGATGCCTGGTATCAGGAACACGGGGTGACCTTGCACAAAAATGCCCGGGTATCTCAAATCGATCGCACCGCCAAACGTGTAACGTCTGAAAACGGTATTACCCTTTCCTACGACACGCTGGTAATTGCAACAGGATCCAACCCCTTTGTCATTCCCCTTCCCGGCCATGACTTTGAGGGTGTGCTGGTATACCGCGACTTCGACGATGTTGAGCAAATGCTGGACGCAGCCAAAGCAGGTGGGCGCGCTGTCGTCATCGGCGGCGGCCTCCTTGGGCTGGAAGCTGCGGCTGGATTACGCAAACAGGGCATGGAGGTGAGTGTTCTTCACCTGATGCCCACCCTGATGGAACGCCAGTTGGATCAAGCGGCAGGTTACTTGCTCGAAAAAGCCATTACCGACCGAAACATCGATGTCATCACCAAAGCAAACACCCATAAGATCCTCGGCGAAAATGGTAAGGTCACAGGCGTTCAACTGGATGATGGCAGTATTATTGACGCCACCATCGTCGTTATGGCTGTGGGCATTCGTCCCAATACACAACTGGCAAGCGACAGTGGCATCGCGTGTAATCGCGGTATTGTTGTCGATGACCAGATGCAGACGTCCGACATGGATATCTATGCCCTGGGTGAGTGTGTGGAACACGATGGCCAATGTTACGGCCTGGTCGCCCCGCTCTATGATATGGGAAAGGTCCTTGCTCAAAATCTATTAGGCGCTTCGAAAGAGTACAAGGGATCCGTTACAGCAACGAAGTTGAAGGTCACTGGAATAGATCTTTATTCCGCTGGCGACTTTGCCGAAGGCGACGACCGAGAGGAAATCGTTCTCCGCGATGCGCAAGCGGGCGTATACAAACGTATTGTCCTCAAGGATAACAAGGTTATCGGGGCTGTTCTTTATGGAGATACCGCCGATGGTCCCTGGTTCTTTGATCTTTTGAAAAAGGGAACCGATGTATCCGCCATGCGCGATACCTTGGTCTTTGGCCAGATGTTTCAGGGAGGTGCCCCCCTGGACCCTACGGCGGCCGTTGCAGCCTTACCAGATGATGCGGAAATCTGCGGGTGTAACGGCATATGCAAATCACAAATCGTCAATACGATCACGGATAAAGGCCTGAGCACGCTCGACGAAGTTCGTGCTCATACCAAAGCCTCCGCATCCTGTGGAACCTGTACTGGTCTCGTCAAACAGCTTTTGTCCCTGGCAACTGGTGAAGAAATCAGCACGACAACAATTCAGCCTATTTGCGCCTGCTCAGATCTCAGTAATGGCGATGTGCGCCGTTTGATAAAGGCCAAGGGACTAAAGACCATTCCAAGCGTCATGCAGGAGCTTGAGTGGAAGACCTCTTGTGGTTGCCCCAAATGCCGTCCGGCACTGAACTATTATCTGGTCTGTGACTGGCCCGATGAATACGCCGATGATTACCAGTCGCGTTATATCAATGAGCGCGTCCATGCCAACATTCAAAAGGACGGTACCTATTCCGTTGTCCCCCGAATGTGGGGTGGCATGACGTCCTCGAATGAACTGCGCGCTATTGCAGACGTTGTCGATAAGTTTGACATCCCTGCGGTGAAAGTCACCGGCGGCCAACGTATTGATATGCTCGGCATCAAAAAAGACGATCTGCCTGCTGTGTGGGCTGATCTTGGCCAAGCTGGATTTGTCTCCGGACAGGCCTATGCCAAAGGCCTCCGTACCGTAAAAACCTGCGTTGGCAGTGACTGGTGCCGTTTTGGCACTCAGGATTCTACGGGTCTAGGCATCAAGCTGGAAAAATTTATGTGGGGATCGTGGACACCTGCAAAGCTCAAACTTGCCGTATCCGGCTGTCCTCGAAATTGTGCAGAGGCTACCTGCAAAGATATCGGGGTGATTTGCCTAAGCGGGGGTTACGAAATCCACTTTGCCGGGGCTGCTGGCCTCGACATTAAAGGCACCCAAGTCCTCGGCATGGTGCAAACCGAAGAAGACGTTATGGAACATGTCGTTGCGCTGGCACAGATGTACCGCGAGCAAGGTCACTATCTAGAGCGCATCTACAAATGGGCCGACAGGATCGGGTTGGATGAAATCAGATCGCAGATTATGGACCAGGCTGATAAACGCAAAACTTATTACGATAACTTCGTGTTCAGCCAAAAATTTGCCCAAGTCGACCCCTGGTCAGAGCGTGTTTCGGGCAAGGATAAACACGAGTTCAATCCCCTTGCGACCCTTGATCTTCGGGAGGCAGCAGAATGAGTGCACTTTTACAAAGAGAGCATGTTGAAGAGTGGGTTTCCATCGGATCTATCAATGAAATCCCGCTTCGGGGAGCCCGCTGTATCAAAAACGGAGATATGACCATTGCCCTTTTTAGAACCGCGGAAAACAAAATATACGCCATAGAAGACAAATGCCCGCATAAAAACGGCCCCTTAAGTCAGGGCATCGTACACGACGGCTGTGTGACCTGTCCCTTGCATAACTGGGTCATCTCTTTGGAAAGCGGGCTCACTCAAGGCGCAGACAAAGGACAGACCCTGGCCTTTCCCACCAAACTAATCGGCAATGAAATCCTGATCAGTCTTTCTGCAAAAAACGGGTAATTAGATCTGATGTTCCCAATTCCTGAAGCCAGTATTGAGGTAAAGACAACGTGTCCCTATTGCGGTGTTGGCTGTGGTGTCATTACAAAACGCGATGCCCGAAATAATGTCATCATTAAGGGAGATCCTGATCACCCGTCCAACTTTGGCAGGTTGTGCTCCAAGGGATCGGCCTTGGGAGAAACTCTTGGCCTCGACGGGCGGTTACTGGATCCGTACATCAACGGAGAACCCTCGAACTGGGATAGTGCTCTGGACCTTGTTGCACAAAAATTCAAAGACACCATCTCAAAATACGGCCCTGATTCAGTAGCCTTTTATGTTTCAGGTCAAATCCTGACCGAGGACTATTATGTCGCCAACAAACTGATGAAGGGTTTTATCGGTTCAGCCAATATCGACACCAATTCCAGATTGTGCATGGCGTCCTCTGTGGCGGGGCAGCGCCGGGCTTTTGGCAGTGATACCGTTCCCGGCACTTACCAAGACCTCGAACTTGCAGATCTGATCGTCCTCGTCGGCTCAAATCTCGCCTGGTGCCATCCTGTTCTGTACCAACGCATTGCGGCCGCAAAGGCTCTTCGTCCAGATATGAAGGTGGTATTGATCGATCCACGTAAAACCATGAGCGCAGATATCGCGGATCTCCATCTCGCAATCAAACCGGATGGGGACGTCGCGCTTTTCACCGGCCTGTTACACCATCTCGCCCATCAGGACGCTTTTGATTTTGATTATATCAATGACCACACCATCGGTTTTGAAGAGACCATAAGTGCTGCCGCCGGGTCATCTGATTTTGAAACCCTAAGTGACCTCACGGGCCTATCGCCAGAAGAAATAAGTGAATTTTACAACCTTTTCCTCGCCCGTGAGAAAACAGTCACTGTCTTCAGCCAGGGTGTAAATCAATCCAAATCTGGCACAGATAAAGTAAACGCGATTATCAACTGTCACCTCGCCACCGGGCGCATTGGTAAAGAAGGCACGGGGCCTTTTTCAGTTACCGGGCAACCGAATGCTATGGGCGGCAGGGAAGTCGGTGGTTTGGCCAATATGCTTGCCGCGCATATGGATATTGAAAATAGTGGACACCGGGATATTGTGCAGCGTTTTTGGAAAGCCCCAAACATTGCGCAAAAATCCGGATTAAAAGCCGTTGATATGTTCAAGGCCGTTGGTGATGGAAGAATCAAGGCGCTTTGGATTATGGCGACCAATCCTGTGGTTAGCTTGCCCGAAGCCGACGGTGTTGTCGAAGCCTTAAAAAATTGCCCGTTTGTCGTGGTCTCGGATGTTTTGAAAAACACGGATACCACCGCCTATGCCAACGTGCTTCTCCCTTCTGCGGATTGGGGAGAAAAGGATGGCACCGTTACAAATTCAGAACGCCGGATTTCACGGCAAAGACGGTTTTTGTCCCAAAAAGGATCCGCGAAACCAGACTGGTGGCAATTGGCCGAAGTCGGTAAGCGTATGGGTTTCCCCCAAGCCTTCCAATACAACTCTGCATCAGAAATTTTTGCAGAACACGCGGCACTTTCGGGTTTTGAAAACGGACCAGAGGAGAGCATGCCTGAGCGGGATTTTAATATCTCAGCCCTTTGTGCGATCAACGAGCATGACTTTAACAATCTTTCGCCCTTTCAATGGCCCTATGCCAAAGGATCGGCACCTGGAGTGACCCGCTTTTTTGCTGACGGACAGTTTTATACTCCTGATCGCAAAGCAAGGTTGATCCCTGTTGTATCCCGAGCGACCCAACAAACAACGCCGTCTCGACCTCTCACTCTGAACACCGGGAGAATACGCGATCACTGGCACACCCTTACCCGTACTGGGCGATCAACCCGGTTGTCCCAGCATATCGCAGAGCCTTTCGTCGAAATAAACCCTGAAGACGCACTTCACTTTGGTGTCCGGGATGCAGATATTGTTCAAGTTGAGAACGAGCACGGCCATATTTTGGTCCGGGCCCTCGTGACACCCCGGGTCGCTAGGGGGCAGATTTTTGTACCCATGCACTGGAATGATCAATCTTCGTCAAAAGCGCGTATTAATACTCTTATCCCCGCCGAAGTTGATCCTTTTTCAGGACAGCCTGCCTCTAAAAACACCCCCGTCTTTATCACGAAATTCGATGCCAAATCTTATGGGTTTGCGGTGCTCAAGAATAAACCCCGAGATCTATCCCACGCCTATACGGCGATCGCAAAAATAGATGGAGGGTGGCGTATCGAATTTGCAGACCTCCAGTCGGATGGTGATTACCACCGCCTTGCCAAGCACCTTTTCGGAAGCCAAGAAAATACGCAATGGCTCAGTTATGGTGACGACAAATCATCTGACTACAGGATTGCCGTCTTCCAAGATGACCAGTTAACTGGCTTGTTGTTTTTATCAAATACACCCGTGATGGTTTCTAGAAACTGGGCCATTGAACAAATCAAGGCCCAGCACTGTGATGCCCTCCAGCGTCATATAGTTGTGGCGCTGTCTCTTATACACATCTCCGAGCCCACGAGACCGAGGCTGATCTCGTATG
>OJDH01000027.1_pt1 | contig 124405 bp, 111 predicted proteins | sample 1592761 | NCBI WGS metagenome assembly OJDH01 (sample SAMN05416855, study PRJEB24817) | seawater metagenome | isolation source: Sea water | place: Canada:Atlantic | collected 2013-11 | reverse complement strand
ACGAGATCAGCCTCGGTCTCGTGGGCTCGGAGATGTGTATAAGAGACAGATATAATACTGAATTCGAAACTTCATGCAACCTTAAATTAAGCTTTATTTTCATAATTCGTATCGTTTGCTGAAAAAGCATACAAAACACATGTTGCGCGGTTATTTTTCACACTAAAACGAAACATTAACACTAATAAAATAGGGAATGCCGCTATTTATTTAACGGCATTTAATTTAATTTCAGCCAGCTTTCTTGCTGAAGAAGTCGGGTATTCCGCTAAAACTTTTTTCCATAATTGTTCGGCACGGGCAATATTTGAACGCTCTTGCTCACAAATACCTAATTTCAACATGGCATCTGCACGCTTCGAAGAATCCGGAAATTGATTCATCAATGTTTCAAACTGATTTGCCGCTGCCGCCCAATCTTGTTTATTAAATAACAATTGTCCTAACCAGTAATGCGCATTTGAGGCATAACTGGAATTAGGGAAGTTCTGCAGGAAGGATTGGAATTCAGGGATAGCGTCATCATACAGCTTGTCTTTTAAGATAAGGTTGACCGCTTTGTCATACGCTTGATCTTCATTCAGGCTAGTTTGAGGGTTAGGCTGGCTGACTTGATTAGTCTGATTAAATTCGTCAGTGGGCCCACTTCCATTTTGCGTCATCACAGCAGCGATACGTTTATCAATCTCTAAATACAGCTCTCGTTGACGCTCTAAGATCCGCTCTAGTTGATAATTATGCTTCTCAATACTGCCACGTAACTCATTCACTTCGTTCTGAAGCAAATCTAGCTGCTCCTGAACGCGATGTTGCTGCGCTGTTCGTGTATTAAAAAGACGCTCTAAGGTGGTTAGACGTGACTCTGTACTGCCACTGCTTACATCCGCTACAGGCGCAGGAGCCGCATTTACTGCGGCTCCAAATATCGCTGTCAGAGTAAGCGCAAGAATGCGTTTATTCATAAATCCAACTTTTATTGATATACAAGAACACCACGACGGTTTTCAGCAAATGCAGCTGCAGTGCCTGATGTGTCAACTGGCTTTTCTTCGCCATATGAAACAACAGAAACTTGAGATGCGCTCACACCAGCATTCATCAAGTATGTCTCAACTGATTTAGCACGGCGTTCACCTAACGCAATATTGTATTCAGGCGTACCGCGGTTATCACAATGGCCTTCAATCACCACTGCTTGACCCGGGTTTTTCACCAAGAATGCAGCATGTTGGTCAAGCAAAGAGTAATACTTAGAACTGACGCTTGAACGGTCGAAATCAAAATAAACAACCTGATCATCCATCAATGCACTTTTTTCTTTCTGCATGACTTCTTCAGGAGACAACATTGGCTTCATATTGCCTGCTTGCACTTTTGCTTCTTCAGCCGCCTTGCGATCAGCTTCAGCTTGAGCAGCAGCAACACGGTTACTCTCCGCGGCTAACTCTTCTTCGCTAGGACCTGATGAACAAGCAACCATTGTCACAATAGGTAGTGCAAGTGTGATGCCTTTGAATATTTTGCTAAGTTGCATTTTCTAATTCCTTATTATTATCAAATTTATAAATAGATTGAACTTGTTACAACAAAAATGGAGACCAACTCGGCGACTTAACCTGCCCATCAGAAGCGGGTAAACGCGCCTTAAAGCGACCATCCAAGGAAACCAACGATAAAACTTGCTTGCCTTGGTGTAACGTACTGTAAATAATCATACTTCCATTTGGTGCAATACTCGGGGATTCATCCAAATAGGTTTTGGTTAATACCTGAATATTTCCGTTTTCTAAATCCTGAGCGGCAATATGGTAGTTCCCTCTAGTACGGTTGACCATAACCATGCGACCGCCGTCTGGGGTGATGGTTCCCCCAAGGTTCATTTCACCATCAAACGTTACCCTTCTGACGTTGTTACTCGCTAAATCTACGCGATATATTTGCGGTTTACCACCCCGTTCAGAACTAAATATCAAGCTCTTACCATCGGGTGTCCAGCTCGGTTCGGTATCTATCGCTCGGTTGCGAGTGATCCGCTCTAGGCGCTTAGATGCCACGTCCATCACGTAAATCTCTGGGTTACCGTCTTTCGATAACACCATAGCCAATTGCCTACCGTTGGGTGAGAAAACCGGCGCACTGTTTATGCCCGGAAAATCGGTCATTTGCGTTCGGCTCATGGTGTATAAGTCTTGAATGTATATCTGCGAACGCTTATTTTCAAATGTGACATAGGCCAACTTGGTCCCATCAGGTGACCAAGAAGGTGACATCAGTGGTTCTCTAGAGCGCAGTAACATCGTCTCGTTCACACCATCATAGTCTGCAACAACGAGCTGATAAGGAAACTCATTGGTTTTGCGGTCCCGCACAACAACGTAAGCAATGCGCGTCATAAAGGCACCCTTCTCGCCCGTTAATTTTTCGTACACCACATCACTGATGCGATGAGCGTATTGTCTAAATCCCTGGCTTGTAATAACAGTCTGGCGACTATCTAAAATGTGGTCGTTACTGTTGGTTAATTTACCACCGCTTAATGCTTGCCCATTGCCACCCGTGATTTGACCACGAATAGCGTCGACTAAGGTGAAGTTAACGCGATAACGATCAGGCCCTTCAGGCGTGACCGAACCCACCAAAATGGCTTCGACGCCAGTCGCTGCCCAAGCGCTATAGTCCAATTCACTGTCATCATGTGGCTGCTCTGGCATCTCAGCGCTAGCGATAGGGCTAAACTTACCACTTCGCAACAGGTCACCGCTTACGACATCGGATAAGCTCTCTGGCATTTGACCTGTGCCATTCCACTTGAATGGCACAATGGCAATTGGACGAGCGGAATCAATTCCTTCGGTGATCACAATTTCCAAACTCGCCTGGCTAGATGCAGTGAGCATCACACTTAAAAATGTTAAAACACGGGTCAATCTTGTCATTATAAATCGGGCTCTACAGTTAAATTAATATCACGGAGCTTCTCATACACATCAGCTTCCTTTGATACCGGAAGGGTACCGGCCTTGAAAACAGCAGATTTAGCGGCTCTGCATAAGATAGGATCTCCACCTAATTCTTTTACCTGAATAACCAAACCAGACGACGCTAAGCGGATATTCAATTGGCAGGATTTTCCGCGCATTGAGTTGTCAACAATTAGCTGGCGCTGAATAGCTTGATGGATCAGGGCTTGATACTTTTGTACTTCGGTTAATACTTGCTTGCTTCGCCGCTGCTGGCGCACAGCCTGCTCAGCTTCAAGCTGATCTTGCAATGCGCGCTCTTGACGCGCTTTTTCCGCAGCTTCAGCTTTTTTGCGTTGCGCCTCTTTCAAGGCTTTTTCTTCCTTCTCGCGAGCTTCCTTCGCTTTTCTAGCTTGCTCTTCCGCCTTCTTACGCTCTAACTCTTTGCGTTTACGCTCTGCCTCTGCAGCTTTCGCTTTGGCCTTTTCTTGTTCTTGCTTTTTACGCGCAGCAATTGCAGCTTGCTCAGCCTGTTTACGTTCTTCACGTTGGCGCTTGGTGCGTTGTTCTATTTCAACCGCTTCTTGCTCTTGCTGTTTACGCTTGCGCTCAGCTTCATTTGCGCGACGTTCCAGTTCAGCAATTCGGTCCTCTTCTGCCTTTTGCTTGCTCTTTTTCTGATCTTCAATCCGCTTAATCTGCTCGTCAACCGCGTTGGCATCTACCGCAACGGCCTCTATAACCGGTTGTGACGATGCCATTTCAGGCGTTTTTTGAGGCAACTTAAAATCCATGCCAGCAAAGATAAGCACCCCGAAAGCGAGGTGCAAACTCAGTGATTTAATCAAAGGTAGAGACAATTTAAACTTCATATCTGCTAAATGCTTAATTCTCAGGAGGATCAGTCATAAGACCGACAGAAGGCGCACCTGCACGCTGCAAAAGCACCATCAACTGCACAATATTGCTGTACGGCACTGCGCCATCCCCTTTCACCACGACCGGGGTTTCAGGTTCAATTCGCAAATGCGCCGCAACTAATGTGGCCACATCTACAGCTGTCATAGCCTGCTCTTGGTCTTCAGCGATGTTCAAGAAGTAATTTCCTTCTGCATCAACAGAAGCAATTAGCGGTGGCTTGCTATCATCTTCTAGCGGTTGCGCTTCTGCTTTTGGCAAGTCTACCTTGACACCTTGAGTCACCAACGGTGCAGTTACCATAAAGATAATCAGCAACACCAACATCACATCGATGTAGGGCACAACATTGATTTCAGACACCGGACGACGGCGTTTTCTTACATACATAATCGTTGCCTATTAGCCCTGAGCTGGATCGTTGGTGACGGTATCCGCCTTTGTTACCAGCGACTGACGATGCAATATGCTGGAAAACTCTTCCATAAAGTTACCGTAGTTGTTTTCGAGCTTTTCTACCTGATGGCTGAAACGGTTATAAGCAATAACAGAAGGTATAGCGGCAAACAGACCCATAGCGGTTGCGATCAGCGCCTCAGCGATACCAGGCGCTACCATGGCTAGCGTGGCTTGCTGCACTTCGCCGAGGGCGATAAACGCATTCATGATCCCCCACACAGTGCCAAACAAACCGATATACGGGCTAATTGAACCCACAGTCGCAAGGAAAGGTAGACGGCTTTCTAATTCGTCAATTTCCCTAGACAAGGAAACGCGCATCGCACGGTAGGTACCGTCCATTATCGCCTCAGACGGAGTAGACGACGACTTACGCAAGCGGACAAATTCTTTGAAGCCAGCACAGAATAAACTGGCCATACCTTGCACAGATTCGCGAGCAGCTAATTCTTGATAAAGGCGATTTAGATCGACCCCTGACCAAAATTTATCTTCAAATTTTTTCATATCATTTTTTGCACGGCTCAACGCCTGCGAACGCTGAAAAATAAATGTCCAAGATGCCACAGACGCGGCCAATAACAACAACATCACAAGCTGAACTAATAAGCTAGCTTGCCAAAATAATCCAAATATTGATAACTCAGCCGACACGCGAGAATTCCTCTAGTATAAATCCGGGGATGGCGATAGGTTTCATTTGCTGAAGATCCACGCACGCCACCCTAATTAAAGCACTGACCAAGCGTTGACCACTTGGACTTATTATTGTTTGTTTGAACATCAAACTTGCGCGTTTCAATTCTACTATTTCGCTTTGAATTCTCAATAGTTCATTAAACTTTGCAGGAGCTTGATTGTCCATTTCGACACGTTTGACGACAAAACCGATAGATCGTTCCAATAACCCATCTTGTTCGATTCCCATTGAGCGCAACCACTCTGTTCTGGCGCGCTCTAGAAACTTCAAATAATTTGCGTAATAAACAATTCCGCCTGCATCCGTATCTTCATAATACACCCTTATTTGGTGTTCAAATACAGCTAAGTTTTTCTGCAACATCACTTTTTTCCCAAACCATTCGTCACTACCTTCAACCAACGCATAACTATGCGATGTAAAGAAATAATCATAATCCGCCAACAAAAATTAATGCGTTAAAATTCATAAGGATACATCCATTTAACTAAAAACAACGCAGGAATACAACCTAATGCACCCGGCAAATATGCATAGATATTCAATATTTTCGCAAAAATACGTTCCACAAAGAGATTTGTAACAAAAAAAATAATAGGTCAAATAACGCACAATTAAAATAAGTCATTGTTTTTATTGAAAAAAAATAAAGAAAGACAAGTATTAACAAGTTTTACACAAATAATTCAGACTTGATGCATTAGAAAATCTAATCATTGAATGGCAATTTTTCTCAATTGTGGTTCTTTGCGGCGAGGCTATAATGACCTTGTTTTCTCGATTAGCGAATGTTTCCAACCAGACGTTAATCAGATGCTGATGTCGACTCCCTGTTGACTGACATGTTCCCTGGAATTTTATTCCATTCAACTTTATTTGTTGCTTTGCCCGCATAATTTATGCGGGCTTTTTTTTGCCTATTTTTTACGATCTTAAAAGGAAAGCCGCTCCTTTAGCGATACACAAAATCAATTAGGCTCGTAATCAAAACCAAAATGCAGGTATGCCCGTTGAGACACGATTCGCCCTCTTGGGGTGCGCTGTAAAAACCCTTGTTGAATTAGAAAGGGCTCTATTACATCTTCTATTGTGTCCCGTTCTTCACCAATCGCCGCCGCTAAGTTATCAAGACCCACTGGCCCGCCCATAAATTTATCTATGATTGTAGTCAGCAATTTTCGGTCCATGTAGTCAAAGCCTTCTTTATCTACATCCAGCATATCTAGCGCAGCTGAGGCAACATCACTGCTAATTTCACCGTTTGCTTTTATTTCAGCGTAATCTCGTACCCTGCGCAGCAAGCGATTGCTAATACGCGGTGTACCGCGAGCACGCTTGGCTATTTCTATCGCGCCTTCTTCATCTAAATTCAATTCCAAAAAATGTGCAGAACGTTTTACGATTTGGGTTAAATCTTTAATATTGTAAAACTCAAGGCGCTGCACAATACCGAATCTGTCGCGTAAAGGCGACGTCAATGAGCCTGCTCGTGTTGTCGCGCCAATTAAGGTAAACGGCGGTAACTCTAGTTTAATGGACCGGGCGGCTGGCCCCTCTCCTATCATGATATCCAGTTGATAATCTTCCATCGCAGGATACAGAATTTCTTCTACCACTGGGCTGAGACGATGAATTTCATCAATGAACAACACATCGTTTTCTTCTAGATTGGTTAGCAGCGCCGCTAAGTCTCCCGCTTTTTCAAGCACAGGCCCTGAAGTTGTTTTGATACTCACGCCCATTTCATTAGCCACAATATTGGCCAAGGTGGTTTTGCCTAAGCCGGGAGGGCCAAAAATCAATAAATGATCCAGTGCATCACTGCGTTTACGCGCGGCCTGAATAAAGATATCCATTTGCTCACACACATGGTCTTGCCCTGTGTAATCCGCCAGCATTTTAGGGCGAATAGCACGATCGATGACTTCATCTTCGCGTAGGGCGGTAGGTTGAATGAGACGATCGGCTTCTATCATGAGAATTATTTAACTTTTGGTAGTGGTTTTATATACAGTGCGTAGTCTATGAGAGTCGAGACGGATACTCAAGCAAACTACATAGACTATTTAATAACGGACTTTTAGACCTGTGTTTCCCTAACTGAAATCAGATCATTGCTCGCAATGCTTCGCGAATTAATTCTTCACTGGTGATGTCTTTAACATACACAGAGTTTATCACTTTGCTCGCTTGAGGCGCCTTATATCCAAGGGCTATCAGTGCGCTTAGGGCTTCTTCTTTCGCATCACTTGAGGTAACAAAGGTATTTTCAATACTATTATTGCCTTGCAGAGCGAAATCATCACTTGCAGATTGCTCTAAGCTTAGCTTTTTAAAGCGGTCGCGCATTTCTATCACTAAACGCTCCGCGGTTTTCTTACCGACGCCAGGTAACTTCACCAAAGCGGTGATGTCTTCGTGTGAAACGCATTGCATAAAATGCTGCCCCGACATGCCCGACAAAATCGTTAATGCCAATTTAGGCCCTACACCGCTGGCTTTAATCAACTCTCTAAATACGGCGCGCTCATTTTTATCAGCAAAGCCAAATAACAATTGTGCATCTTCGCGCACCACAAAGTGAGTATAAACGCTGGCCTCGGCGCCTACTTCAGGTAATTGATAAAAGCTGGTCATGGGGATTTGAATTTCATAACCGACCCCAGCAACATCAATGAGTACCTCTGGTGGCTGTTTTTCTACTACCGTACCGCGTATTCTGCCTATCATATTCATTCTCTAGTGTTGTTATTTATCGTAATCTGCCGCGTACAGTCTTTTTCACCTGACCTGACATCTTGATGAGGTTCTCGTTGGTGTGGCTATGGCAAAGCGCAACCGCTAGTGCATCTGCAGCATCAGCCTGAGGCGTGCCCGGTAGCTTCAAGATAAATGTGACCATGTGTTGCACTTGGCTTTTTTGTGCGTTCCCGTTGCCCACGACAGATTGCTTAATTTGCCGAGCGGAATACTCAGCTACATCGAGCCCTTGGTTAGACGCTGCCACAATTGCGGCTCCTCGGGCTTGCCCCAGTTTTAACGCCGAATCAGGGTTTTTGGCCATAAAGACTTGCTCAATAGCGAACATATCGGGTTTATATTGCAGTATTAACTGGCTGACACCATCAAATATCTGCTGTAATCGCGGCGCCAGAGCGTCTCCCTGCATGCGGATACAGCCACTGCCTAAATATTGTTGTTGCCGCCCTGCCCTTTGTATTACGCCATAACCAGTAATGCGTGAACCAGGATCGATGCCAAGAATAATTGCCACGAGTTTCAATGTACCTATTAATTATATATTGCCGATTTACGTTGGCATGTTCGCATCTGGTACGCAATCTTTGATTGCAGCCCGATTTGTATCAGACCAGACTTTAGCCATGGCAGCGTTTTTTTCTAACCATTGATAGGCTAAATGCTCGGTGAGGGTGATAGCTTCATCACTCTTTACTTGTAATGAGAACACATGCTCGGTATTAAAAGGCGTGTTTGGCGGGTAGCGATGTTGCCAGATGTCACGAATGGCGTAACGATTGGTCTGTTGATGATCATATAAGTAATAACCCGCTTGCTGAATATCAATGCCGGTTTCTTCTTTGACTTCTCTTAAGGCGGTATTAATGGCCAATTCGCCGATTTCCAGCGTACCGGTCACCGATTGCCAAAAGTCAGGATCATCTTGGCGCTGCATCACTAACACTCGGCATTGGCAGTCATATATGACCACCAATGCCGATTCAGGACGCCGATAAGCATTTTTTATGGCTTGCAGAAAAATTACTCCGCGCTTGGGGCTTTTTCCTGAGCGATGTCGGTCTTAATCGACAACTCTTTCAGCTGCTCATCACTGGCAATACCAGGGGCATCCGTTAAAGGACACGCAGCAGTCGTTGTTTTAGGGAAAGCCATCACATCGCGAATAGACGTTGCACCTGTCATTAGCATTACTAAGCGGTCTAAACCAAATGCTAAACCGGCATGAGGCGGCGCACCAAATTTAAGTGCATCCAGTAAGAAGCCAAATTTCACTTCTGCTTCTTCTTCGCTGATCCCTAAGATATTAAACACTTTAGCTTGCATGTCTTGGCTATGAATACGCACCGAACCACCGCCTAATTCACAGCCGTTCAACACCATGTCATAAGCATTTGATAAAGCATTGGCAGGGTCTGCAGCAAGCTGCTCGGCCGTCATATCACGAGGAGCAGTGAACGGGTGATGTAACGCATAAAACTGGCCATCGAATTCTTCAAACATAGGGAAGTCAATCACCCAAAGCGGTTTCCACTCACCTTCAAGCAAATCTAAATCTTCACCCACTTTTAAGCGCAATGCACCCAATGCTTCTGTTACAACCGTTGCGCTGTCAGCCCCAAACAATAAAATATCACCGCTTTGTGCATCCACTCTTGATAGCACTTGCTTGGCCACATCTTCACCTAAGAATTTCAAAATAGGCGATTGCAAACCTTCTACGCCAGCATCGATATCGTTCACCTTCATCCACGCTAGGCCTTTGGCACCATAAATACCGACGAATTTAGTGTATTCGTCGATTTGCTTACGGGTCATGCTCGCACCGCCTGGTACGCGGATGACGGCTACGCGGCCTTTAGCATCATTTGCAGGGCCAGAGAACACTTTAAACTCTACACCTTTTAAGATATCCGCCACGTCAACCAACTCTAATGGGTTACGTAAATCAGGCTTGTCACTGCCAAAACGACGCATGGCATCGGCGTAAGTCATTTGCGGGAATTCGCCTAAATCAACATTAAGCATTTTCATGAACAAGTTGCGGATCATCCCTTCAGTGATTTCCATTACTTGCTCGGCACCTAAAAAGGTGGTCTCGATATCGATTTGAGTAAATTCAGGCTGACGATCGGCACGTAAATCTTCGTCACGGAAACACTTAACGATTTGGTAGTAACGGTCCATACCTGACATCATCAGCAATTGCTTAAACAATTGAGGTGACTGGGGCAACGCAAAGAACTTCCCTTTATGGGTACGACTTGGCACTAGATAATCCCGCGCGCCTTCAGGGGTCGCTTTGGTCAGCATAGGCGTTTCGATATCCAGGAAGCCGTCGCCTTCAAGGTAACTGCGCACAGCACTGGTGACTTTTGCACGAAACTTAAGTCGGTCACTCATCACAGGGCGACGAAGATCAAGGTAGCGATATTTCAAACGCTGCTCTTCTGAGTTTTCTTGATTGCTGTCCAGTGGCAATACAGCTGATTTATTCAAAATCGTTAAGCCTTTACCTAAGATTTCGATTTCGCCGGTGCCCATGTCTTTATTCACTTGTCCTTGCGGACGAGCTCGAACCAGACCTTCAATTTGAACACAAAATTCGCTACGCAAGCTGTTTGCGGTATCAAACAATTCGGCTAAGTCTGGATCGTAAACCACTTGAACGATACCTTCACGGTCACGCAAGTCGATGAAAATAACCCCACCCAAATCGCGGCGACGGTTTACCCAACCGCAAAGAGTGACTGTTTGTCCGATGTGTGATGCATTGATGTTGCCGCAATAATCTGTGCGCATGATGAAATAAGCCTCTAAACCAAGCTACTAAAATATAAGAAAAATAAGGCCGCGTAGTATATACCCAAAGCGGACAATCCCCAAGTGAACCTAGTCGGCAATTGCTAACGTTAGTTAAAATGGCTTATTTTTAAACACACAACACTTTATCTTAGTTTAGAGGTACGTTGAGCCACGCAAGTATTGCATGCTCAAGCTATGAACAGCTTACCTTTTACTGCTAGGTTATTTGGGCTTTCGAAGATGGCGTTATCGTATCAAACTATAAGTTTAAGACTGTTGGCCGATAACAATGTAACGTCTCTTTACTCTTAGCATTGAACTACCAAGATAATGATTCATTTTTCTACCTAGCGTTACAAATATAAACTCACTGTTTCTAACGGAAAAATTACATGTCTATACAAAGAAAATTTATTTCTTCCATCTTAGCCTTAATCGTCCTCTTCGGTGCTATCAGTATTACGGTCACAATCGTCACCGTAACGTCTGATATACATTTGAGAGTTGAGAGAGATACCACCCAGACAAGCGGTAAGATAAAGAGCTTGTTAACCGTTATTGACTCCATTATGAGTGATAGGGTTAACAATAGCATGGCACTATTGAAACAGCAGGCAAGCGCTCTTGGCCCCCCTAAATTAGGCTCGCTGGTCAATATAAAAGATCTTGAAATTCCAGATCTTGTGTTAGGACAATCCACTCAAGCAAACCAACATGCTCTGGTTGACAGTGTAACGAATATTATGTCTGGTACAGCGACCATTTTTGTAAAAAATGGAAGTGATTATGTACGAATATCAACCAATGTGATGAAAGACAAACAGCGCGCGATTGGCACGAAGCTTTCTCCTACTGGTAGTGCGATAAAAAACATAAATCAAGGTAAAGCTTACTATGGTCAAGTCGACATCTTAGGGAAGCCCTATATTACAGGCTACGAACCAATATTCGCTACCAACGGTGAGGTAATTGGAATTTGGTACGTCGGATACTCTGCAGATTTGAAAGAGCTAGAATCTGCACTGGCTAAACAGACTATTCTGAATGAGGGGTTTGTTGCTCTTAGAGATGTAACGGGAAATATTCGTCTTCATTCCCAACACTTATCCGAAAGTGCTATTAACGCTATAATCAATGAAAGGGATGAGAAATGGACGCTCACCACAGTTCCTTTTAATGCATGGGGTTACGACATTTTACTGGGGTATTCTAATGAAGAAATAACCGACACAATATTTACTGAAATTACTAAAATTGTATTTATAACATTATTTATTGCGGCAGTTATTATCTTAGTGCTTATTGTATTAGTGAAAAAAATAGTGGGTGAACCACTGTACAAATATACCAAAGCTATAGAAGATATAGCTCAAGGCGAAGGGGATCTCACTATAAGATTCAATTCATCCAAATCAGATGAACTTGGTCGCATGTCAAATGCTTTAGACAGTCTTTTAGACCGCATTCAGTTGACTATAAGCGATGTTACTCAGGCATCAGTGGAACTATTGGAGTCTGCGAGAGAACTTACAACAATATCTACCCAGGCTAGCGATCTCGTGGTTCATCAAAGCGCTCAAACCGAACAAGTTTCTCTCGCTCTACATGATATGAACAATACAGCCCTGTCTTTGGGCGAAAGTGCTAGGAATGCAGAGGATGCCGCAAAAGCGGCGGACGGAGAGGCACAAGTGAGTTCCACTGAGCTAGCACACATTATCGATTCTATTTCTCGTCAAGCAGATGAGGTAGAAAACTCCGCCGAAGTTGTTAATGAGCTTACAAATGCTAGTGCTGAAATCACGGGGGTTTTAGAGGTCATCCAAAATATCGCTGAGCAGACTAATTTACTTGCTTTGAATGCAGCAATTGAAGCTGCAAGAGCAGGAGAACATGGAAGAGGCTTTGCTGTAGTAGCCGACGAAGTTCGCACGCTAGCCAGTAGAACACAGAGATCAACAGAAGAAATTAGGGCCATGATCGAGCGTTTACATCACGGTGCCAAGCAAACTACTGAGATGATAGCCCAAAATAAAGAAAACTCACTCGTTAACGTCGAAAGCACTAGAAAAGCTGGGGTAGCAGTAGATGATGTGTTGCGTTCGGTGGCAAAAATTTCAGATTACAACATCCAAATAGCAAGTGCAGTGAACCACCAGAAGCAAGCTTCAGCAGATATCAGTGGACGTGTAGCGAGCATTCACACATCTGGAAACGAAAATGCCGAGCATGTCAAAAACACTAAACTGGCGAGTGAAAATCTCAAAGCTATAGTCGAAAAAATGCTAGTAAAGTTGAAATACTATAAAGTCTAATAGTACAGTTTATTCGTTATGAACGTGTTAAACAGCCCCTAGTGTACTGTTTAATACGAAGCACTTTAAAACAACACTGTGCAGATAGCTGGTTAATACAAAGGGCCTACATATCAAAGCTGGAGATAACAAAACTGTTAACGGACACAGAGCAGGGTGTTGTGTGACATATTACTGCTTATCGCTGCTATGCTAAGAGTTAATATAGGCTGTCCTATTTGGACCCATGATGCTTGGTTTAGCAGTATTTACCCGCCCAAAAGCAGTAACAGAACCGCCCTGCAATCTTATAGCGGGCTGTTTAATAGCGTAGAATGCAATAGCAGTTTTTATCATTTACCCAATCAAGACACCCTTAAAAAATGGCGCGACAGCGTGCCTGATGATTTTCGCTTTGTTCTAAAGTTACCCCGCAGTATTAGTCATTCGGGTCAACTAGATGCATGCACAGACGAACTAAAGCACACTATCGATAACCTGAGTTTGCTAGGCGAAACCCTTGGCGGCGTTATGTTACAGCTACCAAAACAATTTACCCCATCACATATCAACCAACTTGAAGTGCTCCTTGATACCATCCCAACAGATTTACCTATGAGTGTGGAAGTCCGCCAATCGGCGTTTTTTCAAAAAGGTGAACACGAAAAACTGTTGAATCAGTTGTTGCTGTCACATAAAGCAGACCGAGTGATAATGGACACCCGCGCCCTTTTTGCTTGTGAGCCAAGTCAATACACTGGAGATGAGCGTGAATTAGTCATCGATGTTCAACGTAAAAAGCCGCGCGTACCCACCAATGTTATCGCTACCGGCGATACTCCTGTCGTGCGTTTCGTTGGGCATCAACAGATTGACAAATGCGCATCGTTTTACCGGCCGTGGATCAACAAGATAAAACACTGGCTGGATGAGGGTAAAAGCCCATCTATTTTCTTTCATATGCCTGATAATAAAGATGCACCTTGGTTAGCGGCGGCCTTTATTCATGACTATAACCTCACCTACCCTGATGCTCCTTTGCCTGCACTGGTATTATCAGCATCGCAAAACAGCCATCAGCAGATATCTATATTTGATTCGCTAAGCCCTTAATTAATAAATAAGGCTGTTGCTCACTGCACGAAAACTAAAAAACGCCCGAAGTGAATCACTGCCGGTCGCCTAGCTAATTAGGCAAATCGACCTATTTAGGTCATTTAGCTGGTTTAGCAAACATGCCGGTTTGTCTAATTGAGTCGCTTATCTAAACAATACCTTTTCTTGTTTGAACCAGTACACACAAAACCCTAGCAGTAATGCAGCAATCAATGCCGTTGAGCCAAAAATACCAATCAACTGAAAATAATCCATAGTTCCTTTTACCAGCTCTTTCATGGCCAGCGCTACATTTGTTAAAGGCACCCAAGCCCAACCGCCTTTAAGTTCAACCCCTGGCATCAGTGCCACCATGACCGGTATGATAACGAAAATGACTAAAGGCCCCATGTAACTCTGAGCTTCCTTAAAACTGCGAGCATAAATTGAAATACTCAACAATACCGCCGCAAAAATAGCCACCAGCGGGATCAGCATCAAAAACATCAATACAAAATCAATAATGCCAATTTGACTCATGAAGTCAGCCACGAACTGCATAGCAAAGCCGCGGCTGAGGACTAATCCCCATACCGCCATGCTGACGACGGTAATCAATGCGGTGGTAGCGCCAGCACAGGCGATCGTTAAAAATTTACCTAAAACGATTTTCGTACGATCGATAGGCGAAATAAGCAGCGTTTCTAATGTGCCTCGCTCTTTTTCACCGGCACCAATGTCGGTCGCAGGAAACATCGCCCCTTGAAAGCACAATATAAAGAGTAAATATGGCAGCATACCGCCTATTTTCTCGCCCCAACTCTCCCGTTGATCCGCTGTACTTATTTGCTCTAAAACAATGGGGGTTAACAAGGCATCTTGCTGCACCGAGGTGACACCAAGTTCAGAAAACGCTGATGTTTGATATGCATCAGCATACTTTTGCACTAGTGAATTCACCCGGTTGCGCACCATGTTTAATCCCGCGTCATTTAAATGAAGTGTTATGGTTAACTGGCCGCTTTGAAGAATATCTGCACTGTAGTTTTCTGGCAGCACCATGACAAAATCAACGGTGTCACTGTTAATTAACGCCGTGTAATCGGCGCTAATGGCAATATCTACACGCTCAAATTTATCTGACGCTGCTAAATCATTTGTTAGCTCTGGCGCATACTGGTCGTTCACCAACGCGTATTTCAGGACTTTGCTTTCCGCTTTTTCAAAAGCCTGAGCGGTAAAATACGCCATGCCGCCAAAAATTAACGGGAAAATGAGGATCGGTAATGCAATCATAAAAAACAGCGTTTTACGGTCGCGCAGCAATTCTTTTATTTCTTTAAAAAAGACTAACCACATAGTATTTCCCTCCTTATTGACGTTCAGTGTTAATGCTGGTTAAAAACGCTTGATGCAACGAACCATCCGCTAGCTGAGTAAACGCGTTCAGCTCCCCGTCAAATTTGCTCAACCCTTGGTCGATAACCGCAACGCGGTCGCATAATTCGCTCACTTCATCTAAATGATGGGTAGAGAATATCACCGGTGTGCCTTGCTCTTTTAGGCCGCGAATAAAGCGCAGCACGGTTTGAGTCGCCATAATATCTAGGCCGGTTGTCGGCTCATCTAGGATCACAACTTCGGGGTCATGTACCACAGCACGGGCAATAGCAACTTTTTGTTTCATACCGGTAGAGAAGTTCTCACTGCGCCGGTCTAAAAATGTATGCATATCAAGGAGCTCGGCAAGTGCCTCAATTTTTTGTTTGATTTGTGCTGGCGTCATACCATGCAATTTAGCGAAGTATTCAATGTTCTCACGACCAGAAAGCCGCCCGTACAAGCCCGTCGAGCCCGATAGGAAACCTATCTTTTTGCGCGCCATTACCGGATTTACCAGCACATCCGTACCATTAATGGTAATGCTGCCGCTGTCGGGTTTAAGTGCGGTGGACAACATGCGTAGTGTCGTGGTTTTGCCAGCACCATTTGGGCCAAGCAAACCCAATACTTCCCCTTGCTGGCAGGTTAAGGACACATCAATGACAGAATGAAAAAAGCGCCCTTTGAGTCTGGGATCTTTACGTTCTTGCTCACTGAGTTTTTTAGGATTTTCTACTGAAAACTTTTTGGCTAAGCCAACTATCTCGATCATTCCTTTACCTTTTTTAACTCGCGACTGCTTGTTCGCACACGGCTATTTTTCGCTCACGGCTGTTTTTTGCTCAAGGCCGCTGCTTGCCTTGGGTTGCAAAGAGTTTGTTACTTTAGCTCAATTAGCTACAACCTAGTAGCTGAAAAATGCGACAATCATGTTTAAAATCATAACATTAGTTATTTACACAGCCACAGAATAGGTTAAACAAGGACACGTTTCATGCTCTCACCTCTCAATCCCTTCACTGCCTGTATTGGTGTACTGCGCCATCCTAAGGCAACGTTTGCCCAGTTAAAAGAGCAACATAACTGGTCGTGGTTGCCATTTCTGTTGGTCACACTTGCCGCTATTTTACCGGTTTATTACTATTTTCAGGTGGTTGATTTTCAGTGGTATAAAGAGGTCATTATTGACAGTCAATTTGCCAATATCAGCCCTGGAGAACAACAAGCGATCAGCGCGTCACTCGATGGAACTAAAAGTATTGTTGGCACCGTGATTACCCCTGTGATTATGTTATTGATATTAGTGTCTATTATTGCTTTCTATCTAAATGTGGTGACCAAATCAGATCCTGATAACATCAAGAGTTTTAGTGACTGGTTTGGTTTTACTTGGTGGATCCTATTGCCATCGTGCGTGGGCGCATTATTTAGCGGCGTCATTCTTGTTTGGCTAGATCATGGGCAAATTAGCTTTGATGCCGTGTCTCCTAGCGCTTTATCGTTCCTATTTGCTATTCCTGTTTCATCCTCGTGGTTTGGCTTAGCGAGTAGCATCAAGCTGGAAATATTTTGGAGCATGTACCTACTCGCCATAGGCGTTAGCCAGTGGGCCACGTTAAGTCGGCGTAGAGCATTAGTGATTGCGTTTGCCCCTTGCCTGACTCTTTGGCTAGTTTGGGCGTTAATTATCGCCTTTTACTAAATGCATTTGGTTGTCAGGTTTGATAAGGATGATGTGCTTAACGACGTTTTGGGCGAAAATAATCGGTATTTTGATAGAATTGTGCGTCCGTATTTAATTCACTCCACTGGGCAATCCCCAAAAGCGGTAAAGGTAATAACGGTTTAGCTTGTTTGAATAGTTCAGTGGTGTTTATCAGCGTACACAAGCACTGGTCTACTTCAGCGTTTTGCTCCAGCATGCTTCGCTGAGCAAACCCTGGCTCAACACGTACCGCCAGCCATTTACCTGTTAACCCAATAAACGGGTCGAGCAACATTTCATAGTTGGCATGGCCAAACATGCGGGCATGAATACCTTCTCCCCACTGCGCTCTATTCTGGTACAACGCCTCAGTCCAGTTATGCTCACGCAGTAACTCAGTCACCTTTTGACCCACTGATGATTCAACCGCCAATATCACTCCACATTCATCGAAGTGAGTTATGTGGTTGCGCTGGCGACTACGTGGGCTAAGACCGTTCTGTTTAATGTCTTCAACATGCAGTTGGTTTAGACGCTTTTTGCTGAGAGGATATTGCAACCATACCAAGCCGTTGAACAAGTCATGCCAACCGTTAGCTCTGGTAGGGATATGCCCTTGTTTGAAAATAATTTGTTCGTAGTAATTATCAGTGGCGGGCAAAGCGTCTTGGTCGATAAAATCCGGGACGCTTCGATCATCTGCTAAAAATCGTTGTTTCAAAGTATTTAACCCTTCAGCATTTGGCCAATCAGAAAAGTCACTAAGAAAAAACTGGGCGTTCAAACGGGCTAACGGAGCGCAAGATAACTGCTGTGTAAAGGGTTTATTCCAGGGTAACGACATAAAAAGAAAAACAAAATTCGTTGCGAGTAAGTTGATGAGTGGCATTATACCAATTCCTTTGTGTTTCGTATCCACAGAATACACATAGGCATGACATAAATTAAAACTAGGTGAATATAACAATGAAAAGAATTCAACTGGCCGCTATCCCGTTAATCAGCGCAACTTTGTTTGCCTGTGGAGTAAATAGCGACAACACCTCTACGTCCAGTGCAGATAACGACTTTAGCCTTGCGTATCAGAACATTACAGATGCAACGCTCAAAGCACACACCAAAACTTTAGCCTCTGATGAATTTGAAGGGCGCTCACCCACCTCAAAAGGTGAGAAAGTCACTCTTGATTATCTAGTCAGCAACTTTAAGCAAATGGGCTATCAACCAGGTAACGGTGACAGCTACTTGCAAGCGGTTAATTTGTTAGAAATGACCGCCTCTCCGGACATGAGCATGACCATAGGTGACAATCAATTCGCCTATAAAGAAGGCATGATTGCCTCAACAAAACGCGAGCAACAGCAAGTCAACGTGACTGACTCGGACGTGGTATTTGTTGGCTTTGGCGTTAACGCCCCAGAATACGATTGGAATGACTATGAGGGCCTTGATGTTAAAGGCAAAACAGTGGTAATTCTGGTCAACGACCCAGGCTTCGAGCGCCCTGACAGCGGTAGATTTCAAGGTAAAACCATGACCTATTATGGGCGCTGGACTTACAAATACGAAGAAGCAAGCCGTCAGGGTGCAGCTGCAGCAATCATAGTGCATGAAACAGCCCCTGCATCTTACGGCTGGTCTGTGGTAGCAAATAGTTGGAGTGGTCCACAATACAGCTTAGTCAGCGAAAACGGCAATGCAGAGCGGGTTGCGGTAGAAGGCTGGTTGTCGAATGATGCGGCAAAACAGGTTTTCTCGGCTGCCGGATTAGACTTTACCGAAGAAAAAGCCAAAGCCTTAGAAGGCCCCTATCACACTAGCCTAAAACAAAAAGCTTCAGTGACGGTAAACAGCACGATGAAAAAGTCGGTTAGCTACAACGTGATGGCGACCCTGCCTGGCTCAGAAACACCTGACGAGCATGTCATTTACACTGCTCACTGGGATCACTTAGGTAAAGATGACAGCAAAGAAGGCGACAATATATACAACGGCGCCCACGATAATGCTACCGGTACCGCCAGCGCGCTTGCTATCGCCAGAGCCTATAAAGCGCTGAGCTCGGCACCAAAACGCTCCGTCGACTTTCTTATTGTCACCGCTGAAGAACAAGGCTTGTTGGGCTCACAGTACTATGCTCAGCATCCAATTATTCCGCTTAATAAGACAGTAGCGAATATTAATATGGACGCCATGAACGTTCTGGGGCGCACGAAAGATGTTTCAGTTGTTGGCATGGGCAAGTCAGAACTGGAGACCTACTTGGCTAAAGCCGCAGCGCGTCAAGACAGAACATTAACCCAAGAATCACGCCCTGAGGCCGGCTCATATTATCGCTCGGATCATTTCAGCTTTGCCAAACAAGGGGTGCCAGCTTTGTATGCAAAAGGGGGAAACACCCCTATCGATGAGCAAACCGCACAGTACAAAAAGCGCACTAAAGTATTGATTACAGGGTGTTATCACCAAGTTTGCGATCAATTCCGTGAAAACTGGGATTTTTCAGGTGTACGTGAAGATGCTCAACTGTTGTTCGAAGTAGGATATGACATTGCCCAATCGGCGGATTGGCCTAAGTGGAATGCCAGCAGCGAGTTTCAACGTAAGTAATTTTCTGCTGCTAAATTTCCCCATCAAAACCGGTTGGTGAGTTTTTCAACCAACCGGTCATTTGCCTTTTATCAGACGAAATTATGTTTGATTAATGCTAATAAACAGCCGTTAATCTAACTAATAGCCAACAAGTGTAAAAAAATTACAGTTTCCCCTTGCTTTTTTTTCTCATACTGGCAAATTCAAGGGCGCAAGAAAGTAATAATAAATACTATAACCAGCACTTTCCCCGCACGCATGTTTGGTTTTCAATGAAACCAAGCGAATCAGCTATATGAGTTAGTAACAAATAACCAAGAGAGAAGCCTTTTTATGTGTGGTATTTTCGGCATTCTGGACATCAAAACTGATGTATCAGAACTTAGAACGCAAGCATTAGAACTTTCCAAATTACTGCGCCATCGCGGTCCTGACTGGTCAGGTGTATGGAATAATGATAATGCCATTTTGTGTCACGAGCGCTTAGCGATCGTTGACGTTGACAAAGGCGCGCAACCACTTATCAGCCGAGATAATAATAATGTACTTGCCGTTAATGGTGAGATATACAACCACAAGGCTCTTGAGCAAAACCTCGCTCAACCATATGATTTTAGAACAAAATCTGACTGTGAAGTCATTCTTCCTTTGTATGAACAGCAAGGCGTTGAGTTTATCGACCAACTGCAAGGTATGTTCGCATTCGTACTGTACGATCAAGCACAAGATGCCTACCTTATCGCTCGTGACCACATGGGCATTATTCCGTTGTACACAGGTTTTGACGAGCACGGCAACTTCTACGTAGCCTCTGAAATGAAGTCATTAGTGCCTGTTTGCAAAACGGTACAAGAATTCCCTCCTGGGCATTACCTGTGGAGTAAATCAGGCGAGCTGAAAAAATACTATCAGCGCGACTGGATGAATTACGAAAATATTAAAGACAACACCACTGACTTAAATGATTTAAAAGTAGCGTTTGAAAAATCAGTAAAGTCGCACTTGATGTCTGATGTGCCTTACGGCGTATTACTTTCAGGTGGTTTAGATTCATCATTAGTATCTGCTATAGCAGCTAAATACGTGGCTAAGCGTGTTGAAGACAATGACGAGTCTGATGCTTGGTGGCCGCGTTTGCACTCATTCGCTGTGGGTCTTGAAGGCGCGCCGGATTTAATCGCTGCACAAAAAGTAGCGGATATGATTGGCACTGTGCATCATGAAGTACATTTCACCGTGCAAGAAGGCTTAGATGCCATTCGTGACGTGATTTACCACCTTGAAACTTATGATGTCACAACTATTCGTGCAGCCACACCTATGTACCTAATGAGCCGCAAAATCAAGGCTATGGGCATTAAAATGGTGTTGTCAGGTGAAGGCGCGGATGAAATTTTTGGTGGCTATTTGTATTTCCACAAAGCGCCAAATGCCAAAGAGTTCCATGAAGAAACCGTGCGTAAACTTGAGCGTTTACACATGTTTGATTGCGCTCGAGCAAATAAATCCACCTCAGCTTGGGGCGTAGAAGCACGCGTACCTTTCCTTGATAAAGAGTTCTTGGATGTAGCCATGCGCTTAAACCCACAAGACAAAATGTGTCTTGACGGCAAAATGGAAAAATGGATTTTACGTAAAGCATTTGATAATGGTGAGTACTTGCCTGCTGAAGTGCTATGGCGTCAAAAAGAGCAGTTCAGCGATGGCGTAGGCTATTCATGGATTGACTCGATTAAAGAAAAAGTTGAGCAAGACATCACTGATCAACAACTAGCGACGGCTCCGTTCCGTTTCCCTATCAACACACCGGATACGAAAGAAGGATACTACTTCCGTACTGTGTTTGAGTCTTTCTTCCCGCAAGAAAGTGCCGCACACTGTGTACCAGGTGGCAAGTCAATCGCCTGCAGTACAGTAGAAGCTCTTGAGTGGGATGCAAGCTTTAAAGGCAATGCTGACCCTTCAGGCCGAGCGATGCGAGATGTGCATAACCAAGCTAACTAGTTTGTCATTGTCATCAGCAAGAATTTAAAAACCGCTTCGGCGGTTTTTTTGTGCCTGCTAATCTGTGAATCATGTATCAGTGGGAGTAAGGGGAAGTCTGTGAGTAGGTAAAATACAAAAACAGCCATAAAAAAGGAGCTTACGCCCCTTCTTCACCATTTATAAAATGACAATAGCAATTAAAACGTCACTATTTCTTCATCAATTAAGTGACCTACGACTGGACTTTCTTGGGCATCAACAAAAGCCTTATCAATTGCTTTTGAACGGCCGCTTGTCACTTTACGGTAATTCGGATGAGTATAAATATAAGTCTGCTTCGACTTCAGTGCTTCCAGCACGCGCTGTGCAAGTACGCTAGCGGGTATGCCCGACTCTACCGCCAAGGTGGCAGCATTAGCCCCTGCTTGTAATTTCTTTTTATCTTGACGATCTGCGGGGGCAACCGTGTATTTTTCTTGGCGATTACGATGAGATTCGTGAATACGGGTTTTTACGAATGCAGGGCATAACGCCGATACGTGAATATTGTGAGGTGCAAGCTCTACCGCCCAGCTTTCTGTCATTGACACCACGGCCGCTTTTGAGGCGCAGTACGCTCCGGCATAAGGCATCCCCAACATGCCGGCCATAGAGGCTACATTAACTACCCAGCCGCCTTCACCATGCTCTTTTATGGCGGGCACGCACGCCTGCGCACCGTACAAAACGCCCATGACGTTAACATCCATTACCCAGCGCCACGTTTCGTGTTCAGTATCTTCAATCTTACCGGGTATGCCGCCAACACCAGCATTATTAATCACCATATGCACATTGCCATAAGTATCTTTTGCCCGAGCGACCACATCTTGCCATTGCTTATAGTCTGTCACGTCTAATTCGCAGGCTAGCACATTGACGCCCTTGTCTAGCAGCGACTGTCTAGATACCGCCAATGCCTTAATATCAATGTCGCCCATTACAATATTCATACCCTGTTTGCCTAAGGCTTCGGCTAAAGCGAGACCTATCCCACCAGCAGCACCAGAGATGATGGCTGTTTTACCCATAAATTCAATCGACATTGCTATTCCTCATTCAATGGTGCCTAGCCGGTTCAAGCAATACCCGTCTGGCATGAAAACCCGCCCGCGTGATTTTCTTTGTATTTAGAGTAAATCTGCTTTTAAGATTTATATACTTTATTTGCCTAATTCACCTGACTTCACCAGATGAATAGAAAATCCATATTAAAGGATGCTCTCAATGCTTCAGAATATCTGGTTTACCACTTGAATACTGAACACCTCCCCCAACATTTATTGGTAGCAAAAGTATCGTGGCGGCTGCATTAGCTGCTTATCGCTTTTATCGTTTAGTGACACTTATGCTTCACTCTAAATAGGCAGCAGCGTTGGTTCACTAGCCGTCTTCAATATTCATAACCGGAGTAATATCTTTATGTCTCAGCCCAGTACCTTTACCGCTTTGCTTGTTGAAGAGCAAGATGACAAAACATTTAGCAAGCATATCGTGCAGCGCAGCATCAGTGATTTACCAGACAATGATTTGCTTATTGAAGTGCACTACTCATCACTTAACTATAAAGATGCTATGTCCGCCAGCGGCAACAAACGCATTAGCCAGCACTTTCCGCACACACCGGGCATAGATGCCGCCGGCATCGTTATAAGCGACAAATCAGGCACGTTTAACGCAGGCGATGAGGTATTGGTGTTCGGGTATGACTTAGGCATGAACACTCCGGGCGGCCTTGGCCAAGTAATATCTATACCAGCTGATTGGGCAGTTGCCTGCCCTGAAAGCTTGTCGTTAAAAGAAGCCATGACATATGGTACTGGCGGACTTACCGCAGCGCTTTGCATCCAAAAACTTGAGCAAATGGGCGCCAAGCCCAGTGATGGCACTGTGGCAATAACGGGTGCTACCGGCGGTGTGGGCACAATTAGCATCGCACTACTCAAGCAATTAGGATATGAGGCGATAGCGTTTTCAGGAAAGCCCGAACAATCAGATAAATTAAAAGCACTTGGTGCCAGTGAAATTCTGCACAGAGACAGTCTTTTAGAGGTTAAAGACGCCCTTGCAGGTAAGCCTACTTGGGCACATGCCATTGATACCTTAGGGGGGGATTATCTAACGGGCTTGTTAAAACAGCTTAAGCCTGGCGGCGGCGTGGCTTCAGTAGGTTTAGCGGCCTCAGCTGATATTGCCATGAGTGTTATTCCTTTTATCACTCGCGGTATATCCCTACTGGGTGTCGACTCTGTGTATATTCCCTTAGAAGACAAGAAGCACATTTGGCAGCGGGTAGCGACCGACATGAAGCTACCTAATTTAGACAGCTATCAACAAGAAATTACCTTGAGCCAAACACCTGAATACTTGGATAAGTTCTTACAAGGCAAAGTGGTTGGCCGCTATGTGGTCAATGTAAAAGAGGCTTAAGAAGAATAAAGAATACAGCAGTTGAGCGAGGTTTGGTATCAAGTATCGAATTGCGCCAACGCTGCATTTTACGCACAAAGGGCACGGTGAAATATTCCACCGTGGCCTTTTTTTCATTGCCTATTTTTATGGGTTATTGCTAGTAACAGTGATACAAGAAACCCCGCTCTACATCCGCTACTTTTCAGATCCAGATGCGAGATCGTCAAATTGATACCACAACTCTTTTCGTTCAAGAGGCGTCACAGACGGTAAAAAGCTATTTTCTAATTCAAATACATGCCTAGAAGACATCTTAGCCCTATTCAACTTGTCCTGAAATGTGCGCATAAAAAGCTCTTCAAATGAGCCATCGGCAATGGCTTTTTCTAATCCTTGTTCTAATAAATTAGCCAGCGGTCTGCTCTTTTTATTGACGAAAAAGTACATAGCCTCTGGATATCGAATGGCGATTTCTTTCTCTACCATCAAATCAGCATTGTATGCAGGATTATCAATTTCATCCCATATCTCAACAACAGAGCGCGGAAAAAAGTCCCCTTGTGCACGGCGCAATAAATTAAATAAGTTGCCATAAGAATTATCAGCAGTAACGTTGAATCCATTAGCTTGCAGCACCTTAGTATCGGGCCAGTCACGCCCTTGCACCGGGATAAGCTTTATGAGGTGCTCCAGTTTTTGAACATATTGAAAGCGCGCTGGCATATCGTCACGTATCAGCAACAAACGCCAGCCAATTAATCCTTTGTAAATGGGGATGCGGATCGGCAGAAGTTGTTGCTCTCGCTGCTTGTCCGTAACACTCCAAACAACGTTAACGTCACGGCTGTCCATCAAGCGTTTTAGGGCTTTATTTTGCAGCATGATGCGCTCTGATGGCATAAGGGAATACTGCACCCCTGTTTTCTCAAGTGCTAGCGAAAGAAGTTTCACTGGGTAATTAGAACGCTTGTCTGATTCAGACATCGGCTTAGGATAAGTGATGCGCCACGTTGCCCCATGCACTGTAAAAGACAACAACACGCTAAGCAGGATAATTAGTTTAGCCACTAACTTCGCTCTCATTATCATTCGAGAAAAAGCTGAAAATAGATTTTCGATCATCATCTACTACAGCCACAATAATTTTCAAGGAGCCATCTTTTACTTGCTGCAAGGTATAAGAGGTAGCACAGGTAAAAATAACCTGTTTGTCTTTATCTAAAAACTGCCAGCGCATTTTCAAAAAATGTAGCGAGTCAGACAAGCGGATCGCCTGAGTCAAATTAGGTTTATGGTATACAATTTCAGCTTCTTGTAACCGTTTCACCATCACATGGCAAGATTTCGCTAAATCTTCGCCATGAATAAATACGCGTTTGTCATGATCATTCATCACAACCGTGGGTAATAAGCAAAAATCAATTAAACGCTCCTCATCTCGACGATCAAGCGCGTGGGCATAGTCTTGTAAAAATTTTATTGCATCACGTTGCATATAAAAACCTTTGTTATTCAATTCCAATGAATTTGTGAGTTTGTAGAGATAGCCGCCAATTGCGGGCGATACAGGTTTTAATGCACAGTTCAGTTGCTCTTTTTTGTTGGCTTATAGGCTGCAAGTATATTAAGGGTTTTGGGTTGTCAGAGCCCACTAGCAGCGTCAATACATGTTCTAATTCTTCAATGTGCTTTTCCATGGCGACGGGATGTTTTATCTCGTTCGCACGGTGCATAGCACTTTTTAACACATCACGTTTACCTGGCATATTAACTTTGGGTGACACGGTCACCCACGTGTCAGGATGGGTCAAGATTTCATAGGTACCGCTGGTTTCAATTTGTACACTAAAACCATTTTCAATCAAAACACTAGAAAGATTGGTTAAATCATACATACAAGGTTCGCCACCAGTAAGAATAATATTACTTGCTGTATATCCATGCTGCTCAAATAAGGCCAACAATTGCTCGGGAGTATGTTCAAACCATTGCGCGGTATCTTCATTTTGCGCCATGACAACGGGCGCCGCTACTTTTAAGTTTTGGTCTATTTCCCAAGTGTGTTTTGTATCGCACCAAGGGCAGCCAACAGGGCAGCCCTGAAGACGAATAAAAATAGAAGGCACCCCAGTATGAGCACCTTCTCCTTGTAGAGATTCAAAAACCTCGTTTATCTTGTATGTATTCAACAGCTTTCCTGTGGTTTTACTAAGGGTTATCTGGGATTTATCAACCGGATAGCTTAACATTAGCATCTTGAAACAGTCGATTATAGAGAAGTGGAACAAATGGTACAAAAGGTGGTGGTAATTTTTTCAGGAGGCATGGATTCTTTTACCGTGCTGAATATGGCTGTCAAAGAGGGCTATGAAGTGCATGCCCTGTCTTTCAACTACGGACAGCGTCATAGCAAAGAATTAGATTACGCCAGTCGTGCCTGTAAAACCCTGGGGGTGGCTCATAAAATTATTGATATATCCGCAATCAATGAGCTCATTGGTGGCTCGTCCCTTACCTCAGATGTAGATATCCCAGAAGGGCATTATGCCGAAGAGAGCATGAAGTCAACGGTGGTCCCTAATCGCAATATGATTTTATTATCCATGGCCGTAGGTTACGCCGTTTCATTGGATGCTAATAAGGTGTATTACGGGGCTCATTCAGGTGATCATGACATCTACCCTGATTGCCGCCCTGAGTTTGTTGAACGCATGAATGACGTCTGCGCAATTGCCAACTATGAAAAAGTGGAAATCGTGTCTCCTTTTTTGTATCAAAGTAAAATAGATATTTTAACCGCTGGGTTAAACATGGGACTGGATTATAACCTGACATGGACGTGTTATAACGGCCGAGAAAAGGCCTGTGGAAAATGCGGCGCCTGCCAAGAGCGCTTAGAGGCCTTTGAAAAAAATAACGCGAAAGACCCATTAGAATACGAATAAAAGTTAACCAGATTACGGGCTGTTATGACTCAGTGGGGATATTTCCCCACTTAAAGCCTATCAATTCGCTTGGGAATTCGTCAGTTTTGCACAATCAACACTCGCAGCAAGACTGCTTACTCAATCACGTAAAAGCTTAATAAGAGCGGATTACGCGAATTACTAAAGCTTACTTTTCAGTTTGCTGAATAAAATAAGCCACTTCTTTGATCAGATGACGCAAGACAGGATTTAAGCGCGTATTTTTACCGTTCATCATGAACAACTCGTGGTTAAATTCAAACTGGCGGTTTTTGATCGACACCAATCCTAAGTCTTTGCCCTGATGTTCAACCATGTAATCAGGTAGCAACCCCATGTATTCACCCGTCATGATGGCTGATAAGCAACCATCATACGAGTCTGAAAAAGTTTGAATAGACAAACGTCGCTCACCGTCAATGTAATTTCCAGAAGACAATCCAGAAATGCCAATAGCAGGGTAATCATCAATACGCACCGTATCCGGTAAGCCGTCTGCATACTTCGCCAATGGATGCGTAGGCGCACAATATAATCGCCCGCGACATTTCACATCTATCGGGTGAAATGTGACCGACTCAGGCTTGACCATATCGTAGGTCGACAGCACTAAATGACATTCGCCAGATAACGCCACATGCTCAACTTCGTTGTATAAACGCGTTTGGATATTAACGTGTATATCATTGAATTTTTTCATGGTGCTTTTGACTGCTTTACTCACTGCAAGATGATAATTGAGTGGTAAGCCAGCCATCATCACTAAGGTAATATGCCCTGAGTAATCGTCGTGTAAGCTTTTTAAGTTGAATACAAAATTATCGAAAGAGTTAAAAATACGTTTGGTTTCTTGAAAGACAACCTCGCCTTCCTTACTCATCTGGAATCCACCGCGTCCACGATGACACAACACAAGATCAAGGCGATCTTCTAACTTCTTAATAGCGGCACTGATGTTCGGTCGCTGCATACGCAATACAGACTCAGCTGCCGTGAAGCCATTACACGAAGCAACGGCGTAAAACACACGTAAAAGTTTTATATCAGACTCTTGCAGTCGATTAATCATGGTTAGCACCACTTATAGGTATAGTTATTGATACTAAAGAACATAATAGGCAAGGCGAAATGTGATTACAATGTAAATATCATGAAAGCGAAGCGAACCTTCGCGAAAAACCGCGAAAGTTCGAATAACGTTCAAAAAACGGCCATTTTATTTACCTAACGTCTTGCATTGGCCGTTTATTATTGTCAGCAAAAAAGGGTTACGGCTTAGCTATGACATATCCACTAGCTTCTTGCGCAAGTTTTCCACTTCATCTCTAAGAGATGCCGCTTGTTCGAATTCCAGATCTTTCGCCATTTGGAACATTTTCTTTTCAAGCTCGGCGATATTCTTCATCAGCTCAGGGGCACTCATGCCGTTATACTTCTTGCCAGACTCAGCCACTTTACGCAACATGACTTTCCCTTGGCCAGAGCCCTCCCCTACATCCATGATGTCGGTAATAGGTTTATTGAGCTGAGTAGGCACAATATTGTGTTTTTTATTGTGTTCCCGCTGTTTTTCGCGACGCCGGTCGGTTTCATCCATCGCGCGCTGCATCGAACCGGTTATCCGATCGGCATATAGGATAGCGCGGCCATTAATGTGCCTAGCCGCTCGACCTATGGTTTGAATAAGTGAGCGATCGGAACGTAAAAAGCCTTCTTTGTCTGCATCGAGTATGGCGACCAGCGACACCTCAGGCATATCTAAGCCCTCTCGCAACAAGTTAATCCCCACTAATACATCGAACTTACCCAAGCGTAAATCACGTATGATCTCGATCCGCTCAACTGTATCTATGTCTGAGTGAAGATACCGTGCTTTCACGTTGTGTTCGTCTAGATATTCACTTAAATCCTCTGACATTCGCTTCGTCAGCGTGGTCACGAGGACCCTTTCATTAAGGGCTACGCACTTTTCGATTTCCGATAGTAAATCATCAACTTGGGTGCCCACCGGGCGGATTTCAATTTCAGGATCGATCAACCCCGTCGGTCGCACGACCTGTTCGACAATGTCATCTGGGGTTTTAGCTAGCTCATATTTACCTGGCGTGGCTGAGACGTAAATCGTTTGTGGAGCAATTTGTTCAAACTCATCGAATTTCAACGGGCGGTTATCAAGTGCTGAGGGCAGCCTAAATCCGTATTCCACTAGGGTTTCTTTACGCGAGCGATCGCCTTTATACATAGCGCCAATTTGCGAAACGGTAACGTGAGACTCATCGATAAACATCAAACCATCAGCCGGAAAGTAATCAATTAAGGTCGGTGGTGGATCGCCCGGCGTACGGCCAGACAAATAACGAGAGTAATTCTCGATGCCTGAGCAATACCCTAGCTCTTGCATCATTTCCATATCAAACTGGCATCGCTGACTAATACGCTGCTCCTCAACCAGCTTATTGACAGACAGTAATTGTGCCTTACGCTCTTTCAGTTCTTCTTTTATATGCTCTACAGCATCAAGAATTTTTTCTCTGGGCGTAACATAATGGGTTTTAGGGAAAATAGTTGCTCTGGCAACGGTCTTTTCAACCGCCCCCGTCAACGGGTCGAAAATACTGATCCGTTCGACTTCTTCGTCAAATAATTCCACCCGCACAGCTTCCCGCTCAGAGTCAGCAGGAAATATATCAATGACATCACCGCGCACACGAAAAGTACCGCGCTCGAATGCAATGTCATTACGGCTATATTGAATTTCAGCCAAGCGGCGCAAAATATCACGCTGATTCATGATATCGCCTTGGCGAAAATGCAACAGCATCTTCATATATGAATCAGGGTCGCCCAGGCCGTAAATTGCAGACACACTAGAAACAATGACGACGTCTCTGCGTTCCATCAATGCTTTTGTCGCCGACAAACGCATCTGCTCAATATGCGCATTTATCGAGGCATCTTTTTCAATAAAGGTATCACTCGACGGCACGTAAGCCTCAGGTTGATAGTAATCGTAATAAGAAACAAAATACTCTACTGCATTATTCGGGAAAAACTCCTTCATTTCACCATACAGCTGGGCTGCTAAGGTCTTGTTATGTGCAAGAATTAAGGTCGGTCTTTGCACCTCATTAATCACATTAGCCATAGTAAAGGTTTTACCAGAGCCGGTTACACCCAACAGTGTTTGAGCAGCCAGACCACTCTCCAGCCCATCGACCAACGCCTGAATGGCTTTAGGTTGGTCCCCTGCCGGTGAATAATTAGACGTAAGTTGAAAGGCACGTGCCATGAATACTCCTTGAAAAGGTAAAAGAACGATTAAGTTATGTGGCAATGCGCTTAGCAAGCGAACGGCAGAACCACAAATAGGCGATCGTGGCCGTTATTATGTTGGCTAAAATGCCAGCCCAAAACATACCTTTTAAATCGAATAAGTAACTACCCAAGTAAGATATGGGTACAAAGAAAACAAACAAGCGCAAAACACTCATGATCAAAGCCGACATAGGTAAATGCATCGCATTAAATGACGAGTTGGTTAAAATCACAATGCCTTGTACACCATATCCTAATGGAACGATCATCAAATAAGTTTGAATCAGCTCGATGACGTCAGGCTCAGTAGAAAACGCGCTGGCGATAACACCGGATAAAAAATAAAACAGAACAAAGACCAATAACTGCCAAACAATTACAAATCGCACACAAAGTTGGTAAGCCTTTGATACTCGCGAAAGGTTATTTGCTCCGTAATTTTGACTAATAAAGGGCGGTAATGACATGGATAAAGCCAATATAACAATGCTAGCAATAGACTCTAGTCTCCCTCCTACCCCCCAAGCAGCAACGGCTCCTGGGCCGTATCCTGCGACCACGGCGGTAAGGATCCCCCCAGCCACAGGAGTTAACATATTTGCACCTGCTGCAGGCAATCCAATTTTTAGAATGCCGCTGATAGCGTGCTTTAGCTCTGGAATATTTAGTAAGCGAGATAGTATGAGCTGACGCTTATAAGCGAGTAAATAAAGAATATATACTAGGCCTAACGCCCAAGCGATTAAGGTAGCAAGCGCCGCACCCTGCATCCCCATAGCGGGAATAGGCCCCCAACCGAATATCAGAATAGGATCTAAAATAACGTTAACCAGCCCACCGCCCGCCATAACATAACTGGGTGTTTTGGTATCTCCTGACGCCCGCAGGATACTATTGCCCACCATAGGCATCGCCAAAAAAACACCTGCAGCGTACCAAACCACCATATATTGTTGGATATACTCCAGAAGATTTTCACTGGCACCCAATAAGGTAAAAATGGGGTCAATGGTAAACACCCCAATTAACGCTAGTACAACTGCTAATACGAAGGCCAGCATCAATGCACCTGTACCAGACAACTGCGCTTCACTATGACTATTACTTCCTAGAAACCTAGCAATAACCGCTGATGTCCCTATGCCTAGACCAATATGTAAACTGATGAGCGTAAAAGTGACAGGAAAAGTAAAACTGATGGCCGCGAGCTCATCAGTTCCCAACAACCCAATAAAAAAGGTATCAACCAATCCGAAAGACATCATCATAATCATGCCCACGAGCATCGGGACTGTCATACTTTGAAGTGTTTTACCTATGGGGTTATTTAACAGATCGCGACTGCCTGAAGACTCAGATTTTTGACTCACTCTAGGGGTTCCTTCGTTAACAAGCCAGCTATACTAAGCTAACGCATTTCATATGACTAACGAAAAGCTGTATCAAAATACGAGCACGCCCACTGTCACGGAAAAAGATAAGAAAATACGGTTATATAAATTAAATTCAGCACCGCACACGCAAACCTCGCGAACTGTATGTGAAAAGTGACAGTATTTGATCAACTGCTGTGCACTCAGCATCAATTTGTAGATGAATTGATCACTAAGTTGTTACTTTTGCGGCAAAAACAGTAGGCATAAATCCAGTAATTTCAAGCACTATTTTTATAAAACTTTAGTTGCAATTGAAAACAACACACAAGCAAAAAAGCCCTGAGCGAAAATCACTCAAGCTAAGCCTAAAATGTCCAACAATCGACTTAAGGCAATGATTTATATAATAAAAAATAAAAAAGCAAAAGATTTTAATAATTCGTATTGACAACGAATTCACTAGGCTGGCGGGATGCATTGCAAATTCATACACATAGTTATCCACAGATATAGTGGATAACTATCCCCGCCTCAACAAATCCGTGAACTTGAATGATAATTGCACGATCCATTTGTAAGTCATCACTAACCTCTAGCAGTCTTACAATAGGTTACAGTTTTATTAAGCACTGATTATACATACAGTGATCGCTGTAGTTTAAATAACTATTCGTTATATAGAAACCCGTTATTACTATTTTCGCCTTAAATCCTCGTCCATTTGTGCTGAGAACAAAGTAGTTAAAAAAATAAGTGCCCCTAGGGCAGTATCCCGACTGAGCAATATTCAAGGAATATGTTTTATTTTTTGGTTTTAATAATAGAAATTAACCTCCCTATATTTTAGAAACGTTCAACTCTTGTACAATTAACCCAGCAGATTGTACGAATAAAAATCAATTGATAAATAAACCTGCAAAAAGCCTAAAAATAGTTGTAATCAGTGTTGACACAAGACGGGATGCTCATTAATATTCGCCCCCGTTGAAACGGCCTCCAAGGCAACGCTCTACTAGAGTAATAACTCTATTAAAGTGAGTTTCAATAGGCGTTATACGATTCCCCCTTAGCTCAGTTGGTTAGAGCGACGGACTGTTAATCCGCAGGTCCCCCGTTCGAATCGGGGAGGGGGAGCCAATCAGGCTCAATATCTGTTTTATCCTCTCATATTATATTCTCAATTTACCTTCAAAAGTTTTTGCATATCAAGTTGTTAATCGCCTTGAATACTTGGATAATACTGCACACTTTCTCGATGATGCATTCAGCTCGACCAACTTATATTCAATACAGTTAATGTCGAATTGCTTTTTATCTATGTTCATTAACGGGAGTAATTGGTTTTAGTGCGCGGTAAGGTGTAATTTTGCTGCTGATAAACGAGATATATTGCGTTAACGCTGATTAATCGTATTGTGCCTTCTATATACACCTGATTGGATACACCTTATGGGTAAACCTTAACGCCTAGTTTATCCATAGACTGATATCGCTGCATTAATGCACTATTTTAAACAGGTTTCATTATTTTGATATTGCTTCTAGGTTGCAATCAACATGACTGAATTTTTACTTTTACTGATCGGGACCGTGCTAGTTAATAACTTCGTATTGGTTCAATTCCTTGGTTTATGCCCTTTTATGGGAGTCTCAGGGAAGCTCGAAACAGCCATTGGTATGTCCATGGCGACCACTTTCGTATTAACCCTAGCGTCACTTTCTAGTTATTTGGTCGAGCACTACATTTTGTTGCCTTTAGGCATTGAGTACCTGCGCACACTGAGCTTTATTCTTGTTATTGCTGTGGTTGTACAATTTACTGAAATGGTCGTGCACAAAACCAGCCCTACTCTATATCGCTTGTTAGGTATCTTCTTGCCGTTGATCACTACGAACTGCGCGGTATTGGGTGTAGCGCTACTGAACATTAACCATGATCACAATTTTATTGAATCGGTTATCTACGGGTTTGGGGCAGCCGTTGGTTTTTCATTAGTTCTCATTTTATTCGCTGCAATGCGCGAGCGTTTAGCAGTGGCAGATGTACCCGCGCCGTTTAAAGGCGCCTCTATTAGTATGATAACCGCAGGGTTAATGTCCTTAGCCTTTTTAGGTTTTACTGGTTTGGTGAAATTTTAATGAGTTTTATGTGGGCCATTTTTACCGCACTTATCGCAGTAGGGCTGCTTGCCTTGGTATTTGGAGCCATACTCGGTTTCGCATCAATACGCTTTAAGGTTGAAGGCGACCCTTTAGTTGAACAAATCGATGAATTATTGCCACAAACCCAATGTGGTCAGTGTGGGTACCCGGGGTGTAAACCATACGCCCAAGCCATTGCTGATGGTGATGATATCAATAAATGCCCACCCGGAGGGGACGCCACCATAAAGCGTCTGGCCGATTTGATGGGAGTCGAAGCCACTTCTCTCGATGCAGCTCATGGCAGTGAAGACATTAAAAAAGTCGCGTTTATTCGCGAAGATGAGTGTATAGGTTGCACAAAATGCATTCAGGCTTGCCCCGTTGACGCGATTTTAGGCGCCGCTAAGCAAATGCATACCGTAATAACTGACGAATGTACCGGCTGCGATTTATGTGTCGACCCCTGCCCTGTTGATTGTATTGACATGATCCCCACGCAGACCACGCCATCATCATGGCGCTGGAATATTGAAAGTATCCCCGTTAAGCAGGTGAGCTAATGAATCGTGTATTAATTCCTGCTTACGAAGAAATCGTGACGCGTGTACAGAACAACAAATTATGGGATTTCCCGGGCGGGGTTTTTCCTGCACAGCAAAAAGAATTATCCAATCAACAACCGATTGAAAGTATCTCACTGCCTGAACGACTGTATATTCCCCTTAAGCAGCACATCGGAGTCGAAGGGCAATTAATCGTTGCGCCAGGCGAGCAAGTATTAAAAGGCCAACCTCTGACTCGCAGCGCAAACCCATTTTCAGTGCCGGTACATGCGCCAACTTCGGGCACTGTTGTAAGTATCGGCCCGCATATTTCAGCGCATCCGTCTGCGTTACCCGAACAAACCCTGATCATCGAACCTGATAATTTAGACAAATGGACAATGCTGAGTCCGTTACAAGACTATCAATCACTGCCCAAAGTGTCAGTGCTTGAAGCGATTTGTAATGCAGGCATATCAGGGATGGGGGGTGCAGGGTTTCCTACGCATATAAAAGCGGCACCGAAGAAAGATGTCGAGTTCATTATTATCAATGGTGTGGAGTGTGAACCCTACATCACCGCTGATGACCGTTTAATGCGAGAGCACGCTTGGCAAATTCGTCAAGGTATCGATGTCTTGTGCCATTTGTTATCCCCTAAGCAAGTTTATATTGCGATTGAAGACAACAAACCCGAAGCCATAGAAGCGATGCGCGTAGCGTGCCAGCAAAGCGAACAATATAAAGTGGTTCCTATTGCGACCAAATACCCAGCGGGTGGCGAGAAGCAACTGATCCAAGTCATCACCAATAGAGAAGTCCCCAAACAAGGCTTGCCTATAGATGTGGGGGTGATCATGCATAATGTGGGAACTTGTTTTGCTATTGCTGATGCGATTTTTAGCGGCAAACCGTTAATACAACGCGTAGTCACAATTACGGGCAAGGCAGTAGAAACCCCAAAAAATGTTTGGGCGTTAATCGGCTCCCCTGTAGCGCATTTGCTTTCCTCTGCTGGTTATGTGGCCCACAGGCAGGCGCAAAAACACATTATTATGGGCGGGCCTATGATGGGCTTTACAGTGGCAAGCGATCAAGTACCCGTGGTTAAGATAACGAACTGCTTGTTACTCCCCACATCTGATGAAATGGCGGAGCCTGAAGCAGAACAACCTTGTATTCGCTGTAGCGCGTGTGCTGATGCCTGCCCTGTATCCCTATTACCACAACAGTTGTTCTGGCACAGCAAAGCTAAAGAATTAGACAAAGCGCAAGAATACAATTTGTTTGATTGCATAGAATGCGGCGCTTGTGCGTATGTATGCCCTAGTGAAATTCCGCTTGTGCATTACTACCGCGTAGCAAAAGCCGAAATTCGAGTGGAGCAAGAAGAAAAGCAAAAATCAGACAAAGCGAGGGAGCGCTTTGAAAGCCGAGCGGCACGTTTGGTGCGAGAACAAGAAGCCCGAGATGAAAAGCATCGCAAAGCAGCCGAAGCGCGCAAGTCAGCCATGCAAAATAAAGGCAATGACGCTCAAGATAAAATTGCCGCAGCGCTTGCCCGGGCCAAAGCTAAAAAAGCCGAGCAAGCACAAGCAACGGCAAATAATGCTGATGTCATTGCTGACCAAGAAACACAACCCAAAGCAACTGAGCCCACGAGAGCAGCAAACGCCGAATCAGCACCGCAAAAATCTGGTACTTCAAAAGATGACCGCGTGGCAGCTGCTATTGTTAGAGCGAAAGCCAAAAAAGCACAGCGCTCAGCGCCGAGTGACGCTGATGTAAGCTCTGAGCAAGTAGCGCAGCCCGAGGCAGCAGAGGACTCAGCGGTAAATAGCGCAGAAACAGCAGCCCATAAATCTGGTACTTCAAAGGATGAACGCGTCGCAGCCGCTATTGCTAGAGCAAAAGCCAAAAAAGCACAGCGCTTAGCGCCCAGTAATGATAATGCCTCAGATAATGCCTCGCTTGAACCCAGTGCCGCACTCGACACAGAAACCCACATTTCAAAAGCAAGACCTCCCCAATCACAAACCAGTGACGCTGTCATTGCGGGCAAGTCAAAAGATGAGCGGGTCGCAGCAGCCATCGCAAAAGCGAAAGCTAAAAAAGCACAAAAATCTGCCGAGAGTTTATCTTCAGATACACCCAATGGGTCAGATGCCTCGCTTGATGCCCCCACGACTTCATCTGATAGCGCTTCTGGTAGTTCGTTGAATAAACCTAACGCACAAATACAGAGTAATGACTCTGATACGTCGAAAGACGATCGTGTTGCAGCCGCAATCGCCAAGGCTAAAGCCAAAAAAGCACTGAAGGAAACACAAAATGCATCTGTCAAGAGCGACTTGGCATCCGTGTCCGTTTCTATCCCGCCACGTGAGTCTGAGCAACAGGCGGTAGACGAAGCACCTGAACAGCATGACGTTCAGGTGCTTGACCCAGCCGCACAGAAAAAGGCGCGAATTGCCGCTGCAGTGGCCAAAGCGAAAGCGAAAAAAATAGCCAAAGACCATCCAACTGGCGAAACGACAAAACTGAGTGACAAGCTCGATACGCCTTCATCTAAGGCCCAAGATGCTCAACAGGGTCAAGAAACGCCGGGCACTGATGCAGAACAAGCATTAGACGAGAAGAAACGCCGCATCGCTGCCGCCGTGGCGAAAGCGAAAGCTAAAAAGGCGGCTCAAATGAAATCATCAGAAGAATAAAAGCACCAATGAATTATAAACTAGCCAGTTCACCTCACCAGCATGTTCGACGCAATACCGGACAGGTTATGCGCATGGTGATTTATGCATTGATACCAGGCATTTTACTGCAAACTTGGTTTTTCGGTTTCGGGGTGTTGGTGCAAATAGCACTAGCGGTAATAACGGCGGTTGTCACTGAAGCGACAATATTAGAAATGCGTAAGCGCAACTTCGAGCGTGCAATTAAAGATTACAGCGCGATATTAACCGCGATCCTGTTGGCGATCAGCATTCCACCTTTTGCTCCTTGGTGGGTGATTGTCATCGGCACGTTCTTCGCGATTGCCGTGGTTAAGCAATTATACGGCGGCCTAGGTTTTAATGTCTTTAATCCGGCAATGGCGGCGTATGTCATGTTGTTGGTGTCATTTCCGGTACAAATGACCCAGTGGCTACCCGCGCAAAGTCTCACCACGCATCAACCCGGCCTTATCGACGCTATATATGCTGTCTTTACCGGCTTTAGTGCCGATGGTTTTAGCTTAGCTCAACTGCAAGGCGCTGCAGATGGTCACACCATGGCAACGCCTCTTGATGCGATTAAAACAGGACTTGCCCAAGGCCTAACCTATGAAGAAGGACTCCAATCAGCCATTTTTGATGGCAGTTTAGGCATAGGATGGTGGTGGGTTAGCGCTGGATACTTACTAGGTGGTTTATATCTGATACGCGCTAAGATCATCAATTGGCATATTCCAAGCGGCATGCTTGCAGGTACTGCTCTAAGTGCCGGTGTAATGTTTCTAATCGATGCAGACCGATTTGCTTCTCCGTTATTCCATATTTTTAACGGTAGTTTGCTCCTCGGTGCATTTTTTATCGCGACAGATCCTGTATCCGCATCAACCACCAATAAAGGGCGTATTATTTTTGGCGCAGCCATTGGATTTTGGGTGTATGTGATCCGCACATGGGGCGGTTATCCTGACGCAATTGCCTTTTCTGTTTTAATCATGAATATGGCAGTACCGCTCATTGATTATTACACCCGTCCTCGCACTTATGGCCACACAAAACGCACTAAGGGAGAGCCAAAATGAAGCAGGTTATTGCCAAAAATGGGCTGATCCTAAGTTTGTTTGCAATTATCACCAGTGGCTTGATTGCCCTCACGTATTTCGGAACACAAGAACAAATAGAACAGCAACGTCAACAAACGTTGTTGGCGATCCTAGATGAACTTGTTCCAAGGGATAGTTACGATAACCTGATGCAGCATGATTGTGTGCTAGTCACCTCACAGGCATACCTTGGCAGCAACAGCCCGCATCATATTTACCGAGCAACTAGAGCTGGTGAGCCAGTTGCAGCAGTCATTGAAGCTACGGCTCCTAATGGGTATAGCGGGCGTATTGAGCTCGTGGTGGGGTTGTCAGGGGATGCAACTGTATCTGGTGTAAGAGTGATAGACCACAAAGAGACACCAGGGCTAGGTGACAAGATTGACTTACGTATCAGTGATTGGGTTCTGGGCTTTAACAGTCAGCAACTGACTGAAGACAACGCATCCAACTGGGCCGTAAAAAAAGACGGTGGTCAGTTTGATCAATTCACCGGTGCAACCATTACCCCGCGGGCAGTGGTAAGTGCCGTCAAAAATACCGCGCTGTATTATCAAGCTAACAAAGAGGCGATTTTTTCTGCCAGCAACGAATGTCGTAGCCAACAAGCGTCACAAGGGTAAAATAGAATGAATGAATTCAAACAGTTAAGCTGGCAAGGCCTGTGGAAAAATAATCCAGCCCTAGTACAACTACTTGGTTTATGCCCGCTACTTGCCGTTACTGCGACCGTTACCAACGGTCTAGGCCTAGGCTTAGCCACTACCTTGGTCTTGATTGGCTCAAATGCGACCGTATCGATTATTCGTAACCTAGTACCAAATGAGATCCGAATTCCTATTTTCGTCATGATTATTGCCGCGTTTGTCACTGTCGTGCAGCTTTTGATGAACGCATACACGTACGAGTTATATCAAGCGCTTGGTATATTCATTCCTCTTATTGTGACCAACTGTGCAATTATCGGCCGAGCCGAAGCTTACGCCTCTAAAAACCCTATTGGCTATGCCGCATTCGACGGGTTGATGATGGGGCTAGGATTTACCGTGGTGCTTGTGCTTTTGGGGGCAATGCGTGAACTGCTGGGCTACGGTACTTTATTTGCAGGAGCTAACCTGCTGTTAGGCGATTGGGCAAGCAGTTTAAAAGTGACGATTTTCACTACAGATTCCCCCTTCTTACTGGCCATTTTACCTCCTGGGGCATTTTTAGGTATGGGCTTGCTGATCGCCGCTAAGAACTTACTTGATAAGCGCTTTGAACGTATGTTTGCAGCCAAACAAGAAGCCAAAGTCGTTCAGCGTGCTCGTGTCACTGCCGAAACCTAAGCAAGATTTGACTAATACAGGACATTACTCGTAGATGAACCAACAGAAACGTGTAGAGATGTTAACGAGGTGGCGTGATGCTAACCCGCACCCTACGACTGAATTAAATTTCACAAGCCCCTTCGAGCTGCTGATTGCCGTTTTACTCTCAGCTCAGGCGACCGATGTGAGCGTCAATAAAGCCATGGCCAGGATGTTCCCTGTAGCCAATACACCTGAAGCTGTTTACGCACTGGGCGTTGATGGCGTAAAAGAGTTCATTAAAACCATAGGGCTATTTAACACTAAAGCCGTTAATGTGATCAAAACCTGCAAGATGCTTATCGAGCAACATAACAGTGTGGTTCCAGAGGACCGCGCAGCCCTTGAGGCATTACCCGGGGTTGGTCGCAAAACAGCAAACGTGGTGCTTAATACAGCCTTTGGCTGGCCTACCATAGCAGTCGACACCCATATTGATCGCGTAAGCAACCGCACCAAATTTGCCGTAGGAAAAAACGTTGATCTCGTAGAAAAAAAGCTACTTAAAGTGGTACCTAAAGAATTTAAAGTAGATGTGCACCACTGGCTTATTCTTCACGGACGTTACACCTGTATTGCACGTAAGCCGCGCTGTGGTAGTTGTATTATTGAAGACTTGTGTGAGTTTAAGGACAAGACTGAGTAACTTCTGTCTTCTAAGTACTTATATCGGTCAAACATTTGGCTGGAAAGCGACTTTTTAACAGTATCTATTTTAGATTTATTAGCCATGATTGGTAGCGCGTTATTAATTATAGAGAGAAGATACAATCTCTACCTTGGCTTTTTGCATTATATAGAGCAGAGTCAGCTTTTTTCATCATACCAGCGAACTCTTCTTCGTGCTTCAAGGTCATTGAGCATATTCCAATACTAACTGAATATTTTATTGTGCTGGATTCAAAAGGGACTGTCGAATTTCGAGTCGTTGTGAGCAATCTTGACGCAAGAGCTAATACCTCATCATTAGATAAACCACCAACAAATATTAAAAACTCTTCTCCCCCAATACGACCAGCTAAATCACCTTTCCTTACACTTCCTTGAATGATTTTACCAAAATTTTGTAATACTGCATCTCCTCCAGCATGCCCGAATGTATCATTAATTAATTTAAACTTATCAAGATCTAGTGCAATTAAAGACACATAGTTTTCATCTCTTGCAAATTTAATTATACGTTTACAATCATATAAAAACGCGCTTCGGTTTAGCAAGCCAGTTAAAGAATCGTAAGTTGCCAAATCGCGCATAGTCCTTTCAAGCGAAGAAACTTCTATTACTAAGCGAGTAATGTGCCAGGTAATAAGCGGCGCTATGACAATTGGGGCAACAATAGCAACCAAATAAGAAACATCAACAGCTGCAAAATAGTTAACTCCCCATGTAATAACAAGTGAAGCGATTACTGAAATAAGTGTGATAATTATAATTGAAGTTGTTAACCCTAAATATTCTATCAACTTTCGCATTAGATGGATCCATTTATTAATTTAAGATTGGCTCTCTTGAATATAATAAGATAATTGCTTCGCGCTTAATGGACGAGAGAGAAAATACTCCTGAAATTGACACACCCACACTCAATAAACATTTCTAACTGTTCTTTCGATTCGACTCCTTCTGCTGATACTGACACATTCTAGTGGTAGAATAAACTCGTACACCTTTTTAAGCGGTAGCATTCCACTTATAGAAGAGTGTAGTGGCATAGTTAATTTGGCCACCTAATATTACATGGTCGCTATACGTGCATCGCGCGCAAACCACGTTGCGGTAGCTGTATAGTGGAAGATTTATGCGAGTTTAAAGATAAAACTTCGGACGAATGATCTCCTTATTTTTAACGCAAGAAGGAACATACAATGGACGGCACTAAACGTGCGAACGTAAAAATAGGGGCTGAGGTCTCAGTTGTGCTAAAAGAGCATCAGCGCTCTGGTGAATTAACACAGGGGACCGTTGCAAGGCTTCTGACTAACTCCCCTAACCATCCCCACGGTATTAAAGTGAGGCTCGAAGACGGTCAAGTAGGCCGGGTTAAGGTTATTCACAATTAAAATATCATTGCAAAAAAGTACTTCCTTAAAGGGCCCGTTTTTTAGCTTACCTGAGGATGAATAACGACTGCTAATGTTTGATTTATTCTCGTATTCATTGACCTACTCCACCGCGGGCATGCTGCTGCTTACGGCTTTTCTAATAGGTATGTCAAAAACCGGTGTCGGTGGCGTCGCTTTATTTACCATTCCTATTATGGCTATCATTTTTGGCGGCAAAGACTCGTCAGGCTTGATGTTACCTTTGCTTGTCATGGCTGATTTATTTGCCGTTACCTACTACCGACGGCATGTAAATTGGTCTTATTTGATGAAGTTGTTTCCCTCAGCGGCCGTGGGGGTTGTTTTAGCCACTTTAATCGGCAGTTATATAGACGATCAGTTATTTCGCGTCGTGATGGGGGTTATTATTTTTGTCAGCCTAGCCATCATGTTGTGGATGGAAACCGCCAACAAAGAGACTATCCCTGATTACGTGTGGTTCGCTATATTGATGGGGTTGCTAGGTGGCTTTACCAGTATGATTGGTAATTTGGCGGCCGCCGTCATGGCGCTTTACTTACTCAGCATGCGCTTACCGAAAAACGAATACATTGGCACTGGAGCATGGTTCTTTCTTGCTGTAAATGTATTTAAGGTACCCTTCCATATTTTCAGCTGGCATACCATTTCTCTCAATTCATTTTCGTTAAACTTGGCTTTGCTGCCTTTTATTACGATTGGAGCGTTCGTTGGCATCAAGATAGTGAGATACATACCAGAGAAGCAGTATCGTTGGTTAATATTGGCCGCTACGGGTGTTGCAGCCGTTATGATGGTCGTATAGCTGGCGCTGTGACATCGCCATCAAACTTACGTTTTGAAAACCTGTTGCGGGGAAGAGCTCGCCCTCTGGTTTGCTTCAAAACTCCTTCAAGAGTGAATCGTTATAGTCTTCTACATGCAGAATGATTTTATATTGCGTCATTAGTGCGTCTAGCTTGGCTTGCTCAATCGTTAATTCTTCCATCACAATGGTATTGTCGTCTAATTCCCACAGTAAACGTGAGCCAGAGTAGCAATACTGAAGTGCAAGCATGGCATTAAGGTTACCGTTTGCAGCTGCAGCTTTCAGTTTAGGTAGCTTGCGATTAATTTTGTTGAGCGTTTTTTTCAGTTCCCAAACATAGGTTACTTCAGTCATAAAGTCGTGATGGCGATATTTGTTTAATAACCAACCAATGGTAACGCTGGATACGATGACACCGAGTAAATTCCAATGAAAGTGGCTGCCGCTTTGATCCGGAAATAGTGCAATCAATAGTTGTGAAATTCCCAAGCTGCCAGCAGCTAATCCAGAAATACAAATACCAATAACCCAATTCAAGTGGCGACGGTACCGCACTTTGTTAACGTTAATCAGTTGCATAAACGCTCTTTTTTGAAATCATTGGATACATCCAAGGGTAACGGTTTTGCTTAGTCTCTAACATGTTGTCAATTTGGCTGCTTGTATGGCTAACCCTTCGCACACTGAGTTAAACGCATCTCCCTGCATTAAAGGTAAATGCGGCAACATAACCTCTCCTAATTCTTTTCTTACAACGGGTGACAAACTCATACCACCTGTAATAAAGAGCATCTCTGGCTCTTGTGCACTATTTTGAAGGCACTCCTTGACCAATCCCTTTACACGAGATAACCAAGGCTGCATAGAGCTTTTTAGCGCCTCTATATCGATATTGACATCGTAGTCTTGCTCAACATAATGCAGGGGCAAAGTAATACTGTCTTTTGATGAAAGCATTTCTTTTGCCAAGCGAGATGAATTAACCAACCGGGCAGAAAGCTTATCTTCCTGCACGGTAAGTAATCGCGCTAGGAGCTTTGGCTCTTTCACATCGGATTTGGTTTGTGCGATATCTAACCAGTATTCTTCAGAAAAGAAATGATTTAACTTTGGAATATCATCTACTGCGCACATATCAGAATAATAGGTGGGCGGTACAGGTAAACCATTACGCATCAGTAAGCCACGCCCCATGGTTGGTGCAATACTCTTTATTATGAGGTTTTTATCACACTCCATTCCACCTAAGCGCGCCCCAGTCACTGATAATACGTCTTGCTGACGGTTAAGGTTTGTCTGTTTATCGGGTGATAGCGTAATACAGCAGATATCGGTGGTGCCTCCTCCAATATCGGCCACCAACACATTGGTTTGTTTATCTAAGGTACGCTCGATTTGATAAGCAGCAGCAATAGGCTCTTCTAAAAACTCAACCTGTAAGAAGCCAGCTTGTTGAGCCGCCTGAGTCATAATCTCTATCGCTTGCTCATTTCCCTCTTGACCACGAGTACCATGAAACTTTACTGGGCGCCCTATTACAGCACTATCGACGGTCATGTTGAGCTGCTCTTGTGCGCTTAACCGGAAGAATTCTAGCTGCTTGGCAATAAGGCCAACAAAAGCGTGCTGCTGCCCTGCCACCAGATTTGCGCCTAAGAAGTTCTTAGGAGAGTAAATCAAACGCCCTTTATCAGGTGTTTGCAGATAACGCCTGAACCCCTCTTCGCCAAAAGCGAATTTACCTGTCTCGACGAGCTGTTTTAGCGGCAGATCTTGTACCGTCATATCTTTAAGTAATATTTCTATGGCGCGACGTTGCAACTCAGGCAAGTTGTGAAATTCCACTCGAAGGGAATCAATTCGATCACTGTAACGCTGTTGTTCTTTTGGATCAGGGGCTTCGTAATAGCCGTCCTTCGCTTTGTCGATTTGATCACTGATAGCACGCTTTATTTGTGCTACTTTCGCTTCAATCATCGAGATAGGAGGAGTAGGTAATTCATTCTCGTAATAGATAAAAACAGACGAACGGATTTTATGCGCACCTTCCACATCCGCATCCAGTTTTATGAAGTGATGTTGTTTTCCGTCAAAATAAGAGACCTCTGAATTTGAGGTTCCATAATCAATACCTATCGCTGCCATATCCGCTGTACATTACCCACTGTTAGTTATTCGAAGACAAAGCGCAGGAGTGTAAAGTAAAAATATTATTTCTTCATTAAATGTTTTGATCAGTGCCACTGCAGTTATGATGAGTGGTCTTATAGAATCCACATAATTACCTAGTTATAAGCTATTGGAATGCTTGCGCTGTGTAGATTAAGGTTAGATCAGATGTCCCTGTAACAGAGCAGTTTAGTTGCTTAGTTGGCGTAAACTAAACAGCAATAAACTGCCCTCAGGGATAAGCAGCTCTAATTAAATAAGCCTTTAAGCTTATCTCCAGCTTTGTCTAGCAACTTCTCTTTTTGCTTTTCAAGTTCTTCATTTACTTTCTTTTTAGCTTCCTCTGCTAACCGTTTTTTTGCTTCAGACTTAGCGGCTGCCATGACATTATCGAGCATACTCTTTACAACAGCTGCACCGACTTGATCAGCAGGCATACCATTAGGTTTCCCAATAGGTCCAGCATTAAATGTCGGTAAAGTCACTTCGTAGGCTTTAGTTTTAAGCGCCAAATCTCCTGTAGCAAGTTGCTCAAAATTTAACTTCAGGCGTACATTGCTCACAGTTACATTTTCAACAATGACCAACGGATTAGCCCCGCCGCTCGTTTCAGGCTCAGCCTTGCTTTCTGTTTTTGAAAGTTTGCTTTCTACGTTATTTTTCAGTACCAGCAGATTGCCCTTACCGCTTGCATCGACTTCATACAATACTTCTGGCGCATTCACATTAACAGTTTGTACCACGTATGGCTCGCTGAGTACCTCACCTATATCAAGGGTGATATCTCCTAGGCTAAACGCATTTTCACGACTAAAGCCCTGTGGGTTTTGTACGTTTAAACCCCCGATACTCATACGGCCATCTGTGAGCGCTAACTCAACTTTCGCAACGGAAACCTTAGTACCGAGGAAGTCACTCCCCTGCTCTTCTATTTGGGCGCGAATAAAATCCCCCGCACCACTGAGCAGATACCAGGCTATACCTGCGGCAAGCAATAACAATAAAACTAAAAATCCTAATCCTTTTTTCATAATGTCCTCTTTAAATTATTGACCTTCAATTCGTAGTCTATCAGAACTCCTAAACTATCAGGTATTCGCCTAATGTATAATCAGGTAACCGCTTCTAAAATTCCATTTTCGATGGGAAACAAAAAAAGGCTCCACAAGGGAGCCTTTTTAACGAACTACTATCTAATATGACTAAAGCGTAATGCCGCGATTCTTAGCTTTCTCTTTTATATAAGGCTCCCAACTTCTCGCACTACGTGAAGTTGATTTATCCTTTTTAGCTTCTAAGACGTGCTTGTAGGCACTTCTGTATTTGCCAGTATAAAAATTAGCTTCCATCATCGCCATATGGATTCGACCGCGGTCATCTGCGCCCTCATCCAATGCCTTTTGAAGGGCAGCAAGTGCATCACTGTACTTTTCAGCCGTTAGCAATAGCGTACCTTGTTTACGATAAAGGTCAGGGTCTGAATTCATCTTAGCAGCTTCGCCATAGTACTTGGCAGCTTTTAAGTGGTTTTTAGCCTGATGCCAAGAGTTTGCAAGGTTAGTCAGTGCTTTGTCATCACGTTTGATTAAACCACTTTCAACGTTCTTTTCGAATACCATTGCAGCTTTGTAAGGGATCTCATTCGTTGCGTACAACTGAGTCAATGCCTTAATTTCTGCTGCTTTCGTCAAGTAACCTTGATTGTACGCCATCTCAAACGTAGACAAACCTTTCTTATAGTCTTCTACTAGCATGTAGAAGAAACCAAGTTGCGTCCAATTCGCTTTGTTTTCAGGAAATATTTTTACTAATTCCTCAGCTACATCGACGGTTTCTTTATACATCTTACGACTGTAATAAGAGGTCAACTTCAATGCATAAGCATTTTTGTTAGGCTTGTCATCTAACTCGATTGACTTATTCAAAGGGGCGATCATATCAGCGTATTTTTGGGTTTCGTAAAGCGCTTGGCCCATACGAAGATACACATCTGCGTCTTCTTTACACGTAAAGTCCATCCACTCTTGATAACGCTTAACAGCTTGTTCATAACGTTTTTCTTGCATATTCAAATCTGCAATTAAACGCAAGGTACCAGCTTGCTCAGTGTCATTAAGCGCTTTAGAGTTTACTGACTTCTCTAAATACTCTAAAGCCTTAGGCCCACTTTCTGACTTAGTGGCCAATAAGTTACCAATGAATCGATCAGTGAAAGCCCGATCAAAAGTTTGCGAAGTATCGATTTCATACAAAATAGATAGGGCTTCGTCAACCAAATCTTCATTATATGCTTCGAATGCTTTCTGTACTTTCTTACCGGTTCTCTCACTAGGAATATTCGTTGGACCACGTTTGTAACCAGGACAAACGATCGCCGCGGACTGAGCACTAACGAAACTGGAACTTAATGTAGAAGCAGCAAACGTTGCGCCAACCAACAATGTTTTAAAATATTTATTCATTATGATTGATCCAACTTAAAGTCTAACTGAACTTTCATACCGAACTGCTTCATAGGCTTACCGTCTTCAACCTTAGGCTTATACTTCCACTTTCTCAGTGCACGTTTAGCTTCACGGTCAAATACACGCTTAGGATCAGCTTCGATAACGTCGACATCTTCAACACCACCCACCTCGTTGATAGTGAAAGACAGTTTAACCCACCCTTCTTTACCATCACGAGCAGCTTGTGCAGGGTATTTCGGTTCAATTCGAACGATAGGCGTAGCATCACCGTCTCGTTGCATTGCACCTACACCACCGATATCAACCGATGCTCCACCAATATCAACTGCTGGCATATTAAAACTCAAGCCATCAGTATTAGCATCTGCCGTATCTGGCTCAACTGGCTCCAATTTTGGAGGCTGTTGAGGCGGTGGCGGAGGCGGAGGCGGCACTCGAGTTCTAGTCTGAGTACTATCGTCTGGTGTCGACATAACTATATCAATAACAGGCGCAGGCGGTACTTTATCTGCTGGGCGTGACGAGTTAGCAATTAACTTAGCCATGACAACAAATAATACGAATGCGATTACCCCACCAAGGAGTACAGAAACAATTAAACGTCCCATATTAGCTCCCCTTAGCAGCAATAGAAATGCGATCTATACCTGCAGCTTTTATTTGATCCATTACTTCGATCACCACACCATGTTCTGCATTTTCGTCAGCTTGAACTATTACTACATCCGATGGCTGTTCAGCCATAAGACGCTCTAAGTTAGCACGAACACTGTCCACATCGATTTCGCGTTTATCCATCCAGACGTTACCGTCTTCTGTGATCGCAATAAAGATGTTGGCATTCTTAGGCATAATAGCTTGCGTAGCACCAGGTTTGTTAACCTCAATGCCCGCTTCTTTAACGAAAACAGTCGTTACAATAAAGAAGATCAGCATGATAAACACGATGTCCAACATCGGCGTCATGTCTATCGCAGCATCTTCTTCTTCAACACGTACTTTGCGAGCCATAAATTCCTCTCTCTAATGATGGGGCAAACTGTCAACTAACTTTTCTTTCGCCATTTTTACTTTCGCCTCAAGACGAGAGCTAAAAAACACGCCAGATAAAGCAGCGACCATCCCAGCCATTGTTGGAATCGTAGCCATTGAAATACCAGCAGCCATAAGGCGCGGGTTACTTGTGCCTTGTGTTGCCATTGTTTCGAAAACGCCGATCATTCCAGTAACCGTCCCTAAAAGGCCGATTAACGGACACATTGCAACAAGAGTTTTAATCAATAACATTCTTGCACTAAGTCCATCGGATGCTTGCGAAATCCATGCGTCACGGATTCTATGCGCATACCAAGAGGTAGTATCTTCTCGAGCATCCCAATTAGAGACAATTTCTTTTCTCATTTTTGGGAATACGGAAGCTAAGTACCAATAACGCTCTATCATCAAAACCCACATTAAGAAGAGCGCTAAGGCGACAACGTATAACACGTCACCGCCGGCAGCGATAAAGTCCCTGACAGACTCCCATAGTTCTATCAGGTATAACATCTTATGCTTTCTCCGACTCAGCGTGTGCCGCAATTATGCCAGCAGTCTGCTCATCTAGGATATGAACGATTGATTTGCTACGCCCAGCAACAATGCTGTGCATAAGAATCAATGGTAATGCCGCAATAATACCTTGAGCTGTTGTTACCAACGCCATTGAGATACTACCAGCCATCAATCTTGGGTCGCCTGTACCAAACAAAGTGATTTGTTGGAACGTAGCAATCATACCCAATACCGTACCTAACAAACCAAGTAACGGAGCGATAGCTGCGAAAATCTTGATAATGTTAATACCGCTTTCAATTTTAGGAAGTTCCTTAAGAATCGCTTCATCAAGTTTAAGTTCAAGATTCTCAGCATCAGAAGCTTTGTTATCTTTGTAAACTTGTAGGATACGACCAAGTGGATTACCACTAGAAGGATTACCTGTATTATTCAACTGCGAACGCATCTTGCCGCTGATAATAGTCAACGTAACAATCTTATAAAGACCGATAAGTAGACCAAGAATTAACATTGCAGTAATCACGTACCCAACTACACCACCTGCGTGATAGCGCTCAGTCATGGTTGCTTTTTCTTTAAGCAAGCCTAAGATACCGCCACTTGAAGGGTCTGCGAAGAAAGGTACTAAGCCAGATTTAGCAGCCAATAACTCTTCTGCAGAATCAACTAAGTAACCGTCAGGTTGACGACCTAAAGGCTGAACAATTTCATTTTCATCGTCATAGACCAAGTAACCTTGATCACCTACCAAGTTAAAGGTACCCACGCGCACAACTTCTTGCGTTGTAGAACCACCATCCAAGCTAATTACTTCGGTTTGGAAACGTGATACTTGACCAGATTCAGTCATTTCAGTTTGCAATGCAAACCACAAATCTTCCAACTCTTGAATGTTAGGAAGGCCTTTCGACTCTTCTGACATACGCTTCAAAAATTCACCACGCCCTGGGAACTCAGCACTTACGATAGACGTTGAAATCTGACCGAATGCTTCAGAAGATGCTTGACGTACTACACCAAACATTTCACCAAGTGTGCCAGTCGCTTGATTAAGCTCTTGTTCTTTCTCTGCAAGCGCTACTTCGTTGTCTGAATATTTCTTGGCAAGGTTATCACCGCGAGTTTGTTCAGATTTCAATGAAGCCTGTGCTTTTCTAAGAAGAGCTTGTTTATCAGCGCGAGCTGATTGGAACTCTGCTTCCCGTTCTTTATTGATACGAGCTTCAGAAACTCGGTTCTTCTTAACTTCTTGCAGTAAGTCTTCAAGAGACGTAGCCGCATGCACTGAAGATGCGAATAAAGCTACCGATGCCGCAGCTAATACTGATTTATAGATTGTTTTCATCGATATTACTCCGCAGCTTTAATGGGTAGTTTGATTAGGTCAGCTGGCACGAGTTTGTTGGCCATACGCACAGCCTTGATAACAGAACTTAGGTATTCGTCACCCAGTTTCTGCCATGCTCTTGCATCGTTATCCCACACCCAAGCGTTTTTCTGATCTAAAGAAAGCGCTGCTAAAGCAGTACGTCCTAAGTTGAAGAAATCAACTGTGATATCAGTTCCTTCGAAATCAAGTTTACCTTGATACGAACGAATCCCGCGACCGTATTCATTTTCAATTTGGTACGCTTCAATCACCTGGCGGAACTGCTCTGATGTTGTTACGTTTGAATTAGCCATAACGTCACGAAGGCGCTCAACACGAGCATGACGTTCTTCAAGGTTAATTGGAATATCGAGTTCAATGAATTGCTCTAAGCTATCGATCATTCTGAACATTAACGGAACAACACCGCGTTTAACACCTTCAATACCGTCAATCTGACGTTGAAGAGAATCGATACCGCGCTGCTGGTCTGCAACCAATGTTGCTAGATAGTCGTTATAAACTTTAAGGTTTTCTGTTTCATCAACTACTTGGCGATATTCAGAAAAGATGTCTAACGATTGCTCGTATAGTTTGTTAATTTTTTCTTGAGACTTCGCTGCATCCACGTGAATCTTAGACTCTTCTTTATGAAGGTCATTCAACGGGTCTGCAGAGACAACAGCACTACTACCGAGTGCTAGTGCACCGATAACGGTAGAAGCAATAAGGTTTCTCTTGCTCATTTTGGACATAATTCCCAACCAATTTTCTTGTTTTGGATCCTCGCCGACGGGTAAAAAAACGTCGCAAGGGGCTTCTAAGCTTTATAAGTTATAGGGGCTTAGCATTAATGGAATTTAACACTAAGACTTCAAGATATTCACATGGAACCCTGCGAATTGTCAAGGTGACACGTGTATTAAGCACAACAAAATTGAGCGAAAAAAGAAAAGTAAAAAATCAGCTATTCAAGAGTTTGAACTATTTTTTGAACAAAATGGAGGTTGCACGCGCAAACATGGATATTTTTCGTACAAATTAAGTACCAATAGTTATAGATATTCAAAATAAATTCATATCAATTTATAGGCGAGTAAAATTCTTTTAGGAATTTACATTAATAAAATGGATCTCAATTTTACGTCCATCCGGTCAATCACCGCCTAATTTGGGTATAGGTCAACCTCTTCTGATAGTAAATATGATGTCTGTTTATCGTTACATGGCATAACCCTAAACAGCAGACGAAGGCAATTGTTTGAGTTTGTTATCTCAACCAAACTTCGATATTGTATATCTCAAAAAAACAATAACGTTTACATATAAGGGAATTACAAGATGAATAACACACTTCTAGCAGGACTAGTTTTAAGTACTTTGTCGTTAGCTGCATGCTCAAGCAATGAAGTTGCACAGAAAAAGTCAGCCTTTAGCCAATGCGTAAAAGAAAATAAAGGTGATGAGGAGCTATGCGCATCTAAAGAGTCCGTTGATCGAACAGGGTTGTTATGCAAAAACGTCACCGTAACTGGTTCAAGACTTCCCGAAAGAATCTGTACAACTAAAGCACAAAGGGAACAGCAATCTCGCGACTCTAAAATGATGGTTGAGGGAATGCAGCGTAGAGGCCAGGCATCTAGTCAGCAGTAATGAATGAAGTGGGAACTACTGTAAATGATACTGACGGCTCTAAATTAACGGCTTGGGATAGCCATTGGGGGAAAACAACCAATACCGCTGCGTTTGAAGAAAACACCCCCCTTCAAGATTACTTGCAAGCACATTGGTCTGACTTTTTAAGTCGGGCCATAACTCCTCATTGCGCCACAAAATTAATCGACCTGGCTTGTGGAAAGGGAATTCTCAGTGAACTTGCCCTAGCACAGGGCAAAGTTGCAAGTGCCCGCAGTTTTGATATTCATTGTGTTGATACGTCATTCAATGCTGTTAGAGATGTAGCAGAACGTTTAGGCATCACCACTGCGTTTCAAGCGGATTGCGCTAGTTTACCTTATCAGCCTAATAGCTTTGACATAGCTGTAAGCCAGTTCGGCATTGAATATGCGCCAATACATGCTGCTAAAGAGTTTGCTAGAGTTTTAAAGTGTTCAGGGAAGTTTGCCGCTGTTATCCACTATAAAAATGGTGCTATTTATGAAGATTGTTATGAAAAACAGCAACTATTTGAAAATGTCTTATCTCTTAATCTTTTTGAAAAAGCGCTAGACGCTTTTACTGCCGGTTATGCTGTAATCGAGGGTAGGATTCCTATCGAAGCATTCCATAAAGCTGATGCTGACTTTGCCCCTGTTATTGAACAATACAAGCAATTAATCGTTTCAACGAATAGCCCCTCAAAGAGCTTACTCGTCCAGATATTAAATGACATTGGTTTCATGTATGAGAACATTGAATCTCATAGTGAAGATGAAGTTAAGGCTTGGCTTACTTCTACCGAACTAGAGTTTAATAACTTTAAAGATAGAATGTCCTCTATGGTGAATGCCGCGATGGATGAAGAGCAGGTTGGTCAACTACTGGCCCCCTTTCTAGCGAAAGGCTTTTCACAGATCATATGCGAGCGACTATCAGTTAAAGATGACCCACCCTTTTCATGGTTTGTACAAATTTCTAACGTGGGCGCTTAATATCCGCGTTAACGATCTAAATCTTTTAGATACGGCTTGTAGTTCTGCCACCGCAAGATAGAGTTTGTATTCATTGGTTGCCTGACTTGCCAAATACTCGCGGTTTTGATTCGCTTCTTCTGTCCGTAAAACGCTAAACATGAATCACTCCATTGCAAACCTAAAAATTTTAATAATTTCATTAGCTCAGTATCAAAATTAGTCACAAGCGATTCATAGTTCAGTATCAAATAATCATCATTGCTCAAAACACTTTGCCAGTGATTCAACAACTTCATTTGCTCATCATAATAATGCTTAGTGTCGATTAAGCTTGAAGCATAGTTAAGTGTGTTATCTAGTTGTTGAAAATAAACAGACAAACAATTGTCTAGTCGCCCTCGCTGCGTAAATATAAATTTGGCTTGCGGAAACAAGCGCTTAATTAAAGCAACTAAAGTGAAATTAACTGGATTTTTATCTGTGAAAAACAGAGGGTTAGATAGATAGCTTTTCACATTTTTTTTATATTCTTGTGAAATGCTAATGAGGCTTTCCTGATTGAGGTTTATAGCCTCTTGAAAATTGGGGCAAAACTTTTCTACTGCCTTTTTAAGAAAGTCTATTTCACCTGCTGATTCAACCTTCGGATGCGCAGATAAAATTTGCTCTACGAGTGTCGAACCAGAACGGAACATGCCACAGATAAAAATGGGTGAAAACGCATCCTCAGAGTCCATATCTTTTGATCTAACTAACAGAGAATCGAAAGCGCTACAGATGTCTTGGGTCAATTTCTCCTGTTCCAATGGGTTATAGGGTAATGATTTTTCGATTTGTAACTCATTACCCAACACGTAATACTGCGCAGCTTGCTCATACCTTTTGCAGTCATCATTTAACTTTCCCAAAGCAAAATACAAAGACTCTAGTTCCTCTGGGGTGTACTCGTTTGCAGAAAGCGCTGATTTAATTTTCAAAATTAGCCTCTCACTTTCAATTGTATTGCCGCTCATAGTTGCTAACCGTGACATGGCCAAAGCGTGGTCAGGTTGAATAGCTAAGATCTTTTGGTACAGTTCATTTGCACGCTCCTTGTCCGCTGACTCATCATAAAGACTCGCTAAGTTGAATAATGCAGGCAAGTACGTTGGCTCTCGGTCCAATATCTCTGTCAATATAATGATGGCTTCACTTTCTCTATTAATCTGTTGTTGTATATCCGCCATATTGAGCTTGGCGAGTGATGTATCAGAAAAACCGCATTCAATCGCCAGACTATAGTGTTGAAGCGCTTCATCGAAAAGCCGCTCGCGCCTGCAACCGTCCGCCAGGTTATAGAACCCCTCGGGATCTGTTGGTTTATCGGATACATATCTACGCAAATAATTTATAGCTCGGGCCTTCTGTCCATTTGAGTAACAAAGTGAATATAGATTTCTGATATATACAGTTGGTGAAGAGGCAATTGAAGCCAATTGCTCTAAGCCAGTAATCGCTGTCTCAATATTTTTGGACTCTATACATAGCTGGACTAGCGCTCTGAGCACAGGCTCCTTAATTGAGGTTGTCGCTAAGGTGTTATTCAATAAATCCACAGCTTCAGCATGCCGTTCGAGCGCATGTAATTGGTATGCCTTATTAATTTTTTCGATTATAAAATCTGGAATACTCGCCATATCAGTTGAAACTTCCAAGAGGTGACTGAATTTACTCATAAAAAAAGGCACCTAGGTGCCTTTTTATACTACATATATTTTGTCTCTACAGCATTAGTAGCTAACTGAAACACCCATAAACACGTAACGTCCTAAGACATCGTATGGCCCAGGGAATACGTTACCATTAGCAGATCCAGATGGAGCATTACCGATGACCTGAGGTTCAACATCAAACAAGTTGTTTACACCTAAGCGGAATGACGCATTTTCGAATGCATTCCAGTTACCTGTAAGATCGAAGTACGTCTTAGACTTCAATGAAACAGCATTATCGCCACCATTTAATTCATCAGTACCGTCAACATAGCGCATAGTACCAGTTACAGTAACATCCCAAGGAGAAATCCAAGTAGTACGTAAGTTATAGCGCATTTCAGGTGTAGGGCCTGCAGTGTCAACACCACAGATTGAACGATCCCACTTACCTAAACAATCTACAACATCTGAACTAGGTGTATTTTTCTGATCCCATTTCGTGAGGAAAGTACCTACTAGGTTTAGCTTGATATCACCCATATCACCGATACCAAATTCATATGCAGCATCAAAATCAACACCTGCAGTGGCGAAGAAACCTAAGTTAATGTCTGTTGATGTAACGCTATCCTGGCCCAACCACAAGCTACCCGATCCACCACGATTGATTAAACTACAAAATTCTTCATTACCAGTCGTACCACATTCCCGAATGATAAATTCAGATGAAACACCACCAATTGCGCCCGTAACGTCAATATCGAAATAATCAAGAGCTAAACTAAATCCAGGCATGTCGCTCGGAGCGTAAACAATGCCGTAAGAAACAGTATCAGATTCTTCTGGCTCAAGATCTGGGTTACCACCTGTAATTTGGTTATATTGACCAGCAGGGTTGCTTGGTGCACCACCAGCATCATATGCAGCGCCACTTAGACCAGTATTAATACACTGCTCACGTGTGAACTCAATATTTCCATCGGCATCTGCAGCACATGGGTCATTGTTCATGTTGAACAAGCCTAAGCTTTGTGCTCTAAATAGTTCTCGAACGTTACCTGCTCTAACCGCTCGTTGGAAGCTAGCACGAACACGAACATCATCATTCACTTTCCAATCAGCAGCATACTTATACGTATTCGTTGATTTGTCAGTTGAGTAATCAGAGTAACGGTACGCTAGCTCTAAATTAAGCTCTTGCATAAAATCAACATCTTGAACTAACGGGATGCTTGCTTCTGCGAAAAGTTCTTCCACAGTGAAACCGCCACTGACGCCTAATGTTGGACCACCTTGCCCTGCACCATCGCCACTTTCAAAACCTTGATCCGGTTCGAAATCTAGCGTTTCTTCTCTTCGCTCAAAACCAACGACTACGTTAACGCCGGTCGATGTGCCAGGTACAACAAAGCCAAGGTCTGTTAAGTCACCTGCAACATAACCACTCACTTGAGTAGTTTCAACGTCACCGCGAGCAAATAAAGGTAGCGTTACGTAACCTAGTGCTTCTTGGGTTACTGAGTCACTTGAAAATACATTCCAAGGTACACAAGCTGAATCAACTACAACACCATTGGCGTCAGGAATAGCGGAGCGACAAACCGCCTCTCCACTATCAGGGTCTGTAACAGCGTCAAACGCCCTACCTATGCGAGTGATTGATAACTCGTTACGATAAGTTTGAATGAATGACGTAGTGCCATAATTAGCAAAAATGTCATATGACCAGTTGTCATTAATAAAGCCACGAGCACCAACTACGCCACGGAAAGAAGTATGACGGAGATCATCCTGTCTGGGGTTACCTTCAACATTTCGGCGGCCAATATAAGCGTTACCTAAAACGTCGTCAGTAGTTAATCCGTTTGCACCACAAGTCACATCAAATTGTTGTTGTGATAGTAATGGGTTTGCGCAATCTAAAGTGGTGGTTACAAAGAAAGCACCAGAAGGAGCGATCTGTGCCACACTGCGGTTATCCATGAAGTTAGCTTCAGCGTAAACTGTGTGACTATCATTGATATCATAGTGACCTAGAGCACCGAATGTTTTACGTACATCAGGACGTTGGAAATAGTTAAGCGGGCCATAGTTATAAGTCGTGCCATCACGAGGAACGAACTCGTCACCTTGAACTTTAAAATCGAATGACGTTGTATTACCTAGGTTTACAAGAGGATCAGCTACACCGTTCAATCCAAAATCGGTAATACGGCCTTCAGCAATTGTGCCTGAACCAACGCAACCAAGTGGAGAACCGGATACCGCACAGGCACTGTAATCACGGCTGCTCTGGCTTACGGCTTGAATATTACGATAGCTAGCATACATGGTAACGTTACCGCGGCCATCAGCTGTGTTCGCTCCTAATAGAACTGAGAAATCATTAGCGTGTCCGTCTTTCACACTACCGTTGGCAAAATCAAAACCTGAATCTGCTGCCAGACCTTGCATGAATGCGTTGTCATTATCATGCTGATAAAAGCTGTGCTGATAATCAAACTGAACACCTTCGAAGTCATCCTTCATGATGAAGTTAACAACCCCAGCTACAGCGTCAGAACCATACGTGGCAGATGCACCGCCCGTTAGCACTTCGATACGTTCGACCAACCCTGCAGGGATCTGGTTAACATCTCCACCTATACCACCAGCAACTGGTGAACCTGCGGGCATACGACGCCCATTAACGAGTGTCAAAGTTCTATTTGAACCCAAATTGCGTAAGTCAACTGTCGCGGTGCCGGTTGCGCCATTGGCAGTACCAGAGTTTTGACCACCGAAAATCTGCGGCATGTCATTTAGTAAATCTTCAATTCGAGTTACACCACTTACCGCGATATCCTCAGCACTGATTTCAACAACAGGGCTTGCGCTAACAAGATTGGCTTTTTGAATACGAGAACCAGTAACTGATATTTTTTCTACCGATTCGACAGAGGCTTCTGTCTCTTGGGCGTAGACGTTGCTAGATGAAATAGCTGCAACTGTACCAACAGCCATAGCTAAACGAATCGACTTCGTCAACTTTGAGTTTGTAAACATGTATGTCTCCCTGGACCACTATTATGTGTTTAGTGTTTATTCGTTAATACGATTTTTATTAAGTAAAGGTAGTGAACCTCATTTGAATAGTATCCAAACAAACTTGCTTAGGTCAATGCTTTAGAACATCTAATAATTAAAAGTTATTAGTGAAATGCTAATATAGGGCTTAAAAAGTAAATTAATATTTACAATTTCAACAATTAAAGTTGCGAATTCGACTCGCAAGCGCACCACTTGCTGATTATTGTTCTTCTTGAAAATAGAACGTATACGACTGAAACAAACTCTTTCATAAATATTAACTTGGCTTATGCTGATGACATTAAAAAGATGCAGTGCAAATTACCCCCCTCGCACGAGGTTCACGTAAAACAGATAAGGTTAAACCAATGAAACTTGATGATGATATACATAACTATTATGAACACTTGGTACTTGCGCATATTGCTGAGCTGAAGCTGCCACTTGCAAATGACGAAGATTACATTGCCGACCTATGCTGTTTAGCATTGAACCAGCTGCCACCTAGGTATATACGTTACGAAGTAGACATGTCTTTTTATTTGGCGCAGAGCGAGCGTCAGCAAATGGAGATGAATACACAGGACGCAGTGAATAAAGCCATTCAATTTTTAGCTAAAAAAGATAATAAATAAGCTGGTACGGGGAATTGGGTGGCGGTTCTCCAGCCACATTCCGGCACATGAGTCGTCTGCTGCGGCTGCTCCCTTCCAGGCCTGACCGAGTTCACAGAGTATCATTGCGGAGGGACCAAAGAACCACCATAGAAACTTGCCTAAATGATATAAAGTTGCTCTACATCAGTTAGGCGGCGCATTATGACAAAACTAAATTTAGATGCAAGCCACATCCTTAATATAAGGACTTTTTTTGCCACTATTTTTTGAATTTTTCTTCAGCAATAGTGTTAGCGACCCTATTAGTGGCTAAGTTTTGTTCATCGGCACGTGTATATACTTCCATTAGTGTTGCGCCAATTTTCTCCAAGTGCGTTTTTAATGCTTCGTTAGAACTCAACATCTTTTGATGGTAAATATCGATAATCCCTCCAGCATTAATAACGTAGTCAGGGGCATACAAGATCCCTTTATCTTTAAGCAATTCACCTAAATCTTCCGACGCCAATTGATTATTTGCCGCTCCTGCAATGACCTTTGCTTTTAGCGTACTTATCGACTGACGATTAACAGTAGCGCCCATTGCACAAGGGGCGATCACATCCACGTCTAACGTAAGAATTTCATCGGGTGATACGATCGTTGCATTTAGTTTTTCTTTCGCTCGATTTACCCCTTCAGGGTATATATCAGCAACAAATAGCTCAGCCCCTTCCCGATGCAAGTGCTCAGCGAGCCTGTAACCAACATGACCTAGTCCTTGAATAGCGACTTTCTTACCCTGTAAATCAGAGCCAAAGTGATATTTGACAGACGCTTTAACGCCTGTAAATACGCCATAAGCTGTTGAGGGTGCGGGGTTTCCATCTGCTTCCTCTCCTGCAAAATGGTAGGATGCTCTGGTTCCTGAAATATGTGTCGTTTCCTCAGCCATGATTTGTAGATCAGCTACTGACATGCCCGAATCTTCTGCACTGATGTATTGACCACTTAGACTTTCCACAAAGCGGCCCATTGCACGCATCATATCAGCAGTTTTATGCACGCGAGGGTCCCCAAGGATAACGGCTTTACCGCCCCCCTGATTTAGATTAGCCATTGCCGCTTTATAGGTCATGCCTTTTGACAATCTAAGCACGTCGTTCAGAGCCTCATCCGAATTAGCATATGGCCACATCCTACAGCCACCAAGAGCGGGACCTAAATAGCTATTGTGCACAGCAATAATGGCTTTTAATCCGGTCTTTTTATCGTGGCAAAAAGCGACGTGTTCATGTTCATCAAATTCGATATGGTCAAAAACAGACATTCTAGTAGTACTCTGAGTAAGGTTAGCGAAACTTGTCGCTATACTAGCGCAGATCAAAGAGGACATGCCTTGCGATGTTAATGTGGCAGAATTACTACCTTGCAACAGTGGTCATTATCCAATACTTAATATAGGATATATATCCTAATATTTGTGCTTGAAAATGATAGAAATATTCAGCATGCTAGCCGCGAATTTTACTTCGCTAAAAATTGAAAATTAATGATGAAATTGGACAAGTTCGACCGCGAAATTTTAAGAGTGATGCAAAAAGATGCCACCGTGTCGATGGCTGAGTTAAGTCAAAAAGTTGGACTATCTCATACTCCATGTTGGCGCCGAGTTAAAAGAATGGAAGCTGACGGCATTATTTTGCAAAAAGTGACCCTTCTTAACAGTAAAAAGCTTAACCTGGGTGTATCAGTATTTATATACGTGACGCTGAAAAATCACGACGGGGAATCATTGAATGATTTCGAAAAAGCGGTGCAAAATATAGATGAAATAGTTGAGTGTCACACCACCAGTGGTGACAAAGATTATTTGTTAAAAGTCATTGTCGAGAGCATCGAAGAATACGAACATTTACTCAAGGCTAAATTGACTCATCTACCTTTAGTGGATCACCTCAGTTCAACCTTTGCTTTAAAACAAGTTAAGAACACCACAGAGTTACCTATCAAACAGCAGTAATATGCTAAATAATGAAGCAGGTTGAGTCTGCTTCATTATTAGTTTAAACATTAGCTAGCGCAGCCATATCAACTTAAAATTAAACCGAAAACTTGCGCACTGCGACGCCAATTACTATCAGCTTTATTAGGTTAACTTTCTTGATCAATAACACCGCGACGTATCTGATCTTGCTCAATCGATTCAAACAGCGCTTTGAAGTTTCCTTCCCCGAACCCATCATTCCCTTTCCTCTGGATTATCTCGAAAAACACAGGTCCGATAACCGTATCAGTGAAAATCTGCAGCAAAATTCCGTCTTTCATTGGCGCACCATCAATTAAGATTTTTAAGCTTTGTAAGTCAGCCAAATTTTCACCGTGTCCAGCAACGCGAGTGTCAACACCTTCATAATAGGTGTCAGGGGTATCCATGAAGTTAACTCCTACATTGCGTAAGGTTTTAACAGTCTGATAAATATCATCAGTAGAGAGCGCGATATGCTGAATACCCTCTCCATTATATTCACGAATAAACTCTTCAATTTGGGATTTATCGTCAGAAGATTCATTGATTGGAATACGAATTTTTCCGCATGGTGATGTCATAGCCTTGCTCACCAGACCCGTTAATTTCCCTTCGATATCAAAATAGCGAATTTCTCTAAAATTACCCAATCGCTCATAGAAGTTTGCCCACACTGCCATGTTGCCGCGCTTCACATTGTGCGTTAGGTGATCCAGAGTCAAGAGACCAGCGTCGCACACTTTCATTTTCTCACGCCAGTCAGGGTAAAAGCGAAAATCCACCTCATAAATAGAATCATCACCATAGCGATCAACAAAGTAAAGTGTGCTCTCCCCTATCCCATATACCGCAGGAATATTCAGCTCCATAGCCCCTAAGTTCCCTACAAATGCTTTTGCGCCGTTCTCAAATGCGTGATCGAACGCAATCTTAGCGTCTTTTACTCTAAACGCCATGCCGCAAACACTAGGGCCGCGCAGCCTAGCGAACTCCTCTGCTTGCGAAGCAGGTTCAGCATTGATTATGAAGTTAATGTCGCCCTGCTTGTACAACCAAACACGCTTTGATCTGTGTTTTGCTACCTCAGCAAATCCTAAAGAGGTAAACAAATCAGCTAAATCCTTAATTCCTTTTTCATCGGCTGCGGTATATTCGACGAATTCGAAACCGTCGGTATTTAATGGATTGTAGTGCGTATCTGAACACATAATATTCTCGTTATTGTTTTTAGGTAGGGCACTAATAGAGCGTAAAAACGATGTGGTGAATAGAGGGTAAAGATGATTCGTTAAAACAAACGAAGTGAACAAAAAGTAACATAAACTTTACATTACATTTTTGCTCGTCTTAAGCGGCCAGAATAGCCAACATTGAGTGTCAGGTTGTCAGCTTTACGCTACAAAGCTGTAGCTATATCTTTACGGACTTTTTATTGATGCCATAATCACGAAGCTTGTTCGCGATAGCGGTATGACTAAGCCCCAGTTTTTTTGCTAAAAGCCTGGAGCTGGGGTAACTCGGGTAAAGCCGCTGCAAAATACTTTTTTCAAAGCGTTTTACTTCTTCGTCTAAACTACCATCGAAGTCTTCGGTCACAAAACTCATGGCATTGGCACTTGAAGGGATTTGAATATGCTCTTTTCCCAGATCATTGCCTTCCAGCAAAGAGACCGCCCGATAAAGCACATTCTCTAACTGACGTACATTGCCAAACCAAGGGTAAGCTTGAATATAATCGACACAGGATTTGGTCAACTTAGGGACTTTACGACCCAGCGTCAGGCTATGCTGCTTCAAAAAGGTCTCCGCTAAAGGAATGATGTCCATTTTTCGCTCACGCAATGGCGGAATTCCCAAACTAAGTACATTTAAGCGGTAATACAGGTCTTCCCGGAAACGTCCCTCCTGGACCAACTGAGCAAGATCTTTTTGCGTTGTGCAAATAAACCTGACATCCACTTTCACTTCTTTAGTATCACCAACGCGTCTAAACTTTCCATCTTGAAGCACACGTAGTAATTTCGCTTGAAGTTGAGGCGACATATCCCCGACTTCATCAAGGAATAAACTTCCGCCCTGTGCAAGTTCAAGTAATCCCTCCTTACCTGTACTTTGCCCAAATGCGCCAGCGGCATACCCAAACAGCTCAGTTTCCGCCACGTTATCAGGCAGTGAAGCACAATTTAGCACTAAGAAACTGGCATCTTTTCTTCGACTTGCTTCATGACAGGCTTGGGCGATTAACTCTTTGCCTGTGCCTGTTTCACCGTACAATATAATTGGGCCGTCAAGCTCAGCCATCCGCTTAGCCTCACGAACCACTTTTTTCATCACCTTGCTCGACGCTTGAATAGACATAAAACTGTCAAGTGATGCCTCGTGAAATACGGTTAATTGCTGCCCAAGGCGCTGTTCTGACTTCAGTATAAATACTGCACCAGCTAAAATAGGGTCGCCTCCAGAATCAGGTACCATAACGGGTAAGATATCGGCTAAGTAATTTTGCTCAATGAAACGTACTTTCTGCGTAAGGCTGGTAATTTTCTTACTTTCTAACCAGCGCAGTGTATTAAACCCTTTCACTAACTCATCGATGTCAACACCGATCAATGCTTCACGCTCGGTTTCTAAACTAGCTGTAACCGCATCATTAATAAGCAAAATCCGCCCTTTAGTATCAACAGAAAACACAGGGTCTGGTAAGGTTTGTAGAAGTGCGCGCAACTGATTTTGCTCCCGTTCAAGGGGCATAAAAGGAATAGTTTTCACATCATCGATACCAGCTATTTTTCTAATTTTTGGCATCAGATGTTGAAAATGCTCGAAATCCATATTCGGGAAGCTTAGGTAAATCTTGCCCATTTCATTGATTTCAATACCGCGTAAGTCGACCTCGTGACTGACCAAAATATCTAGGACATCTTGCGTGATCCCCAAACGGTCCTGACAGCTTATTTCCAGACGCATAGCAATTCTTAATTCTAATTAATGTAAAGATATTATTACACAAAGTTACACGGCAGCACACCTCATAAAACTATTCAGATGTGCCTTTAGGTGGTTAGATTCTCTGCAGTTTGTTACGAAATGTAAGTGCTGCTAGCTAGCTACGCTGTTCTTTTGCTCAAACATAGCCGGATATAGACCTAATTCCCGTCCCTGCTCCACTAACGCCATAATATCTGAGTTAGCCAAGTCAAACAGCGACGAAAGCGAGTTAATGACAAAATAAATAGGTTGAATAATATCGATTCGATAAGGCGTACGCATCATCACGAGTGGGTTCATTGCTCGACGGTCAGCGCTGGCATTTTCCAGCGCGAAGCGAGTCTCTTTAGGAGAGGATAAAATCCCACCACCATAGATACGCAATCCTTTGTCAGTATTCACTAACCCAAATTCAACGGTAAACCAATAAAGGCGCGCTAAATACTGACGTTCTTTTGGCGAGGCGGCATATCCGAGTTTGCCATAGGTATGGGTAAAATGAGCAAAATCAGGGTTGGTAAGTAATGGACAGTGGCCAAATATTTCATGGAATACATCTGGCTCTTGTAAGTAATCAAACTCCTCTTCATTGCGAATAAATGTCGCGACGGGGAACTGCTTGTTAGCCAGTAATTTGAAAAACGAATCGAAGTTAATTAAGGCGGAAACTTGAACGACCTGCCACCCCGTAGTCTCTGCCAGTACGGCATTAACCTCTGCCAGTTGCGGCACACGATCCTCTGGTAAATTAAGTAACGCTAAACCTTGCAAGTATTCGTCACACGCACGTCCATTTAATAGACCTTTTTGCTGATGAAACAGGCGCTGCCACCTTTTATTTTCAGAGTCACTCCAATGAACAACACCATTTGCATCAGGATCATGAGAGATATATTGAGATTGCTTAGTCATAATAACAAAACTGCCATATTTGAGTCATTCTTCGCACGAAGTCTACCCAAAACTGGCTAAATCAGAAGACACAAGACAGCAACAATAAAATTACAAAACGTAAACATTAAACTACGGGACAGTATTCACCGTGATTTAAAAAACAGAGGGACTGTTTAACTTCTCTCGACGAATTTCGGCATGTTTGGAGGCTAGGTTAATCAAAAGATAAACCTGCAAATCTTGTGGTTGAGTTAGGGGTATAACAATGAGTAAAGCGCACCAATATCCCTCCCCATATAACACCTATGCGCAACTCATACTGCGCTAGATGCTTTTAATGCAAAGCCACTAACTGTGTACAGATTCACGTCCCGTAAATGGCTTACGGGCTGCAGAAGTGCATCACTATAAAGGTCCACAAGCCCTAGATAAAAGCGATTATTTCAACTGGTTATGCAAATCTGTCAATATTTTCTTACTTAATTGATTTAAACCGGGTCGTTTCACTGACAGCCAAGGTAAGGGCCTACAACTATGGATCGCGTTTAAACCAATTCTAGCAGTAAGTACCCCCGCCCCCATTCCTTGAGCGATACGAGTGGATAGCTTGCCAGTAATACTTGCCCCAAGGGCATAATTGCCTGCGTCAGAGATTATTTCAGCAGCACCTGCATAAAGCATATTCTTAAACACTTGCCGTATCAAAGCTATGCGCCCCCAATACCCTAAGTGTACACCGTACACTTCACTCACCTGTTGCATCATGCGAATATTTCGCCACAGCACAATTGCCATATCCACCAACGCAAACGGACTCACTGCGATCATCACGCTTGACGCACCTGCATTGCGCATCACCTTAGCCAGTGCAGCTTGATCCACTTTGGTGATGACTTGTTGTTCGAACAAACTCAATACTTCAGTGTCGGTATGGTGCTCATCAATACTTTTTTGCCACAACGCTACCTCGTTTTCGTAGCCTACTGGCAGCGTATTAGCAATGTCTAAACAATGTTGTTTAGCCAGCCCTATTGCCGGTGTCGCGTAAAGCTCCAAAGAGGTTTGGCGGGAAGCGCTTTGTCTTTTAAGGCGCTTTAATCCGCGCCACTCACTGTACAAAGCACCAAATACTAACACTAATATGGACACACCAACGGCCAACCAAATACCACTAAGCCAATCTTCGCTTAGATACATATCACGTATAAAAAGGCCTATCTCTATAAAGCTTGCAAGCAGCACAACAACGCTCAGCATAGTGAAAAACTTTACCAACCATCGTTTACGTTTGGGAATATTTTTATCAACATCGTTCTCATGCGTATTTTCAAATTCATACTCATCTTGTGCCAACGCCTGCCAATTTGCAGCAGGATCGATAGTGGCGGCGCGTCGAATAGGTTCAAGTGGAACATCTTCAGATTGGGAGGGTAAAAGTACCTTGGACTTGATATTCGCTGGGCCTTCCTTACCTTCAACCTCTGGTATGTCAATATTGTTGTCAAGCGTACTCATCGTATTTTATCTCCAAGAATAAACTCTAAGACTCTGTCCATTCTGATATGCGGCAATGCATGACTCTCCTCTCTGACTGGCGGTGCGAAACGTGGAAAATCAAAACCCTGCTGACGCCAAAATTGACTGTCCGGGCATTTCGCTGGTACATCACCAGGAAATAAACGAATGGGTTTTCCGTCAGCATCTGTACCTTGCAAAATCTGCATATCTTGCCCCGCATGTTCAGCTCTACCAGCACGAGACGCCCGAATGGCAGCTATTGCTGTAGATTCTGTGGATACTCCATCAAATTGCATTTGTTTTCTTGCATTGTGTAGCATGGAGTCCAACAACTTCACTAAGTTGCTTTGCTGATCAGGAGTGACATGATCAGCTTTGCTTGCAGCAAAAATGAGTTTATCAATTTTAGGCGTGAACAAACGTGATAATAAATTCGACTTTCCGTAGGCGAAACTGGTTAGCAGCCAATTCAATGCGCGCTGCAAATCGTCAAAATGGGCTTTGCCATTATTTAACGCAGATAAACAATCCACCAATACAACTTGGCGATCGAAACGTTTAAAATGCTCTACATAAAACGGTTTAACGACTTGTTCTTGATAGTGTTCATAGCGTCTGAAAAGCAAATCTTGATTGCTGCCCTTTCGCTTGCGATTTTGTGCTAGTCCTTCAATCTGTGGTGCTGATAGTGGGAAAAAGTCCAACACCGGCGCACCGGCCAACTCACCTGGCAAAATAAAGCGCCCAGGTTGCAGCAGTTGAAACCCAGCACCGCGACACTTATGCAGATAATCAGTATACAGTTTGGCAACGTGTTTTAGGCCGAGTTCATCTCCCTCCGCGTCTAAATCTAGCGCATCTCTGGCTATCAGAAAATCGCTGGCAAGTTCATGACGCTCCGGTGACTGCAGCTCGGATTCACAATGTTCTGACCAAGCTAAAAAATCCATTTCCAATAACGGTAAGTCGAGCAACCATTCGCCCGGATAATCAGTAATATCAAGTGTGAGCTTGGTATCCTCACTTATATAGCGGGATAAACCGGAGTTTTTGCGATAACGAATATGCAGCCTGACTTGACTGATGCCAGTCGTTGACTCAGGCCAAGTCGGCGGTGAAGCATTCAGCGCTTGCATCGCTTGCTCATAGGCAAATCGTCTTAAACTGAGATTGGGTTGTGCTTCACGCTTTACCCCAATCAAACGCTCTTCTCGCACCACTGAGAAAAAGGGTAATTCAGCCGTTTCATTTGCTTCTAATAGCTGATTAACAATCGAGGTAATGAAAGCTGTTTTGCCACTACCACTCAAACCGGTCACTGCAAGATTAAGATGCCTATCGGCGATACGTGCCCCAGTCACTTTGACGTTATGCTTCACTTTTTCGATTAAGTGGCTGGTATTTAACAGTTTTTTCATTGCGACATCCTATTAAGCTAATGAACGGTCTCGAGCATAGAGCAATCACACAGGGTAAGTAATTCGATATGGAGGCAAGAGGTTAAATTGAAAGGGTATCGGCCTGCTCATGTTTACTAAGCGTAACCATGGCACAGGCCTAAAAATCAGGTACAGCAAGGTTTATAAATTATTAATTTCGCGATTTAATTGATATTGAGCAGACGTCACATACGTTTCAATCTGTCTTAGTCTCACTTCGTTTTTCTCAAATCGCTGCTTTATATCCGCGAAGGCTTGCCTAGGGGGCTCGCCAGATTGCCACACCTTAGATTTTACCTTTACCTTCTCTTCTTCATCGTCATTGGCGTTTTGCCACCCTTTACCACTTGAGGTCGATTGCCCTCCTTGATGACGGGCATTTTTAGCACTAGAAGCACCGTGTCGCGTTGATTTTTTTTCTAAAATAAACCAGGCTGCCACATAACTTACCACCACAAACGTGCCCGCTGTTAAGAAGAAAGCAGATACCACTAATATACGAACTAGCCATAACTCGATGCCAAAGTACTCTGCTACTCCAGCACACACCCCGGCAATTTTACCTTTGTCAGGGTCACGTGTTAACTCGCCTCTGGTATTCATACCTTGTTTCTCCACTGCGGTGCCTCAGCGTCAAGAATTGATTCTAACGTGTGGATCCTATCTGCCATTTTCTCTGCTCGGTCAGCCAGCCCTTGAAGGGTAGCGTATTCTTCATCAGACAATCCTTGGCTAATTTGTTTCTTACTGCGGTAATGCAAAATTAACCAAATCGGGGCGACAATCACCATAAATATGATGATTGGCGCAATAATTATCCCAATGATATCTTCCACAACCTTTCTCCTTTAATCGATATTAGTCTTGGTTTTTCGAGTCAGCTGATTGCTTCTTCACTTTCTTCTTCAATGCCGCTAACGCATCATCTATGTCATCATCGGCGGCTAAATCAGCAAACTCGTCTGCTAAGGTTTTTTTACCAAGATCATATGCATCCACTTGAGACTCCAAATCATCTATTTTACGCTCATATTGCTCAAAGCGTCCCATAGCAGCATCGACTTTGCCATCGTTCAAGGTACGCTTAATATCCAACCGAGAACTTACCGTTTTTTGGCGCATGATGATCGTTTTCTGACGTGCTTTAGCATCTGCCAGTTTATCTTGTAATTGTGTCACTTCACTTTGCAATTTACTAATTTGCTCATCTACCGCTGATAGCTCAGCGTCAAGCGTTACCGCATATTCATCACACTTTTTCTTTTCTTGCAGAGCAGCACGAGCAAGATCTTCTCGATCTTTATTGATCGCTAATTCAGCTTTGCTCTGCCAGTCACGCCCCTCGTTTTGCAATTTGCTAATTTGCGCTGTAATTTCCTTTTTATTAGCGATTGTTTTCGCCGAGGCTGAACGTACTTCAACCAATGTGTCTTCCATTTCTTGAATAATTAAGCGCACCATTTTTTCAGGATCTTCCGCCTTATCTAAAATGGCGTTGATATTTGAGTTCACTATGTCTGTGAAACGCGAGAATATACCCATAGTCTTTACCTCTATATAATGTCAGCTAATGGTGAACAACTAGCATATGCTGGAAGCTCGTCTTGGTTATTACTATTCAATTAGCAGGCCAACTTAGTGTAATGACTAAATATATGATTTTAAACAAATATTAATTTACTCTCAGTTGACTGAGATCTACAATTATAATTACATACACCACAAGTTAGTCGATTAGACCACTTTTTGAGGATATTGATGAACCGCTTTCGCCAACAAGATAATTTGTTAGGACAATCCAATAGTTTCCTCGAAGTGTTAGAACAAATATCGCAAATTGCGCCGCTAAATAAACCTGTATTGATTATTGGCGAGCGAGGCACAGGTAAAGAAGGTGTAGCCGCCCGATTGCACTTTTTGTCTAAACGCTGGGACCAAACCTATTCCAAGCTCAACTGCGCTGCGCTGAGTGAAAGTTTGCTTGAGAGCGAACTCTTCGGCTACGAAGCGGGTGCATTTACCGGCGCAGCTAAAAGAAGAGAGGGTCGATTTGAGGCGGCAGATAACGGTACCCTTTTTTTAGACGAGCTGGCGAACACATCAGGGTTGATTCAAGAGAAATTATTACGGGTTATCGAATACGGTGAATTTGAACGAGTGGGTGGTTCAAAGAGTGTAAAAGTAGATATTCGCTTGATCGCAGCCACCAATGAGGACTTACCAGGGCTCGCCCAAACAGGGGAGTTCAGAGCTGACCTTCTCGACAGACTAGCGTTTGATGTTATTACCCTGCCCCCACTTCGTGAACGCAAAGATGACATCATGATGCTAGCTGAACATTTTGCGATCAATATGGCGCGAGAACTCGAAATGGAAGTATTTAGTGGTTTTACTGAAAAAGCTAAACGCACCTTGCTTGAATATCAATGGCCAGGCAACATTCGAGAACTTAAAAACGTTGTCGAGCGCGCAGTGTATCGTGCTAATAACCCTGATATTCCAGTGCATAATATTATACTCGACCCATTTGAGTCCATATATCGCCCTGCCACAAGAATGCGTACTGCCGATAGAATAAAAATCCCAGATGCATCAGTAGTAGATATTGCACCTACAACAACGGCCCCCCAAGCGAATTCAATTGATACCGAACTCAACTCTACTGGCTTGAACTCAAATAGCTTTCATTTTCCAGTTGATTTGAAAGAGCTTTCACAAGACTTTGAAATTGATTTAATCAAGCAGGCCCTTGCTGATAGCCAATACAATCAAAAGAAAACCGCGGAACGATTGTCTTTAACGTACCATCAATTACGCGGCTATCTAAAGAAATACAATTTGCTTGATACCCCACCAGAAGACAGAGAATAACGGTCATGAATTACGCTTGGCTGGCCTCTTCCTCCGTTATGTTTTTCAGCATGTTAGTAACCATATCATTGACGTTAATGGGCTGTAGTCCTGAGACCAGCGAGTACCAGCAACCCAATGGCATTATTTATTGCTCAGAGGGCAATCCAGCCAGTTTCAACCCTCAACTTGATACGTCGGGCACCACAGTTGACGTATCATCTCATCAAATTTATGACCGTCTGCTTGATTTCGACCTGGTCACCGGGGAAATCATTTCTGGCCTTGCCAGCAGCTGGATAACCAGCGTTGATGGCTTGACCTATACTTTTCAACTGCGAAAAGATATTGCTTTCCACAGTACCGGTTATTTTACCCCAACCCGTTCATTTGATGCTGATGATGTGGTGTTTAGTTTTAATCGCTGGCGCGACAAGAACCACCCTTACCATGATGTATCAGGTGGGCGTTATCCTTATATTAATAGCGTTGGCTTGGGCGACCTTATCACCGATATTAAACGCATAAATAGGTACCGAGTCGAAATCACACTAGTACGCCCTGAAAGCTCTTTTTTAGCCAATTTGGCCACCGATTTCTCGATTATATTATCCGCTGAATATGCTGAAAAGCTTGCGGCTGCTGGCACACCCGATCTAATAGATACGCGTCCTGTGGGCACGGGGCCATTCAAATTTAATAGCTTTAGACAAGACAGATATGTACGTTTTGATGCTCACCCTGAATATTGGCGCGAGCGCAGCACAACGCAACAACTTATTTTCGACATTACTCCTTCAAGCTCATTACGCTTGGCAAAGCTCATGACTGGCGAATGCGACTCAATGGCTTTTCCAACACACAGTCAACTAGATATCATCCGTAAGCGAAAGGAATTAACGCTCGATGAAAAACCTGGGTTAAATATAGGTTTTTGGGCATTTAACACCACTAAGCCACCATTTGATAAACCAGAGGTACGCCGTGCACTGGCCATGGCCATTGATAAAAACGCGCTTATGGAAGCGATTTATTTTGGGAGTGCGATCCCTGCAACATCCATTATTCCTCCTTCATCATGGGCCTTTCAACCAGATACCAGATCATCCACTTTTAATCCTTTAGCTGCAGCTAAATTATTGCGTGAAAATGGTGTTGAGGAAGGGTTTAGTATGACTATTTGGGCAATGCCCGTTGAGCGAGCTTACAATCCTAACGCCATGAAAATGGCCGAATTAATGCAGCGCTATCTGCGAAATGTTGGTATTGATGCCAATATTGTCAGCTACGAATGGTCAACCTTTCGAGCCAGGCTAAATCAAGGATTGCATGATTCCGTGTTAATTGGCTGGTCTGCTGATAACGGCGATCCCGATAATTTTTTCAGGCCGCTACTCACATGCTCAGCTATAGCCTCAGGCACAAACCGCGCTCGTTGGTGCTCCAAGGAATACGACAAATTAATTGACCAAGCGCTCAATTACACTGCACAGGAAGACCGAGCGTATTTTTATAGTAAAGCAATTGAACTGATTAATGAGCAAATGCCACTCATGCCTATTGCTCACGCATTTCGCTATCAAGCGTATCGGGACAATGTAACTGGCATTGAAATAAACCCATATGGCGGCATTCAGTTTAGAAACGTGGGTAAGCAATAATGCTGAAGATTATACTGCGTCACGTTAGCTTACTGATATTGACCTTATTTATTTTGAGTTTTTTCTCATTCTCTTTGGCGTATTTATTTCCAGGCGATCCCTTGGTGAATTTAACCGGTATACGCGATAGCTCTGAGCAAGGGTATGCTATTTTGGCTAAGCAATACGCTATGCAAGGCTCCTTCTTGAGCCAATATTGGGAGTACGTTAACCATCTATTTTCTGGAAACTGGGGGCTGAGTTTTAGCTCTGGCTTGCCGTTAGCAGAAGAAATCAGCCGCTCACTGGCAGCCAGCGTTGAGCTTAGCGCATATGCATTGATTGTTTCTTTTGTTGTTGGTTTACCCTTGGGCTTTCTCGCGGGCTTACGGCACCATAAATTGACCGACTTTGCTCTATTGACCACCAGCGTAATTGGATACTCTATTCCCGTATTTTGGGCAGCCTTAATCGCTATTTTAATATTCTCGATTCAACTGGGCTGGTTTCCGCTTTCAGGCAGAATTAGTTTGCTTTACGATGTCCCCTACCAAACGGGATTCATTCTGATTGATATACTGTTAAGCGACTTACCCGACAAAGAATTTGCCTTTAAAGATGCGCTTCGTCATTTAGTCTTACCAAGTGTTTCGATCGCCATTGTAACCTGTACAATCGTTATGCGTATTACACGGCGCTCAGTGGTTGAGGTGATGAGCAGTGAATACATACAAGCGGCTTATGCTCGTGGCTTGAGCCCGAGACAAGTATTTTTGCGCCACGGAGTGAAAAATGCACTTATTCCAATTTTACCCTTATTGGTTATGCAATTTACCACCTTGCTCACCAACGCTATGATTGTAGAAACCATATTCTCTTGGCCAGGCATTGGCAACGGACTCATTCAAGCTATTTACCAACGAGACTTTCCCGCTATTCGCGCTGGTATGTTAGCCGTATCTGCTTTAGTACTCACCTTTACCATTACGATAGATATGGTTATTCAAATATTTGACCCTGCGGGCAGAAGGCCAGAAAATGCCACGTCTTAATTTATATCAAGAAGAGTATTATCCTTCCCCCATACAAAATACGTGGAAAGAATTTAAAGAGAATCATGCAGCCGTACTGAGCCTGTATTGCGTTATTTTCTTTATTTTTATTATGATTTTTGGCCCGTTCTTGGCGCCGTACGATCCATTGCAACAAAATATTGATTTACTCTTAGTGCCCCCCGCTTGGGATAACAACGGTGATATCAGTTACTTATTTGGTACCGATGGTTTGGGCCGAGATATGCTATCGCGTATCATTTATGGCTGCAGAATGACATTTGGTATTAGCTTAGTGTTGGTCATCATCTCAATGCTGATAGGCGTCGCATTAGGCGCTATGGCCGGTATGAGTAAAGGGTTGCGCTCCAGCGTAGTAAACCACTTACTTGATTCGATCATGGCTATCCCTACTTTGCTTATTGCCATTATCATTATTGCCATTGTCGGTACGGGTCTTGTGAATAGCATGTGGGCTATTTCACTCGCGCTTATTCCGCAGTTTATTCATCAAACCCGAGACATAGTGCGCCAAAAAATGAAGAAAGAATATGTCCTGGCCGCTCAGCTAGATGGCGCGGGTAAAGTACATATATTTTTCAATTCGATTTTACCCAATATGGCTGAAATGTTAGTAGTGCAAGTGACCCTTTCGCTGTCAGTTGCCATATTGGATATCAGTGCATTAGGCTTTTTAAATTTAGGTGCGCAGGCCCCTTCACCCGAGCTTGGCGCGTTATTATCTGAAGGTTTAACGACAGCCTACGTTGCCCCATGGAACATCGCTATTCCAGGGGGAGCAATATTCTTCATGATGATGTCAATTAACTTAGTCGGTGACGGATTACGCTCTGCCTTACGCTATAGGTTGTTACGCTAATGAGCCTACTGGATATTAAGAATCTCACACTGGAAATTGACTCTCAAAGCGGCTGGATCAAAGCTCTCGACAAAATTAACCTTGTCATTAACGAAGGGCAGATCCACGCTTTAGTAGGTGAATCAGGGTCGGGGAAAAGTATCATTGTCAAAGCGATTGTTGGCGCCATTTCGGATCGTTGGCGTATCACTGCCGATAGGATGACGTGGCGTGGCCAAGACTTACTAAAAATGTCAGTGCGAGAGCGGCGTAAAATTATCCGCTCGGATATTTCGGTTATTTTCCAGAATCCGAAGAGCTCGCTCGATCCCATAGTGACCTTAGGGGATCAATTAAAAGAAGTCATATTAGCCACCCGTTTAGAAAAAGGCATGTTTTGGAATCGCGCAAAAGCCCGTAAGAAATATGCCTCTGAGCTACTCCACCGCGTAGGGATTAAAGATCATGAGGTATATATGCGCAGCTTACCTCACCAAATCCCTAATGACGTTTGTCAGAAATTTATGATTGCTATGGCACTTGCTTCACAACCTAAATTGGTGATTGCAGATGATCCTACCCGTGGCATGGAAATAACTGACAAAAGCCAGATTTTGAAGCTGCTCAGTCGGGTTAATAAGGTACGTAAACTAAGCATTCTTTTTGTGAGCCACGACTTACTAGCAATCTCCAGTATGGCTGACCATATGACGGTACTTTATTGTGGCCAGACGGTGGAAAGCGGACGCATGTCGCAATTACGTAAGCGTGCTTTGCATCCTTACACTAAAGCACTGTTAGAAAGCGCCCCTAGTTTTCGCACGGACTTAGCGCCTAAGTCGCCGCTGAGCTCATTAGGAGGAACGATTCCCTCATTTCAACATTTACCTATTGGCTGTCGCTTAGGGCCACGCTGCCCGAGGGCTCGCAGAGAATGCGTGAAAGTGCCTGAAGTGAGGCGCATTCACGAACATACTTACAGCTGCCATTTTCCTTTGCATCGAGACCAGAAGTGAACAACTTACTTTCAGTTGAAAATCTAACCTTTGAGAATTGTCACGGCAAACGATGGCAGAAAAAGGGAACTAAGTTTACGCTAGGCCCGGTTAATTTTAGCATTCAAGCAGGAGAGACCTTGGCTATTGTGGGGGCTAATGGCTCAGGCAAGTCCCTGCTTGCTAAGTTACTAGTAGGCCTCGAGCAACCTGATAGCGGCTCAATTTATCTGAATGAGAAAAAATTAGAGCAATATGACAACAAGCATCGTGTACTGAATATTCGCATGGTGTTTCAAAACAGCAATGAATCACTTAACCCAGGTATTACCTTAGGCTCCATCTTAGAAGAGCCTTTAAAGCTAAACACTAATCTAGGTGCGCAAGCGCGAGTCGCTAAAGTCGAACAAACGTTAAGACAAGTAGGATTGCTGTCTGAACATCGTTTTTTTTACCGCCATATGCTCTCTGATGGGCAGCGGCAGCGTGTTGCGTTAGCAAGAGCGATTATTCTCAACCCTCAAGTGATAGTGGCCGACGAGCCGTTTGCGGCACTTGATCCCTCCGTGCGCTCTCAAACCGTCAATCTGTTACTGGAGCTGCAACGAGAGCTTGGCCTTGGCTTTATTTTTATCTCTCATAATTTAGGAATAGTGCGTCACATAAGTGACAAAATGCTAGTGATGAAACAAGGTAAGGTCGTTGAGTCGGGTAAAACGGAAGTCATTTTCCATTGGCCGAAAGACGACTACACCAAAAAATTGGTTCACGCCCATCAGGCCTTAATTGACGGCCAAGGCTAATACCCAAACCAATAATACCAACCCGCATTAATAAGTGCGCTCTCGGAATTCGTCAACCGGATTTTGAACAAGGTGTCGATGTGTAGTAATGGTTGTTCCCTTTAAAATAGTCAGAACACAGAACAAAAGCCGCTGGGGCATTCCCACCTAGGATGAAAAACGATACCCAATAAAAAAGGGCTTAGCAGCGTATGTTGCTAAGCCCTTTTTAGTGGTATGCGCAATTTTGTAGCCGGCTTACCCCACCAGTGCCAATAAGATACCCGCAGCCACTGCCGAGCCAAGTACGCCAGCCACGTTCGGGCCCATAGCATGCATCAGCAAGAAATTATGCGGATTAGTTTCAAGGCCTACTTTGTTAACGACTCGCGCGGCCATGGGCACAGCAGATACGCCAGCTGCGCCAATCAATGGATTAATTTTCTCGCTGGAAAGTTTACCCAAAGCTTTAGCCATCAAAATACCTGCCGCAGTACCAATTGAAAATGCAATTGCCCCTAAGCCCAAAATACCTAAGGTTTCGATGGTCAAAAACTTATCTGCTGATAATTTAGAGCCAACCGCTAAACCAAGAAATATCGTGACGATATTAATCAATTCGTTCTGGGCAGTATTGCTTAAACGGTCAACCACTCCCGACTCTTTCATCAAATTACCTAAGCAAAACATTCCAACTAATGGGGTTGCCGAAGGTAAGAATAAAATTGTCGCCAGTAAAACCGCTAACGGGAAGATGATTTTCTCACGTTTAGAGACCACTCTCAGTTGCGCCATCTTGATGTTACGTTCATCTTCAGTGGTCAATAGGCGCATTATTGGTGGCTGAATAATAGGCACCAACGCCATGTATGAATATGCTGCAACGGCAATAGCACCTAATAATTCCGGCGCTAGTTTCGAGGCTAAAAATATTGCTGTTGGTCCATCAGCTCCGCCGATGATGGCAATTGCCGAAGCATCTTTTAACGTAAATTCAAACCCCGGGACCAGATTCAATGCAATCGCGCCAAACAAAGTACCGAAAATACCAAACTGTGCGGCAGCGCCCAGCAGCAGCATTCGGGGGTTAGCGATTAAGGCGCTAAAATCGGTCATAGCCCCCACCCCCATAAATATGAGTAGCGGGAACACCCCAGTTTCGATCCCTACATAATATATGTAGTAAAGCAGGCCGCCCGGATCGCTAAACCCTGCCAATGGAATATTGGTTAAAATCGCACCAAACCCAATCGGTACGAGTAGTAAGGGCTCGAACTTCTTTACGATCGCCAAAAATAGCAACAAGCACCCAACGGCCATCATTACAATCTGACCAATTTCGAAATGGGCTAACGACGTGCTTTGCCAAAGTAAGGTTAATTTATCCATAAATAATCCCTACGCCAACGTCAGCATGGTTTGGCCTGACTGCACTGCATCACCTTCTTTAACCAATATATCTTGGATGGTACCTGAAGCGGTGGAGCGAATTTCGGTTTCCATTTTCATCGCTTCCATAATGACAATCACATCGCCTTCACTGATTGAATCTCCTGGGCGCACGAGCAACTTGAAAACATTACCAGCTAGTGGTGCCACAACATCTTCACTTGCAGCGGATACCGGCGCAGGTGTAGCAGGTGCATTATTTTGAGACGCTTTGTCTGCTACCTGAATATCTGTCAGCTCTCCACCTTGAGCCACTTCAACAGCGTAGACTTTGCCATCAACTCTTACAGAGTAGGATTCTGTGGCTTTACTTGGTGTTACACTCACCGCTGCGCTAGGGTTAATATCGTCAGCAGAGGGTACGGGCTCAAATGCATCGGGGTTATGGCGATTCTTCAAGAATTTTAAGCCAATCTGAGGGAATAGCGCATAAGTTAGTACATCGTCTATCGCATTCTCAGCGAGCGTAATCCCTTGCTCTTTAGCTTGATGCAGTAAATCTTGCTCTAAGGAGTCTAATTCATCATCCAATAAATCAGCTGGTCGGCAAGTTATTGCTTCTTTACCATCCATCACACGTGCTTGTAGCTCAGCATTCACTGGCGCAGCGGTGGCGCCATACTCACCTTTTAATACACCAGCCGTTTCTTTGGTAATGCTTTTATAGCGCTCGCCGGTTAGCACGTTAAGTACCGACTGTGTACCGACGATTTGAGAAGTAGGAGTAACAAGCGGAATAAAACCGAGGTCTTCGCGCACCCGAGGAATTTCCTTTAGGACTTCATCTAATTTGTCCTGAGCGCCTTGCTCAACTAACTGCGATTCCATGTTAGTCAACATACCGCCAGGCACCTGAGCTAATAAAATACGTGCATCCACCCCTTTTAAACTGCCTTCGAACTTAGCGTACTTTTTACGAACGTCTCGAAAGTAAGCTGCTATTTCTGCTAGTAAGGGTAAATCAAGGCCTGTGTCTCTTGGTGTATCTTCAACAATCGCCACCATGGTTTCTGTTGCACTATGGCCATACGTCATACTCATGGACGAGATGGACGTATCCAACATGTCGATCCCTGCGTCAATCGCCTTCTGATAGGTTGCTGTACTCAAACCGGTAGTAGCATGACACTGCATGGCGATAGGCACGTTCACGGTCTCTTTGAGGCGCGTAATAAGCTCTTCACATACATACGGCTTAAGCAAACCGGCCATATCTTTTATGCAGATAGAATGTACACCCAAATCCTCTAACTGCTTTGCCATATCAAGCCACAGTGGCAACGAGTGCACGGGGCTTACGGTATATGAAATAGTGCCTTGGGCATGTGCGCCCACTTTGATTGCCGCACCTAGGGCGGTTTTGAGATTCCGAATGTCATTCATTGCGTCAAAAATACGAAAAACATCTACACCACTGGTGTGGGCACGCTCAACAAACTTTTCGACCACGTCGTCAGCATAATGTCGATAACCCAACAGGTTTTGCCCGCGTAAAAGCATTTGCTGCTTAGTATTCGGCATAGCCTTTTTGAGCAAACGAATACGCTCCCAAGGATCCTCGCCTAAGTAGCGAATGCAGGAATCAAATGTTGCGCCGCCCCATGTTTCTAAAGACCAGTATCCGACCTGATCAAGCTTTGCCGCAATGGGCAGCATATCTTCAATACGCATACGCGTAGCAAGTAATGATTGGTGTGCGTCACGCAGCACTACATCCGTGATGGCTAGAGGTTTTGACATCTTGGGTTCCTATTAAACAATAAGTAAAAATTAACGTTGGCGACGGTACTGATCAACAGCGGCAGTGATGGCCGCAACCACAGGCGCGGAAATGCCTGACTGATTAGCTGCGGGAGTCGCGCGGTTACGAGGCTGGTTGAGTACGGACAATTCTTCTTCGGGAAATTTAGCACACGCCCATGCAATCAAGTTTACAGCGCCAATCAATAAGGTCAGAAATAGAAAAACCACTGACATCCCCACTAAAAGGAGCATCCCAGCTTCAAGTAATAACGACATTACATCAGGTTGCATAGTTAGTATTTCTCCGGTAACTGACAAAACGACCCGATAAGTACCATGTGCACTGAAATAACACAACTTTTAAGGCGGTTTAAAAAGGAATAAAAAATAAGGAATAATTCACTTTTCTTGCATGAATACCCAAAAAATAGCTACTACACCTGCTTAACCCAAATATTGTAGGGAAAAATCAGGTTAACATTGTTTAATGTTAGATGATTAGCAGCGCGTCAGAATCGTGAGGAAGCACCACAACGTCCGTGATGTATGGGAAAGCGAAATGTTGAGCAAAAAAAAACCCACTGAGATCAGTGGGTTTTTGATGTGGTGCGCATGGAAGGATTCGAACCTCCGACCACCTGGTTCGTAGCCAGGTACTCTATCCAGCTGAGCTACATGCGCAAAAACGGGATAATTTAATATTAGACTATTTATATTAAACTTAATAATGGTGCGCATGGAAGGATTCGAACCTCCGACCGCCTGGTTCGTAGCCAGGTACTCTATCCAGCTGAGCTACATGCGCAAAATCGTTATCGAATAAAACATATTAGGCACTCTACCTTGTTTTACTCAAGCTTATTTCCTTTAGTCTAAGCTTCTTAGCAATCTAATGATTACCGTTTAAGTTATGGCGGAGAGGGAGGGATTCGAACCCTCGATACGAGTAATACGTATGGTTCCTTAGCAGGGAACTGGTTTCAGCCACTCACCCACCTCTCCGGAAAACCGCTAAATTGTTGCTACTGATTTAGTCTTAGTTTGAGTATTATGCCAAAGCATAAACCATCTTACAAAGGCCTTATTTACTTAACTTCCGTAGCGTTGGAAGCGCCTTTCACCGTTTGGTGTCTCTCCTAAATCTGGAGCCGAAGTTTACCGACACACAGAAGTAAGTCAAACACTTTTTATAAAGATCTTTACTGCTTGCTGCTATTTTGAGCTGTTCGTACAAAAAGCGTCTTAAACGTATGATAATTCATCGCTAAAATGCGTATATCTTAAAATTAGCCACAGTTTTTTCGCATAAAAAAAGCTGGATAAACCAGCTTTTTTTATCGGAAAAAATAAAATTAATTATCTTCATCCGATGATGATGAGTCATGTCCTGCAAGCTGACCGTTTTTTTCAGCTTGAATTCGCATGTAAATCTCTTCTCTGTGCACAGATACTTCTTTAGGCGCGTTAACACCAATTCTTACCTGATTACCTTTTACCCCTAATACCGTTACAGTGACTTCGTCACCGACCATTAAGGTTTCACCAACACGACGGGTCAAAATTAGCATTCTCTAGCTCCTTATCCGTTTACAAAAAATAATCCCTAATTAAAACTAGCGTATCCCTTTGAAATAACCAAAGAATTACACACTCGACGCTTCCTTATTTTTGTTGTCACGGCAAAAATTCGTCGGTTTTACGTTTATAGCCTTTCTTGCAACCACTCTTTAACAGAAGCAATTGCAGTGTCTAAGTTCTCAGGTTGAGAGCCACCAGCTTGCGCCATATCAGGACGTCCGCCGCCTTTCCCACCTACTTGCTGAGCCACAAAATTGACTAACTCACCAGCTTTCACCTTTTGGGTTAAGTCTTTAGTAACGCCAGCAATTAAACTAACCTTATCGCCAGTTGCTACCCCTAAAAGGATAACGCCACTGCCAATTTGATTCTTTAGATCATCTATCATGGTGCGTAATGCCCCACTTTCAATGCCTTGTACATGATAAGACAATACTTTTACCCCATTTATTTCATTTATCTGGGATAAAAGATCACTTCCTGCACTATTTGCTATTTCCTGCTTGAGTTTAGCAACTTCTTTTTCGAGCGTTTTGGTCTGCTCGATAAGTTGAACAACGCGCTCACCCGCAGTACTCACATCTGTTTTTAAGACTGCGCTAATAGAACTTAGTTCGAATGTTTGTTGCTGTACATAGTGTAGTGCAGTCAAACCTGTTACCGCTTCTATTCGTCGCACGCCTGACGCGATACCGCTCTCTGAGATGATTTTGAATAATCCAATGTCCCCTGTACGTTCAACGTGAGTACCGCCGCACAGTTCCATCGAGAAGCTCCCCATAGACACTACACGCACATCATCATCGTATTTCTCACCAAACAAGGCCATTGCGCCAGCCTCTTTCGCTTGCTCTAAGCCCATTAATTTAGTCTGTAGCGGATGATTGGCGAGGATCTGCTCATTCACCATAGTTTCCACAGCCAGCACTTGTTCTTTACTCATGGCTTCAAAATGCGAGAAGTCAAAGCGCAAGCGATCCGCCTGTACTAAAGAACCTTTCTGGTTTACATGCTCACCAAGAATTGATTTCAGTGCGGCGTGCATTAAATGCGTTGCACTGTGATTTAGCTTAATTGCATGGCGACGAACACCATCAACCTTTGCTAGTACGCTATCTCCCACACTTAGCTTGCTAAGCGCAGCCCCCTTGTGGGCAATAGCCTTTCCTAACTTGACTGTATCTTTTACGCTGAAACCACCCTCGTCGGTGACTAAAGTACCTGTATCACCAGCTTGACCACCCGCTTCGGCATAAAAAGGGCTTTCATCCAAAATAACGGAGCCCTCAGCACCTGCTGCTAATTCGCTTACCGATTGCCCTTTGAAAAACAGCTCTGTGACTGTTGCGGTGTTGTCTTCATGTTCATATCCCACAAAGATTGACTCTAAATCGCTGCGAAGTTGTTCGTTGTAGTCCACGTCAAAGTTACTGGATTTTTGGGCTCGTTTTCGCTGCTCAGCCATCGCCTGCTCGAACCCTTGCTCATCAATACTCAAGCCTTTTTCTCGGGCTACATCATTGGTCAAATCTGCTGGGAAGCCATAGGTGTCATAGAGTTTAAAGACCACATCACCCGGTACCACTTTGCCTTCAAGCTCGTTCAAAGCATCGTTTAGAATTAGCATTCCGCGCTCAAGCGTGCGGGAAAACTGCTCCTCTTCCACTCGAAGCACTTTTTCAATCACTGCTCGTTGTTCGTTTAGCTCTGGATAAGCATCGCCCATCTCTGTGGCCAATGCTGCAACTAATTTATAGAAGAATACGCCGTTTGCACCAAGCTTATTACCGTGACGCACAGCGCGGCGGATAATACGACGCAGTACATATCCTCGCCCCTCATTCGATGGCATGACCCCGTCTGAAATAAGAAAACTACAGGAGCGAATGTGATCGGCCACCACACGCAACGATTTGTCCTCAAGACTTGTCACCCCAACAATCTTTGCAGTGGCTTTGATCAAGTTTTGGAAAATATCAATTTCATAGTTGCTGTGCACATTTTGTATAATAGCCGAAATACGTTCTAGCCCCATCCCGGTATCGATCGACGGTTTAGGCAATGGCAACATATCGCCATTGGCTTGACGATTGAACTGCATGAAAACCAAGTTCCATATTTCGATAAAACGATCGCCGTCTTCCTCAGGTGAGCCAGGAGGGCCTCCCCAAATGTGTTCACCGTGATCATAGAATATTTCAGAACAAGGTCCACAAGGACCGGTGTCACCCATTGACCAGAAATTGTCTGAGGTGGCAATCCGAATAATTTTTTCTTTAGGAATGCCAATGTCATTGTGCCAAATGTCAAATGCCTCGTCGTCCTCTGAATAAACAGTGACTAACAACTTTTCTTTCGGCAGTTTCAATTCTTCGGTTAAAAAAGACCATGCATAACCAATGGCTTGGTGCTTGAAATAATCACCAAAGCTGAAGTTACCTAGCATTTCAAAAAAAGTGTGATGACGCGCCGTGTAGCCTACATTTTCTAAATCGTTATGTTTTCCGCCCGCTCTAACACACCGCTGAGAAGAGGTCGCACGGGTGTACTTGCGCTGTTCAGTGCCTAAAAACACATCTTTGAATTGGTTCATGCCCGCATTGGTAAATAACAACGTGGGATCGTCGCTCGGAACCAGAGACGAACTAGAAACTTTTTGATGCCCTTTGTCTGCAAAAAAGTTTAAAAAGGCTTGCCGAATTTGCGCTGTGCTCTTACTCATGGATGATCCTGAAACAACATTTATTGATTTGAGGGTAAAAATGGCCTCAAACGGCCATTTTTAGCTATTTATTAGTCGGCAAAGATAGCATGTTTTTTGCTAACTTGTTAAGGACTTCAAGGCACTTAGCGCATGCTTTTCATTGCGCGAATTTGCTCATGGCTAAAGCCTCTGTATTGCATAAAACGATTTCGTTTTTGTTGCTCCTGCCAATCCTTCGCGGGCTTGCGACCAAACTTTTTTTCAGCCACTTGAATGGCGAGCGCATCCCAATCAATCTCTTGCTCGGTAATGGCAATATCTATGATCTCAGGCGCAATTGCGTGCTGGCTCAGCTCACTACGTATGATTTTTTCACCTTTGCCTTTTGCTACTCGACTGCGCACAATCATCTCGGCATAACGCAGCTCGCTTTGAACGTCTGCTTCATTAAATTGAGCAATACGCTCTTCGCATAACACCTTGTCATACCCCTTAGCGGTCAATTTCTGCAACAATTCGTGACAACTATGCTCGCGCATCGATAAATATTTGGTAATACTATATTTAATGTTCTTACTGTCGTTATCTGTCATATCAGGTAATATATTCACCCATCAAAGGGATCCTGTAGAGTGTTATGCGCCAAATATTTGATTTTAAATTTCTAAGCGGCATAGAGCAAATAGACAGTGAGAGTTGGAATGCGATTGCTGAGCAAAGTGACCCGTTCCATCAATATGCTTTTATTGAAGCTCTGGAGCTTTCAAAATCTGTGGAAGCCAAAACAGGCTGGCACCCGCAACACCTCACAATTTATAATAATGACACTTTGGTAGGCATTCTACCTTTGTACACAAAAAATCATAGCTACGGGGAGTACGTGTTTGATTTCGCTTGGGCTAATACCTATCGCGAATACGGTCTAAATTACTATCCCAAATTGATCAGTGCCATCCCCTTTACTCCGGTGCCAGGTTCGAGATTGATGTTAAAAACCGGCACGGATAAATCACAAATGCTCCCCCAGCTTTGCAAAGCTATTCAAACTTACATTTCGCAAAATAGACTTTCATCTATGCATTGGTTGTTTGTACCCGAGGATTTAAGCGCAGCATTAAATGTACATCAGCACATGATGCGCAGGGCAGTTCAATTTCAATGGTTTAATCGAGACTACCAACATTATGATGATTTTTGCGCAGCGCTTACCTCTAGGCGACGAAAGTCGATTAGAAACGAAAGAAGAAAAGTACGGGATCAAGGGGTAAAACTCGAGAGAGTATCTGCTAACAACCTGACCCCCGAACATATTGACTTTTTCTATCAGTGTTATCAGCAAACCTACTTAAAACGCAGTGGTCATCAGGGTTACCTTAATCAAGATTTTTTCACCCGATTATACCACTCGATGCGTGACAATATTATGCTGGTGCTAGCCACCCGTGACGATCAGCTTATCGCCAGTGCCCTTTACTTGTATGATGATAAGCAGCTCTATGGCCGATACTGGGGAGCGATGGAAGATATCAACAACCTGCATTATGAATGTTGTTACTATCAAGGCATCGAGTTTTGCATTGAGCAAAATATCGCTACATTTAATCCTGGCACGCAAGGTGAACATAAGATTTTACGCGGCTTTGAACCGATTTTTTGCTACTCAAACCATTGGTTAGCTGAGCCAGCATTTCATGACGGTGTAAGACGCTTCCTTAAGCAAGAAGATGCGGGGATCCAATCATATAAACAAAACGCCACAGAATTATTGCCTTTCAAAGCAACAGAAGAATAGATCACAAAATATCACGCTCAATCGCCGAGCGTGATAGATTTCATTTCTCTATTTAGGTTTATGTCAAACACTAAGGTTTACGCCAAATGAGCATGAAATTATTAGCAGGCATAGGCTGTTGTTCTGCAAGCTTTAGCTCCCCTACCCACCGCGTTAACTCTGCTATATCCCGTATGCCACCACAGCCCTCATTCAACAAGTGTTGGTTGAAATCATGATTACTTTGGCTGGTGAACTCCCCGTTTATCGTAAACGGCCCGTACTGACAAAACACACCACCTGAGGGTAACTCTTTAGCTACTGTCTGCATCATGATCTCAGCTTCATGAGGTTGCATGATGTGAGTGGTGTTCGCGGTATATACGCAATCAACCTGGCTGACAGGCCAATCATCGGCCCCGACTTGAAACACTACAGGTTGATATAGATTAGGTGCAGGCAAGTCACCGAGCCAGGCTTGAATACTAGGGTGGTTACAGGCTAAATCACTGGTTTGCCAGTTTAAATGGGGTAACGCTGGAGCAAAATACACGGCATGCTGGCCAGTGCCAGAACCAATTTCGAGTAAATGCCGACTATCTTTCAATGCGCTTTTTAACACCGCTAGGATCGGTAGGCGGTTATTTTCGCATGAGGGACTATAACGTTTTTCAGTCATCGTACTTTGAATATCCTTGTGCAGGTTGTATTGCAACAGGAGCAGCTAATGGCTAAAAGCACATCGAATACAGTACTAAGCATGTAGATTCGGGCCTAGCCATTTCTCTGCTTCTAGTTCAGTCCAACTTTTACGCGTCGCGTAATCTAGCAACTGATCTTTTTGGATCTGTGCAACAGCGAAGTAACGCGCATCAGGATGAGAGAAGTACCATCCCGAAACGGCAGCCCCAGGCCACATAGCGTAACTTTCGGTCAATTTCATACCTGTGTTCTTTTCGGCATCAAGTAAGTCCCAAATGGCTTGTTTTTCAGTATGCTCAGGACACGCCGCATAACCTGGTGCAGGGCGAATACCTTGGTATTTTTCACGAATGAGCTCTTCATTACTAAGAGACTCATCGGGTGCAAAACCCCAGATTTCTTTGCGCACTTTCTCATGTAAATACTCGGCAAAGCCCTCTGCAAGACGATCTGCAAGGGCTTTAACCATGATCCCGTTGTAGTCATCACCGTCGGCGATATAGGCCCCAGCGAGTTCGTCCTCGCCTATACCTGCGGTCACTGCAAACGCACCAATGAAATCCGCTTTTTGCGACGACTTAGGTGCAATAAAGTCACTTAAACAATTATTAAAGCCTTTGGCTTTTTCTGTTTGCTGACGAAGGTGATGACAGACTTCTTGAACATGAGTGCGCATTTCGTCTGTATAAACTTCTATATCATCTTCGACTCTGTTTGCAGGAAAAATCCCCATGACACCTTTGGCTTGCAGCTTTTTATTTGCGCACAAGTCATCGAGCATAGCGTTGGCGTCATCGAATAACGATTGTGCCTCTTTGCCGACCACTTCATCTTGTAAAATTCGGGGGTACTTGCCAGCCAGCGACCATGTTAGGAAAAATGGGGTCCAGTCTATATAAGCACGCAGCTCTGCCAGCTCTACTGACACGGTTTGAACACCTAGTTGTTTAGGTACTGGCGGTGTGTACTGGCTCCAGTCGAAGTCAAAGGCGTTAGCCCGTGCTTGCTCTAATGTTACTGGGCGACTACGAGGCTTCTTACGTGCATGTTGCTCTCGAACCACGTCATATTCTTTGGAAATTTGCTCTGCGTAAGCAGGCCGATGTTCTTTCGATATTAGCTTCTGACAGACACCCACCGCACGACTGGCGTTGGGTACGTAAACCACTGGTTGATCGTAATTCTGTTCAATTTTAACTGCGGTATGCGCTTTTGATGTTGTTGCACCGCCGATAAGCAAAGGTAAATCCAGTCCGAGGCGCTGCATTTCTTTTGCCACGTATACCATCTCATCGAGGGATGGAGTGATAAGCCCTGACAAACCAATCATGTCGACGTTTTCGTCTTTCGCTACTTGCAAGATTTTAGCGCAAGGCACCATTACGCCTAAGTCGATAATGTCGAAGTTATTACACTGCAAAACCACCCCAACAATATTCTTACCAATATCGTGAACGTCACCTTTTACCGTCGCCAGCAAAATCTTACCGTTCGAGCTGCCTACTTCTTTGGTGGCTTCGATGTAAGGATTTAAATAAGCCACTGCTTTTTTCATGACTCGTGCAGATTTAACCACTTGGGGCAGGAACATTTTGCCCTCGCCAAATAAATCCCCTACTACATTCATGCCATCCATTAATGGCCCTTCAATTACATGTAGTGGTTTATCTGCTTGCTGGCGCGCAAGCTCAGTATCTTCATCAATGTAATCGGTGATACCGCGCACAAGTGCATGCTCTAGGCGCTTATTTACTGGCAGGTCGCGCCACTCGAGGTTCTCTTTTACTTGCGCTTTCCCATCGCCTTGATATTTGGGTGCGAGTTCTAAAAGTCGGTCAGTGGCATCGGGATGACGGTTGAGAATAACGTCTTCAACCGCTACTTTTAGCTCGCTTGGGATTTGGTCATACACTTCAAGCTGGCCGGCGTTCACTATACCCATATCCATTCCCGCTTTTATGGCATGGAATAGAAACACTGAGTGCATAGCTTCACGTACTGGATTATTGCCGCGAAATGAAAACGACACATTTGATAACCCACCAGATATGTGGGCATGGGGTAAACCTTGCCTGATTCTGCGCGTGGCATTAATAAAGTCCACGGCATAATTGTTGTGCTCTTCAATCCCCGTGGCCACCGCAAAAATATTTGGGTCGAAGATGATATCTTCAGGCGGAAAGCCTATTTTTTCAGTTAATAACTGATAACTACGCTGACAAATTTCAAATTTTCTATCTTCGGTATCCGCTTGCCCTACTTCGTCGAACGCCATGACAACGGTGGCCGCACCATAACGTTTCAGTAATTTGGCTTGATGTAAGAAGATTTCCTCGCCTTCTTTTAAGCTAATGGAGTTAACAATGGCCTTACCTTGAACACACTTTAAACCTGCTTCGATTACTGACCATTTTGATGAATCAATCATAATCGGCACGCGAGAGATGTCTGGCTCTGAGGCAATCAAATTCAAGAAGCGAGTCATCGCCGCCTCTGAGTCCAACATGGCTTCGTCCATATTGATATCGATGATTTGCGCGCCGTTCTCCACTTGTTGACGAGCAACATCTAGCGCTTTCTCAAAGTCACCTTCTAGAATAAGGCGTTTGAACATGGCTGATCCGGTGACGTTAGTACGCTCGCCAACATTGATAAAAGATGCACTTGCTTGGGTCATAGGTTACTCAATTTACTTAATTTTATTCACTTGCCATTTCACTAAGTCAAAACTCGTCATGGCTCAATACCACTACTTCAATCCGAATTTAGTGTACAAAGGGCTCAAGCCCAGAAAGACGTAGTTTTATTTCATGTTTTGGGATAACCCGCGGGGCAACGTCTTTAACCACGTTAGCAATAGCGGCGATATGCTCTGGTGTTGAACCGCAACATCCTCCCACAATATTGACGAGGCCTGATTGCGCCCACTCGCGAATATGCTCAGCCATTTCATCGCTTTCAAGATCATACTCGCCAAATTCATTAGGTAAACCGGCATTGGGGTGGGCGGATACCAAACATTCGGCCACAGCAGATACTTCATCAACATACTGGCGCAACAAATCTGGCCCCAAAGCACAGTTAAGACCGAACGAGAATGGATTAGTATGGCGCATTGAATAATAGAAAGCTTCTGCGGTTTGCCCAGATAACGTTCGACCTGAGGCGTCAGTGATCGTGCCCGAAATCATTATTGGCAACGTTTTGCCTAATGATTCAAAAACGGTGTCTACGGCAAATAAAGCGGCTTTTGCATTTAACGTATCAAAGATAGTTTCCACCATAATTAAATCGGCGCCCCCCTCTATTAAGCCATGCGTCGCTTCTACATACGCTTCAACGAGCTCGTCAAACGTCACATTTCGCTCACCCGGGTCGTTCACATTAGGTGATATTGATGCCGTGCGACTCGTCGGGCCTAAGACTCCGGCCACAAAACGCGGTTTTTCAGGTGTCAGCGCTGTAAATTTATCAGCTGCTTTGCGGGCTAACTTTGCCGATTCTATGTTTATCTCTTTGGCCAATGACTGCATGTTGTAATCTGCCATGGATATGGTGGTGGCGTTAAAGGTGTTGGTCTCGATGATATCCGCACCTGCGGTTAGGTACGCACAATGAATATCAAAAATAGCGTCAGGCTGGGTAAGCGTTAATAAGTCATTATTGCCTTTTACATCACTATGCCAATCAGCGAATCGTTCACCACGATAGTCATCTTCTTGAAAGTCATGCGCTTGGATCATAGTGCCCATTGCGCCATCTAAAACGAGGATTCGCGATCGTGCGGCGTCTAGTAGTGCTTGTTCTGAGGTTACCATTGACACATTTTTTCCTTTAAAACTGATAATAAATAGGTCTAATCTTTTTTCGACAATGATGCCAAATCATAAGGCGTATTCTGATACACGTAATAGTTTAACCAATTGGTAAACAGCAAACTACCGTGAGCGCGCCAAGTGACTAAAGGCGCTTGTGTTGGGTCATCATCAGGATAGTAATTTTCTGGCATGTTGGGGGTTAATCCCGCTTTTACGTCACGCTTATATTCTTGATCCAAAGAATCAGGATCATATTCAGGGTGTCCCGTAACGAAGACCAATCGTTTGTCGTCTGAGGCTACTATATAAGCCCCCGTCTTTTCTGAACTAGCTAACACACTAAGCCCTTCAACCGACTCGTAGTCTGCTACGCTTATTTCACCATAACGCGAATGAGGGGCGTGAAATACGGGGTCAAAGCCGCGCATTAGTTCGTTGTGTTCATCCTTAACTTGATGAGCAAATATGCCACTGAGCTTTTCATCACGCAATCTGCGGTTTTTACCGTGAAAGTGATACAAGGCTGCATGTGCAGCCCAGCATGAAAATAATGTGGATTGCACATGACGCTGAGCCCATTCCAGCACCACTTTCATTTTTTGCCAATATTTTACGTCGTCATAATCCAACAATGCCAAAGGCGCGCCAGTCACAATCAATCCGTCGTATTGCTTATCCGCCACATCGTCAAAGTTTTGGTAGAACGCTTTCATATGAGACTCAGGGGTGTTCTTTGGCGCTTGATTGTCGATGCGTATCAAGTCCACATTAATTTGTAGCGGCGTATTCGATAAAAGGCGCAAGAACTGCACTTCTGTTTCCATCTTGTTAGGCATTAAATTCAAGATACCGACTTCCAACGGACGAATGTCCTGCATGGCAGCACGATCGGTATCCATCACAAAAATATTCTCACTATTTAGAATGCTTTGTGCAGGCAATTCAGTAGGAATTCGAATAGGCATAGTGGCTCCAAGATGTGTTTAGATAGGTTAAATCTGGAGCAAAACACCGTAAATGTCAACATCTTTACGTCTAGACGTCTAAACGTAAAAACTGCTTAAGCTCGAAAGTGCATCACTAGTTGCTCTTGTGTTCATCATTACAAGATTTAATGGTATAGGCATGCTGGGTAGCGAAATAATTAAATCGTTGGATTAAGCGGCTTAGAAGAGAATAAAGGTAGAAAAAAGCAAGTTAACGCTAGGCAAAAACCGAACGCTTTAACTTAGGAGTTATCAGCTATGAGCACCTGCAGGGTAACTTGCTCAACTGAATTTTAGCGTTTGTGTAGATTGTAGATTAGTTCAGCTTCGGCTTTTGGCATATCACATTCGTGCATCAAATCTTCAACTGAGTAACCACTGGCTACCAATTTAGCCGCTTGTTGGTACAAGCGACTTTGGGGATCCTGACTGGCGAGTTGCTCTTGTTGGCTAGCGGTTTGTCTTACCGTAGCGACGAGTGCTTTTATCTTGTCCCCCATGCCAATGCTGCCCACACGCACTTCTTGCAACTCTTGTTGGTTAGCAAGCAAATGCTCTTGTAACTCGCTCAACGATTCTTGTTGCCGATCATTCTGACGCTGCAATAAGGCAATACGTTTCGCCAAAACGGCGAAAGCGCCAATAAATAATAAAATGGCGAGCACGATAACCACGTAAATCAGATGGCTTATTTCCACAATTGCGTCCAGATCAGTTAATAACGAAACAGAGCATTAAATATTAGTTAACTCTTCCCACTCTTCATCACTTAAGAGTTTATTCAGATCGACTAAAATAAGTAACTCACCTTCTCGATTGCTCACACCTTGAATGAATTTGGCACTTTCTTCTGTACCTACATTAGGTGCGCTATCTATTTCTGATGAACGCAAATAAACGACTTCTGCAACGCTGTCTACCAAAATGCCGACTACTTGCTCGTCAGACTCAATAATGACGATACGTGTATTGTCTGTTAAATCTGTTGGGGCCAAGCCAAAGCGAGCACGAGTATCAATAACCGTTACAACATTACCTCGTAAGTTGATGATACCCAATACGTAATCGGGAGCACCAGGTACAGGGGCAATCTCGGTGTGACGTAATACTTCTTGAACCTGCATAACATTGATGCCATAGGTTTCTTCCCCTAGCTTATATGTTACCCACTGCAAGACTTCATCGTTTCGATCAGATGGTACGTTATTTGATGTTCTTTCATCATTCATTTTTAATACTCCAGCAGCAATTGCTAGTTGTCTTTACTATTCATACCTTGCTGCAAAAGTGAAATTAACTGCTTCACGTTTACCAAGGCACACATCTTTTTCTTTACCATACCGCTAAGCCAGGTACGCTTTCCATCAAACTTGCGCCATTTGACATCTTCAGGTTGTAAGGTAATGGTGTCAATAATACGCTCACACGCCAACCCCCAACCACTGCTATCTAACATGATAAGATATTGATTTTTAGCTGAATCCGCCAGCTTTTCATTACATTTGTCCGGCATAACCCACATTGCGGTGTCGACGACTTTCATTTTTTCATCACGATGAAGCATCACGCCTTTAAACCAGTTCGGTTTGCCAAAGATAGGCGTAACATCAGTTAACTGGTGGATCCCGCCAAGCTCGGTGAGTGGCAGTGCGAGAGACAACCCGGCCACCTCGAATATAAGTGCCTGAAATGCTTCATGATAAATACCTGTATCTTCAGCTTCAGGGGGAGTCGCGTCTTGACTTTGCTTACTAACGGCATCCTCATTATCAATCGTGCTTACCGGCACGCTCTCGTGTTGCTCATAGCTGTGAAGTTTGGCGTCCTTGAGACTATGTTCAAATGCTTTATCCCTTGCAGGTTGCTCGTCAATACGTTTAGCAAGCACGTTATCGCTGTCAATTTTTGCAGGCTCAAGCACAACCTTACTGGAGACTGAGTTAGTAAGTTCTGTATGCAACACTGAGGCGGAGTCGAGTAACTTACTGACATGCTGTAGCGACGCATCTTGCTCAATCTCTTCGGTGAGTGGCGCATCCTGCTCGATATCTTCGGTAAGTAAGGATGACAGATACTCTTCCATTACACTTTTTTTGCCTGGCGTTTTAGCACTCATTTCGCAGCCTCTAACAAACGTAAATGACGCAACAAACTTGTGTACGCTGCCACGCCTCGTGCTTTAGGCGCATGGATTGATGGCAAGGCGTGGTTTGAACTGGCATCTCTAAACTTAGTATCGATAGGAATTAAGCCCTGCCAAACGGTATCACCATGGGTTTCCCGCAATGTGTGATAGGCGCCTATTGCCGCTTTCACGCGTTTATCAAACATGGTCGGCACTATGGTATAGCGAAACTCTTTACGTAATGACTGCTGCATAATGTTCAACGAGCCAAGCATGCGTTCTAACCCTTTAAGCGCTAAAAATTCGGTTTGAACAGGAATAATCACTCTGGTAGATGCAGCCAACGCATTGACCATCAGTACACCTAACACAGGCGGGCAATCAATTAACGCGTACTCAAACTCATCTTCGATCAACCCTAGCGCTTTTTTAAGGGTTAATCCCATACCACTTTGATTACCTAGCTTGCGATCCAATGTGGCTAGCGCCATGCTTGCAGGCAAGATGAACAGCGAGTCAAGTTTAGTCGGGCATAAGCAATCTAAAACAGCGTCTTTGTCTAAAGGCCCTTCGTGAATAAATATATCGTATAAACTGCGTGATAACTCGTCAGAGTCAATACCAAAATAGTAACTTAAGGACGCATGGGGATCGGTATCGATCAGGACTACCTTCGCTCCACGCTGCGCGAGCAAACCACCTAGGGTGACTGTTGTCGTAGTTTTACCGACGCCCCCTTTTTGGTTTGCTACTGTCCATACTTTCACGATAAATACCTTCAGTCGTCTGCTGTTTTTTTAACTCTCTCTCAAAAGTGTCAAAATACGTCAGTTTCTACGCCATCTCTTTTAAAATATGGCTTTCAAACGCATCTATAGAAAACTCTTTTTCAGCGAGACCTGCATTCATTACAGCTTGTGGCATGCCGTATACTACTGAGCTTAGCTCATCCTGCACCCAAATTTTTGCACCTTTACTTTTTAGCTTGCCGGCGCCGAGTTTTCCGTCAGAGCCCATCCCTGTGAGTATGACCCCTAAGACATCGCCGTGATAAACATGCGCAATTGACGAAAACGTAATATCGACGCAGGGCTTATACAATATATCGGCACTGTCTGGTGCATCATAAATTCGAAAAGAAACACGTTGACTGTCGCCCTGAACGGTCATTTGACGGCCGCCAGGCGCTAAATACGCTACGCCTGCTTTGACTTCTTCACCGTTTATCGCTTCTTTTACCGTCAATTGCGACAACTGATTCAACCGCTCTGCAAATGCCTTGGTAAAGGAGCCCGGCATGTGTTGCACAATAAATATGGGATAAGGAAAATCCCTTGGGATCGCAGTCAGTACTTTTTGCAAGGCAACCGGCCCACCTGTGGACGTCCCAATCGCTAAGCAGCGATACTTTTTACCCGATGGAATACCACTTGATGAAGAATGATAAAGAGGTGTTCCAAACGGAACACTACTGGTCTTTTGCACTGAGTGTTTAGCAGGATTTCGACTAACCGGCTTATTAAACAAAATCGCTTTAGGGGGGGCCACACGAGTAGAAGCGGGTCGCAGTCCGTGTTCTTTTCTGCACAAGCTTTTGACGCGAGATTGTAAAAGCGCAACTGCATCTTGACGATTTGCTGCGATGTCTTCAAACTTCTTGGGTAAAAAGTCCATTGCTCCTGCGTCCAGTGCATCCAAGGTGGCTTTAGCACCTTGAAGTGTCAAAGAAGAAAACATAATGATGGGGACGGGTTTACGAGCCATTATTTTTTTGACGGCCGTGATCCCGTCCATGATAGGCATTTCCACGTCCATGGTGACTACATCAGGGTTAAGCGTAGCGACCATTTCAATTGCTTCTTGGCCATTTTTGGCCTCACCTATGACTTGCAAACTAGGGTCTTGCTCTAGAATTTCTTTTACACGGCGCCTAAAAAAAATCGAATCATCAACAACTAATATCTTGTATGCCATGTGTATTTTGTGAAAACCTCGTGTTTAACGCGCTTGTCGAATGGCATCGGCTTTTTTCTTAGCATAATGCTTTAGTAGGCCTGGTACATCTAGGATCAACGCAATCCCACCATCGCTGGTAATCGTTGCGCCAGCCATACCTGGGGTGCCTTGTAACAATTCATCTAATGGCTTAATCACCACTTCTTCTTGACCGATGAGCGCATCAACAACAAAACCGAGTTGCTGGGTACCAATTTGCACGACAACAACATGTCCCTTGGAGCGATCTAGCGGGATTGGCTTAGCATTTTTGCGTACTAACCACTCGCGTAAATAGAATAATGGGATCGCTTTGGAACGAACGATTTTTGTTAATTGGCCATCAACTGTATTGGTTTTACTCATGTCCATGTTGATAATTTCGTTTACCGAGCCTAATGGCAATGCGAAGGTTTGATCGCCAACTACTATCATTAGAGTCGGTAATATAGCCAAAGTCAGTGGCACTTTAATTTCTAGCGTGGTGCCTTTGCCCAGCACAGAATCAATCTTGACCGTACCATTTAGCTGGTTGATTTTGGTTTTCACCACGTCCATGCCAACGCCACGGCCTGACACTTCAGATATTTCAGTTTTCGTAGAGAAGCCTGGAGCGAAAATTAAATTAAATGCTTCTTCATCTGTCATTCTAGCCGCGGCATCAGCATCTAATACGCCTCGAGAAATCGCTATATCTTTAAGCTTATCAGGGTCCATCCCTTTACCGTCATCGACTATGCTCAGCAAGATATGATCACCTTCTTGAGATGCTGATAGCTTTACCGTCCCCAAAGATGGCTTACCCGCAGCAATACGCTCCGCTGGCATTTCTATGCCATGATCCACTGAGTTTCTTACTAAATGCACCAAAGGATCGGCAAGGGCTTCTACTAAGTTTTTATCTAAATCTGTTTCTTCGCCTTCAAGCTCAAGGGTAATTTCTTTTTTCAAGGTGCGCGCTAAGTCACGTACTACTCGAGGAAAACGCCCAAACACTTTTTTGATAGGCTGCATCCGCGTTTTCATCACGGCGCCTTGCAAGTCGCCGGTGACCACATCTAAATTCGCAATTGCTTTGGACATGCTTTCGTCGTTGACGGTTAAGCCTAAGCTAAGCAACCTGTTACGCACTAACACCAACTCACCTACCATATTCATGATTTGGTCTAAGCGCTTGGTATCCACTCTAACCGTCGTTTCCGGCTGTGGTGCTGTGGGACGCTTTTCCTCGCGCTTAGAAACAGGGGCTTTTTCCTGCACCGCAGGGCTTTTGGCAGGTATATTGGCGTGGCTAGGTGCAATACTGGACGTACTTGGCTTAGTGTCGTTACTTTTCTCTGTAGCTTTTTCGCTTGCGGATTGCGACGACGTGTTATCAGACACTGCCGACTTTACTGGGGTATTTGGCGCTTTACTTACTTCCCCGTTAGCTTCTTTTTTAGCAGCAGGCCCTTGCCCTTTGCCATGGAGCTGATCGAGTAACGCTTCGAATTCATCATCACTGATATCATCTGAGTCAGAATCTGCACTTACTACGGGCGCGTTTGTCGATTCAATGGGAGCGTCTTGGGAGCCGCCAAACTGGCCTTCTCCATGAAGCTGATCGAGTAACGCTTCAAACTCATCGTCACTGATATCGTCATCATCACTACTATTATCAGCGCCACTAGAAGATTCAGTGGGTTGTGGCGGCCTATTCGATGACGATTGCGGTGCTCCGCTAACGGGATTACCTTCACCATGAAGTTCATCAAGTAAGGCCTCAAACTCGGATTCGTCAAAGTCATCCGAATTTGTTTTAGGCTGAGATGTCGCTTCACTTGGCGCCTCAACTATCGGAGTTTCGACAGCTGGAGCCGCAGTAACTTTGTCTTGCGTTTCAGGTTTACTCAGGCGATGCAATGTATCTAATAACGATTGCTCTGCTGCTACCAGGGGTTTGTTTGATTTTACATCTTCAAACATGGCGACGACTTCGTCGGTTGCTTGAAGAATAATATCCATTAACTCTGGCGTTAATGAACGTTGGCCATTACGCATGACATCAAATACGTTTTCAGCGCCGTGACAGATATCGACTAATTCGGTTAACGAAAGAAAGCCCGCGCCACCTTTAACCGTGTGGTAGCCTCTGAAAATCGCATTCAGTAAATCCGAATCTTGCGGATTATTTTCCAACTCAACCAGCTGTTCTTGAAGCTGTTCGAGTATTTCACCCGCTTCTACTAAAAAATCCTGAAGGATCTCCTCGTCAACATCAAACCCCATATTGTAACGCCTCTAAAATCCTAAACTTGAGAGTAAATCATCAACATCATCTTGATTAGATGCGACGTCATCACGGTTAGCTGCATCGAGAATTGGGCCTTCCGCTTTAACACTATCGGCTTGTTTATCAGATATATGAGGAATTTCCGCTGACTCTGCTCCACCGAACATAGTTAACATATGAACAAGGCTGTCTTCTACTTCTTTAACTAGTTCAATGACCCGGCGAATAATTTGCCCTGTGATGTCCTGATAGCCTTGAGCTAGTAGCATCTCAGTTAATAATGCGTTTAATTTTCCCGACTCGTCCTTCCCCTCTTCTAAAAACGTGTCGAGGCGTCTGCATAGGGCATTGAATTCGCCCAGCTCTAACTGACGATTAAAAAGCTTCTTCCACTCAGGAATGATCTCGTTCATTTCAGAATTGAGTTTTTCGGCAATGGGCATGCAATCATCAACTAAATCCATCGTGCGATTCGCGGCTTGCTCGGTGGTTTCAATGACATACGTGAGCCGCGTTTTAGCGTCAGGGATCTCTTCGTTCGCTAAATTAGCAATACGTTCATCTAGTTGAAAGTTATTTAAAGAATCATGAAGTTGACGAGTTAACTTACCCACCTCTTCGAACAATTCGACAGAATTTGTGTCATTAACACTATCGAGAAGCTGCTGAGCGGCTTGATTATTGCCACTTTCAAGTAAAGCGACTAATTGCTTTGCATCTTCTAGCTTCATGGGGGCTGGATGTGAGGTCATAAGGCCTTCCTTATCGTTGAGAAAAGCCTGACTAACCTAAGCGTTCAAATATCTTGGCCAACTTCTCTTTAAGGGTCGCAGCAGTAAATGGTTTAATAACATACCCATTCACACCAGCCTGCGCCGCCGCTACAATTTGTTCTTTTTTAGCTTCTGCCGTTACCATTAATACTGGTGTGTGTTTAAGGTTTTCATCGGCACGGATCGCCCGCAATAAATCAATTCCTTGCATGCCTGGCATGTTCCAGTCAGTCACCACAAAATCAAAATCACCTTGTTGAAGCATAGGCAATGCGGTACTGCCATCATCCGCTTCTTGAATATTAGTAAAACCCAGATCTTTCAATAGATTCTTGATGATGCGACGCATTGTCGAGAAATCATCAACAACCAAAATTTTCATATTCTTATCCAAAACTTTCTCCGCTCGAGGCAAAATCAAAACATTTATATGTTATTTGTTTATTCTTCAATACGCCAAGTCTGCATTTTACTTTTTAGTTTTAGCATAGCTTGGCTGTGTATTTGGCTAACACGCGATTCACTCACGTCTAGAACTTCACCTATTTCACGTAGATTCAATTCTTCGTCATAGTACAATGATAATACAATTGCTTCACGCTCAGGTAAGGTCGTAATGGCATGGGCTAAGGCTTTTTGAAAAGAGCCTTGGAGCAAATCTTCAAACGGAGTGTCAGAGCCTTTAGTTTGCTCTGTTGTCACCACATCTTCCGATACCCCTAAATCTTCCATGCCAATGATTTTACCTGCATTCACTTCGCCGAGCATTTGATGATATTGCTCAATGCTCACTTCAAGTTTTTTTGCTATATCTACATCTCTGGCGTCACGGCCTGTCTCACGCTCAACTTTATTAATGGCTTCCGTTATCGCACGGCCATTTTTATGCACAGATCGTGGTGTCCAATCGCCCTTGCGAATTTCGTCAAGCATAGAGCCGCGAATTCGAATACCTGCAAAGGTCTCAAAACTTGCACCTTTGGTGCCATCGAAGTTACGAGACGCTTCGAGTAAACCAATCATACCGGCTTGAATGAGATCGTCGACCAATACGCTAGCGGGTAAGCGGGCAATAAGATGATGTGCAATGCGCTTTACCAATGGAGCATGACGCTCCACCAGTGCATTTCTGTCATCTAACTGCTGATACGCAGCGGCTTTACTGTTCACCGAATATCGCCCACGGCTTTTTTGGCCACCAGCTGCTCAAGGAAGAACTCTAAATGTCCTCCTGGCTGAGAAGGCACTGACCAACCTGCCGCCTGTTGAGCTAACTTTTTAATTGCGATAGCCGCTGGCGAAGTTGGATATGCTTCCACAATCGCTTTTTGCTTACGAACCGACTTACGAATATTTTCATCAAACGGTACAGTGGCGACTAATTCTAAGGCCACGTCTAAAAAGCGATCGGTAACTTTTGTTAACTTATTGAACAGCTCTTGTCCTTCTCGCATATTGCGCACCATATTGGCGACAATTTTAAAGCGAAAAACACCGTGCTCTTTGTTTAAAATTTTGATCAATGCATAGGCATCTGTGAGGGATGTGGGTTCATCACACACGACCACTAGGATATCTTGTGAGGCACGTGAGAAGCTTAAAACCATGTCAGAAATGCCTGCCGCAGTATCAACGATTAGTACGTCAATTTGCGAGCGCAGCTCACTGAATGCTCTAATTAAGCCTGCATGTTCAGTTGGGGTTAGTTCAGTCATTGATTGACTGCCAGAGGTTGCTGGTGCAATTTTAATCCCGTGGGGTCCTTCAACAAGTACTTCGTCTAAGGTGCATTCCCCTGACAATACATGTGAAAGGTTTTTCACCACACGTAGGCCAAGCAACACATCCACGTTAGCTAAGCCTAAATCTGCGTCTAACACCATGACTCTCTTACCCTGCTGGGCCATAGAGATTGCGGTATTTAACGTGACGTTGGTTTTACCCACGCCGCCCTTACCACCGGTAACGGCGATCACTTTAATTAATCGAGATTGATTCATTCTTCTTAAGCTACTCGCTTGGTCCTCAATCATACTGCCACTGCTGCGTTATTTAGTGAATTACCACTAGTATGAATTAATACGTGCTTTTTATAAAGCTTAGCGGCACTGGTTATTAAAAATTTTGCATCTGCCACTTTCAAGTCTTCCGGAACCTTTTGGCCATCGGTAATAAAACTCACGGACAATTTGTGCTCGATGGCCGCACTAATTGCCTCTCCAAGACTGTAGCATTCATCTATTTTGGTGAAAATACAACCCTGTAAAGAAATCTGTTTGTAAGCAGCAATGGTTTGCTGCATAACTTGATATTGACTGTTGGCTTGCATGACCAAATAACTACTGATATTCGCCGTTGTACTCTGCTTCAACGTTTCTAACTGCTTGATCAGTCTAACATCTCTTTGCCCAAACCCAGCAGTATCAATAAGTATAAGTCGCTTATTCCTGAACTGGAATAACAGATCTGATAACTCTTCAGCGTTCTGCGCTTTTTTCACCGAGCAACCAATAATTCTGGCATAGGTAGAAATTTGCTCGTAAGCAGCGATTCGATAGCTGTCTATGGTGATCAAGCCGACGTTTTCTGCACCGTATTTTTGCGCTGCTTGTGCGGCTAGTTTTGCCACAGTCGTTGTCTTTCCCGTCCCAGTTGGGCCCATTAAAACAGCGATGCCGCCTTTGGTCAGTAAGTTACTTTCTTCAGTTTGTATGCGATTGGCCAGCAGTTTTAATAAAAACAACCAAGCTTGACGCTCATCAGTATCTGCCGGCGTATAAGAAACCACTTCATTGGCAAGTGCTTCACTGATACCCATCTTTTGTAACTTGTTGGTTAAATAACCGTGTAAAGGATGGTTTCGTCCTTTATCTTGTTGCAATAGGCCAGCCACTTGGAACTGAAGAACATTACGTAATGAGGCTAGCTCTTGACGCATTTCATTTAATGCGTCTTGCTGATGTGATACGTTAGGAACTTGTGGTTGCGCTTGTGTTTGGCGTTGCGACTGACTTGTTACATTTTGAGGCTTTGTAGGCTGAGCAACAGGCTGACTCACTTGATGAGCTGACTCTTTCGCTTGAATTTGTTTTTCAAGCAATGCTCTAAGGCTATCCGGACCGCTGTCACCGATGATTTCACTGAGCGTAGGAGTTGATCCTGCTCTGCGCTTGGGCGCAGGCGTCAAATTGGACTCGGCACGCTTAGGGTTTACAGCTGGCTCTTTGTCATATGCAGCGACTATTTCAACACCATTGCTTAGCTTTTTATTAGACATGATGACTGCATCATCGCCCAACTCGTCTTTGACTTGTTTCAAAGCCTCGCGCATGTCTTTGCCATAAAAGCGTCTAATTTTCACAATTTACCCCTTGCTACTTGCATCTGGTGACGGACTATTGACCCACCGCACTGACTATTTTAATTTGTTTGTCATCTGGAATTTCTTGATATGACAACACATGCAAACCTTGTACTGCGTGCTTCAAGAACCTTGATAACACTGGGCGCAACATGCCTGAGGTGAGTAACACCGCAGGTTCGCCCGCTAATTCTTGCTGTTGAGAAGCATCATTTAGTGACTTTTGTAAACGTTCAGCTAAACCAGGTTCTATCCCTGCGCCATCTCCTCCGCCGGCTTGTAATGACTGGTGCAACATCTGTTCCAACTCTGGCGCCAAAGTTATGACTGGTAACTCAGCTTGTCCGCCGTTAATCTCTTGAATGATTAGGCGCTTAAGCGAGATACGCAGCGCCGACACCAACACATCAGGATCTTGACTCTTAGGCCCATACTCACACAATGTTTGTACTATGGTGCGTAAATCACGGATAGGCACGCCTTCGTACAATAGCGTTTGCAGCACTTTAACCACGGTACTAAGTGACAAAATATCAGGTACTAAACCTTCTACTAATTTAGGGCTTTGCTTGGCAAGCATGTCCAACAACTGCTGAACCTCTTCGTGACCAAGCAATTGATAGGCATTATTAGTCAGAAGTTGACTTAAGTGAGTCGCGACAACCGTGGCACTATCCACAACGGTATAACCTAACGTTTGTGCGTGCTCACGTTGGTTCGAGCGGATCCAAACGGCATCTAAGCCAAATGCCGGATCTTTTGTAACGGTTCCATCTAATTTGCCAAATACCTGACCTGGGTTAATCGCCAGCTCGTCGTCATGGCTGATTTCGGCTTCGCCAACAGAGACCCCCAACATGGATATGCTGTAATTGTTAGGACTTAAATCTAAATTATCGCGAATATGAACTGGGGGAATAAGAAAGCCAAGCTCTTGAGACAACTTCTTGCGGACCCCTTTGATACGTGTCAATAACTCGCCGCCTTGTGATTTATCTACCAGCGGGATCAAGCGGTAACCTACTTCTAAACCAATGGTGTCAACGTGTTGCACGTCATCCCAACCTAGTTCTTTGATTTCAGCAGGTTTTGGTGTGCCACGCTCTTTTTCAGGCGCCAGCACTTCCGGCTGTGAGGCCAATTTCTTTTCGCACCAGTGCTGATAATAAGCATATCCGCCCACTAGCGCACTAAACCCCAAGAACGCCACATGTGGCATGCCCGGCACTATGCCCATGACAAACAAAATACCACTGGTGATGTATAACGCTTGGCGATTACCTAATTGACGAGTAAGTTCTTGTCCCATTTCTTGAGAGTCGTTTTCGCGGGTTACGATTATCGCCGTCGCTACAGACAACAGTAACGAAGGAATTTGAGCAACTAGGCCATCACCTATCGTTAACAATGTATAAATCTCAACGGCTTGCCCGAAGGCTAAGTCATGTTGAAAAATGCCAATGAATAAACCGCCTACTATGTTGATCAACATAATGAATAACCCTGCAACCGCATCGCCTTTTACAAATTTAGACGCACCGTCCATTGAGCCATAAAAATCGGCTTCACTGGTCACTTCAAACCGACGTTTACGGGCTTCGTCTTGGTCGATAAAACCTGCGTTTAAATCTGCATCAATGGCCATTTGCTTACCTGGCATTGCATCTAACGTAAAGCGTGCGCTCACTTCTGAGATACGCCCGGCACCCGCGGTCACCACTTTAAAGTTAATAATCAACAGAATGGCAAATACCACAATACCTACAGCGTAATTACCGCCAATAACCACTTCGCCAAATGCTTGGATCACTTTGCCCGCCGCATCGCCGCCCTCGTGCCCTTCTAGCAAAACAATCCGTGTTGATGCCACATTCAAGGCTAAGCGCAGTACAGTAGCAATTAACAGCACAAGAGGGAAAATTCCGAAGTCGACGGGCTTCTTAGTGAAAACAGACACTAAGATAATGACCAGTGATAAAGCGATATTAAAGCTAAACAGCACGTCGAGAAGAAACGCTGGCATGGGTAAAATAACCATTCCCATGATTGCCAACAATACAAGAGGCGCACCAAGTCCAGACATAACAGACTGAAATTGATTTTTGTCGAAACGATTAAGATAAGCAGTTAGTTGCATAGCGCGTATTTTTTGACACCTGACGGACGTTTCACTTCATAAAGCAACTACCGCGCCAAATAAGGTAAAACACCGTTACGCCATGCACTAATCTTTTGTCTAACCGCAGGCTGGTGAAACTTTAGCGCCTTAATTCGTAAGGGATAGGAAGGTTTTTGGGTACAGACTTAGGACGTTTTCCCTTGCCATTTTTATAGGCTTTTAGTTGAAAGACATAAGCCAAAATTTGCGCCACGGCCATGAATAGCTTAGCAGGGATCTCAGACTCCACTTCAGTAGAGTAATAAATTGCTCGAGCTAACATGGGGGATGCGACAATAGGCACTTCATGTGCGTCGGCTATTTTACGTATATGCATCGCCATTTCATCGACCCCTTTGGCCACGAGCACGGGTGCTCGGGTGCCTTGTTGGTCATATTTCAAGGCGATGGAATAATGCGTTGGGTTCGTTACAACCACATCGGCTGTAGGCACTTCTTGCATCATACGGTTTGCAGCGGCTTGAAATTGTAACCGACGAATACGGTTTTTAACTTGTGGGTCACCTTCAGCGTTTTTGTTTTCGTCTTTCACTTCCTGTTTCGACATTTTCATTTCTTTGTTGTGCTTGTAACTTTGATACGGCACATCAAAAGCCGCGATAGGAATAAGTGCACAGCACATCATGAGAAATGCCCATGATATTAAGTCCATGGCGTGAAATAAGTTCTGTGGATACAACTCCAAATCAAGGTGTAAAGCTTCGTCCTTAAATACCAGCATAGCGACATATGCCATGCCCATCACCACGATCACTTTGGCTATCGCTTTAAGCAATTCAACTAAACCATTCATACCAAACATGCGCTTAAAGCCAGCGAGTGGATTAAGCTTATTGGCTTTCGGCGCTGCCCCCTGCCACGTAAAGTTGTAGCCACCGAGCGCAATATTGCCGTAAATACCCGCAGCCGTAATAATGACCATATACAGCATGACAGGCGTAGCGACCGTCTCAATAGCTGATCCCCACGCTTGAAACATATGTGTAAAATCATAGGTTTCATCACGCGAGAGTGTAAATGTGCGCTGAGTAACCAGGTAAATCGCCTTGGCAATTTGCCCCCCCATCATGATGAAAGCAGCAGCGCTAAAGACTAAAACTAGGGCGGTCGAGAGCTCTTTGGATCGCGCGACTTGGCCCTTTTTTCTGGAGTCGGTGATCTTTTTGGATGTGGGGTCTTCTGTTTTTTCATTAGCGTCAGACATAAACCGCCTCCTTTAAGGACAAACTTTAACAAGCTGACACATCATTTGCTGAGCTCTATCCCACTGGACTTCAAAGTGGTAAGTGAAATTATCCATGGTGATCCAGATAATCACTAAACCCATGATTTGCGCGATACTAAAACCCAAACTAAAAATGTTCAATTGCGGTGCCGCCTTGGTCATAACGCCGAACGCCAGGTTAACAATTAATAAAGATACTATCGGCGCTAAAGACAAGGTCACGGCGGAAATAAACATCCAACCGGCCCAATGAGCGATTTCTCTAAATTGCTCCGGCTGAAGCCATGCTTCTCCTACTGGAAATGCAGTAAAGCTCATCACCACCATACGGATCATGGCTAAGTGCCCATCCAATGCCCAAAAGAGCAAAGTAGCCAGGATTAAATAAAACTGACCTACTGCTGGTACATTGATGCCATTCACCGGATCGACAATTGAGGCAAACCCTAAGCCTGTTTGCATCGCCACGACTTGTCCCGCCAATACAAAGGTGTTCAGCACCATGGTTGAAATAAACCCCAATGAAATACCGATGATAAGCTGCTGAATCACCAATACGAAGGTACTCACTGAGAGTATTTCTACAACCGGCACAGGGGGGATAACAGGCAAAATAATGAAAGTAATAAACAGCGTCAATAGAGCGCGCACGGTAGTAGGAACCGTTTTCGCACTCAAGCCAACCATGGTCGCCAACATGCCCGATATACGCATGAATGGCAGTAACATGTCACCCATGAACTGAGTGATAATGTCGGCAGAAAACTCCATTCTAACCCACCACTTCCGGGATGCGCTCTACCATAGTGAAGGTGAAGTCCATTAACTGTTGTACTAGCCAATGTCCGCCCCAGCTAAGGGCCAATAAAGTGACAATCAAGCGCGGTAAGAAACTCATTGTTTGTTCGTTTATAGATGTGGCGGCTTGAAATACTGCGACGATTAAACCCACAAACAAGCTAGGTAAAATGATGGCTGACACCAACAAAATGACCATGTTCAAGGCTTCTTTCAATATGTCGACAAAGACCTCTGGTGCCATGACTAAGTCCCCATTCCAAAGCTGTTTGCTAGCGTGCCAAAAATAAGGTTCCAACCATCTACCAGCACGAACAACATTAGTTTAAAGGGCAGCGATACGATCATAGGCGATAACATCATCATACCCATAGCCATGAGGATTGACGCTACCACCAAGTCCAAAATAAGAAATGGGATAAACAACATAAAACCGATTTGAAACGCTGTTTTTAATTCGCTAGTAACAAAAGCGGGTATCAACACATTCATTGGCACATCGGCTGGCTCTTGAAACTGATTTTCATAGCCGCCTATTTCCACAAATGTTTCTAAATCTTTTATTCTCGTCTGCGCCAGCATGAAGCCGCGTAATGGCTCTTTGGCTAATTCGTAGGCTTGTATCGAGGTGATTTGTTCACTTAAATAGGGTTGTAGCGCTGTTTCATTAATTTTTTCAAACACTGGCGCCATGATAAACATAGATAGGAATAAGCTCACGCCTATCAATATTTGGTTGGAAGGGGATTGTTGCAAACCAATCGCCTGGCGCAAAATAGATAATACAATGATGATACGAGTGAAAGACGTCATCATCATAATAAATGCAGGCAACAAGCTCAGCGCAGTCATGATCGCCACAACTTGCAATGTCATGGTGTAATCTTGCGAGCCATCCGCGTTTTCAGTCATAGTCAACGCGGGGATACCGGGCTCTGCAAAAACCCAACCAGGAACCATTAATAGTCCAGTCGCCAATAGCAGTAAAAAAATCTTATTCATCGTGGACTCCCGCACTTTTTTTGCTGCCAGTGTTGGCGTTAGGCTGTAACTTACCTGCCATAAACATATTCAGTTTATCTTTGAAATTGTCACCAGTAGGCGGCTTGTCATTTGAAATAGGCGTGTCTAACTTTGCCAAGTGATTAATATTCTGCGCCGTCACACCAATGAGGTGCTGTTCTTCGCCCACTTCTATGACGAGCACACGCTCTTTGGTGCCCGCCGCCAAAGAAGCAATCACTCTTAGCTGCCCAGTGCTGCCGCCAGTGACGTTAAACCGTCGCATTATGAACGCCAACATGAAAACCACTGCGATCACCAGCAGTAAGGATAGAAAAATTGACACTATCGATGAGGTATCAGAGAGGGTTTTAGCTTCAGCAAATGCTGTATTTGAAGCTAAAAACAGAGGGCTCAGTACAAACCAAACCCTTGTTTTAAAAGAAGTTTGTTTAGCGGAGCTTTTTGATTCTTTCCAGTTGACTAATAACATCAGTTAAGCGAATACCAAATTTATCGTTGACGACTACTACCTCACCATGAGCAATCAACGTGCCATTTACTAACACATCAAGTGGCTCACCTGCGACACGGTCTAACTCAACGACAGAACCTTGGTTCAACTGCAATAAATTGCGAATACTGATATGACTGCGCCCTACTTCCATAGAAATAGTCACAGGAATATCCAAAATCGTATCTAACTTGCGTTTTTCCGCCGGAGATATCTCTTTGTCTTCTTCAAGCTCGTCATATTCGGCAACAGTTGCTTTACCGTCTTTGCTTTCTTCATCTGCTTGTTCAGCCATGGCGGCTGCCCAATCATCTAAACCTTCTTCTTCACTCATAATCTTTGCCTCTTGATTGGTTACAAATCATCTTCAAGGGTTTGTAACTCGGCGTCGCTATCAATTCTGCGGCCGCCTTTGGTTAATAATTGCAATTCCGATTTGACAGACGTAGGTCGCGGAATCTTATCGGTGATCTTAAGTGCTAGGTTGTCTCGTGAACGGCCCAGCTTAGCTCTGAATGTGGGTAACTCTTCTATCATCACAGTGATGTGCTCAGGCATGTCGATAGGAATAATGTCCCCTGCTTTCATATCCATGATTTTTTGTAAGCTAAGCGTCAAGTCCATCATGTGAGTAGAAAGCTCGACTTTCACGTCCATGATTTCATCCCGTAATGCTTTGCTCCAACGAAGGTCCGTGTCTTCCTTATCACTTTGCACACCTGCATCAAGAAGCTCTCGAATTGGCTCTAACATTGAGTAGGGCAATGACACATGAAAGTCCCCCCCACCGCCATCGAGTTCAATATGAAAAGAGCTAATTACCACTACTTCTGTGGGGCTAACGATATTGGCCATGGCAGGGTTAACTTCTGAGTCCAAATATTCGAAAGACACGTCCATGACGGGGGCCCACGCCTCTTTATAATCTTCGAAAATCAGTTTAAGCAGCATCTGAATGATACGTCGCTCTGTCGGCGTGAACTCGCGGCCTTCAATTTTGGCATGATAGCGCCCATCACCACCGAAGAAGTTATCTACCAAGATAAACACTAAACGTGCTTCCATCGTGATAAGCCCAGTGCCTTTAAGTGGACGGAAGCGAACCATATTCAAACTAGTAGGTACAAATAAGGTGTGAATATACTCACCAAACTTAATCATTTGAATACCATTAATCGACACTTCAGCCGAACGGCGCATCATATTAAATAAGCTGACTCGCATGTGTCTGGCAAATCGCTCGTTGACGATTTCCAGTGTCGGCATTCTTCCCCGGACGATCCGATCTTGCGAAGAAAAGTCATACTCCAGCGCAGTGCCATCGCCTTGGACCTCTTCGACGTCATCTTCTTCGACTTCGTCTACTCCGTGAAGTAGCGCATCGATTTCATCTTGGGATAATAAGTCGCTCAATCTAATTCTCGCTTTTGCTTATTGCATCACAAAACCGGTGAACAATACTTGCTCTACCAATTCATTACCTGACACGTCTTTCAAGGTTTTCTGAACTTCCTTTAAGGCGTTACCACGTATGGCAGCTTTGCCCGCTTCTGTGATTAGATCATCAGCATTCGCTTGGCTAAATGCCCTGTTCAATGCCCCTTGAATCGACGGTATGTGCATTTTAACTTGTTCTTCTGCACTGCTGCCGCGGACCATAAGTTGCACTTTAATTTCGACTAAACGGTCTCTATTCGCGCCTGGTACGTTAAACGTAATCGGATTAGGAATAGCCACATAAAGTGCGGTTCCCGCTTTTACACCCTCTGACGTTTCACCATCATCACCATCCATTTGGGCTTGCTCTTCACCTTCCACCGTAGCGACCTCTTCTTCACCACCAAGTAAAAAGTACGCTGCTCCGCCACCGCCTAGCAGTAAAACAACCACTATGATGATGATCATCATGAGTTTGCTTTTCTTGCCACCCTCTTCCATTTGTAATTCTTCTTCAGCCATGCCAACGCCCTGTATGATATTTTGCTGGTATTATCGTTCTTACTCAGAAAATCGCAATCTATAAGCCATACCTAAATGTCAAACAAAGTAATCAATACCCCCTAAAGAGCCATTGACAATAGGTTGTTGTAATATTCCACTAGGCACCTCACCATCTGCACTACCCTGCTCTGAACTGTGTCCCGGTGCATTACCTGAGCCGCCACCTGCCATTTGCTGGTCTTGCTCTTGAGATTCTTGTTCAACCGATGATTGACCCAACTCAATGCCTTTCTCTGCCAGCATCTCTTTTAATCTGGGCGCGGCGTTATCAATCGCCTCTTTCGCATGTATCGATTGCACCACAAAGCTCACGTTCGCTGATTCGCCGCTAACTGACACTTTTACATGCATCGAGCCCAATTCAGCTGGGTCGAGACGAATATCAGCAACCAACTGGTTGGTATTCACCATGAAGCGTACCTTTTCGGCTAATTGCTGATGGGCCTCTGGTTTGGCCAAATTCAAGGCTTTGTCGAATTGTCCTTGCTGCAATTGGTTGGCTTTATTATGTTCGACCATGTTGATACCTAGCTCTCGATAAGCCGCATTGGCCGTTTGCTGGTGCGAGGCTTGCTCGAGTGCAGTGCTCATTAATTGCGCTACGTCCAATAATTGGGACACAGAGCGCGTAGCCAATTCCACCTGTTCTTGCTTATTGGAAAGCATATTGCTTGCCAACTCTGGTGACGCTTTTATGGCGTCATTTACTAGGGCTTTTAAATCGACGCCAGGCTCTCGCCCTTTTTCAAGCTGAGCTTTTACTTCAGCTAAACCGGTTTTAAGGGCAGCGACAAAGTCAGCCGTGCCGCTGGCGTTGTTATCAGCGTCTGCTTGCACCGCCCCTTTCAAGATGGCGTTACTTGCCGCGTCCCCTACAATGCTAGCGGCTCCTCCCTTTTGTAGTTCTTTGGCAATTAGCGCTAATGCACTTTCAAGCTTCTCGGGTGGTAACTGTAGTAACTTTTTCAATTCAGGCGCACTGTCTAACATCGCTAATTGCTGCTGGGTTAAATCACTTTCTAGGGCCAACGCTAAGGTTTCGGTTTGTCCTGTACTTTGCTCACTTAATGCTGAGCCTTCAAGCAAATCAGCTGTGCTGACAGCCTCTGAAACGCTATTTTGGGCATCGCTCTTAGCTGACGTTGCAACGTTCATCAAGCTAACCATAGCCTCTGCGATACCTGCTAGCGCTTCATCACTTATGGCTTTATCTTGTTGGAGTAATTGCTTTTGTGCCAAATCCAGCGCAGCGAGTTCATTATTTGTTGAAACGCTATCTAGCGCTCCTTCAACTTTAGCGTCTAAGGTGCCTAAAGCGCTCGAACGTGAGCTACCAGCTACTTGTTGTTGACTCACAAGCAGTGATTCTAATTCTTTAAGCAATTCTGGGTTATTTTGAAGTAGCGCCATCATTTTACCGACGTCATCATCAGTGGTGAGCTCCGCTCCGTCATCAATCACTTCGTGCTTAGATGCTAATGCCTGATCTGCATTCGCCTGAGTCTTTTCGCCGAAAATGTGACTTACTAGGGCCAGAAGCAATGCTTGCTGGTCGCCGTTCGCATTTTCCACCAGTTTATTATCATCTAACGTGTTGACAGGAACATCAGCCCCGCTCGCGCTTGCAAGAGCGCTATCTTGCCCTTCGCTGTTAATAGCACCTGCACTGTTGAGGGCAAGTTGTTCAATAATCGAAAGCCAGTGATTAGCATCTGCTTCATTTTCGCCATCCGTCTTGATTCGTAAACTTTCAGTATTACCCTCCGAGGTATCAATTTGCTGCTTATCATCTGCCGTTAAACCATTTTCACGATGTGCGGTATCGACTGGCGAGTCGGGTTTTCTTGTCTCTTTAATGTCACTCGCTTTGCCCGTGTTAGAACCATCGGGAGGGTTCTTCTGAGAGTATTCTTCTTTAGTGCCCAGCTGTTTTTCCGGTACCAGATTATCTTTCGCCGTGTTTTTTGGCTCTGTACTTAGTTTCGGTTGCGTCGTTTCTTTGGGCAAATGCTGAGTCTTATTTTCCTTGGCCAGCATGTAGGCAAATTCACCCGCGTTTTGCAGCTTGGATAGGCTTTCGTCACTCACATCAACCGCATAAGCGGCAACGTCTGATTTTGCGGTGGCAATTTGTTGCAGCATCTAAGATCCCCTACACTCAAGAACAAAAAACAAATTTTTCATTTAAAAACAATACCTTGAAATTACAATTAATGATTACGCATGGAAGCTAAGGTAATATTCCAATCTTCATTACACATTGTTTACGTTGTTGTTGTGAAGTAGAGCAATCTTCATTCCAAAATACACGAAAAGCTGATGATAACGAAAAATATGTGATAAAACTAAGCGTCGAAGCGGTGAAAACAGAGAGTACCTAGCAGAAAATAAAACTATTTAGAACGGATGAATTTTTGTAACGCGAGCTCGTCAAGCATCTGTTGCTCTGCTCGGTCCTGTTTTTGTTGGATCTTAAGGGCCTGTTTATCAAGTAGCATCTCAACTGCTTTTCGCTTTCTTTGCTGGGCAAGCCACTGTGCTTTGCGCTGCTCAGCCACCACCAGCGCATTACTGACTTGTTTTGTTTGTTGTTCACAGGCCGCGTCAATTTTGCCGACAAATGACTGGTGCTGCCCGTAATTTTTAGCGGCTAACCCTAGCTGACCTTTGCGGATCCCTTCTTTTAAATAATTAACCCGATATTGCTCAAGTCCAATAAGTTTGTTTTGATTATCAACCACATTTTGCTGCGCCAACTGATAATCGGTGGCCATCTTTTGTTCTTTTCGTCGCTCCCAATCAGCGACCATTTGCAATTGCTTACTTACCGGCATAACGAGCTCCGAGACTAGATAGAAACAACCTTATTGAAAAAGTCATCAATGCTAAGCAACTTATATTCTTTAAATAAACAGGCATTATGCTGGTCCCAACCCGGTACCCAACTTAACCATCGTTTCTACACTTTCATCAAAGGGTAAGATTTGCTGCATGCCTTGTTGTAAAAAAGCATTGATAGCAGGCTCAGCCTTAATGGATAAATCAATGCGCGGATCGTTTCCTCTGGTGTAAGCACCAATACTGATAAGGTCGCGATTTTGCTGGTAGGTGGAATAGACTTGGCGAATACGCCGCGCTACTTGGACATGTTCAGCGCTTACAACCATGGGCATCACTCGACTTATCGAGGCTTCGATATCTATTGCAGGGTAGTGCCCAGAGTCGGCTAATTGACGAGAAAGCACAATATGCCCGTCCAAAATAGCCCTAGCTGAATCGGCGATAGGATCTTGTAGATCATCTCCTTCGGTCAACACGGTATAAAACGCGGTAATCGAACCTTGATGCTCACCGCCATTCCCTGCACGTTCAACTAGTGCGGGTAAACGTGCAAATACTGACGGCGGATATCCTTTAGTCGCTGGCGGCTCACCAACGGCAAGGGCTATTTCTCGCTGCGCCATGGCGTAACGCGTAAGTGAGTCTACGAGCAACAACACATTCATACCTTTGTCGCGGAAATACTCAGCGATAGTCACCGCAGTTTCGCACCCCTTTAAGCGCATTAGAGGCGAGGTATCAGCTGGCGCGGCAACCACAACGGATTTTTGGCGCTCTTCATCGCCTAATATGTCTTGAATAAATTCTTTAACTTCTCGGCCCCGTTCACCGACCAAACCCACAACCACCACATCGGCGCTCGTTCCCCGGGTCATCATACCCAATAATACGCTCTTACCCACGCCACTACCGGCAAACAAGCCCATACGCTGACCACTGCCAACTGTGATCATACTATTTATAGCGCGTACGCCTACATCAAGAGGCTCTCTGATAGGTTTCCTAGATAATGGATTCATGGGTGGGCGGGTTAATGGCACGCGTTTTTCAGCTTTGATGGCACCTAAACCGTCCAAAGGTTGGCCGTTTCCATCAACCACTCTGCCTAATAGCGACATGCCAACAGGTAACCCTTGTTCGCGATTAAGGGGTTGAACACGAGAGCCTGGTACTATGCCTTTCACTGCTTGAGTGGGCATTAAATAGGTAATGTGTTCGGCAAACCCCACTACTTCAGCTTCTATTTCACCATCTACAGTTTGAATTAAACATTGGCTCCCTACCGGCATTTGACACCCTACCGCTTCGAGGGTTAAGCCGATACCACGCACCAACTTGCCAGCTGCAACGACTGGTGCTTGAGGGACTTGTTGCTGCAGTGCTTTAATATTCCCTAAGATATCCAGAGGCATAACTGACTACTCGTCTTCGTTAGCATTGATAGTATCTAAGCCCTGCTCTAGCAGAAACTTATCTAGCACGTCTTTAACGCGACGCTCTATGCTTACATCTACCGCATTGCTTTGTGTCACAATATCGCAGCCACCTTGAGATAAGTTGGGAGCTTCAATTAACTGCCATCCGTGTTTCTCAATTTCTTGTTCACTAAAGTGCTCAGTCACCAACACTAAATCGTCTGGATGAAGGTGAATTTGATACTGGCGCTCATTGATCGGTAGCGCCTTGAGCCCTTCACTAATCGCATTAAAAATAATATCTGAGTTAGTTTTGATTTCGGCCCTAATCACTGATTTCGCTAGAGATACTGCCAATGAAACAAGTTCTTTCTGCAGTGCTTCTTCTACCAACGCAACCGGGTTATGCAATGTGTCTAACAGGCTGCGCCAGCTCTCTAATTGTTGATTGACACTCTCTTGAGCTTCGGCTAATCCCTGGGCTTTACCTTCTTCAAGACCTTGCGCCAAGCCTTGCTCTTTGCCTAGTTCAAACCCTTCTTGATGACCCTTTTCTAAGCCCTCTTTTTTGCCTTCTTCAAATCCTTCACTTTGAGCAGCCTCTCGAATGGATTCGATTTCTTGAGCGGTAGGGGGAGCGAACTCCTCCTCTTCTTCTACTTGATTTTCAGGGGGTTCGTATTTCCAGTTCGAGCGTCGATTTAACGCATTAGTCGTAGTTTCAGCGGCCTTGCGCTCATCTTCAACGAAAGGCAAATCCCAAGCGCTAATGTGTTTGTCTTGCTCACCGTCGTAATCGTTCATTGCATGTCTTTGCTGTTATCTTGGATGTTAGATAGCGTCTTATAAGAATTCATCACCGCCTCCGCCTCCAAGCATAATTTCACCCGCATCGGCTAAACGACGAGCCACAGATAAGATTTCTTTTTGCGCCGCTTCAACTTCACTTAAACGCACAGGGCCAAGGGCTTCTAAATCATCAAGCAACATGTCAGCTGCTCGCTTAGACATGTTGGCGGTAATTTTAGTTTTGAGAGCTTCATCTGCCCCTTTAATCGCTTTAAGTAGAGCGTCTTGTTGAACCTCACGCAAGATAGCTTGAATCGCTCGGTCGTCTACTTCTGCTAAGTTGTCGAATACAAACATAAGATCTTGAATTTGCTGACTCATTTCTTCGTCTTGTTCTCGTATTGCATCCATCAACTGGCCTTCAATATTGGTATCAAGGTAGTTCATGATATCCGCAGCAGATTTCAAGCCGCCCATTTTTGCAGCCTGGGTACCAGCTTGACCAGCAAACTGTTTCTCCATGATTTCGTTTAATTCTTGCAACGCTGCAGGCTGAACTTCTTCTAGATTGGCAACGCGCATCATTAAATCTAGGCGCACTTTTTCTGGAAATTGGGCAAGAATTTCAGCTGATTGTTCAGCATCAAGATAAGACATTACAATGGTTTGAATTTGAGGGTGCTCATTGCGAATAATACTGGCAACCTGTTTTGAATCCATCCACTTGAGAGAATCAAGACCTTTTGCACCGGTACCCATCAAAATTTGATCAATAAGATTCGCCGCTTTATCTTCACCAAGGGCTGAGGTCAAAGCGCGTTTTACAAAGTCTTGGCTTTGGAAGCCGATGGTGCTGTATTTTTGAATTTCATCAATGAAGTGTTTATGTACAGCTGTGATTTTAGGCTGAGTCATATCATCAATTTGAGCCATCGCTTGGCCCAACCTTTGTACCTGCTTGGGCTCCAGATGCTTAAGAATTTGGGCCGCATCTTCTTCCGTCAAACTGAGCAGTAAGATAGCTGCTTTTTCAACGCCTTCTAATTTCCCAACGTCATAACCGCTTTCTGCAGTTCCGGTTGTTGCTGGTGCTGTATTTTCATCTGGCATGATGTTTATCTCTTACTCGTAACTTAGATGCGCGCTGCTTAGATTATTCGTCTTGTAACAACCAGTTTTTAACCACTTGCGAAGACAACTCTGGCTCGTTAGCCACCAATGCGCGAACAGCCTTAAGTACATCTTCGTCTTTGTGCAAATCAGGTAACATAAAGCTACCGTCAGCGGCAAAACCAACTTGTGAGTCATCAAACTCTTGCGACAACATACTGATGGTTTCATCACCTAAGTCTAACCCCTCATCTGCATCGAACTCATCTTTTGAGGTGGTCTCTTCAGGGTAAATAAGTTTACGTAGCATCGGACGAACCACGGCCAAAAGCAACACGATTATCACTAAACCGCCAATCACTAACTTCAGGATAGGCATAAATTTAGGGTCTTCCCAAATGGGCAGCTCTTCTAACGCTACCTCACCTTCCCGGCTAAAAGGAATGCTCACAACTTCGAGTGAATCACCGCGGGTAACATCAAAACCTATCCCCCCTTGCAACAAACGGCGGATATCAAGTAATTCAGCCTGCGAACGAGGAACAAGTGCACTCGTGCCGTCATCACCTACTGTCGAAACATGATCAAGCGCTACCGACACACTCAAGCGACGAATGACGCCAGTTTGCTGCTTTGTGTGGCTTATGGTGGTATCTAGCTCGTAGTTTCTCGTTTCTTCTTTATGATTACGCCCTGGCACGGTCGTTTGTGCGTTACTTGCACTAGCTTCTTCGGGGATGTTCGAATCGAGCGGGGGTTGATTAGTCAATGCCCCAGGTATACCACCTAACATGCCGCCTACACTATTGTCTTCTACTGTCATTTCACTGCGCACAGCAGGTAAGTCAGGATTGTAACTGCGTTTGGTTTGCTCAACAGCGGTAAAGTCCATGGTCACATCAGCTTGAGCGGTATAATTACCCAAACCGAGAACGGGGATCAAAATAGAGTCAATTTTCTGTAAGTACTCAGTCTCGCGCTTACGCTCCATTTCAAACTCTTTTTTACTTCTTGCTGCTTCACTGTCTTGTGAGCCAGAATTGAGAAGCCGCCCATTGCTATCGGTCACTGTGACTCGCTCAGGCTCTAAACCCTGCACCGCAGATGCAACGATGTCCACGATTGAGCTCACTTCTTCATTGCCCATTACCGCACCGCGTCTTGAGGTTATGACAACGGTAGCGCTGGCCTTTTTCTCACGGCGAGCAAATACGTTCTCTTTAGGCAAAGCCAGTAATACTTTAGCACGCGTAACCGCACTCATTTCTTCCAATGTGCGCGCTAATTGCTGTTCACGCGCGTGCTTTAAACGTACTTTTTCAACACGTTGGCTTACACCGAATCCCATATCTTGCATGATGATGTCGGTGCCTTCAGACACGCCTTGGCTTAGGCCTTGGCGAGCCATACCTAATTTAATATTTTGATATTGATCAGCGCTGACATAAACGGTATTACCTTCTAGGCGGTAATCCACTTGGTTCTGGTCAAAATAATCTAACGCTTCAATCAACTCTTGGGTTTGCATCTTCGCAAGCGGTCGATAATCAGGCTCCTGAGCCCAAATCATAATAAACACCGCTATCGCTACACATATGACCAAGGCCACAACAAGTGTCAGTTGACGAACCATGTCGGTGGAGCCAAGTGAATCCATAAAACCAGATTTTTGCTCTGCTTCTGAACCACTTGAGTATGGATCCGCGCCGGCATTGCTCATTGCCAATTCTGTACCTGTTGCTTCTGCCACGAGTTAGCTCCTAAACCGGCATGTTCATAATAGTTTTGTAGGCTTCGAGTACTTTGTTACGTACTTGAATAGTGGCCTCAAACGCTATACTAGACTTTTCTTTCGCTACCATAACATCCGCTAAACTGAGACTTTTGTCTCCCATTTCAAAGCGTTCTGCTTGGCTTTTAGCGTCTAACTGCATAGTGTTGACTGACTCAATAGCCTGGCCAAGCATATCGGCAAAATTTTCTCCTGATGGATTGACCTGGATACCATTCAGGCTGGCTGGATTGATTTCACCTAAACCTGCTTTGCTTTGTAAAGCCATGCTTTGCATGTCTTGATAAAGAGATTGTGCCTTGATATCCATGATGTGCTCCTGGCGAATTGATGAGATGACGGCATTCGGTCTCAATCAGTTAAAAGCAAAGTTAATGCCAACAAAAATAAACCATATAATTCAATGGCTTATATTGATTTTAGTAAGATGTGAAGGCATGACGGTTTATTGACATAAAACTAAAGTTTACTGATTTATGTTAGTATCAATCGAAATAGACCAGTGAACGGAAGTAAAAGAATGCGAGGTACGCTTAAGGGATAAAAAAAACCGCCTATCGCTTAGGCGGTCAATTGCGGTATTACGCTAGCCATAGTGCAGAACCAACGCTTACATTTTCATTATTTGTGAGATGGATTAGGCTGGTAATTCAATGCCTACTTCGCGCATTTTAGCCAATTTATAACGTAGTGTGCGCGGGCTGATGCCCAACCGCTCCGCTACGTCTTTCCTGCGTCCTTGGCAAGACTGTAAGGTATCTAGGATAATTTGATGCTCTTGCTGACGAAGCTCCGAACCTAATTTACTTTCATCATCTTCAATAATTTGTTCATGGTTATTGTTTAACGCACTTTCAATCGATTCAAGCATAAGATCGTCTGCTTCAATTTTTTCGCCATCACATAAAATGAGCGCCCTTTGCACGACATTTTCTAATTCTCGTACGTTGCCAGGCCAGCTATGCTGTAACATTTTACTGCGCGCTGAAGAGGAAAAGCCAAGGGCACTAGCTCCCTGCTTACTGCGATGACGAGCCACTAAATGCTCCGCTAATGGCACTATGTCTCCTGGGCGTTTATCAAGGGGAGCCCACGTTAGCGGGAAAACGTTTAGGCGATAATACAAATCTTCACGGAATAAACCATCGTCTACCGTTTGGCGAATATTACGGTTACTAGTAGCCACAACACGCACATCCAGTGGGATCATTTTACGGCTACCGAGGCGCTCTACTTCTTTTTCTTGGAGTACACGCAGTAATTTAGCTTGCAAACCTAAATCCATCTCACTGATTTCATCAAGCAAAATAGTACCACCTTGGGCTTGTTCGAATTTGCCCGGGCACGCCTGAATAGCACCAGTAAAGGCACCTTTATCGTAGCCAAACAAGGTTGCCTCAAGCATATTTTCAGGAATAGCCGCGCAGTTTATTGCCACAAATGCCTGATCCGCCCGGGACGACTGATCATGAATGTATCGGGCTAACACCTCTTTGCCTGAGCCACTTGGCCCGAGTACCATAACGGTTGCATCAGATTGCGCGACTCGTTGGGCGAGTTGCAGTAACTTGACACTACTAGGGTCAGCAACAATAGGGTCGTATGAAAGAACTTTTTGTGCTGGCGCATAACGCCCCACTAAATTCAGCAATACTTCTGGGGCGAAGGGTTTTGACAAGTAATCCGTTGCGCCATCGCGCATGGCCGTTACTGCATCGTCGATGGTGGCATAGGCTGTCATCAATAGTACAGGAACATTCGGGTATTTATTTTTTAAGCTGCGTAATAGCGATAATCCACTCATTTCGCCCATTTGAATGTCGCTCACGACCAAATCGATGGTTTCTTCATTCATCATCATCATACCGCGCTCTGCACAGTCCGCAGCTAATACGTTATATCCGCCTAGTAATAGCGTGTCGACTAAAGCTTCACGCAAACCTGCATCATCTTCGACAATAAGGATCGTTGTTTTAGACATAAATTTAACTCCTCGCCTGTTGGGCGTGAATGTTTGTTGCTCCAGCGGATAAGCCCTCATCTGCGGTTCGCGTTAATATGGGCAGCACGATAGTGAAACATGCTCCACCAGAGGCTAGATTTGAAACACTGACTTCGCCCTGATGAGATTGCACAACAGTTTTAACTACAGCTAATCCCAGCCCTGTACCTTGGCTACGAGTGGTAAAAAACGGTTCAAATATATGGTCAAGCTTGTCTTTGGGAATACCGGGGCCGTTATCAGTCACTGTTAAGCGCATGCAATCAGGCTTTAGGTCATCTCGTTGAGCACTAAAAACAATGCGCGCACCGTTTGGTTTGGCAATCAGCGCGTTGTGAATTAAGTTTTGCAACGCACCGCTTAAAGCGGTCTTGTTGCCAATAAAATGAATATTTGGCTCGGGTAATATGATGTCTAAAATACCGCCACTCTTGTTGAGCATGGCTTCACTTCCAGCTTTCACTTCACGCATCATGTCTTCAAGAGAAATATCCACGAGCACTTGCTCGTTACCACTCTTGGCGAACAATAGCATGTCGTTTACTTGGCCTTCTAAATCACGTAAACGAGAGAGCAATTTATCGCTGAAACGCTGACGAGACTCCTTAGCTAAATCACCGCTGGATAAGTTAGCGGCATATAACATAGCTGCAGATAGTGGTGTGCGAATTTGATGAGCTAGTGAGGCGACCATTTTGCCTAAAGAAGACAATTTTTGCAGGTGACCGATGCGTTGTTGAAGTTGGCGCGTTTCAGTCAAATCCGTCAGTACAATAAGCTGACCCGGTTCGTTTACCAAGGGAGTGATAGACAGTTTTACTTTGCGACCGTCAAATAAGGACACTTCATGCCCATCATCAGCTTGAGGTTTAAAAGAGCGCTTGATGATATTGCGCCACACTTGCCCTTCTAATGGCTCACCCAACAGCGATTTAGCCAAATGATTTGCCTGTTTGACATGGCCTTTACCATCAATGACTACAACACCTGCGGGCATCACTTGTAATAAGTGTTCCAACCTAGTGGCTTGTTGACGCAGAGCCTGAATGTCTTGTGTGGTGTCTACTGAACCAAGCGAGGAAGTGCTATTTCCATCAACTGAATTTGAGAACGATATGACAGCCCCTATCGAAGAAGGTGCCTGAGTAGTGTTTTGGGTCTGTAAATTACTTAATGCCATATGTTCCTCACGTCAAAACTTAGACAGATTGAATACAGCTGTTAGGTAAGCACATCCTATGCCAATAAAATATCAACCAAAAATCAATTGGTTACTGAAATAAATGTGTCATTTTTTTGTCGAAGGGAGGGTATGCGAATATTCGAAAAGAGCAGCTAAGCTTTGCTAATATCGTATTTCCGCATTTTTTCTACTAAGGTGGTTCGGCGCATTCCTAGCACTTCAGCTGAGCGAGCAACGACCCAGTCCTGCTGCTCCAATGCTTGGGAGATTAAGCTGACTTCCATCTCTGAAATATACTCTTTGAGGTTAATCCCCTCTGGGGGTAACTCAGCAGAATTATTGCTCTCGTCGTAGCTTTCGTCACTGTCACTTTCTGCGTCAGCTGAAAACAAGGCGTTAAGCGCTTCGCGCTCAAGTAGTTCTTCTGGGTAGTCAGGCTCATAATCATCAGCATCTAAATGCTGGTATTTATGTGGTAAGTCCCCGACATCAATCAATTGGTTGGGATATAAAATCATAAGGCGCTCTACAAGGTTAGATAGCTCTCTAACGTTACCCGCCCAACTGTGCTCCATGAGCGATTTCATCGCATTTTCGGTAAATTTTATCTGAGCGTTTTCTCGCTCCATGCGTGAAACAAGTTCCTGTAAAAGAAGAGGAATATCTTCGTGGCGTTCGCGTAATGCAGGGCTATCGATAGGAAAAACATTCAAGCGATAGTATAGATCCTCACGAAAGCGGCCCTGCTCAATCATCTCTTCAAGATTCCGATGAGTTGCAGCGACAACTCGAACGTCACAGCGGATAGGCTTCATTCCCCCTACCCGTTCATAAGTGCGTTCTTGTAATACCCGTAACAGTTTCACTTGCATTTGCAAAGGCATATCGCCGATTTCGTCTAAAAATAGAGTGCCGCCTTCGGCCAATTCGAAACGGCCTTTGCGAGAACTCACAGCGCCAGTAAATGCTCCCTTCTCGTGACCAAATAGTTCACTTTCTAGCAACTCGCCAGGTATGGCCCCACAATTTACTGGAATAAAAGGATTTGTACCGCGCTTAGACAAATAATGTACGTTACGAGCAATGACTTCCTTACCAGTACCTGATTCACCGAGAATAAGGACGTTTGCGTCAGTCGGCGCAACTTGCTCAATAAGGTGTCTTACACTTTGAATTTGATTACTTTTGCCCACCAAACTGCGAAACAGTTTTGTTTTATTTTGCGGCGTAGTTTTGCGGTTGGGTTGCATCCGGCGATGCTCTTGGCAACGGTGTAACATTTGCGTTAGCAACGGGTAGGTTACCGCTTCATCCACCGCTCCTACTCGGTTGGCACCAGACTTAAAATTTGGGTCTTTGCTATCAACTAAAATAAAGGGCTGCTGAGGAAATTTATCACACAGCTCACCCGCTAATTCAATATTCAGAGCATCAATCAATACAGCATCGTAAACAGGATGAGATTTAAGAGTACTGACGGCTTGCTCGAATGCGATAGCGTTACTGCTTTCACCGAGAAAGGTCAATATGGTGTTCAGATTATGCCCGAGCGTGGGTCGCCCACTGATAATCAGAATATTACTCATGCATCCCTCAATATTTTCGTGTTAATTAACTGTTTTACTTCTGGTTTTAATTTTAACCATTCATTGGTGATTAGCAATAGAGGAATGAGCGCTAAATTTAAAGGTTACAAGAATTAAAAATAAATACCATGTATAACAAGGAGTTAAAAAAATCATCTATTACTAAAAGCTAGGTCGAAAGTGATTCAAAACGTACAAAAAAACAGCATAAAAAAAGGCCGGAATGGCCTTTAGTTTCTCGCAGCTTGTTTATTAACCATTTAACAAACTAAGCACTTGTCCTTGCTGTTGATTTGCTTGAGCCTGCACTGAAATGCTCGCTTGGCCAAGTATATTGGCTGCAGCGCTATCCGCCGTTGCTTGCGCGTAGTCGGTATCTTGAATACGACTTCGGGCTGCAGCAACATTCACATTTGCCTGAGTTAAGTTACGTGCTGCACTCTCAAACTGGTTTTGCGTAGCACCCAAATCGGCTCTAGCGGCACCAACAAACTCGGCCGCTTCATCTGCAACGGTCAATGCTTCTTCGGCGCCTTGCGCTGTGCTTAAGTCTACATTTAGCACATCAGTTAAACTTGCAGCAACGTCTTGAGTCTCCACACCGATTTTCTGCCCTGCATTGGCACCAATTTGAAAATCAATAGTGCCGGCATCACTGAGTAGTGACTTACCGCCGAATTCAGTTTGCTCAATCGTTTGAGATATATTCTCTTGTAACTGAGTCACTTCCGCTTGAATGGCTTGGCGATCGGAGTCGCTTAAAATCCCATTACCGGCCTGTACTGACAATTCACGAATTCGGCTTACATCATCATTAATACCGGATAACCCACTCTCTGCGACTTGCGTTAAGGACACGCCATCATAAGCATTAGTTACCGACTGTCGGTTGCCTTCAACTTGCGAGGTCAACCTGTCAATAATTTGCTGAGCAGCGGCTCCATCTGCGGCACTGTTGACCTTTTTTCCAGAAGCTAGCTTCTCAAAGATAGACTCCTGCCTTTGCTGAACTTGTTGCAACAAAGATGAATTAGACTCTGTATTTAGATTAATCATACTTTTCTCCTAGAAATTGTACCTCTACAACTTCTTAAAACCTGAATTGAGAGTAGCAAAATATGGGTTAAAAAGTAAGCAGTACAAAAGTATGTTTTACGATACCTCTCTATCGGCATCAATACTTGGGAGAAATTGCGTCTATTCGTTAGCCCAATTCTAGCGCGAATATTTAGCGTTTGATGATGAGGCTCTAGGTTTCTGTCTTTTCATCAAATGCTTATGTAGACTTTGTGTCAAATAATTAGCAGTAAAATGGCCCAGTTATTGCTAAATTTGCGATTAATCCTGTGCCAATGACGTTTCGACTAGTATCCCAGCGCTATTGATTGAAACGCTTAGTACTGAGTAATTGAACCATCGCTACTGATAATCATAACAACCGTGACTATAAGTGAACCATGTTAAAAAATATTCGCCTGCACTTAGAGAAAGATGAAGAAAAACAAGCCGCATTGGATGATGCATTAGCTAAAAACATTGTTGAAACACGCAGCAATAGCTTTAATGCCTTTCAGCGCAACATTCCTTCCCTTCTTCCGCTGATCAAAGATTCTAAGCTTTCAAACTTATCTTTATTTATTAATAAGTGGGGCGAAACCAATATCGTTGATTATGGAATAGGCAGAACATTTTATGGGTTTCACCCTCAAGAAGAAATAAATCAGCAGGTAGCGCAGTCACTTAAGCATTGCCCGAGTGTTGAGTTCCACAATACTAAAATGCAATTAAAGCACACTGATACGCTCACAGACCCATTTGATTTTACCCAACTAGAAAGCTTTAAGACCGAGCAAGCCTTAGGGCCAATGCCAGATGAAGTGGAATGTTTAGTGGTACTGGGCTGTGGCATCGGTTTGCACATAAAGCAATTACTTGAAGCGCGAACAATCAAAAACCTCATTATCTATGAACCTGAAGTGCAGTACTTTCAATGCTCAACCATGGCCACGCCTTGGGCTGATATTTTTGCTTTAGCCAAAGCAAAAGGGACTTCACTTTTCATTCAAATAGAGAAAGACGGCAGAGACTTATTGTCTGATATACATGAGCTTAGGGAACACATTTCCTTAACCCGTTTTTATGTTTATAAGCACTATAATCAGCAGGTGTTTGATTCGATTCATCAGGATATCTGCGCGCGTAGCTGGGAAGATATTAGCAATAACGGCTTTACCATCACGCAAGAGAAGAGTCATTTAGAATACGTGCCATCCTGGACGCCTAAACTAGATTTGAATGCGCACCACCAAGTGTCCCCCAAAAGTGCGCTATTTAAACAGAACCTAGGTGCATTTAAAAAATACTTCCCGAATATTTATCAGCAATACAAAGACTACAAACCCAAGACTTGGTTACCAATTCAAAATCAGTCTGAAGAGGTTAACGTACTAAAATCTCAGGGGTTGTATACCTGGTACGGTAACTCACCTAAGCAAGACTGCATTTTGAATTTTGAGAATTTTAACGAGCAACCAAATAAAGATGGCCTAGTGCTTGGTTATAAAGGCACCAAACTCGCGCACTATGTCCATTATCAGTTTGTAAACGATACCCAAGAACTTTTAAAAGAAGCTGAAGAAGAAGTGGGTGAATTGCCCGAAACGATAGCTTCTATCATCATGTTTGGCCTGGGTATTGGTTATCAGCTGGAAAAATTGCTGGACGAGCATACGGTGGAAAAGCTGTTTGTGTGTGAGCCCAATCCTGACTTTTTTTACGCGTCGTTGTTTGCCATAGATTGGCAGGACATCTTTGTAAAAGTAGAAGCTAATGATGCACGCATATACTTAAATGTAGGTGATGACGGCACTCACTTATTCAATGACTTGTTAAACCAATTTCATTCCATTGGCCCGTATATTTTAAATAATACCTATTTTTACCAAAGCTATTACAACGCTTCGCTCAATAGCGCCATTGCCCAGCTCAGGGAGCAACTTCAAGTGGTTATCTCCATGGGAGAATACTTCGATCATGCCTATTACGGCATCGAGCACATGAAAGAAGGATTCCGACGTGATTACCCGTTATTGATGAATACCCCATCGCAATTCCTAACTTATGAAGAAAAAGAAGTTCCTGTTTTTATCGTAGGCAATGGACCGTCTTTAGATATGTCGATTGAGGCAATCAAAGAATGGCGTGACCAAGCTATCGTGATTAGCTGTGGTACTGCCCTTCAAGCTTTATATAAAAATGGCATCACGCCAGACTTCCACGCCGAAATTGAGCAAAACCGCAGTACTTTCGATTGGCCTGTTTTGATAGGCGACTTAGACTACTTAAAGAAAATAACGCTTATTTCCTGCAATGGTATTCACCCAGACACATGCGAGTTATACAAAGATGTACTGATCGCGTTTAAAGAGGGGGAATCATCAACAGTTTCTGCATTGAGTGTACTGGGAAAACAGCACTTCGAAGTACTTCAGCAATCCTTCCCTACTGTTAGTAACTTTGTGACGAATATCGTTAGCGTACTCGGCTTTAACCATATTTACCTAATGGGGGTCGATTTAGGTTTTGT